>Ga0137437_1000482_pt1 | contig 12453 bp, 7 predicted proteins | sample EasRivERMGT138_2_FD_102332 | JGI IMG/M metagenome (GOLD analysis project Ga0137437, IMG submission 102332) | Soil microbial communities from meander-bound floodplain in the East River, Colorado, USA - East River MetaG ERMGT138_2 | ecosystem: Environmental > Terrestrial > Soil > Floodplain ...
CCACCACGTCGAGCGCCGCGACGACGTTCTCGAAGTTGAGGAGCGGCTCGCCGATCCCCATCACCACGGCCCGCCGCACGTCGGCGACGGCGCGCGCGTGGACGAACTGCTCGACGATCTCGTGCTCGGCGAGGTTGCGCACCAGTCCGCCGACGCCGCTCGCGCAGAAGGGGCAGCCGACCGGGCAGCCGACCTGGCTCGAGACGCAGACCGAGTGGAGCCCCTTCTCGGCGGGCAGCACCACGCACTCGACGGTGCGTCCGTCCGCGAGCCGCAGCCCGAGCTTCTGCGAACCGTCGCCCGCCGGCGCGCTCGCCACGGGACGCGAGCTCGACGCGACGAGGCCCGCGGCGCGCAGCCGCGCCAGGAGCCCCGCCGGCAGCGCGACGCCCGCCTCGAGCGCCTCCCCGAGCTCGCGCGCGCCGCGCCGCAGCGCCGCCCGGCGCAGCGCGCGCACGTGGACCGCTCTACCGCCCAGCTCCGCGACGCGCGCCTCGGCCTCCGCGAGCGAGAGCGCGAAGAGCGGCGTCGTGGCCGATGAAGAGTCGCGGTCGTTCATCGTCGGTGCGGGATGCTCAGCGTCTCGGAGTGCGCCGTGCGCGGGCGCGGGACTTGACGGCGGGTCGGGCGGGCGGCTCTACTTCCGACGGTTTGCCCGCAACCGTGAATCGCCGGGCCAGAGTAACCGCTCCCTCAAAACTCCCCGATCGCCGAACCGCGACCATGGACCGGACGACTTCCGGGCGACACCGCGAGCTCGATCTCCTCTTCCTCCGTTGCGGATGCAGGTTCCGCGACTTCTTCTACGAGCTCGAGAGCGGCGACGCCTCGCTCCTGAGCGAGGACCCGTGGCACGGGCTCGACGACTTCCTCGCCGGCGCCGAGCCGGAGCACCGCGCCGCCTTCCGCAGCACGCTCGAGGAGATGATCCGGGATGGCGACGAGGTCGAGCAGGCGCAGGCGCTCAACATCGTCGCGGCGTGCAAGGAGCCGTTCGACCTCTCCGTGGCGGTCGACCTCGAGCCGAAGCTGCGCGCCGACCTCGAGGCGCACCTCGCGTTGATCCTCGCGATCGGACAGCGCCGCTTCGCGAAGGGGCGGCCGATCGTCGACTCGGCGCTCGCCGACGCCACGCGGCGACACGCGGGGTGCATCGCGCTCGCGCAGCTCGACCCGCCGGCGGCCGCCGCGTGCGGGCTCGCGGCGTGGAAGAAGGACCGCGAGCGCATTGTCCAGACGCTGGCGCGCCCGCTCGACGAGCACGAGTACGCGACCTTCTATCAGATGGCCGAAGGCGTCCAGCAGCTGTACGGCAAGGACGGCCTGAACGCGTTCCTGCGCGCCGTCGCGGCCGCCGACTCCAAGCCCGATCCGACGGTCGTGCACGAGTTCGGACTGCTCGCGCGCCGCATCCTGTTGCAGGCCGAATCGACGGCGACGTGAGCGCCGCGACCCTTTCGCTGTTCGCGAGCCCGGTCGCCTCGTTCGGACACCTCGTCTTCGCGCTCGCCGCGCGCCGCGCCGGCGGCGCGACCCCGCGCGCCTTCGCGCGCCTCGCGTTCGTGCTCGCCGCGTGGAGCGCGGCGCTATTTGCAAGCGACCTCCCCAGCTCGTTCGTCGGCGCCGAGGTGCCGTGGATCATCGCGCTCGCCGTGGTGCCGGCCGGGCTCGAGCTGGCCGCGCGCGTGCACGGCGCGGCGCCCCGCCTCGCGCGCGCGGCGAGGTTCGCGTGGTTGGCGGCGGCGCTCGCCGCGATCCCGCTCGCGATCCGGGAAGGCCAATTCATCCCGTTCGCCGCCGCGCTCCTCTTCCCGGCGCTGGTCGCGATGCTGTGGGCGCTGCGCGTCGCGTTCGCGCGCCGGCGCCAGCGCGCGCGCGGCATCCTCGTCGCGGGCGCCGCCGTGATCGCCGCCTCGGCGATCGACGCGGCCGCGTTGTTCTTCCCGCAGGTCGAGTGGAAGCTGCCGCGCCTCGCGAGCCTCGCGAGCCTCGCGCTGGTCGCGCAGCTCGGCTCGTCGGTCGCGCGCCACCGCCTCTTCGAGCTCAAGCCGGTGCTCGGGCGCGCCGCGACGCTCGCGGTGCTCGCGTTGCTCGCGGCGCTGGCCTGCGTCGAGGTGCAGGAGCGTACGGCGAGGGAGAGCCCGCTCGCGAGCCGGATCGTCGCGTGGTGCGTCGTGCTCGGCTTCGCGCTCGCCGAGCAGCCGCTGCTGCGGGCGCTGCGCTCGCCGGCGGCGCGCGCGGCGGCGAAGCGGCGGAGAGCGCTGGTCGACCGGCTCGCCACGATCCACCACGCGCTCGCGGGCGTGACCGCGCTCGACGAGCTTCTGCCGGCGCTCGCCCGCCACCTGACGGCCTCGCCCGAGGTGCGCGCCGTCGAATTCGCGCGGCGGGCGCGGGCCTCCGAGGCGCACCCGAGCGCCGTCGTCGTCCTGCCGCTGCGCTCGCTCGACCGGCGCGAGGGGTGGCTGCGCATCGCCTTCGGCGACCCGGCGCTGCCGCGCCATCGCACGGTCCGGCGCGCGCTGCGCGTCCTCGCCGACCGCGTGGCCGCCTACGCCTCGGCGTTGCGGCTGCGCGACGAGCAGCAGCGCGCGCAGCGGCTCGCGCAGCTCGGCGCGGTGGCGGCCGAGGTGGCGCACGAGGTGAAGAACCCGCTCGGCGCGATCCTCGGCGCGCTCGATCTCGTCGACGGCGCGTCGCCCGACGACGCGCGCCACTGGTGGAACATCGTCCGTGACGAGGCGCGCCGGCTCGACCGCGTGGTGACCGACGCTCTGACCCTCGGCCGTGAAATCCAGCCGCGCCTCGTCGCGGCCGCGCCGGCGCGCGTCGTCGCCGACGTCTGCGTGCTCGCGGCCGCGAAGGCGACGGCGGCGCGTGTCGTCCTCGCGCAGCGCGTCGCCGCCGACGCGCCCGCGGTCCGCTGCGATCCCGACCTCGTGCTGCAGGCGCTGCTCAACGTCGTCCTGAACGGCGTCGCCGTCCAGCCCGAGGGCGGCCGCGTCGAGGTCGCGTTCGAGGCGGCGGACGGTAGCGTGCGGTTCCACGTGCGCGACGACGGACCGGGCATTCCCGACGAACTGCGAATGCGGGTGTTCGAGCCCTTCTTCACGACGCGGGCGACCGGCAGCGGGCTCGGGCTCGCCGTCGCGCAGAAGGTGGCGGCCGCGCACGAGGGCCGCCTCTTCCTCGCCGCGCCCGACGCGGGCTTCCGCGGCGCCCACTTCGTGCTCGAGCTGCCGCGGCGCGGACGGGACGGAGGAGCGGGGCATGGCGCGTGACGCATCCATCGACGACCCCTGCCGCGTCCTCGTCGTCGACGACGAGACCAACCTGCGCGCGGTCCTGAAGGGCCTCCTGGTCCGCGAGGGCTACGCGGTCGACGAGGCCGCCGACGGCGCGCAGGGGCTCGCCGCCGCGCGCGCGAAGAACTACGCCGCCGTCATCACCGACCTGCGCATGCCGGGCGTCGACGGGATGCAGTTGCTCGCGACCCTGCACGGGGAGCAGCCCGATCTGCCGGTGATCCTGCTCACCGCCCACGGCGAGATCGCGAGCGCGGTCGACGCGATGCGGCGCGGCGCTTTCGACTTCCTCACCAAGCCGTTCGACGCGGCCGAGCTCGCGACGGTGATCGAGAAGGCGGCGACCACGCGCCTGCTGCGCCGCCGCGACGTCCACGAGCGCAAGCGCGGCGTGCAGGCGCTGATCGGGTCGAGCGACGCGATGAAGCGGCTGCGCGAGCGCATCGAGCGCATCGCGTCCGCGCCGTCGAACGTGCTCGTGCTCGGCGAGACCGGCACCGGCAAGGAGCTGGTCGCGAGCGCGCTCCACGCCGGCTCGCCGCGCGCCCAGGGCCCGTTCGTCGCGACCAACTGCGCGGCGATCCCCGAGACGATGGTCGAGGCGGAGCTCTTCGGCCACGAGCGGGGGGCGTTCACGGGCGCCGTCGCGGCGCGCCCCGGCCGCCTCGAGCTCGCCGACGGCGGCACGCTCTTCCTCGACGAGATCGGCGACATGGAGCTGCGCGTCCAGCCCAAGCTGCTGCGCGCGCTCGAGCAGCGCGAGATCGAGCGGGTCGGCGGCTCCACCCGCCGCAAGGTCGACCTGCGGCTGATCGCCGCGACCCACCCCGACCTCGCCGCCAAGGTCGAGCGCGGCGAGTTTCGCCGCGACCTCTACTTCCGCATCGCGGTCCTGGCGGTCGATCTGCCGCCGCTGCGCGAGCGCATGGGCGACCTGCCCGAGCTCGTCGAGCACTTCCGCGCGAAGCACGCGGCGCGGCTCGGCAAGAGTGTCGCGCCCGCCTCGCCCGCGCTGGTCGAGAAGCTCACCGCCCACTCCTATCCCGGCAACGTGCGCGAGCTCGAGAACCTGGTCGAGTCGCTCGTCGTCCTGGCCGGCCGTGCGATGCGCGTGAGCGACCTGCCGGTCGCGCTCGGCGGCGGCGGTCCACCCGACGATCCCCGCGACGCTCCGCCGCGCGACGAGCCGTCGCCGGGCGTCGTTGCCGCCTCCGCGACCGCTCCGGATCCGTCGCCGCCGTCCGCGTCGTCCGCCGCGGCGGGCGCGTCGCTCCTCCCGCAAGTGATCCCGAGCGGCCCGTTCAAGGAGGTCGTGCGCGACGCCGTCGCCGCGCTCGAGCGCGAGCTGATCACGCGGATGCTGCGCGAGACGGGCGGGAACGTGACGCGCGCCGCCGAGCGGCTCGGGCTGTCGCGCAAGGGGCTGCAGCTCAAGCTGCGCGACCTCTCGATCGCGCGCCTCGGCGACGCGCCGTTCGAGGACGCCGCCGCCGACGCCCCGAAGGAACCCGACGAGACGCCGTCGTGAGCCTCTTCCAGGTCGTCGAGACGTCGTTCGAGATCGACGGGCGGCGCGTCACGCTCGAGACGGGGCGGCTCGCCCGCCAGGCGCACGGCGCGGTCCTGGTCCGGCAGGGCAAGGCCGCGGTGCTCGTCACCGCGCTGATGGGGGAGACGGACGAGGAGGGCGACGGCTTCGTCCCGCTCACCGTCGAGTACCGCGAGAAGCTCGCCGCCGCGGGCCGCATCCCCGGCAGCTTCCAGCGTCGCGAGGCGCGCATCGGCGACGACGAGATCCTCGCGAGCCGCATCCTCGACCGCTCGACGCGTCCGCTCTTCGCGAAGGGGTTCGGGCGCGAGGTCCAGGTCCAGGCGACGGTGCTCTCCGCCGACTTCCCGCGCGTCGAGGCGCCGTGGCTCGCGCTGGTCGGCGCGTCGGCGGCGCTGCACCTCTCGGCGATCCCGTGGGACGGGCCGATCGCCGGCGCCCGCCTCGTCCGCTGCGACGGCGCCTGGATCGCGCTGCCCGATCCGGCGCAGCGCGCGCGCGCCGACGTCGACCTCGTCGTCGCCGTCCGCGCGCGGGGCCTGGTGATGGTGGAGGGGGGTGCGAAGGAGGTCCCGGAAGCGGAGCTGCTCGAAGGGCTGCTGCTCGCCGAGGCGCGCTTCGCGCCGGCGCTCGCCGCGATCGAGGAGCTGCGCGCGAAGGCGGGCCGCGCGAAGGTCGCCGCCGCGGCGCCGGCCGAGCCGCCCGCGCGCGCCGCGGCGCGGACCTTCGTCGAGGAGCGCGGGCCCGCGCTCCTCGCGCCGCTCTTCGAGCAGGCGGGCAAGCACGCGCGGCGCGACGCGCTCGCGCGCGCCCACGACGAGCTCGTGCGCGGCGCGACGGCGGCGGCGGGCGACGCCCCCGGCGTCGCGCCGTTCGCGTCGAAGCAGGTGCACGCCCTCGCCGACCGCCTCGTGCGCGCGCGCGTGCTCGAGCAGGGGAAGCGGCTCGACGGCCGCGGGCCGGAGGAGATCCGGCCGATCGAGTGCGGCGTCGACTGGCTGGCCGGCCCGCACGGCAGCGCCCTCTTCACGCGCGGCGAGACGCAGGCGATGGTGACCTGCACGCTCGCCTCGAAGGACGCCGCGCAGGAGGTCGAGACGCTCGGCGGCATGGAGGCGCGCACCTTCCTGCTCCACTACAACTTCCCGCCCTACAGCGTGGGCGAGGTGAGGGCGCTGCGCGGGCCGGGGCGCCGCGAGATCGGCCACGGGAACCTCGCGCGCCGGGCGCTCGTACCCGTGCTCCCGCCGTTCCCGACCTTCCCGTACGTGATCCGCGTCGAGTCCGACATCTCCGAGTCGAACGGCTCTTCTTCGATGGCGACGACCTGCGGAGGTTGCCTCGCGCTCATGGATGCCGGCGTCCCGATCTCCGCGCCCGTCGCCGGCATCGCGATGGGGCTCGTGTCGGACGGGGCGCGCTTCCAGGTCCTCTCCGACATCCTCGGCGACGAGGACCACCTCGGCGACATGGACTTCAAGGTGGCGGGCACGGCGGCCGGCGTGACCGCGGTCCAGATGGACAACAAGATCGGCTCGCTGCCGCGCGAGGTGCTCGGCCGCGCGCTCGAGCAGGCGGCACGCGGCCGGCGCACCATCCTCGACGCGATGAAGCAGGCGCTGGCGGCGCCGCGCGCGCAGACGAAGGAGCACGCGCCGCGCGTGACCGCGGTGCGCATCGCCGTCCCGGCGATCAGCGACGTGATCGGACCGCGCGGCGCGCACCTGAAGGCGCTGCGCCAGTCGCTCGGCGTCGAGGTGACGATCGACGACGCGGGCTACGCCTACGTCTACGCGAGCGGCGCCGCAGCGGCGCGCGAGGCGGAGAAGCGCATCCGCAAGAAGGCGGGCGTCGTGCGCGCCGGACGCCTCTACCGCGGACGGGTGAGCGGAGTGAAGGAGTTCGGCGCGTTCGTCCGCATCTTCGACAGCGCCGAGGGGCTGGTGCACGTGTCGGACTGGGACGCGCAGTTCACGTCGAACCTCGCCGCGCTCGCGCGCGAGGGCGACGAGGTCGTCGTGCGGGTGCTCGGCGTCGACGAGCGGGGGAAGCTGCGGCTCTCCCGCAAGGAGGCGCTCGGCGCGCGGGGCGAGGAGGTCGTCGAGTGAGTCATCGACAGGTCGGGGCCGCGCTGCGCGCGGCCGGGATCGCGCTCGCCGCCGTGCTGGCATTCGCGCCGGCCGCGCGCTCCCAGGCGATCGACGAGAAGCTGCTCGCCGACGTGAAGGTGCGCGCGCTGGGACCGACGGCGCCCGGCGGCCGCATCGTCGACGTCGCGATCCCGGCGAAGGCGCCGTGGCGCATCTACGCCGCGTCGGCGTCGGGCGGCGTGTGGCGCTCCGACAGCAACGGCACGACCTGGAGCTGCATCTTCGACCGCTCCCTCTCGATCGGCGCGCTCGCCCTCTTCGACGGCGACCCCGACGTCCTCTGGGTCGCGACGGGCGAGGGCAACAACCAGCGCAGCTCGTACGCCGGCAACGGGATCTGGCGCACGCTCGACGGCGGCAAGACGTGGACGCACCTCGGCCTCGCCGACACGCAGCACGTCGCGCGCATCGTCACCGACCCCGCCGGCAAGGAGCGCGACGTCGCGTGGGTCGCCGCGATGGGCCACCTCTACACACGAAACGGCGAGCGCGGCCTGTTCCGGACGAACGACGGCGGCGCGAACTGGGAGAAGGTCCTCTCGATCGCGGACGGCGTCGGCGTGACCGACGTCGCCGCCGATCCGCGCGGCAACGGCGTGCTCTACGCGGCGACCTACCAGCGCACGCGTCGCGCCTGGAACCTCGACGACGTCGGCGACGCCGCGATCTACAAGTCGGGCGACGGCGGCGAGTCGTGGCGGCGCCTCGCCGGCGGGCTGCCGTCGGGCCGCCTCGGCCGCATCGGCCTCGCCGTCGCGCGCAGCCAGCCCGACGTCGTCTACGCCTGCGTCGACAACCAGAACGTGCCGCCCGACGAGCCCAAGACCGAGCCGACCGCCGGCGACGAGAGGGGCAGAGACGACGGGAAGGGCGACACGAAGGGAGACACGAAAGGCGACGCCAAGGGCGATGCGAAAAAGGCCGACGCCGCGCGGTCGCGGAAACGCGGTCCGATCGGCGGCGAGATCTGGCGCTCGGAAGACGCCGGCCGGACCTGGGAGAAGCGCAACGCGAAGCCGGTGAGCGGCGAGCCGCCCTACTACTACGGGCAGATCTTCGTCGATCCGCAGCGCGTCGACCGCCTCTGGCTGCTCGGCATCGTCGTCTACGTGAGCGACGACGGCGGCGCGACCTGGTCGGAGGGCAAGGTCGCCGGCTCGCTCCACTCCGACCACCACGCGCTCTGGATCGACCCCGAGCGGCACGGCCGCGTGGTCCTCGGCAACGACGGCGGCCTCGCGCAGAGCTACGACGACGGCGCTTCGTGGGACTGGTACAACAACCTGCCGGTCGCGCAGTTCTACACGGTGAGCCTCGACGAGCGCCGGCCCTACCGCGTCTACGGCGGACTGCAGGACAACGGCATCTGGAGCGGCCCGTCGCGCAGCCGCAGCCCCGGCGGGGCGACCGCGCGCGAGTGGAACTTCATCGGCGGCGGCGACGGCATGTACGTGCTGGCCGACCCGAGCGACCCCGACGTCGTCTTCCTCGAGGCGCAGTTCGGCTCGCTGCAGCGCATCGACCTGCGCACCTGGGAGTCGGACTCGATCGCGCCGCAGCCTCCCGACGCGGAGACGAAGCTGCGCTTCAACTGGTGCTCGCCGCTGCTGCTCTCCTCGCACAACCCGCGCATCGTCTACTTCGGGTCGCAGTTCCTCTGGAAGTCGCTCGACCGCGGCGCGCACTGGAAGGCGATCAGCCCCGACCTCACGACGAACGACCCGGAGAAGTTGAAGGGCAACGTCCCGCACTGCACGCTCACCACGATCAGCGAGTCGCCGCTCGACCCCGACTCGCTGCTGGTCGGCACCGACGACGGCAACGTGCAGTGGACGAAGGACGGCGGGAAGACGTGGACCGAGGTGGGCGGACGGATGGCCGGCCTGCCGACCGTCGCCGGCGGGCGGCTCTGGGTGAGCCGCGTCGAGCTCTCGCACCACGACCCGAAGACGGCGTGGGTCGCCTTCACCGGGTATCGCGAGGACGACTTCGCCCCCTACGTCTACCGGACGCGCGACGGCGGCGAGACCTTCGAGGCGGTGACCGACGGCCTGCCCGACGCACCCGTCAACGTCGTGCGCGAGAGCCCGCGCGCCAAGGACGTCCTCTTCCTCGGGAACGACGGCGGCGCCTTCTTCTCGATCGACGGCGGCGACCACTGGCAGCGGCTCGCGAGCGGGCTCCCGACCGTCTCGGTGCTCGACCTCGCCGTCCACCGGCGCGAGCGCGAGCTCGTGCTCGCCACGCATGGGCGCGGTCTCTACGTCGTCGACGTCACGGCGCTCGAGCAGTTGAGCGCGGAGCGGCTCGCCGCCGACGCGTTCCTCTTCGCGCCCGGCGATGCGGTGAACTGGCGCGGCTTCTTCGGGCTCGGCGACGTCTTCGGCGGCGACCGCCGGTGGCGCGCGCCCAATCCCGACCCCGGCGCGCCGCTCTGGTACTGGCTGCGCGAGAAGGCGGAGGCGGCGCCGAAGCTCGAAATCGTGGACGACGGCAAGGTCGTGCGCACGCTCGAGCTCGCCGGAGAGCCGGGCGTCCATCCGATCACGTGGGATCTTCGGCCCGAGCCCAAGAAGCAGGGGGACGCCACTCCGGCGCAAAAGAAGCGGCCGCTCGATCCGGCGACCGCGCCCGATGCGATGGAGGAACGCGCCGAGGACGAGGCGGAGGCGGGCGAGGACGAGAGCGAGGGCGCGGGCGAGCTCACAGAACTCGAACGGGAGCTCGAGCGGGAACTCGGGCGCGAGCTCGAGCCGTTCGCGCAGGACTCGGGTGGGGGCCGCCGCCGCGGCTTCGGAGGAGCACCGGCCCTGCCTCCCGGCCGTTACGTCGTCCGGCTCGTCGTCGGCGGGAAGGCCTTCGAGCAGCCGCTCGTGCTGCGGGCCGATCCGCTCCTCGAGCGCGCCGATCGCTGAACCAGGCGCCGGGCCTCGACGATCGGCGGCCACGTCGCGCCGAGCAGCTCGGCGAAGCCGCGCAGCACCGCTTCGTGACCGCATCGCCGTGCCCGGCGCAGCTCGTCGCGCCCGAGCCAGCCGGCGAGCTGCCGCAGATAGTCGCGCGCCCGGTGCCACGCCGCGGGCCGTCGGTGGTCGGCTCCACGCGCGGCCCGCACGAGCTCGACCCCCGCCTCCTCGGTGACGGCCGCGACCATCTTGCGGCGCAAGTGGTCGCCCCACAGCGCCACGAACCGCCTTGCCGTCGGCGCCGCGACCTCGCGCACCGCCTGCTGCTCGAGCTCGAGCCAGTGGAGGTGGTCGCGGCAGGCGGGGCAGCGCTGCGCATGCTCGGCCGCCTCGCGCGTGCGCGCGCTCGAGAGCTCGCCGTCGACGAGCTGGTGCAGCAGCGGCGCCCCGATCGGGCACGGCTTCGCGACCGCGATCGCCAGCAGCGGGTCGTTCATGCGCCGAGCTCCCGGGGTTCCCGCAGCTCGCCGGCGGCGAGCGTTCGCAGGTGCGCGAGTATGCGCTCGCGCGCCCGCTTGATCCGCATCGAGACCGCTCCCGGCCGGATCCCGAGCCGTGCCGCGACTTCCGCGTAGGAGAGCCGCTCCTGCGCGTGCAGCAGCAGCGCCTGCTCGAGCGGCGCCGGCAGCTCCCGCATCGCCGCGAGCACGACGCGCCGCAGCTCGCGGTAGGTGAGGCGGATCTCCGTGTCGCTCTCCGCCGCGATCACCTGGACCGCAGGGTCGGTGCCGCGGTCCTCGATGCTGCGCGCCGCGCTCTGCTCGCGCCGGACGCGGCGCGTCGTCGCGCGCATCTCCTGCCGCAGCAGGTTCCCGGCGATCGCGAGGCACCACTTCACGAACGAACCGGGTCCGCGGTCGCGGAACGTCCGGCGGTGGCGGTAGATGAGCTCGAAGGTGTCGGTCATGAGCTCCGCCGGGTCGACGGCGGCGCGCGCGCGTCGGACCTTCATGCGCACCAGAGGCAGAAGCGCAGGGCCCGCGACTTCGAAGAGGCGCCGGAACGTCTCCGGCGACTCGTCGGCGCGGAACTCCTCGAAAAGGCACGTCGCCTGGCGATCGAGCGCCGTGTCGCAGAGCACGCGCAGCCGCGCTCGCGACCGGGACCGCGGCGGGGGCTGGGGTCGGGGCAGCGCCCGCAGCTCGGCGGTCGGCTCGGAGGACTCCGGTGTCCGTGGGGCGGCCGCGCCCTCCATGCCAGACTCTCCCCGATTCCCGACTCGACCACGTCCTGTCACCCGGCGGCGCGGACGAGTCGGCCATTCTTGGCGCCGGCGCGCCCTTCGTGAAGGCGCGATCCTTTGGTGCCGTCGCCCATGAATGCCGCTCACGGCGGCGACTCACCGCGAAAGGGGCCGAGGGCTAAGATCCCCGCCCCCATGAATCCAAAAACCGCGCCTGCACCGAGTGGCGGGATCGCCCCGGCCCGCTCGAACGCCCCGGGCCTCTCGCTCGACGTCTCGCTCGATCTCGTCGATCCGCGCATCGCTGCGCTGATCGCGGCGGAGACCGACCGCCAGCGGCAGAAGCTCGTCTTCATCGCCTCGGAGAGCCTCTGCCCCAAGGCGGTCCGCGAGGCGGTCGGCTCGCCGCTCTCCAACCTCTATGCGGAGGGCTACCCGTCGAGCCGCATGGCGGTCCACGAGCGCGAGCTCCTTGACTGGGACGCACGCAACCTCGCCTTCTACCGCCGCTACGGCGACCGCCGGTACTACAAGGGCTGCGACTACGTCAACCTCGTCGAGGCGGAGGCGATGCGCCGCGTCGCGCAGCTCTTCGCGACGAAAGACGTCCCGGCCCACGCGATCTACGCCAACGTCCAGTCGCTGTCGGGTGCCGCGGCCAACAACGCCGTCTACGAGGCGCTCGTGCCGGCCGAGTCGACGGTGATGGGGATGCACCTCTCGACCGGCGGCCACCTCACGCACGGCTCGCCCGTCAACCGCTCCGGCAAGCACTTCCGGATCGTGCCCTACGTCGTCGACCCCGCGACCGGCCGCATCGACGTGGCGAAGCTGCGCGCCGACGCGCTGAAGGAGAAGCCGAAGCTCATCATCGCCGGCTACTCCGCCTACCCCTGGACGATCGACTGGCGCGAGCTGCGCAAGATCGCCGACGAGTGCGGCGCGTTCCTGCTCGCCGACATCGCGCACCCGGCCGGCCTCGTCGCGGCCGGCGAATTCCCGAGCCCCGTCGGCATCGCCCACGTCGTCTCGTTCACCACGCACAAGACGCTCTGCGGGCCGCGCGGCGCCGTGATCCTCACGACCGATCCGGAGCTCGCGCGCAAGATCGACCTCGCCGTCTTCCCCGGCGAGCAGGGCGGCCCGCACGTGAACCAGATCGCCGGCAAGGCGGTGGGCTTCCGTCTCTCGCAGGGCGACGACTTCAAGCGCCTGATGAAGGGCGTGCGCGAGAACGCGGCGGCGCTCGCGGCCGGCTTCAGCCGCGCCGGCCTCACGCTCGCGTACGGCGGCACCGACA
>Ga0137437_1000485_pt1 | contig 12420 bp, 10 predicted proteins | sample EasRivERMGT138_2_FD_102332 | JGI IMG/M metagenome (GOLD analysis project Ga0137437, IMG submission 102332) | Soil microbial communities from meander-bound floodplain in the East River, Colorado, USA - East River MetaG ERMGT138_2 | ecosystem: Environmental > Terrestrial > Soil > Floodplain ...
CGAATAGATGCGCACGCCAAAGTCGGTGATCTCGACGTCCAATGTCGGCGGCTGCGCTTTGGCGATTAAGTTGTAGTGCGAAGTTTCGCTGCCGCGCACGCCCGTGTAGCGTTCTTCCTTGTGTTCAAGAAAGCGGTGCAAGAACGACAGATGCACCGGATCGATATTTCCCTCGTTGGCCTGAAGGTAGTTGCAATCGTGAAAAACCTTGTAGACGCAGCAATGGCCGGGCGGCTGATTGAGAAATTCGTAGTTGGGCAACAGCGGCGCCGCGTCCGGCCCCATGTAGGTAAAAATCACCCCGCCCTTTTCCTGGCATGGATAAGCCAGATGATGAATCGCACCGCGGTTGGCGCCGCCGCCCGGTTCACCCGGCTGCTCTAAACAGCGGCCGTTAATATCGTAGAGCCAACCATGATAGAGGCAGCGTAAACCGCCGTCTTCGATGCGGCCGTAGCTTAGATCCGTGCCGCGATGCGAACAGTGTATGCCGAGCAGACCGATCCGTCCCTGATCGTCGCGAAACAATGCCAAGTCTTCGCCGAGAATTTTTACCGCCAGCGGCGCGCCGCCCACGGGCAATTCTTCCGCCAACGCGACCGGCTGCCAGTAGCGCCTGAGCAAATCGCCGGCCGGCGCGCCGCTCTCGGTTTGGGTCAACAATTGGTTTTCTTCGCTGGTAATCATGGCTTTCAACTTTCCTGACACTTATTTCAAAAGCTTGGTCGCCAGCGCAATCGCCGGCGTTCTAATTTTCTTCACCGACGACTCCAAATGAGTTTCCAAACGCAGGTAATCGTCAACCGTCATCACGTCTTTGCAACCCTGAATGCCGGATTCCTTTAGCCACTCCGTACTCACGTCGAGACGCCGCGTTCCCTGGGTCATAGCTTTGCCGTAAAGCTCCTGGCCTTCTTTGCTAAGCAGCCAGTTGACGAAAATCTTCGCCGCGTTTGGATGAGGTGGATTTTTCACCACCGTGATGACGCCGCTGCCGTTGTTAGCATGAGCGCCTTCTTTGATGCGCGGCACCGGCTTCACCGGCAGGCCCGCTTTGATAAAAGGCTCGTAAGTGTAGTGGCTCAACCCAAGCGTGAACGCGAGTTTGCCTTTCGCCAAGCCGTCGGCGAGCTGGCGCAAGTTCTGATTGATTAACAAATCCTGCTGGGCGAGCTTGGTCAAAAATTCCTCGCCTTTGGTTTTCCAGATAAACGACCAGGTGTTCTGCCCCGAGCCGGGATTGCGCGGATCGAGCAGACCGATGCGCCCTTTCCATTTTGGATTCAACAGATCGTCGAAGGCTTTGATCTCGCTCGGTTCGGCTTGGCTGCTGTTGTACCACCAAGTCTCGCTGGTGTAGCAGAGAAAAGCGTAGATATGTTTCTTGGTGCTGACGTTGTCTTCCCAGATATGCCCGCCCCACCAGTTCTTGGGGTCCTTCACTTCGGGCAGAATCATATATGAAGTAAAATCGGCGGCGGCGTCCGCCGCGACCATCGACAGCGGCGTGGCGCCGCCGGCGACGAGAATGTCGTAGTAGCGCACGCCGGCGTTGAACTCGGTAACGATGCGCGTCACGTTCTCAGGCCCCCTGGCCGAAAGCAGTTCGATGGAAATGCCAAACTTGTATTTGAACTTTTCGCCGATGGCAGTTCGGAGTTCACTGCTGGCGGGAATGCCGACGACGACTACGCCCTCCTTCTTCGCCGCAGCGAGAATATTCTCCCACTCGCTTGGCGGCTGAGCGGCGAACAATGGCAAGGTACGCAGCAAGAATACGCAAATGATCGGCCATGTATTGGACATTTTCATCACAAGAGCTTCTGCCATTTACAAGCCAGGAAACGGGATGACGTTACGGAACTTCTGAATCACGCTTTCGCGCAGGTCACGGCTCGATCGGCTCACTTTAGGAAATTTATCTCGCCAATGAAACGGTCTGACCGCGTAGAAAATCGCCCGGCCGTTGGTGTGATCTTTCGATTCGCGCTTGTCCGGCGGCATGCGCGGATCGAGCGGTGTCGACCAGGCGCCCTCTACAATATCGATGTCGATGGGCGGATCGACCCGGGTCATCATCGCCCACAGCACTTCCTTCATGTTGGTCGGGTCAATATCCTCGTCGACCACGACAACGTAGCGCCCGTTGCGCGCTGAGGACGCGCAGCTTACCGCGGCGAGGCCGGCTTGCTTGGCGTGGCCGGCGAATTTTTGCTGGATCGCGACCACCGTCATGTAAGGCGAATGATTGTAGACGCCGACGACGTTTTGAATGCCCGCAGCTTCCAACTGATCCCAGAGAATTCCCGCGGTGGGATTACCGTCGATCTTCATCGCGCCGGTCCACAGCGGCGCTTCCTCTTCGAGGATCGGCTCATTGCGATGATAAATCGCCTTGACGCGGATCACCGGCTGCGCTTCGCCGGTGCCGATGGTACCCCCCGAATAATAACCCGGCCATTCGCCGAACGGCCCCTCGGCACGCGCTTCAACTTTCGGCGGCGGGATTTCGCCTTCGAGAGCGATCTCCGCGCCGGCGGGAATCGGTAATCCGGTCACAGGGCCACGCAAAATCTCCAGCGGCCGGCCCATCAACCCGCCGGCGTAATCTAGCTCAGAATTGCCCCACGCGACTTTCGTGTGTGCGAGCGTGAATAGCATGGGATCGGCGCCAAACGTAACGACCACGGGGCAACTCTTGCCCTGATCCCAATATTTTGCGCAGATCAACCGGCCATGCTGCCCCGGACTCATCCACAGGCCGAGCAAATTCTTCTCGTGCAGCTGAATCCGGTAGGTGCCGGCGTTGATAAAGCCGCTGTCGGGATCGGCATTGATCAGACAATCGCCGGTGCCGATGTAGCGCCCGCCATCGCCGTCGTGAAAGCGCGGCGACGGAAACTTGAAGAGATCGACCTGGTCGCCTTGCATGACGTTTTGCATAAGCGGCGAAGTTTTGACTTCCGCAGGTGGAATAGATTTGCCCGACTTCATCTTGCGCGCCAGCAAGCGCACGACCTCGAGTTTGCTCTTTTCCGGCGAGATGCCGAAGGCGAGCGCAGTGCGTTTGTAGTTAGCGAAGGCGAGACTGACCAGACGAAAACCGGCGGGATAATCCTTGATCTTGTCGAACAGCAGCATCGGGCGCTGATCGAGCTCCGCGGTCGCCTCGATCAGCGCGCCGATCTCGTTGTCCCAGTCCGCGCCTTCGATCAAACGCCATTCGCTGACTTTCTTCGCTTCCTCGATGAAGCCGCGAAAGTCGTGATAGGGAAGTGTGTCCATATTCAGTCTCCGGCCAAGAACCTTCGGAACTCTTATTCTCTTAACTTTGCGCCTTGCTGAGGACATGCTTGGCGGGAGACAGTCTGATCTCTTCCTTTACGCCCGTTGCGCGGCTCCAGTTCCTTCGCATTCGCTCAGCACAAGCTTTGCGGCTAATTCTCGTAATCCGAATCTTCTACTCGCCGATTTCTGTGCCCTTTGTGGTGAAATCTCTTCTCCGCCGATGAATCCCTACTGCACGTCGAAGCGCGTCGCGCGCTCCGAGATATTGTTGAACGCCTTCGGATGAACCAGCTTGCGGCTGTAGAGCACCATGCGCAGAAAGCCGGGGCTGCCGGTGATGCGGTGCGCCACACCGCGCGGGATGTAAGACATCTGCCCGGCGTCGAGCTCCATGGCACCCCACTCGGTGTGGTTCAGCGAATGGCCGCGGAACTGAAACCAGATTTCGTCTTCGTCGCAGCCGCGATGAAAGCCGTTCTGTTCTTCTTCGAGGTTGTAAACGTCGACGCGAAACTCTTTGCCGTTGTAGAGCACCGGCGCGCGCGCGCCGCCCTTGCCGGTCATGCCGGTGAAATAATTGAACGCGCTGAGTTTCCGCACCGGTCGGCCGCCTTCGCGCTTGCAGCCGATCAGCGCCGCGACATCGCGCTCGACCCAAAGGTCCGACTGCGGATCCCAAAAACTAATATGCTCCAGCACCGGTCCATCGCTCGCCGGCTCCGCGTGGCCATTCGTCGCGCGAATCGGTTCCGAAGGCTTGACGCTGAATTTGTTCTGCGTCGTCGGCTTCTCCGGATCGACTCCTTCAGTGACCGCTTCCTGTGTCGCTACGCGCACGCGCAAGCATTGCTCCGTGCCCGTGGTGCGATGTGAAATTGCCGAGGGAACCAGCACGATCTCGCCGGGCTCCACTTCGACGACGCCGCTTTCGCTGTCGATCTTCGAGCGCCCGCAAAATTGTAAATAAACGATGTCGTAATCCGCTGCGCGGGTTAGTTGCGCCTCGCGGCCAACAATATGCTCGGTGCCAACGCGTAAAGCATCGCCCTCGAAGACCGTTGCCCGCGCGCGATTGCCGGACAGCGGCGTACTGCGCAATAAATCAAAGGGCCGGATATGCGGCACCATCCTTTGCCCCATGCGCGCGGTGCCGATCACCGCGCTCTCGTCGCGCTCCATCCAAATATGCTCCGCCGGTTCCCGGTGCGTCATGAACTCACGAATTTTTTTCGCCATAAATTCCTCCTGTTCCCTGCTAGAGTTATCTTGTCCCGCCACCTGTGATCACTATTCTGGCCGCCAATGTTTGCTGATCTCGGCGCCAACCGCTTTTGTCGACAATCGTGATCCGACTGTTCCTGGTGCCGCGCCCGCAGTACTTACCATCATCTTGTGAATATGCCGCCGGTGGTCTTTCAGCAAGCCGCTCTGCTTCGGGAAGACGATCGCCGCTTTCGATTCTTCAGGATCGTCTAGTTCGTGCGCCACGCTGCCCCCGAAGCCGGAATGGACCACATCGGAATTGTTGCGCTTTGAAGTGTTGTCGTCTTCCATATTAATTGTAGTGGCCCCCTCCCGTCGCAGTTTCGAGAGCCGCGGTCGGAAATTTTGTCGGATTTGTTGAAACGCAGGAAAATCTAGTGGCTTTGAGGACAATTTGTCAAGGGAAATTGTCACTGCAATCGCCAGTGCCGCTCGCCTTTTACACGCTCGTCGAAAAGTGTGCTGGATTCTCCAACGGTCGCGAACGTAGCGGAGCGAATCCATTTCGGCCGCACGCGCTGTTATCGATTTGCCCGATCGTGACTTGAGCTTAATCGTGATGGGCAAACCAGCCTCGCTGTTTTCGACGAAAAACCGCTTTACTCTCAAACCCCTTTCAGCCACTTCCACACCAAGCACCCATACATTCTCGGGTCACGGAAGTAAGCAACCATCCCTTTACCACCAGCTAGCCACACCAAGCTAGAATGTCTTGGAGTTTTCGCCCCTGGTTTCATCCCTTTTGGCGTGAAACGAGACGGATGCGACAGAGATTCATCGGGGAAAATTCTCCATAGTTCTGACAGCAAATGGTCGCAAACGATCCATTCGACGAGTCGGCGTGGAAATCTAAACAACTCATCGCCAATTGCTGTGAAAAATCGCAAAGCCCTCAAATCCCATAGGTCATCAGGTCATTCATGATGAGAAAATTACGACATATCGGCGAGCGATTCCTTGGAATCTTTCGCCGTGATTTGGCGCATCAAGGAACCGTCTGGCGAGTGAAATATTGCGCGATCACGCCAATAAACTGCCCGGCGAATCGAGCTGGGAACGCTAATTGCTTTTACACCTGTCATGAAACACGCAAGTGATAGCTTGTTGGTCTCAGCCGAGGAAATCTCTCAACGCGAGTCCTATCGGATTTCCCCGAGTTCGTGCTTACATCGCCAATCCCATTCTTGTATGGGTCGCCGGGCTGCCAGGAATTTTATGTCAGCGCACAGAGATAATTTACTCCTCGTGTTGGCAGTTTTGGGAGTCGTCGGCTGTTCGACCACGGAGCGATTGTATTATCGGTCGGGGGCGATTTCACCAATCAGTTCACAGCTAAATTTTCCCGTTCACTCCTTCGCCGGCTCCAGCATACCGGTTTCTTCAAGCCCATCGGTTGCCAGCAATATTGAAGTCCAGCCGGCAAAAGAAACTGAGTCGAAGCCGTCGATTCGCGATGAGATTCCCACCCATGTGCTGAAACACTTCGAGCGCAAGACGGAAATCGGCGAGAACCGAGAGAAAGCAACTCCGCCGTCGCTGCCGTCGGCGCCCGTACAAACCGCGCATGGCGTGCTCGCGGACAACCGACTGTTGGAGTTGTTAGAGAAAGATCTCGACAAGGCCGTTGAGCAGCCCAAAGAACGGCGCCGCCTTCAGTTCTCCAAAGAAGTCATCGATAATCCGAAGGTGCGCCATTTCGTCAAGCACTACAGCTCCACCGCCAAGAACCAGTTTCAGACTCTGCTCGCCCGTTCCGGTAAATTCATGCCGATGATCTCGAAAGTATTGATTGAAGAGGGATTGCCCGAGGAACTGAGTTATCTCGCCATAGTCGAGAGCGAGCTCATCGTCAGCGCAACCTCTCAAGTGGGTGCAGTAGGACTCTGGCAGTTTGTCCCTGCCACCGCGCGCCAATATGGACTGCGCATTGATCAATGGGTCGATGAGCGGCGCGATCCGATTAAATCGACCCGTGCCGCGGCGGCCTATCTCAAAGAGCTGCATAGTTATTATGGCCGTTGGTTCCTGGTGACCGCAGCCTACAACGCGGGTCCAGGCATCATCAACAAAGCGCTGCAATCGAGCCACGCCAGCGATTTCTGGGGCATCAAGGGAAAGAACCAGCTTAGAGAAGAAACCCGCAACTTCGTACCGAAATTTATCGCCACCGCGTTAATCGCCACCGATCCGAAGAAGTACGGCTTCAGCAATATTCCTTATCAGGACCCGCTCGCATTCGATGAGGTCGAAGCCGAAGGGTTACTCAAAATCGACGCCTTGGCAGAGATGGCCGAATCCGACGCGATGACAATTAAGGACCTCAACCCGGCGCTGCTACGAAATCTGACTCCTCCGGGAGAGAACGGCTATCAAGTTCGAGTCCCGGTCGGGAAATCGTCGGTGTTCGTGAAAGCGAATGACGATCTCAAGGGGAAAGCGCCGGCTTCAGGACGAATGGTAACTCACGAAGTTAAACGCGGCGAGACGCTGGTGTCGATCGCGCGATATTATGGCCAAGCCGTGAAAAGCTTGATGCAGATCAATGGCTTGACCACGCAGCGACTGAAGATCGGGCAGCAAATCAAAGTGTTCTTCGACGGCGTGCGCGCGACGCTGCGCTAGCCGCTACTTGCGCTTGTCCATCGGCACGTAGTCGCGAACTCCCGCTCCCAAATAGACTTGCTTGGGCCGTGCCAGTTTTTGCTCCGGATCAGTCAACATCTCTTCCCACTGCGCGATCCAACCCGAGGTACGGGGAATCGCGAATAGCACTGGAAACATATCCATCGGCAGCCCCATCGACTGATAGATCAACCCGGAATAGAAATCGACGTTGGGATAGAGCTTGCGCTTGATGAAATAGTCGTCGGAAAGCGCGATGCGCTCGAGTTCGAGGGCGATTTCGAGCAATGGGTTACGTCCCATGACCTCGAATACTTGATCGGCGATCTGCTTGATGATTCGCGCGCGCGGATCGTAGTTCTTATAGACCCTGTGACCGAAACCCATCAAGCGCCCCGAGCCGCCTTTGACCTGTTTGAGAAACTCAGGAACCTTGTCCTTAGAGCCGATCTCCATCAGCATCCGCAGCACCGCTTCATTGGCACCGCCGTGGAGCGGGCCATAGAGCGCCGCTGCCGCCGCGGCAACTGAAGAATAGGGATCGACCTGCGAACTTCCCACGCCGCGCATGGCGTTGGTGCCACAGTTCTGCTCATGATCGGCATGCAGAATGAAGAGAATATCCAAGGCCTTTTCTAAAACCGGATTGGGTTTGTATTTGAGCTCGGTCATCTTGAACAGCATGTTGAGAAAATTGCCGGTGTAACTGAGATCGTTATCCGGATAGACATACGGCAAGCCTAGGCTGTGACGATAGGCAAAACCCGCTAAGGTCGGCATCTTGCCAATCAGCCGGTAGGTTTGATTGCGCCGGTTCTGGGCGTCGAAAATCTTTTTGGCGCCCGGATAGAAGGTCGATAACGCCCCCGCGGCACTGATGAGCATGCCCATGGGATGGGCGTCATAGTGGAAACGATCGATCAACTTCCTGATGTTTTCGTGAACGATGGAGTGAATGGTGACGTTGCGGCTCCAATCTTCGAGCTGCGTCTTGGTCGGCAGCTCACCGTAGAGAATCAAATACGCGGTCTCCAAGTAAGTACTTTTTTCCGCGATTTGTTCGATCGGATAGCCGCGGTAGCGCAAGATCCCCTTGTCGCCGTCAATATAGGTGATGCGACTTTGGCAAGATGCGGTGTTCATGAAACCGGGGTCATAACTGACGATACCATCGTCCTCGGCGACTCTGATCTGGAACAGGTCCGTGGCCTTGATAGCGCCGTTCTTGATCGGAATCTCGTACTGCTTACCCGTCCGGTTGTCGATAATGGTCAATGTCTCTGCAGCCATGGTATCTACCTTTCGTACCGTCACTTCGTCGCGTGGCACTTTTTCTTTTTAGACCATCCCCATGCGCCGGTCAACTACGTGTCAGCGAATCAACGCGAAATTGGCGCGATCCGCCAATCGATTTGCCACCCAGCGCTGATTTTCGTGCAACAGAGCATGGTCGCCGGGCTGAACTCGCCAATAGATTGCGCCGCGTCACCCTTCACCAACAACGCGGCGAGCCGGCTCATATACGGTATATGGCCGACCAACAAGATCGGCTGGTCGACCGCTTCGAGCTCAGCTTTGGCGATCGCCGGATCGTCCTCCGGCATCAACCCGGCGCTCGGGTGTACGCCACCGGGCGGTTTCAGATAGCCGGCCAAAATCTCCGCGGTCTCTTGCGCGCGCAGGATGCCGGAGTGACGAAGCTCCGCGACTTGTACATCTCGGCTGAGCGCTAATTGCGCCAGCTCGGCAACCTCGGCACATCCGCGCGCCGACAGCGGCCGCTGCGGATCGACGTGCGCAGACAGCGCATCACCATGACGGACTAAATAGCAGCGCACGACCATCCAGGCCCTCTCTTTTGATGTTTAGAATCTCGCAGAATCAGCCGTGCGTCATGCCTGGACACGCCGCGCACATTAACCGCGGTTCGGCACCTGAGTGCGTGAAAATCCGCGTGAAAATGTTGTTGCAAAATGACCTTGTTCATATAGTATGCCGACCAGCGATTTGCAATCTTCTCGACCCCGAACTGCCGCTGTGATTCAATTTCGTCAAGTCAACAAATGGTTCGGTTCGCTGCATGTCTTGCAAGACATCAATCTCACCATTGACGCCGGCAACGTCGTAGTGGTTTGCGGCCCGAGCGGCAGCGGCAAGAGTACTTTGATCCGCTGCATCAATCGCTTGGAAACGATCCAATCGGGCGACATCGTCGTCGACGGTCTGTCGCTCGCCGACGCCGATCTCGACGCCGCCAAGCTGCGCGCCAATGTCGGCATGGTATTTCAGTCGTTTAATCTTTACCCGCACATGACCGTGATGGAAAATATCGCGCTCGCACCGATCAAAGTGAAAGGCCTGACAAAATCCGCGGCTGAAAAGATCGCCGGTGAGCTTTTAGACCGTGTCGGCATTCCCGACAAAGCCGATGCTTATCCGGCGAACTTGTCCGGCGGCCAACAACAACGGGTGGCCATCGCCCGCGCCCTGGCAATGAAACCGAAGGTTATGCTCTTCGACGAACCGACTTCGGCCCTCGACCCCGAAATGATCAACGAAGTGCTGGAAGTCATGACCGCCCTCGCCCGCGATGGCATGACCATGGTCGTGGTCACCCACGAGATGGGTTTCGCCCGGCGCGTAGCCCATCGGGTCGTGTTTATGGACCAAGGGCAAATCATCGAAGCCAACCAACCGGAAAAATTTTTCGCCGCGCCGGAATCGCCCAGAGCCCAGCAATTTTTAAGCAAGATTCTTTCGCACTAAGGAGAACCCATGAAACGGTCTTTAATCGTCTTGGTCTTCGCCCTCGCCACGAGCATTAGCGTCGTTGGTGCCGAGACCACCCTCGAAAAAATCGATAAGAGCGGCACACTCGTCATCGGCACGCGCACCGGCTCGCCGCCGTTTGGCTATGTCAATAAGAATAACGAATGGGGCGGCTTTTCCATCGATCTGGTTGAGAAGGCGATTCTTCCCGCGCTCAGCAAGAAGCTCAACAAGCCAATCAAGCTGGAGAAGAAGGAATCCGCGCCGGCGACCAGGATTCCGCTGCTCCAGTCCAACACGGTGGATCTGATCGCCGAAACCATGACCGACACCCAAGCGCGCCGCGATCAAGTCGATTTCAGCCTGACCTTTTTCGTCACCGGCGCGCAGTTCCTAGTGAAAAAGGGCACACCGATCAAAGGCATCGAATCCATCGCCGGCAAAAGAGTCGCGGCCCAGCAAGGCTCGACCAACGCAAGAATAATCCGCGAGCGGGCACCGAACGCAAAGTTGGTGGAATTTCCCGATCAGCCCGCGGCGTTTCAAGCCTTGGCCCAAGGCCAAGTGCAAGCTTACACCAACGATGGCATCCAGCTCGCCGGTTTGAAAGTTAAAGCTCCCAAACCGGATGCGTGGGCCGTAGTTGGCGAATTTTTTTCCTACGAACCCTATGGCATGGCGATGCGCAAGAACGAGTCCGATTTTCGCCAAGTCGTAAACGTCGGTTTGATGGACGCCATCGCCTCCGGTCTGTATTTCGAAATTTACGACAAGTGGTTCGGTCCCAAGGGCGAGCTTCCATATCCTCTCACCGCCGAGTCCAAGCGTTTCCTGCAAATGCAGGTGGTGCCGAAATAAGTGCTCAGTTGTGAGTGCTGAGTACTGAGTAGAGGCCATCGGCTTTCACTCAGTACTCGTTACTCAGCACTCAGGACTGGCTTCATGAATTACCGATTTGACTGGAGCGTGCTGTGGAGCGGCCAATCGGGTGGTTGGCTACTTCAAGGGCTCTTGACCACGCTTGAGATTGCTGCGCTTGGCTGGTTAATCGCCGTCGCGTTAGGCGTCCTGTCCGGCGCGTTGCGCACGGTGCCGCTGGCGCTGCTCCGCTGGCTCGCCACCGGTTACGTCGAATTCTTTCGCAATGTGCCGCTCCTGGTCTGGATGTTTTTCTGGTACTTCGGCGTGCCGCCGCTGCTTCCACAAGCAGTGCGCGACTGGCTATTCGACCACGGCGCGGAATTCTGGGCCGCGGTGTTCGCCCTGGGGGTGTATCACGGCGCCCGTTTTTCGGAAGTGATTCGTGCCGGCATTCAGTCGATTCCCAAGACCCAGCTCGAAGCGGCGCTCTCCACCGGCCTCACGATAGCTCAAGCTTACCGGCTGATCATCCTGCCGATCGCCCTGCGCTTGATTATCCCGCCGGCGACCAACGAAACTTTGAACCTAATCAAAAACTCTTCCGTCGCGCTCACCATCGGTGTCGCCGAGCTGACCTTTCAAACCCGCCAGATCGAAACCTACACGGCCAAGGCATTTGAAGCGTTGGCTGCCGGAACGGTCATCTACTTGATGCTCTGTCTCACCATCGCGACCCTCATGGCCCGCATCGAACGGCGCGTGGCGATTCCCGGCATGATCGCCCAGGGACAAAGCGGAGTAGCTTGAGATGGATTTCCAGGTCGTGGTCAATAATTTTGTCTTCTTGATCGCGCAGGGTTTTCTCGGCATCGGCGGATTTACCGGCGGTACGTTACGCCTGGCAATTCCCGCCATCGTGTTTGGTTTTATTCTTGGCACACTGGTCGGTCTCGCACGTTTGTCACCCAGCCGCTGGCTCAATTGGCCGGCAAAAATCTACGTCGAATTCTTCCGCGGCGTACCGCTGGTGATGGTGATTTTTTGGTTCTGGTTTATGATTCCCGCGCTAGCCGGTAAATCGCTGCCGGAATATATCGTCGCGCTCACTGCCTTCGTTATTTTCGAAGCGGCCTACCTGGCGGAAATCGTCCGCGCGGGAATTCAGTCGGTGCCGCGCGGCCAGGTCGAGGCGGCCACCGCAACCGGACTATCCAAGAGTCTATTAATGCGCCATGTGATCTTGCCTCAAGCTCTGCGCAATATGATTCCCGCTCTGGTGACTCAGTTCATCGTTTTGCTTAAAGACACTTCCCTCGCATCGATCATTGGCTACGTCGATCTCACCAAGGCCGCGCAGATCGTCAATAACCGCGAAATCCGCCCCTTCGAGCTCTATCTTTTCATCGCGCTAATCTACTGGTTATGCAGCTACGCTATGTCCAGATACGCGCGGCGGCTGGAAAACCGCCTAATCGCCCGTTAAGCCCGCCGCGCCCTAGCGGGCGGCAGAACAAATTTTTCATCGTTTGACGGTTTTCTACCGGATACAGTAACATTAGCCTGTCAGGAGCTGCTCTCAGCCGTGCACCAAGTAATCTCAACAACGCTGGCATCGTC
>Ga0137437_1000486_pt1 | contig 12418 bp, 17 predicted proteins | sample EasRivERMGT138_2_FD_102332 | JGI IMG/M metagenome (GOLD analysis project Ga0137437, IMG submission 102332) | Soil microbial communities from meander-bound floodplain in the East River, Colorado, USA - East River MetaG ERMGT138_2 | ecosystem: Environmental > Terrestrial > Soil > Floodplain ...
ATCCCTCTATGCGCATACCACTATATCACATATGCGCATACATGCACAATACATATACATACTACCCTATGCTAGCTATTGAGGCGCTCGCCTATGTTGGCCCGTCCCTTGCTATGGGCCAGCCTATGCAACAACTATGCCATGCCATGCTAGCAATACCCATGCCAACATAACATAAGGTGACCTAGTGTGAAAAGGGGGTGGGGGGAGGGGCGGGAAATCGCGCGAGAAAAATACATATTAAACCCTCCTCCCTAGTCCCAAATTTTTTCCAACTGGTTTTTATTTTTTTACGTCCCATATTATAGGTATGAGCAAAGCACAACTCCAAGCCGATCCCGCAATCTCAGCGGAGAACGAGGGCATTAAGAAGCCCGGCAGGCCCAGGAACGTCATCCCCATCAACAGCCTGATGCGTGGCCTGCCAACTACAGCAGACCGACTCGCCACCGATGGCATGGCCAGCCTCGACTTCAGCATGACAGCCGAGGTACTAGCGGTGCTGGGCGCTATCACCCTAGAGCGGGCCCTTGGCACGGACGAAGTAAGCATCGAAAAGCGCGTCGAGTGGACCTTGCGGCTAGCTCCCTTCCTTGGCCAGCTACGCGAGGGCTTCGTAAGGCGCAAGGGGGCGAAGCTACCTGCAACTACACAGGCGTTGGCCGAGGAGGCTAGCAAGCGAAGTAGCAGCATCAAGACTCTGATGGCCGCCCTTGGCAAACCAGCCGAGGAAGCCGGGACAATCGCCGCAAAAGAGGTACTCCCAGATGCCGAAGAAGCCGGGTAAGGTAGTCAGCATTGCAAAGGTTAGGGAAGCTAACGAGTTAGCCAACGGCAGTATGGGTGCCTACCTAAGGGAGTTCTCCGGCAGGTGCGACAGGGACGAAATCAGCAACGTAGTCATGGCCTGGACAATGGCCGATGGAAGCATACATTATGGGTATACCCACTTCAAACAGACCGAACAAGAGTGGGAAGACTGCAACCTTAGACTACTTGGCCTCTGTGAAGTAGTGAAAGGAGCCTTGGTTGATATCCTTACAGCCAATACTGAGTAACCCCGACTGCCCATGCCAAATTGGCGCAAACAGATGCGGGCTGGCCGTTGGCCACGATGGTATGCATACGGCCAAGGCACGGCCGTTCAAGGGCATAGACATTGAGGTACTGTGGGCCGACGAATGGCCTGCTTTATCGGCAGAGGCAGAAATTCAACTCACGGGTCAGCTTTTCGAGACCCCACAAGCATAGGAGGAGATATGACCCTAATTACGCTCGTACTGATTAAGATCGTCCTTGGCTGCGTCATTGACGATGGTGTGCCTTTCTAGTGCTAGAACAGATTCTAAGCAACCCGGTTACCGGCTACATCCTAAGCTTTGGCAGCTTGGGCCTTGGGCTTATGCTCGCGCTCAATGCGCTACATAAGGCGTTTGCCCTTAGTGACAAGGCTTGGGGGGCACTAACCTTGCTATGCGGCGCGATAGGGGGCCTGCTACTACAAGCCGTGGGCCTTGTAAGCCTGCCTGGGGGTAGCCCCCTTGCGGTATATACTCTAGCTGTGTTCGTGGGCGCAATGTGCGCGGCGGCTGCGGCTGGCTTCAGTGCAGTAGACTTGCGAGCAACCATCTTGAAACAGAAGGACCCAAATGAATAACACAACTAGTGCCTACTCGACTAACTTTATTACGCAATCCCCACATTGCCCCGATTGTGGCAAGTGCAAGACCTGTGGGCAGCCTAAGACACCACAAGTCACACAGCCAACCATTACCTGGACTAATCACCCCAGCTACACCTTTACTAAGGCAGCGGAGTTCATTGACTAATGCTTTGCCCTAACTGTGGCGGCTGCTGCTACTACCAAAAGTGCAAGGCCTTCTGCCCGTGGTGCAAAGTGGTGGTGGAGAATTGCAATGGTGACTAACCCAGACGATTACTATAAGCTAGCAAGGGTCTACCAGATTCCACACGAAGAGCTTCTAAGTCCTCTAAGATCAGATAGCCTATACGAGCCAGTAGACAAAGCCCTCAAGGAGCTTGCAAAGGCCTTGAGAGAGCAGACTGAGCTACCAGTACCCCCAAAAGAGGGGTCAGATGCTAGAGTTATAGTTAAGGCCTGTGGGTACGATCCAGACAGTTCCCGTTCCTATGCTGTGGTTGCTGTAAAAATACTTTGGCGCAAAGACGGTAAGCCTATGCAACTAGGCGGCTACATGAATACCAAGCCAGTAACAACGGCACTCGCCGCTTTGGGCAACGGAATGCTTCCAGCCTATTGGGATGTGAAGTTCTCCGAGTACATGTGGCCCGATGCCTAAAGGCCACCCAGCCCCCCGCGTAGACCAAAAGAGAGTCTTCGCCTTACGGGAGCAAGAGTGGAAGCTCACTCGCGAGCTAGCCATGAAGAGCACGTACTACATGGCGAGTCTCGTGCTGTGGCCGGGTCTGCCTCAGAGTGGGCTGTGTGAAGAGTTCCACAAGCCTTTGGCCGACTTCATTGATGCGGCTGGGCCGGGCGGTCGTCGTATGGTCATCGTACCGCGAACACACCGCAAGACGTACCTACTAACGTATGCCCATGCGGTAAGGCGAGTAGTGTGCGATCCAAACGTCCGTATCTTGATCGTCACGGCGCAAGACAAGACTGCCAAGATGATGATGAACATCTTGAAGAAGCAGTTTACGGACAACAAGAGCTTCGCGCATTTCTTCCCCGAGTTCGCCATGGACCCCAACACGGGTACACAATACGACTTTGTGCACCCAATGCGGACCATGATCGAGCAGAACCCGACGGTTCGTACCACGTACACAGGTGCTCCAATCCTTGGTGGCCGTGCTGACATCATCATTTGCGACGATGCGGTGGCTGAGGACAAGGTTGCTAACCCTGAGCTAGCCGACAAGAACAACACGCACATCAACGAGCTAGTCCCGATCTTGGATATCAACCCTACATATGACATGATGTTCGTGTTTGGTACCCCAAAATCGCACAATGACTACTATGCAATTGCAAGTGGCAAGGCTAGCTCGTCGGAGCTAGAAAACCCCACACCTGTATTTGAGTGTGTGCGGCGAGCCGCACTAGAGAAGGATGGGGTGCCTGACATCAACGGCGACCCTGTGCTACCTACGGTGTTCTCTAAAGAGAAGCTCATGCAGATCATGGCGCAGTGTAGCGCAAATCAGGCGCAGGGCGAGGGATACTTCTACCGAGAGTACATGACCATGGTACAGGCCCCACAGGACCAGAAGTTCTTGGAGGGCTGGTTCAACACCTGGATTGACCCGCAAGCCGTGCCACCAACAGTATTTAGCGCCATGAGTGTAGACACCGCCCTTAAGGACGAGCAAATCCTATTCAAGGGCGACAACATGGTCATCTTGGTGGGCCACTTCGATACCTATGGTAACCTATTTCTGACTGATGGGGCTAGAAGCAAGGCATGGCGCACGGACGACTTCAGGAAGGTCCTGCTTAGCATGGCTGACAACCCTAAGAACCGGGGCGTCCAGAACTTCGTTAAGGAAAAGATTGGTGAGGGTACCCTATTCCCTATGGTGCGTGGATGGTTCAATACGGCCCGTAAGCCCATCGTGATGCATCCACTTAAGGTCATTGGACAGGGAAAGAAGTACCTACGAATTACGGAAGCGTTACAGGGCCCCGCTATGGGGAGAAAGATTTTCTTCGTTAGGGGCCAATTCCCGCAAGAATTGCATCAAGTCATCATAGACGAGCTAACCCACCTTGGCCAGTGGGGCCACGACGATGCTGCGGACGCCCTAGCCCTATTTTTCCACCCAGACGTTGTAGTTATCCCCCCTACGGGTAAAAGCGCACAATGGCGCGATGTAGTAAGCCCGGCGGTACAGATTAGTACGGCATGGACAAACCCTCACGCACTTGCCCATGGGCAGGTCAAGCTGGCGGCAGACAACAGACTCGACCGCTTGACTCCTTTCGGGGAAGACATAGATTTAAGCCCTGGCACCTTTATGCAAAGCGAGGGGCCTAGTGAGATGCCAGACGAATTTAGCTGGAAACCAGTTATTGACAGGAGTGGCAAGGACCCTTTTGGGGACCGCTACTAGGAGACAACATGGATGCATTTGGTAAGTACAGCCACCGCAATCACACGGGCAAAGGTCTTGTAGGCCCAGGCGAGATGCCCTTTGACCAGATTGACGATAACATCGCTAATCACTATAACGAGCAAATCAAGTTTACACTACGTGCAGATGTAACTGGTAAGGCCAAGATCAACCCAAACGGGGGCCTATGTACTGATGTCAAACAGTCTGGCTAACCTATGAAATATGACAAAGCACAAAAGAAAACTAAAGTTGAGCGGGCAGAGGCTCGCGAGGCGAAGACAGCAATGCGCGAGGGTTATAGCAAGAAAGGCAAATGCTAATGGCAAAGCCGACGAAGCTACAGGTCATAGCAGCGAACAGGGCAACAAGGCTCTTTAGACAAGCTGGCAAAGAAGAGCAGATGGAAGACGATGACAGATACCGCACCAATATGTTAGGCAAGAAAGAGCGCTATCCAATGACCGCAACGGCCGAGCTTCCTATGAGGAAGCTAAACAGGGCCCGAGCTATTTCTAACGACTCAAAGAGGGGCAGATAATGGCACTCAAGGATAAAGCACGGGCGCGGGTAGAAGCTGAGGGCCTGCGAATCAAATCAACGGGCGGCAAGATGGACCAGTATGGACCACGTACTAAGACCATTATGAAAGAGGGTGTACAGAAGGCTAAGAGCGAATCTCGCACTCTAGTCGAAGAGACTGGCCAAAGCCGTAACACACGATACGTAAAGAAGTACTAATGCCTAGTAAGACACCAAAGCAAAAGCGCTTTATGGCGGCCTGCGCTCATGGTGCGGGTTATAAGTCGTGCCCACCACCAAAAGTGGCAAAAGAGTTTAACCGGGCCGACGCAAAGAAGGGCAAGTAATTGGAACTAACCTCAGGTACAGCGGCCACTCTTGGCCCAGATATTGACTCATACAGTCAACTAGATGGGCGAGTGCGCCTATGGACTAAGCGCCAGAACGACAGTGAGGAGCTAAAACTCATTCACTGGAAGCGATGGCGTGCTTACTGGGGTTGGTACCGCAGCAAGGTCACACCTCTACGTGATCCTAGCCAATGGTGGAGAAGTAACGAGTACATCCCAACGCCATTCAAGATCGTGGAAACCATTCTACCTAGATACTTGATTGGCATGTTCCAAGACCCCGACTGGTTCACAGTCGAGGCAAGGCACGCGCGAGTTGAGGAGTACGAGAACCTTTGTCAGCAGCTATTGCGTCAGAAGGTAGACCAGATGAAGGTCTTCCCGAAGTTCTTTGACGCGATCAAGTACGCAACTATTATGGGCCATGTGTGGGGCAAGGTCTATTGGGACGAGAAGTGGATGCACCGTAAGGTGATGATGCCAGTAACGGTAGACCACCCAGAGACGGGGGAGCCTACGGCAGGCATTGAAGAGCAGCTTGTAGACGAACGAACCTTTAACGGGCCCCAGTTTGAGTGGTTACCACTAGATAAGCTATGGCCCGACCCTTCGGGTCGTGAGCGTTGGTACGTAGAGCAGATTGACACCACGCTTGAAGAACTACAAGAAGTCCAGAAGTATCAGAAGATTTACAACAAAATCGAGTTCGCACGACTGGTACAATCGTTAGCGGGTGGGCAACAGCCGGGTAACGCCTACGACGAAATGGGGGATGCACGCGCCGGGAGCGCATATGGCAGCGCCTATGGTAACCAGATTAGCAATGATCCGCTAACCTCTACTATTGAGGGCATTCCATGGAATACGATTGCCCCGCAGCGCGATGGCATCGGGGTTGTGCTAAAGCAGTGCTGGGGCTGGGTGCCCGAGCACCTACGTGGCGACGATGGGGCAGAGTGGAGACTTACAGTTATTGCTAACGGCATGTTCGTGCTACGGGATATTCCTGCACCTACACCCGATGGCAAACCTCCGTACTTTGCGGTACGCAGCGTGCGCCTACCTGGACAACTTTACGGCGAGAGCATCCTCTACTACGTTGGCCCGATGGCCGACCAGCAGACGCGCCTCGCAAACATGCGTCTTGACGAGGTGTTCCTAGGCATTTGGCAGAGCATGCTAATCAAGCAGGGAGCACTAGGTAGTGACAACTCCATGTACTTCAAGCCCGGCGGCTATATGGAAGTTAAGATGGAGCCTGGGGCGAAGCTACAAGATGTAATTGCCATCTCTCCACGAGCGCCATTGCTACCGCAGGTTTGGCAAGAAGACCAGTATCGACAGACTCAGGCCGAGCACGCAGCGGCAGCAACAGAATCATTGCAAGGTGTGGGTAGCGCACAGCCACAAACGGCTACGCAAAACCAGAATGACCTAACCCAGGGCAACGCACGGCACGTACTACAGACCATGTTGTTTGGGTACGAGCTACAAAAAGAGTTTTTGGAGCGCACCTGGGAATGGCTCCGTATGAGAATGACCGATGAGGAGAAGGTCAAGTTGGGCGAAGAGTACGCTACAGTGGATCTTCGATCCATTCAGACACCTATCGACATCACCATTGGTGGCGGGTTCAGCGCGTTTAGCAAGCAGATGCGAACACAGCGCAGTCAGCTTGTCATGCAGATGCTACAAAACCCATTCTTTGCTCAGATCGCAAAGCCTATTCCGATCTTCCGCCAAGTCCTAGTTGACGAAGGCATCAAGAACCCAGAGCGGTTTATGATTTCCCAAGAAGAGCTAGAGAAGCAGCAAATTCAAGCTAAGATTATGTCCCTTATTGGGCCACAAGCAGGAGCACCAGATGCAGCAGAAGGTCAAGGGCCGATTGGGCCGGGCATGGGCGGAGATCAGGGGATGTCCGGTCAAGGAAGCCCCGAAGGAATGCCAAACATGCCAAGTATGGGGGCGGGAGCGGGCTTGGGTGGAGGACCTCTTGCACCGAGCGGGATGGGCCCCAGTAGCCTCCCTTAGCGATGAGCCCTTTGAGTTAATCAAGAAGCAAAAAGCATTATACAGCAGGATTGAGAGCGAGGAAGGCTGGAAAGACTTCATGTTCCGCCTTACCCAGATGCGAGATGGTACACGTATAGCCATTGAGCGTGGGGTAGTAGACCAGCATGGGCGTACCCACGAACCCGAGCAACGGGCAGTACTTTACGTCATTGAGCAGCTACTAACCTACGTGCCAGGCATCAACCGCGACTACGATCAGATGGTTAAGATGTTGCAAGCCGACGAAGCGGTAGCCAATGCCCCAGTATATGGTGGGGATCAAATGACCGCCTTGACAACTGATGTTTGGTAATATATGTTTAAAAGTAGGTGCATATGGAGACTCTGACAGGTCGTATATGTACCCACCCCCACTGACCCCGAGGTGGCCATAAAGTCGCTGTAACAGGCAGACGATGTGGTAAGACCAGAGGGCAGTCGCTATAAAAGGCATAGGAGGCCAAAATGGGTGAACTAGGACAACCACAACCGACCATTTCTGTTGGTGGAATTTCTGAGGCAGACCTTATGGAAGCACGTATGGGTTCTAACGGTAATCCAACCTACGAAGAGCAATTCGGCACTACAAGTGCCCCTCTTGGTAGTGTAGGAGTTACACAGCCCACACTCGCGGAACTTGAGCTAGAAGCCCAAAAGGCTCTTGCACGAGCGATCAATCCACTTGGATACGCCGGGCAGGGACAACCTCAGGACTACGCCCCTAATCCCGACTTCAATGTAGAGCTTGAGAAATTCAAGAAACTCTATGGTGAAAGCGAGAACGAGAAGGGGCAGCTTCGGAAGAATCAACAGGAGCTTATGGAAGCTTTTAATGGTTTGATGGCTCAGTATGAGGCACTACAGGCCTCACCTCAGCCACAACAGTGGAGCCCCCAAGTCATGCCAAATCAGTTTGGGCCAATGCCATATGGCCCCGCACAGCCACAGTTTGCAGACCCTTTCGAGGGCGTGCAAGACGCGGATTATGTTGACGGTAAGACTATGCGTAACGTAGTTGAGCGAGCAGTTGGGCAGGCAACCGCATTCGCGGTTGGCCAAGCCCAACAGGCCCTACAGAGGCAGTCGATCCTTGAGCAGAAACTAGCTCAACAGGCTCGTGCAGCTTCAGGGATTAGTAAGCTTGACGAGTATCGCCTTGCTGCCAAGAATCCGTGGCTTAATCAGCTACCAGATGCCCAGCGCTTTGCGGCCATTCAGTCGCTAAAGGCTGCTGAAGGGGTAGCCGCACCGCAAGCCCCCGCTGTGCAGGCACCACAACAGAACGACTCACAGAGTCGGATTCTAAATCGAGTAACATATATTGAGGGGAGTAACCCCACTGTTCCAGACCAGACCGAAGCAGCATTAGAGGCAGCCAAGCAACGCGACTACGCAATTGTAATGAGCGCTAATGCAGAGGATGGCACCCGTGCCAGACTCTTCCGCCAATTCGGTGTAAAATACGGTCTTAGCATTGGGCAGGCCCCCTCCGATCTAGCTCGCTAAAACGAGTTAGGCAGGAGTAGTAAAAGATGCCAGCAACTAGGCCAGGTACCGGAATCGGCCCTGCCGCAGGTGGCGGTGGAATGATTCCTTCGTATTGGGACTCCGTATTCGCGGAATCTCTTTACCCAAGTCTCTTCATGTATCAGTTTGGTGCTAAGCGCCGAGTTCCTCCGAACTTCGGTATTACCATCAAGATTACCCGTCTAAAGAGGCAGACCGGAATTGTTGCGCTACAGAACGCACAGTCATACGGCGTGCCCTTTACGGCAGCTAACGTTAACGCGCTGTGCGCCCAGGTTGTATCGGGTACACTAGCTAAGTATCGTGGTGTATACGGTAACTCAGACATTGCGTTGCTCACAACCATGGGCGATGTAACTGAGTTTGCAATCCGTGATATCAGCCGCGACCTTGCCCTACAGATGGATAACGCAGTTAAGTCTGTGCTATCTGCTGTTTCGCAGGGAACTTTCCTTGGGGCGTCTGCTGCAACATCCAACGTTCGTAGCACCTCGCTTCTAAAGGTCAGTGATATCATCAAGGCAGTTGCGCTGCTTCGTGGTGCTAATAACCCACGTTGGCCAGACGGCAACTTCCCGCTTCTTGTTCACCCTTACGTCAGCTACGACCTAAAGGCCTCCCTTTCAGGTGGCGCATGGCTTGATGTGAACAAGTACGCCACAGACTCCACGGTTGAGAAGCTATACCGTGGTGAGGTTGGCCGTCTCTATGGTGCCCGAATCATCGAGACCACGAACCTTAAGCGGCTTAATGCTGTAGGTGGTATGTCAGCCGGTGCCTCAGGCTGGCAGAACTTGCTGCTTGCCCCAGAAGCCTACTACGTCTGTGAGATGGATCAGATGACTGGACGAGTCATCGTAAAGGGCCTTGGTTCTGCTGGTGCCCTTGACGCCGACAACTCCCTTGCTACGGTGGCTGCGAAGGTCTTCTTCTGCCCCATCCGTGGCTTCCAAGACGCAAATCCGAACGCTCGATTTGCGGAAACACGTTACATCCGAATCGTTTCTGGCGCAACCATCGCCTAAGGAGACACTTTATGAGCACCTTTGGAAAGTACGGGCTTGGTGGGGCAAACCCAGGGAAGTGGCCTGGGGCACCCGACGAGCAGCTGCTTGACTTTGCTGCTGCGGCTACGGGTACTGAGCGGGGCAACCCAGACTCAAAGCCTGAAGTTCAGGCAGTAGAAGGTTCCCACAACAAAGCATAACTAACTAGGGGAGGCAGACCTTAAAGGGTTTGTCTCCCCTATTTTTTCGAGGTCCTTGTGCGTGAACGTGGTATGAGTTGGGACGCGCTTCGGAAGTTGATTGACGAGAATAAGACTAGCAGTGCAATCATCGCCTATTACTACAACCCCAAAAAAGACAAGAACAACATTTCCATCTTCGACCGCAACCTAACACGACGTAGGCCAGACCAGCTTGCTATTACTGGTAATGGCCAAATGGACGAATGGCGCGACAGCCTTGTGTGCCGTGCCGCCTTCTTTGGTGGTGAGATTCCAATGGAAGGCAATACCAATCTAGACAGTGAGATCAAGGAAGGCATCTATAGGGGCGCATTAGGCGTCCTTGAGAAGCTAATCCATGATGGCTGCCTGAGGAGAACAGATGACATCAGAGCAATCTTTACCCGCCACGGGAGACGAATGCCTACCGCCACATAGGGCTTGGCCGCTCGTCTCAGTCATTGTAGCTACATACCACCGAGCAACCCTACTTCGTAGGGCTCTTGATTCTGTGCTCGCGCAGACCTTGCACAACATAGAGGTATGGGTAATCCATGATGGGCCTTCAGACCCAGAGAGCGCAAAAGTCTATGAAGAGTACTATGAGAAGTTTGAAGATGCGGGCATTGACTTTTTTGCTGTTGATTCAGACGAGCATACAGGGTATTACACCTACCCCCGTAATGTTGCTACAGAAAACTGTCGTGGGGTATACGTTGCTAACCTAGACGACGACAATGAGTGGATGCCAACTGCGTTGGCGGACCTATTAGCCGCTATGGAAGAAGGCGAGATGTGGCCCGATCTTGTGTATGGACGGCGTACATATGTCCTAGACGAGGGAGCCCCCGAGAAGCACGGGAATATTGACCTCAAAGCCCTAGAGGGAGATAGTCAATATGTAGAATGGGACGCGCTAGCACAGCTAAGGCTGGCCGGTAACAAACCCATGTACAACTTCATTGATAGTAGTGACTTCCTTGTGAGCAAGGGGGCGTTGTACAGGCTGGCCGCAGCCACGGGGCACATTTGGAACGACGAAGCCCGTAGGTTTGGCGACTTTTGGCTAGTAAGTGATGGGCTATTGGCGGGGGGTTGGAGGTTCAAGGGGTTAGATAAGATCGTGCAAAAGTACCACATCACTGGCGATAACGTGAGCCTGAATCGCCCAGTCCACGAACGACCCCAGGAGGTGAAGGGGTAATGAATCTATCAATTGTTTGGGGCTATATCCTATATTCACTAAAAAAGCGATTCTACAATGAGGTAGAAATCGCGCATCTCTATCGGCCAATGTTAGACTATAGGCTGCCAAATTACCGTTTTACAGCCCTTGTTACTCGCGTTGTACCAAATACCCTTAGTAGATACCCAAGTTCTTATGGTCCCGGCTTAGATGCGCAAGTTTTTGTGATCCCCTTTCCGTGGCCTAGATCATTATGGCCGATTAGGTTTGAATTCCCTGTTTTAGGTATATGGAAATTATGGGGCCGAGGGGGGGTATATTTAGATGGTAAGATCCTAATGGGGCGTTGGTTTGAGTTTCAACCGATATTGCGTACAAAGGAAGAGAGGTATAAAGCCAAATGGCTAAAGTCTTCGCATACACAATAACTCGTGCTAATACCCCTGAGCGTTGTAGACTCCTACTTGAGACTCTAACGCATGGGCGCGAGAACGCAGCATATAAAGACCTCCATTGGCATGTCTTTGTCAATGGGCGAGGTATCTTGGCAGAGGGGATTGCTGCTAGCTGCCTAGCAACTGGTGTCATCGACTCATACGAAGTGTGTGAGGTAAACGAGGGCCAACACCCACCTACGAATCGCGCAATCGCCCGCGCTATCGAGGAAGGCTACGATTACATTCTTCGTACAGATGATGACGTAGAGTGGATTACTAAGCGGTGGCTAGCTAAGTTAGTTGAGGCAAGCATTGCCCTAGGGCCTGATATGGTAGTTTCTCCCATGGTAAAAGGCCTTCGCTGGCAGCCGCCACAGTCTGAGAAAGTAGACGTAGGAGGCATTCCTGTAAAGTTCGTAGAGGGGCCGCTAGGGGGTATTTGTAGGCTAACGCCCGTGTCCGCGCTAAAGGCTAAGCCCTACGTCAGTGATGTGCGATTGCCCATGGGTGGGGGGGATGCCGCAGGGATAGGGGCTTGGGCTACAAAAACAGCACCTATTACGTTTCTAGTGTACTGTCAGCATATCCGCGTACGACATGCCCGCTCCACAGATGACCAGGAGACTAAAGACCCCGCCCACTTTAGTGACCATAGCCTATACCAATCGTGTCCATATATTCCTATCGTGGAGAACGAATGAAAGTAGCACTACTAAGCGGGCATAAAGACGGCGCTATCGACCAGGTAATGCAGTCGGTACAAAAGGCAGTGCAACCTCTTGGGGTAGAGGCCGACATCTTTGGGGTATACAATGACAGCCTACGTGACGTTGACCTAGACACCTACGATATCGTCCATGCAGGGTACTTCGCGTACTATACTGCTATTAAGGACCGCACAGACCAGCCTATTACGGCCAACATTTGGCACGTTGGTAACCACAATGAGGAGAAGATTCGTAACTTCCTCGGGCTCTCTGAGATCATGCACTTAGTAGCCGACGATGTTATG
>Ga0137437_1000487_pt1 | contig 12414 bp, 12 predicted proteins | sample EasRivERMGT138_2_FD_102332 | JGI IMG/M metagenome (GOLD analysis project Ga0137437, IMG submission 102332) | Soil microbial communities from meander-bound floodplain in the East River, Colorado, USA - East River MetaG ERMGT138_2 | ecosystem: Environmental > Terrestrial > Soil > Floodplain ...
TCGGCCTGCGAGCGGCTCCTGTCGAACTCCGCTTGAGGCAACAGCTTCCTCTCTATCAGCATCCGGGCGCGATCGAAATCCGCCTGCGCGAGCTCGGACGAGGCGCGAGCACTGGCGACCTCCGGGACACTGTCGATCTCGAACGCGCCGCCGCCGGCCAGTCCGAGCCGTGCTTCGATCTGCGCGGCATTTGCCCCGGCCTCGTCCGCCTGCGCGCGAACCTCGGTCTCGGTAATCTGCACGAGCGCTGCGCCGGCGCTCACGAGCGTGCCGCGCTCGACCGGCGTGGAGACGATACGGCCGGCGATCTCTGAAGCGACATCGGCCTGTTCCTGTGCGGCAAGCGTCCCGGTGACAGCGACAAATCGAGCGATGGGGCGCTCGATGGCGACGGCGGTCGTAACGGCCACCGCGGGTACGTCGGCTGCGCCGGCCGTCCTGGCTTCAGGGTTGGCGCCCGCTCCGCAACCGGTCGCCAGAAGCGCCAGTGTCGAGAGTAGCCACAAGCGACGTCGGAACGGAACCATGGAAAAACGACTCCCTGTGAAACGAGATGAAAAGCAGCAGTGGTGTTGATGGTATCCCGGCCGAGCCCTGCGGCGCCCGTTCCCAACGCCAGCAAATGAATCCTTAAGTTTTGTAAAGATCCGTCCCGGCGGCTGGCGGCACCCCGAATTACTGGCAGACTTGTGACAACTCTGTGACCGCGCCCTCCATCCTGCTCGTCGACGACGATGTCGAGCTGTGCTCGCTGATGGTCGAGTACCTCGGCGAACACGGCTACACCCGGTGAAGGGATGCCCTAAGCAGGTCCGGTGCGGCGGAAAGCCTCGTGTTGATAATTGCACGCCGGCCATTTCGGCAATAGCATTGCGGATCAACGACAAGGCGTCGCGCGGGCCGGAAGAAGACCGGTGGGGGCGCGGAACGGCCAAAGGGAGAATGACGTGGCTTACAACATCCTGATCCTGGGCGCGGCCTATGGCTCGCTGCTCGCCTCCAAAATGCTGTTCGGCGGCCACAAGATCCATCACATCTGCCTGCCGGCCGAGGCCGACCTGATCAACGCCGAGGGTTTTCGCGTCCGCCTGCCGGTGAAGGGCCGCAAGGACCCGGTGCTACTCGATTCCCGCAATCTGCCGGGCAAGGTGACGGCCGGTGGGCCGGCGGGCGTTAACCCGGCCGATTACGACCTCATCGGGCTTGCGATGCAGGAGCCGCAATACCGATCGCCCGGCGTGCGCGAATTGCTCGACGCGGTCGCGAAGTCGCGTGTGCCCTGCATGTCGATCATGAACATGCCGCCGCTGCCCTATGTGAAGCGCATTCCGGGCCTCGACTACGAGGCGCTGAAGCCCGCCTACACCGACCCGACCGTCTGGGACAGTTTCGATACCACCTGCCTCACCTTGTGCAGCCCCGACCCGCAGGCGATCCGCCCGCCGGACGAGAAGGTCAACGTGCTGATGGTCACGCTGCCGACCAACTTCAAGGTCGCGAAGTTCGACAACGAAAAAGGCAACGCGATCCTGCGCCAGTTGGAGAAAGACATCGACGCCGTCCGCTTCGATCCGGGCGACGGCAGCAAGATCGAACTGCCGGTGAAGCTGCGGGTCTATGACTCGATCTTCGTGCCGCTCGCCAAGTGGTCGATGCTGCTGGCCGGGAATTACCGCTGCGTCACCCCGGACGGCATGCGGACAGCCCAAGAGGCCGTACATTCAGACATCGAGACCTCGCGCTCGGTCTACAACTTCGTGTTCGACTTGTGCGTGAAGCTCGGCGCCAAGCCGGAAGACCTCGTGCCGTTCGAGAAATATGCCGCCGCCGCGCAAAGCCTCGTGCGTCCGGCCTCGGCGGCGCGCGCGCTGCAGAACGGCGTGCCTTATATCGAGCGCGCCGACAAGCTGGTGCAGCTCATCGCAAAGCAGAAGGGCCTAAGCCATCCGGCGATCGACGCGCAGGTGGCGCTGGTCGATGCGCGGCTCGCCGCCAACCGCCAGAAGGTGGCTTAGGGTCTTCAGGACGGTGTAGCCGTTCTTCAGTCACGTGTCGCAGACGATGCCGATGTATCGACGCCGGCCCTAAACACGGCACCGACGGCGCCGTGTTCGACGACCAATTGGCGGCCGCACTGGAGGCAGGTCTCGGCGACGAAGCGCAGGCAGGACGACGTCAACGTAACACCGCAACCTTAGTTGATAGTTACGAAACGCTCACAAGGAAGACAAAGGTAGCCGCCGCTGGCGATGTTTTCTCCGTGCTGCGGAATTCCTCACGATCCTGATGAGCTGGTCGGCTCGGCTTTTGCCTAGCGCCGAACCGCGTCTATCGCGACACACAGTCGTCAAGCCATTCTGAGGGGAAGATACGATGAGACTTCGCGGCAGCCGCTCGAGCACGCCGCTTCAAGCGGCGGTTTTCCTCTTTAGAGTGCTACGTCGGCTACTTGCGGTGTCCATACGAGCGGTGACTAGCTCCGGGAATAAGACTAGCTCCGGGAATAATAAGAGGCGAGCCGACGGACCACCATCGACTATCTATCCGCTTTTCTAGACCGCATGCGGCATGGCAGCAATCCGCTCCGCCAGAACCGAGAGAGGTCTATCGTTCCATCTCAGGTGCCGGTCGGACCCCGGCACACCTATTACCACCTGGCCAATGCTGACGAATACCCGGAGGTGCTTCCCCTCGCTCTGAGACTCGTGCGAGATGGTCTTGAGTCTTTCATCAATTCGCCGCAACAGCTGCCAGCGGATCTTGGTCGCTATCGGGATGATCCTTCAGAGATGCCCCGAGCACTCGCAGCCTTGAGCGAGCTCGCTGCGCTGACGTCCAACCCCTGGAACCATCGCGAACCAGCCGTCGCACGACGTCAGGTCATGCACTACCTGACGCAATACCTGCCCGCTGCGCTTGTCGACGGCTGTTGGCTGCAGGGCGCGGTCAGGGTCGCAACCGCCCATACAGAAGTTGGCGCCGGGCTTACGGCGGCGTACGCGCATCAAGTTCACGCGTATGCCGAAGATCCAGACGATCATTTTGTCAGCGAGTATCGCCACCTCTACCGACTGCTTGCCACTCCCGTTGAAGATGTGTCGGCGCGTTCCTTCAGCGTTCGCCGTGAGTTCCTCGATTCTAGCTTCGAACTGCCGGCGCTTCTGCTCAGCATCGGTCAGTTTCCGCGAATGTTTCAAAGCGAGATCGTCGGACTTCATCTCGCTTGGCAGTTTCTCGAAGTCCCGTCGTTCAGTCGAAGCCTGGTACGGGACGCGCGAATGCACCATTCCCTGCCCGCGGCCAACCACACAGTCACAGAGTCAACCGATGCCCAACGCGGTCGCTTGTTGGCGCTGGAGGTCGCTCGAAGATTGCTCCAAGGCAATGCCAAGGACGTCAACGAAACATGGCGGTGTATGTGGAGTGGCCTTGCGCTAGCCGCGAACGCCTGGACGGCCTGGTTGACCGCGACGGGTGAAACCGTTCCCGATGGTCCGCCAGACCCTCGGCAGGAAATGATCGATTTATTGTGCCGAAAGGCTCCGCATGCTGGTGGGTACCATGGCAACAAGCGGCTTGGTGGCACGTTGCTAGACGACCAATTCCGCGCCGTCAAGTTCGACCCCGAGGCGCTTCTCGATAACCTGGCGTCCTCGCGGCTGGTCACGCCGGGCGACCCCGAAAGCAGCGGCTTCCTTCAAAGACTCGTGGTATTTGGCGGACCAATGGTGGAGGTTTTCTCGCCAGCGGAGATCATGACTATCAAGAACTGGATCAGTCGTCTCCCGCCGAGGAGCCAAGCCGCCCATCAGCGTGCCTCCCTTCGGATAGAAAATGAGTCCGATCCGACGCGCGTGCCGGAACCGGTGCGACCGCTGTCGTCTTCTGCAACCTTCCGCAAGCGAAGCGAACGACGATACGCGAACTGCTCCGTGCGCGAGCTGTACCACTATCTCGTTAATCTGGAATTCTTTCCCGATGTCTTGCCGGTCGCCGAGCGCTTCGCGAGTGACCGCCTCGAGCGATCGATGCTCACGGTCAAGACGGGGGACCGACCGATCCCATCAGAGCGCTACGATCCGGATGCTCTCGAACGATGGGTTCATGTCAAGCACCGCGAACAAGTGGACTCGTACCGCCCGCTGATCGGTGCGCCGCGCATTTCAAGAAGGGAATTCATAGAGTCCACGGTGCAGCTCGCGCCGCTGATTCTGATTGACGGCGGCTGGCTTCAGGGAATAGCAAGTCCCGCACTAATCCATCGGACGGTGGGATGCATGCTTTTCCATGTGTTTTATGAAGAAGCCGGTGAAGGGAATCCCGCGCAGCATCATGCGAACATCTACCGCGATCTGTTGACGGCGATGGGCGAAGCCGCGCCGCCTGTGGACACGAAAGAGTTTGTGAACTGGCCGCGGCTGCGGGACGCCTCTTTCGATGTCCCGACCCTATGGCTTAGCATCTCCTCCTTCCCACGCCATTTCCTCCCAGAGATTCTTGGGCTCAACCTGGCGGTGGAACTGGCAGGGATTGGCGGCCCTTATCTCGAGGCGCGCGACACACTGCGCCATTTCGGGCTTCCGACACTTTTCGTCGATGTCCATAACGCTGCCGACAATGTGTCAGTCGGCCACTCCGCGTGGGCCCTGAAAGCCATCAACGCATACATGGACGAGGTTGCGGCACGCGAGGGACCTCACAACGTTGACTATCATTGGCATCGGGTCTGGAGCGGAGTGCGAGCGACGCTACCGCAGGTCAGCTTCATCCGCCTGGCTCTCCACCGCATCGCAGCACGCGTCCTTGGATCTCCACAGGAAAGGCGCGTTCCCCGGATCTTCAGAACGTAGCTAACGGAGTCCGGCATCTGAGCGAGTCGTCGTGCCAGGCATCACGTAGACATGAACGTTGTCACGTTCTTACTCGGCGCGGTTCTGCTTGCGTTTGCATCGATCGAATTGGTGCTCCGCTGGCTCGATGTAGCTGACCCTCCCACGTTTCAATTCAACTTGCTTTTTGGATACCTGATGCACCCGGATCAGTCGGCCTCGACGAGGGGACATCGCTTCCGGATCAACAACGCGGGCCTTCGTGGTGCGGACATCAACTCACGCATGGTTGGTGAGCGTCGAGTCGTGTTTGTCGGCGATTCGATCACCTATGGGGGAGGGAGGATCCCGGACGACGATCTTTTCGCCACTCGCGTCGCAGAGGCTCTCAGCGTAATGCGGGACGAGCGCGTGACGGCTGTTAACGTATCGGCGCCAGGATGGGGCATCCAGAACATGGCCGCATACATTGGGGCGAACGGCGTGTTCGAAGCCGAAGTCGTCGTTTGGGTGCTTCCGTCAACCGACTTTCGCCGCCATAAGACATCCCTTGAGGACTTCGCATACCCGCGGACACGACCACGCAGCCGTCTGATTTATGCGGCGCTCAGCTGGCTTTCTACGGTTAGTAACCAGGGGCGACCACCGACGGAGGCAGAGTACTCAACTGTCCCTGGCGCAGACATCTTGGAAGCGAATCTTCGCGCACTCGACTCGACGCTGCTCACCTTGAGAACGGCAGGCATCCAACTTGTTGTTGCGGTGTTGCCAGACGAGGCGGGCTACAGAAACTTGGCGAACGACGTTCAGCGATTCAAGGCCGTGGCCGACGCGAACGGCGCTGTATTTGTCGACCTCGAGCCGGTTTTTCGAATGCAGCAAGACCTTCACCTTTTCGAAGATGGCGTGCATTTGACCAGTCGCGGCCACGAGTTCGTTGCCAATGCAATACTCTCAACCGTCAACGCGGCGTTCGCCGGCGGACATGTCACAAGCTGGTGCAGCTCATCGCCAAGCAGAAGGGCCTAAGCCATCCGGCGATCGCGGCGCAGGTGGCGCTGGTCGATGCGCGGCTCGCCGCCAACCGCAAGAAGGTGGCTTAGAGTCGTCAGGACGGTGTAGCCGTTCTTCAGTCACGTGTCGCAGACGATGCCGATGTATTCGACGCCGGCCCTCCCGCGCACGATCTGCGGCTTGAAACCGAAGCGGTTGACGAACCCTTCGACGAACACCCTCAAACACCGCGCGATCGCAGGATGAGGATCCGTTCGAAGTTTCTTTTGGCTGGTGACGAGGACGAGATTCAGAGGGGCGCCGTCAGGCGCGGCGCCTTACAGGCTCTCGTAGTTCTTTATTTCTCTTTGATCCGGAATACTCCTATAGCCCGTTCGTTTGGGGACCGGGTGTGGGTTACTGCGTAAGCTAAGATTCGGCGCCGCGAGCCGTTTTGCTCACGGGCAGTCGAAGGATTCCCTACAAAGAAAAACTGGAGGCGCCGCCCGGATTTGAACCGGGGATGGAGGTTTTGCAGCCTGAGAACAGCGCTCGACGGAAATCAAAGAAACGCACATAAATTCCTGCATCACAACGTCTTCGGTCATTCGCGCCAGTTGGCTGCCGTTGGCTGAAATGGCCCCGATTCGGTGGCCATGAGGACAGTCTTGGGGACAGCGCCGCAGAGATCTCGGCTTGTCCGTTGATCTCCCCCGCGCACGCGTTCCATGCAGTGCGGCCGACTCCCGCAACGCGTACGAGAAAGGGCTGAGGGCGGCAGGGGAACGACAGGCCGATCATCCGATTGCCCTCTGGACCGCCCAACAACTCCGCGAGGCCTTTCCAAGAAGACACGGGCCCGCGCTACCTCATTCACGATCGCGACAACGCCGTTGCCGCGCTCGCGGCCACGGCGAATGGCATGGGTATCCAGGCGATCCCGACGGCCCCTCGCTCCCCGTGGCAGAACGCGTACGCGGAGTGGGTCATCGGCTCTCCGGCGCGAGTGTCTTGATCAGGTGATGGTCGTGAATGAAGCCGGATCGGGGACAACAGAACACGATTCCAAGCTGGATATTGGGGCGACAGCACAATCCAAGTCAGATGGAACCAGGACGTCGAATGGATACACACCTGTGTCCTGTCAATGGCCTGCCCGCCAACAGCGCAGGGTAGGTCCAACGGCGCGGCCGTTTCGAACACGAATCGACCGGTCTTCTCCTCGAAGATCTGCACAGCGGGCGTGCCTGCGGGAGTGTTTTTGCCCTTTAAGTTTGGACCCGAAACAGCGTCAAGGTGAAAATAACGATGTCGAAGGCTTGTGGATCTTGCTCGACATCGAGTTGTAGTATGTCGCTCAACTCAGCCGGTGCGGCAACAGGAGGCTTATGCGACGACTGCTACTACTGCCAGTGCTCTCGGCCTTCGTGATCGCATGCGGGGGAAACTCAACGACGGCACCGACGCCCGTCACGCCTCCTCCGACCAACATCGCAGGCAACTGGACCGGCACCTTCACCTTTACACCGACCTCAGGAGGCCAACGGCAGATCTTGGCCGTGACCGCCACCTTTACGCAGGGGAGCGACAACATTACCGGTCAGGTGAACATCGCAGGCGGAGGAACCGCGCTGCTCTCCGGCATAGTCAGCGCCACGACGTTGACGGCCTCCACGACCATGACCGTGAACAATTGCTCGGGGAGCGCGTCTGTGTCTGGCAGCGTGAGCGCAACCCAAGTACGTTGGACCGTTCCAACACTGGCCACATCGGGCACTTGTAGTTTTTTTACGAGTGGCGATTTTCTTTTGAGTCGCTAGTCCCCTGGAAAACGGGTTCTCTAGGAAAACGATCCGCCGTGTGATCTTATTGGGAACATGGCAAAGATCGGTCGTCCCAGGGCCACCCTGGTAGTCACGGAAGTCGAGCGCACCGAGTTGGTGCCGTTGACGAAGCGAGCCCCGTGAATCGTCTCTTGGCGTTTCGGGCCCGACTGGTGCTCGCGTGCGCCGACGCGCCGACCGGCACGGGGGTGGCGCGTCGCTATCGCACCTTCGATCGGCCGGTAGTTGGGAAATTCGTGGTGGACCTACCAGCCAACCAACCCGACCTGAATAGAAGAAGGCCGGCACCTTTGTGCTAACCTCCGCGCTGGCTCAGCCATAAAGAGCGACAAGGTTCGGTCAACACGGGAAACCCCAACGAAATCGTTAGGCGGATAAGGGAGCTGAACATGGTCAGGAAAAGTCTCTGTGCGACGTTCTTCGTGCTGGCATCTACCCTACCGAACTTTGCTTTTGGGGCGGACGTCAGCAGTGCCGAGCACTTTGGTGTTAACGCGGGAGCTTCGAGCGTAGACGCTTCGGGTTGTATCTTCACGAACATTTTCCTGTTCGGCGGAGTGGATACAGCCAAGACACCGGGATCGACGACCTCAACGCAAGCCGTGTTCGTGAATATCTCTCAGTTTGACACTTGCACTTTCGTATCCTCGTTTTACGGTGGGCAGTCGAACGACATCGTGTTTGCGTTTAACGCCAACCTGAGTGCGGTGACTCTCACGGGGCCGATCAAGTTGTGTGATGCGTCATCGACGTGCAGCACCTTCCAGATCGACATTGCGTGGAACGCCTCCAGCGATCTCAACCGGACGATCTCGTCGACTCACAATTTCTGCGGAGCGTCGTGCAAGAACTTCTCGAGGGGAGAAAATCTTGCCCGTACTCTGAGCGGCTCGGGCAGCATTTCCAATGGCGCAATAAATTTCGCGGCGCCTTCGACTGGATTCGCCAGTATGTTCAGTTTCACAGTCGTAAAGCCGTAGCCTCCGTTTCGTGCCCTCGCGACGGCGTTGGTGCATGAATCGGATCTGGCCCGCAACGATCCCAGCCCATGCCGGTCACCTCCGATGGCGTACGACGCAGGCCTGCCCCGCTGCGGCATCTGATTAAGGATGTTGCATGCGACGACGGCCTCAGTCCCCTGCCCTCCCGGACTGCGCGAGTGAAGGCTCTCCCCGATGCTCGACTTGTACCGGAAGAAGGCGTTCTCCACACGGGCCTGTCGATGATAGCCAGACCTTCTTCCACCGTCGTCGTCCGACCGCTCTCTGTCATTGACCGACTCTCGCGTCCGCTCCGGGGCGCCTGGACACCGCTAATACAATTCCCCTTATCTGAGAGGCAAGGTCTGAATGAGTCCTCAGCCGTCAACCTGACAGATCTTAGCGAGAGCCCGTTCGTTTTCCTGCGCGGCTCCTTCTATCGTTGGGTTCAGCTCTGGCCGACCGTGTGTTCTGCTCACGGGCAGCAGCAGACATGGTCAGCGCTATGGTCGATGAGTGGCGAGCGAGGGAAGAAGAGGCGAGCGAATTGATCGACCCCCGGCTTAAAGCACGGCTTGTTCCGCGGGCCCTTGCGCGCAATGATGTTTCCGGTCTCATTGTAAGAAGCGCGTCATGAACAACCGCTGCTCGAGTGTCGCTGCGGCGCTCTGTCTGACTCTGGCTGTCGCGACCATTTCGTTCGCGCAGGAGCCCGAGACGTTCTGGCTGTCGTCCAGGGGCCAAGTCTGGTATGCGACCAAGCCCGATGAGGCGACGATCGCCAGAAGCGTCGCGCCGATCTTGTGGTTTGCGCCTTCTGAGTTGCTGCGGGCGAACGGGAAGCACGCACCCGAACGGCTTCCGTGCGACACCGCGGCCGATCCGACTACTGCCGTCGTCTATTACACCGTCGACACCGACGACGAGGGGTCAGTGTACGCACACGTGCGGGTTCACTTCTACTTTTACTTTTCACAGGACATCGGCAGCGGTTGTCATTCGAACGACCTCGAAACGACCACAATGGACATAGACCTTCTCCAGATAAGGAGTGGGGAATGGGCGGCGCTTCTGAGAACCGTCGAGGCGAATGCGCACGGCAGCGCGTTTCTTCAAAACAGGCTGAGGATCAGAGACGATCAGATCGAGGAGAAAGCGGCAGGCGCGCTGAACCTTCCAGTGACTCTTCTTATCGAGGCCAATAAACACGCGCCGGCACCCGACGTGGAGGGCGACGGGGTCTTTGTGCCGGGCTCAGACGTCAATTCGCGCGTCGTGGACGCCTGGGGCGTTCGTGACTTTTTCTGGGAACGTTCCGCTCAGGGCATGGTGCGGTATTCGCCGACGATGACCGCACGGCGCGTACCGACGGATCGAATCGGTCCGCAGCTCGATGCGGCCACTGAGTGTCCGATTGGGTGTGGCGGACCTTTTGGCCTGCCCGGCGACACGTACGAGTTGAGACGGATCCCCGATACGTGCCGCGGCCGAGAGATTCCACCTGGCCCGCCTCCCACAGCTAGCTGCCGCCTCCGTCCCCTCAGTTCGTTTCTGGAGGAAAAAGGGCTTCGAGCGCCAAGTCGATCTAGACAGTTCTTGAACGGACTTGCCTGGCTTGGCGATCACTTTGTCGTGCCACTCGACGGCCTCGGGCTGGGCTTCCGCCAAGTCGGCGCATTCGACAGCGAACATGGAATCTCAGGAATTGAACTGACCGTCCGCGGGGCTGACTGGCCCGGTCTTCGCCACATCGACAAGGTCATTCAGTCGGCCGACGTACAGCTGTTCTTCACGCCCTCCTTGACACGCTCCGTGGATTACTACGCCGCGGGCGGATTTCGGATCTTCCAGGCGCGACAGCCGCGGGGACTCCTGCACGTGAACGGCATGACCGTCGACTCGATCGCCGAGGGTGGGCTCTGGTTTCGCTGGATTTCCCGGTTCGAGCTGCGCGCGGGCATCGGCACAAGTCTGAACGACAAGTTGAGGTTCACGGTGAACGTGAGCAAGGCCATCGCCGGTGGACTGATTGATTGAGCACACCTCGCGAATGCTGGCCCATTGCCGTCGCGACGTGGCGTGTAGCAGCTTACCCATGTCGCAATGCGCCCACGATCGTAGAAGTCCACGAACAGCTTGCCGCAGTTCGGATCATCCGCCACTGCGGCACGCATCGCGTTACAGCGGCTCCGCAATGCGCTGTCCGTTGTGGAGCCGGTAGCGCTGACGATGATGTAAGCACCGCCACGAGCGGCGAGATCGGCAACCGTAGGACGTAGTACGCCCTCTGGACGCATCTCGACCTCTATCGCCGAGGGCGGCATGTCGGGCTTCTTGACCTGGAACCCAGCGTGTGGGGGTGGAATAAAGTCGGACGTTAGGATCGGCTGTTCAGCCGCTACGTGCACGTCCAATCCGCCGTCCCTGGCATTGTGCGCCCGCCCCACGTAACGCTGGATCGAGCGATGCCGTACTTGCGTGTTTCCGCCTCACACAGAAGACCTATCAGAGCACGAAGATCTTCATCGCTCAGCTTCGCGATATCGTCGCCCGTGATCTCGATCATGTTTTCGGCGGTGTGCTCGGGCAGTTGCTCTGAGATTGACGGATGATATGGTGCGCCTCGCCCTGACCAGTTATCGCTACTGGCGTCCGCCATCAACACGGCCGTCTTTTCGCTACTCGATGCAATGCCAGGGCTCGCGCTCCTGAGGCGCGACCCCGCCTCCCTCTCAATCTTTATGGTGAGTGACCGCAGCATCCGCAGCCTCGATCTGCCGTCATTGTGACCGATTTGGGGGCCTGTTCGGCCTGGTGCTCCGACTGCGCTGCCTTACCGAAATCGCGCCGGCAGACCTGTGCTACTCAACGCAAGCTGATGACATCACGGTGGTGCGCCAGGGTCGCGTCATCCCATGCGTGCCCCGGCGCTTCGCTGTGGAGGGCCGGAAGAGGAGGTTCTCGAGATTTCCGTCCACTAGCACGATGCACGTCGCAAGTGGCAACATGCTGTGAGGTTTACGGAGTCACCCGCGCGAGCCACGGACCGGATTCGAGAACATTCGAGAACAATTGCAAGCGCACTCCACACGCCACGCAATGTCAATTCGTCGAATTTGAACTGGAAAACTGGAGGCGCCGCCCGGATTTGAACCGGGGATGGAGGTTTTGCAGACCTCTGCCTTACCACTTGGCTACGGCGCCGATTAGGCTGTTCCGCGGGATCTCGTCACACCCGCGACCGCGGGCGGGAAGGGGAAAGTTGGAGCGGGAAACGGGATTCGAACCCGCGACTTCGACCTTGGCAAGGTCGCACTCTACCACTGAGTTATTCCCGCTCGCGACGAAAACTCAGCGTACCACACCGATCTTTCCATGATCAAGGAAGCTGACAGGCCGACCTGAAGGTCAGCCTCTACGACACGCGATCAAGGAAGCACGCAGGCGGACCTGAAGGTCCGCCTCTACGACGGGCCGGCTGAAGCCCGGCCCCCGTGCGGAGAGGTCCTTCGTGTCCTTCGCGCCCTTCGTGGTTAAAGACTCACCCTCTGGCGTCGCGCAGCACCTGCGCCGCTTCCTCGGGCGACGTGGGATTGAGATAGAACCCGGTCGCCCACTCGAACCCCGCCACCTTCGTCAGCGTCGGGATGATCTCCACGTGCCAGTGGTAGTACTCGCCGAGGTCCTCGCGCAGCGGGGCGCTGTGGATCAGCAGGTTATAGGGCCGGGAGCCCAGCGTCGCGTTCATCCGGCGAAGCAGATCGACGA
>Ga0137437_1000488_pt1 | contig 12406 bp, 21 predicted proteins | sample EasRivERMGT138_2_FD_102332 | JGI IMG/M metagenome (GOLD analysis project Ga0137437, IMG submission 102332) | Soil microbial communities from meander-bound floodplain in the East River, Colorado, USA - East River MetaG ERMGT138_2 | ecosystem: Environmental > Terrestrial > Soil > Floodplain ...
CGCGAGTTGAATACGAATCCAAACGCGCCCTGCCAATCCAACCGAGTCTATGAAGGGAGCCCCAAAATGCCATTTTACTATCTCTCGTTTTGCGATACAGACAAACCGAAGGGCACGCAGTTCCTCGGCGCGACAGTGGTTGAAGCGTCCGATCCATCGGACATGCTCACCAAGACGCACCTGAACGGAACCAACCCTGGCGGCGAGGTGGAGTTCATGGAGCTTGATTTAGAGTCGGCTGATGAGCTGCCCGAGCCGGCGCGCTCCTACCTCAACCGATTTGTGCCGCGCGAAGAGGTGATGGCTGGCGGCTACATGACTACAAGCGAACTGCTTGACGATGAAGACCGTCAGGGCGTGTGCCAGCAACACAACGCCCAATAGGGGAGCAGTTCGTGCCTAACAATGTTTCCCGCAGTTTGCCCGATCTGTTCTTCAGGCAGAAAGGTCTCTGCTACTGGTGCAAATGTCCGATGACGATGGACCTCACCAGCCTTCGCTCTGGTCGGCAGGCGACGGTGGAGCATATCGTCCCGCGTTCTCGTGGCGGCAAGTCATGGGTGAAACAAGGAAAGAAGCGCGTGAAAAATCTGGTCGCGGCGTGTGCCGACTGCAACAACAAACGCGGCAACATGGATGCTCACGAATTCCGCAGCACCATGCGGCCGCATGTCCAATAACGGAGCGTAGCGGGCAAGATCAACAGACTCTTTTTAAGGAGCGTTCCGGATGAAGTGGGCCAGGGATATGGCGACGCCAGAAATCAAAGCGGAGCTTACCGCGCTCAACGCGAAGCTCGACGCATGGGAGGGCGCGCCGGACGATGACAAGTGCCACGGTGGATCGCCGGGCGAAGGGATGTATGAGCGGCACGAAGAACTGACCGTAGCTCTTGCCCGCCGTGCCAATTCAACCGTTATTTCGTAGGATCGCCAACATGGACAAGAGCAATATTAAGCCAGGGCGCCGCTACCGCACCAAAGGCGGTCGGGTGTGGTGCGTCGAATCAATATCTGGCCAGAAGGTCGTTGCGGTCCAGATCGGTGGAATGCCAGAGCTTGAAACGTCGCTCGGGCGCTTTGCCTCGCGTGTCGAAACAGCAGTCGATTATTGAGGAGCGATTTCGATGGGCGGAGAACCTGACAGGTACGCTGCCGCCCGCAAGCTCTTTGTGCGCGACGACGAGTTTGACCGCGACCGGAGGCAATACGGCATCTTCGACTGTCTGCCGCCAGCTTTGAAAGAGTGGTGGCTAATTCGGGCGCAGCGTTTTGCTGAACGCCTGTCTGATTAAGGAGCATCATGAACGCGCCGACACCAAAGCCGGGCGGTTGCTATGTCGGAGTGCCGGAGATTTTCTCGCTCGGGCAAGTCTGCGAGATCGTCGCCAGGGCATTCGGCGAGCACGCCTGTTACTTGGTGGGCTCCGCGACCGAGAGGCCCGACTTCCGCGACGTAGACGTGCGGCTGATCATGAATGATGACAAGTGGCACGCACTATTCGGATCGAACGACAACGGGGAAATTCTTCTGTTCTGGTCCGTGATCAATACCGCGCTCAGCGAGTACATCGCGAGGCGTACCGGCCTGCGCATCGACTTTCAGGTCCAGAGCATGACGCAAGCCAATGGAGCCCTTCACGGTAAGAAGCCGCGTCACCCGCTCGGCATTTTCATTCGGGATGAAGCCCCGGAGTGGAGTAGGATTCCATGGACATCAAAGCCGAAGTTGCAAGAAACCGAAACCTAAGAGACGAGGAACTGACATGGAAGGTGATGGCGGCGGAATGGCGGGGGGGCTAGTCACGCGCACGCCCGCACCGGATATGGCAGGCCGAACGGGTCAAGCATCATGTAGCGGGCCTGGAGCGCGGAGATCGATTCGTTGAGGCTATCGGCGTTCTGCCGGTTGCCTGTGCGGACGGCCTCGCAATAGCGAGTTTGCATCGCGGCGATATTGCCCTCGATGGATTGCATCCTGGATAGCCGCCCCTCGTCCTTGACCAACTTCGTCAGGTCGTCGATCGCACCACGAATATCGGCGCGCTCCGCAGACGCCCGATACAGCCCCGCTCCAAGCGCCGTGGAGCTCGCCGCGATGGCGCCTATCAGGCAGATCACCGCCGCCGCCATGGCGCGCTGCCAGCGGTCCTGGGCCGGGTCTGAGGCCGTGGGAGGCAGGAGACCGAGGATGTCTGTTTTCATTCACCGCTCCTAAAAAGCCGCCACGACGGCCGCGCAGTCCTGTATCTGCGCATTGCGCCGGATCACGCGCGCGACCTCCAGCGTCGTGAACGCACCCTGTGCACCCATGCCGGAGCGCTGAAGGAATTCGGCGCCGGTCAAGAGCTGCTGCAAACACGACATGGCGACGAGATCGTTATTATCCGTCGCGATCTGCAAGGCGTGGCGCAAATCATCAACCGCCACCGTGCGGAGTTTCACGGAGGCATCGGAGGTGACGGCGTTCTGGAGCATCTGACAGCCCGAGAGCGCACCCGCGAGGGCCAGGACGAGCGCGGTCTTCATAGGCGCACCACCGTAATCCGCCCATCCGTATATAGGTCTATGGTGGATGCAACGCGGACGGTCTCAACCGCAGTCGCGCCCATGGCAAGCGCCCCACGCGCCGAATCGCTACCGCTTCCCCACGCCCCGAAGCGAAGTTTCCCCAAGCAATGCTTGCCGCCATGTTCATGTATCCATACCCTTCCAGAAGGGAGGACTTCGATAACGCGCCCCTCGTCTTTTGGAATTTCTGGCAACACTTTGGCGTCGTTCATCAGCCCGAGCGCGTATGGTTCAACTTTTGAACTTGTCCCGCAAACACCGATTAGCCGACCGTCTCTGCTCTTTCGCACCTTCCGCTTTATTCCAGTCTCAATGGAGTTGCCATAGCAGGTGCGCGAATCGCCAGCGAGAACTCCATCGCGAAATGCAATCGTGGTCATGCGCCCACCTTCGCGACGCCAGCCCGCAGGGCGCTTAACCCCAGAGCCGTGGAAATCATTTGCGCGGCCTGGTCAAACATTATCTCACCAAGCCAATACGCGGCAGCGGCGTAAATGACCGTGACAGCGGCGACGAGGTATGTCTTGTAGCCAGGTAATGTCATGTGCTTTCTCCTGTGGATACCGCCCCGCCGAAGCGGGGCGGCTCCGGTTTCAAAGGTCGTATTTGGCGACGGTCGCGCCACTTTCATTCATGACATAGACGGTTGCGCCGTCGGCTTCGCTCAAATGCACCTGGGTAATGCGATCAGAAAGCTCGATCACCACGCCAGGATCGCCGACGGTGGGCACCGCCTTTCTGATCCGTTCCACGCGCGCGCATTCATAAACCGTTTCATTCCCGTTCGCGTATTGGGCAAGAGCTGTCAACATTGTCTTCTTCCTTCTGCTGCTATGCGCGGAAGCCGCCGCGCGCGGTCGTTTCCTATTTTACGTCCTTGAAAAACCGATGCCGTCCGATCTGCACGAACGGCTTGCCCTTTGCCCAAAACGGTGGAGTTGCCATTGACGTGGCGTAATAGTGGGTAGCGCCCTCGGTCGGGTCAGCGCCGCCCGCGAGAGCCTCAGCGAGGAAGCCGCCAAGCTTCACAAGCATGGCGTCTCCGTCCGACAGAAGCGCGAGGCTTTTACGATTCTGGTCCGTAGTGTTCCATGAGCTGAATTGTGATGGCGCGAGACAGACAGAGGCAAGCGTGGAGCCCCATCTCCCGTCGCGCATACGGTTGACCAGGACATGCGCTACTGCCCGCTGTCCCTCTTCTGGCTCGCCCCTACACTCTGCCCAGAGGGTTCGGGTGGCGACATGCTCAGCAAACGTCACAGGTTGGATTCCTCGTTGGGGTGGGGTAGAAGGCGGCGGATGGCTCACAATCTTTACGAGTTCAGTCATAGCGGGCTGCAATTCTGCGGCCACGGCACAGATGGCTTTAGGGTTTGCATCCCGAACGGTCGGGGAAAATGGTTGGAATGGGGCGGGTGCTGGCGGTGTGCGCTCCGCAACCCATCGGCATGGTTCCATTGGCACATGACGGAAGGCTGGTGGCCTGATTGGCTGGAACTCTCTCTTTGGGTTGGCGGTATAGGGGCATTGATATGGCTGATGAACGTCGCAATTTTGCATGCATAATTCCAGCCGCTGAGGAAACGCTCTTTGATGTCGCAATTGTCCGCGGCATCTTGCTGACGGGCGACCATCGTGCCGTGGAATTCGATTATATTGGGCGAAATCTGACGCTGGAAGAAGCTGCGCGTCTCGCCTTAGCAGCGCCGACGATTCCAAAGCTGGAATTCGACCGACAAGAGGTGAATTCGAGGCTTTGAAAGCTAACGTCATCACGCGACTTGGTAGCCGGAGAAATACGTCGTCGCCGCAGACCCGCCCACAATATCGGCTGTATCCCCGGCGCCTGCCGCTATTCTCAATGTGACCGATGCCGTATCGCCAGCCGTCATCTTGGCAAGAGCAGAGATAACCGGATTAACCGCCCCGGTCGCAATTGGAACGACATTCTGTGTCCAACTGTAGGTCCGCGCAGTCGTAATAAGATTAAGTTGATGTGTCGTCATCGCCGCCGTGAGATCGGTGACTTGGACAGCTACATCAAATTTGTAAATTCCGGTTACTGGAGCCGTAAAAGTATTCGTGGAGTTGTTGTAATTGCCGCCCTGGTCAAAGACCTCAGTATCGAATTGGACTGTGACAGTTGTCCCCGCGCCCGTGACATTGTTATCCGTCGCGGAATTGTAGGCCAAAAATGCCGGCATCGTGGATGAGAACGGCGCCCCATGCACCGGGTCGTCGGTGATTGAATCGGTGGTATCGCTGTTGGTGAGGACGACTTTATAGTCTGCTGGGCTCAGGAAAATATCCGTCGCGCATCGCCCGGATGAATTCAGAACGACAGGGTTTGCATTCTCCAGGCCGACCGTCAGGGCATCGACGGTATAGGTGTTTTTGCGGGTTGTAGTCGCGGTAATGTAGAAATTGAGCAACCCGCCTGACCGCGCATCCCCGTTGGAATCAAGGAAAACGTCGCCTTTTGATTTGTAGCGGACGGCCATGGATTAACCTCAAATGCAAAACCCCGCATGACAGCGGGGCTTTTGTGGTAAGGGTGCGGCCTCAAACGGAGGGGCTGATGAAACGAATTCCGATAATCGTGCTGGCGCTAGGCTTGGCCGGGTGTGCAGCTTTCAGAACTCAACCAGTCCAGCTTCGGAACATGGCCGGCATGACCGTTCGGTGCGGCCCATATCTATCCGATGCCGTTGGTTCCTTCGGAAATACGAGCGCGCTTCGCGAGGCTCAGTGCATCACCGACTTCCAGCGGCAGGGCTATGAGAGAGTACCCAACTAATGGGCCAAATAATCGGCGCGATGCTTGCGGCTCTACTGAGCCCGTGGTTGCAAAAGCGCATTAATGGCGAAATTCGCCGGAACATTCCGGACAAAAGCGTTTGGGGATGGCCTTGGAGCCGGTAAGGCATTTCTTCCCGCTACAATATTCTTCAATGCGGTGACGTTGGCGTTGCCCATTGTGTCGGCAACATGCTGTCCAGCAAGGCCGGCTCCAGCTAAGCCGATAATGCCAGCGGCTTCTTTAGAACTGCCCTGCAAAACCGAGTGCCCCAAAACCAGCAATTCCCCCAATATTGGACCGCCTGTCGTGGGCGATACCTTCCCTATCCAGCGGGCCGCATTCTGGATTGGCTTGCCATCAACAATCAGCTTAATCGCTTTCTGCTCCTGCGGGTCGAATTGGCTGAATGCACGAACATTGCCCTTCAGGCTCTTGAACTGCTGTCGAATCGCGTTATCCAGTTTGGTGCGTGTCTGATTGGCGCCAACGGAGTCCTGAGCCTTTGTGACCAACCTTTCGATAGTATCCAGCTTCGATCCGCGAGCGAATAAATCCCGCGCGGTCGTCAGTGCGTCGCCCTCTTTGCTGTTGAGGCTGCCAATGTAGTCGTCAATTCCGTCGATTATTGTGTGAGCAACCGCGCGCTCGTTTTTGTCGGGGCTCGTCAATACCTTACGCGCTACACGACGAGCAACATCCATATCCTCGAAGGTGACGTTCGGACCAGCATCTTCGAGGTCTTTTTTAATCTGATCGATTGCGGTTGCGGCCTTTGGCTCCAACGATGGGCGATAGGTGACGGTATCGCGCGCTTTCGTCTCGGCGCTATTGATCGCCGCTTCAAAGTCGGATTTTGGAACGGTTGCTCCGGTGGCTTTGGATGCATCGTAAGAATCCGACGCCAGTTCCTTGAACGTCGAAGATTTAGGTCCGGCGTCAGGCTTGACCTGGCTCAGCTTCTCTACCGCGGCCCCGGTTACGGCGCCCGTCAGACCGCCAACGCCGACTTGCTTGACCTTCTCCGTCCAGTAATCCTGACTATCCACCGGCTGAGATGCGGCGAAGGCGCCCCCGCTTACAGCCCCCCGAGCCGCTGCATTCAGCACTCCCGGAGCGGATTCAATCAAGTTCCCGGCCATCCCGGTAGGCTGCGCCGCCGCTCCGAAGGTCTCGCCAGTCCCGATGAGTGCATTGGAAACGCGAGGGTTTGTAGACGCATTCACGACGCGAGTTTTTGCGCCCTGATAATCCTTCTCGCTTTTGCTCAAGGTCGCATCGATATGGTCGGCGATGGCATGGAATACGGTTGCAAGTGAATTCGGTGCATGGCCGCCCAAGTCAGCAAGATCGGCGGCGGAATGAGCCGCGAGCTGCTCAATCCCCTGGCCGCCACGAATAAACGCATGAGTTGTTGCGCCTAGAACTGGATTGGTGCGCGCATAATCGCCTAGCGATGGCGCGGTTGGTTCTGGCTGCGATTGAGCCCCCAGGTGCGCCTGATAGCGTGCGCCAAGATCGGCCTGCGTGGTGCCGTCCGGGACGTTCGCGATGACCGTGCCGTCAGGCATCCTCACATCCATCTAACGCGCTCCCGGCACTTGTGGCGCACCAGACGGTTGACCGGGGTGTAAATCTTTGAAGTCGATGACCTTGCCGGGTGCAGCGTCGGCTTGGTCGGTCGGGGCCACACCTTTAGATTTATAATTTGAGCCGACCCCAAACAAATCCCACACGCTCTTGCGCGCTGTATCGACGTTCTTATTCAGAACCGCGCCCATTTTCTCGGTTGCCGATGCAACGGCTGTACGCAATCCATCCGCAGCCTTGGTGGAGAGCCCGCCCTTAATCACGCGCTCCGCCTCGGCGTAATCTTGCTGTGTCAAAGATGCGCCAGAGCGACCCTGCAACGCGCCGTTATAGGCCGCCAGCTCAGATCGAAGCTGATTGAGCTGGAAGGCGTATTGCTCAACGATAGGATCGTTAGTTTCCTGTCCGGCCCAGATTTTGGCGACGTTCGCGATTCTGAGCGCGCCGAGACCAGCCGCATCCGAAACGGGCTTAAGATTGTCGAGCGTGCCCGCAAGCTCGCCCTCCATGATTTTCGTCTGGTTCACTCGCTTGATGTTGCTTTCCAGCGTTTCATTATACGCCTTATACTGGCTCGTCAGTGTCGACACGTCGACGCCGCGCTTATTGGCGAATTCCTGGGCCTGTTTGAACGCCGCATCACGCGACGCTTTATCGCGCGGCAAGGTCGAAGCCTTTCCAGTCAGCACCGAAAAGGCCGGGAGCGATATGCCGGCCGCTGCCAAAATGCTGCCGCTATCCGGGTCTGGCGTGAGGTCTTGGGTCGGAGCGATAGCTGCGGCTTTGGCGGCGTCAATCCGCTCTTGGCCCTGCCGGTTGCGCTCGTCGCCTTGCGCTAGTGTTGCCGCGCGGTAAGCGTCCGTGGATTCACGCACAGCCTTGGTGTTTTCCTGCTGGGCGCCGAATGTACGGTCTGCATTCTTCTGCGCGAGCTGCGCGGCGTAGCTCATTCCGGCCTGCGCTTGCTGCTTTACCGCTGCGCGCAGTTTCACGGGATCATTTCCGGCAGAGGCAAGGGCCTGCCCAAGCTGATCGACGCCTTCGATCCCGTCCGTCTTTAGCTTTGCGAGCACGGCGCTTGTGGCTTGTGGCAGAACATCGTCGGGGACCGCATCGAGCGCCCCGAGCGCGTCAACGGTCTGTTGAGTTTGATAAACATGCTTGGCAAACTGCTGGGCTTGCTCCGCACCCGATACGTCAAGGTTGGCCTTCTTCAGAGCCAGCGCATTCATGGCCGGGGCTTGATCAAGGTCCATCTGGCCTTTTTGCAAGGCAAGCGCATTGATCTGCTGGCGCTGCTGCTGATCGGCGAAGGCGTTTCTCGCTCCGATGATCTGACCTACGTCGATTCCGTACCTATCAGCAGGCATATTAGCCCCCGAACCATGATGGGGTGGAGCCGCCGCCATAGTTTGACGTTCCACCGCCACCGCCATATTGCGAAGCCAAAAGGTAATTTTGCAAACCTTGGTTCGCTGAGGTCGCAATGCCTCCGTAGGCGCTCGCGCGGGCGTTGCCGGCGGCCATGAGCGCATTACCCTGGTTCGCCGCCGCCTGCGCTCCGAATTGTCCCGTTGAGGTCGTAGCGGTCTGTCCGAGGCCGGCGAGCGATTGGAGCCGCGCGAAGTAGTTGCCGTATTGCTGATCGGCGACACCCTGGCCGTAGCGCGTTAATGCTTTCGCGGTTGCGCCGGAATTGAGAATGCCGCGAGCCGCCGCGCTGTTCTGGAGCGCCTTGGTGCCCTCATCGAAAGCAAACTGATAGCCTGGATCGGTACGAAATTGCGCGAATGCGTTTTGCTGCGCGGCGTTCGGATCGAACGGAGCACCGCCGCCCTGCATGAAGGCATTGACGCTGCCGTATTGCGGCGAACCGTCTGGATTATAACCAATGATCGCAGAGCCGCCGTTGGGATTGGCCTGCGCGAGTGATGGCGTTGACAGCCCCATCATAGCGGCGCCTTCCGCGCCGCCCCCCGGAGGCAATCCAGCCTCCGCCCATTGGGCATCGGTGATGGTGCGGCCCAAGTTGATGGCCTGCTGAATGTCCTGTTTCGGAGTGTTGTTTTTCCTTCCCAATCCCAGAAGACCGCTCAGAGGGTCTTTGAGACCAAGGATGGACGCACCCACACCGGCTGGATTGAGGATAGATGTCTTGAGAAGATTGGAGCGACTTGTCGGGCTGCTGGTGTTCGTGGCCCCAGGGACGGCGGCAGGCTGAGCGAAGGCATTGGTAGGCTGTGCGGTCTGCGATGGAGGCAAGCCCATGAGCGCGTTGATCTGATTGATCGCCCCAACGCCGGAATTTCTCCACGGGGCCAAGTCTTCCCGCGTTTGCTGGTATTGCTGGCTCTGTAGCTGTGCGGAATTATCGGCCGCGCTCGCGGAGGCTTTGCCAGCCTGAGACGAAGAGTAGGCGCCAATAGCAGCGCTTGCCAATGTTGCGGCGGCGAGAAACCACGGCATCAGCCTACCCCATGTCCGCGTTGAATGCAGAACCACACAACATCCGTAATCGTAAGAAGCGCATATTCAACTCCGGATTCTTGCTCGACCACGAGCGGCCCAGTGATTGTTTTGTCGCCTTTGGGGGTGCGTAAAATTGCGCTTCCAGAGGCGAGAATATTCGCGTGATTGTGCATATGGCGCTCTGAGATCAACGCCATTCCGGCTTTGATGCGGTATTCGTTCAGATGCACGCCGCCGATGTAATGCTTGGTCTCGGGCGGCGATGCGCCATTTTCTCTCACATGCTCGATAGCGTCGGTGAAACTCATGGCGCTTTCATATCCACAGGAATTACTGAAATCTCGCCGTCTACAATCTCAGCCTTGAACGGCGACACGAACGGCCCCTTCTCATCGCGCGTGAGAAATTCGGCGATTGTATCGCCTGGCTTCAATGGCGCGCGTCTGGACTCGTAAACACGCTGCGCCGCCTGGACCCTGATGATAACGCTTTGCTCACAGACAATCGCGATCTCGTTCGGCTCGCTCGCCTGCGCCGCTACATCGATGTCATCGCAGGTGCCGAAGCGTTTCGGTTCGCCTGTTATGGAATCGAAAACGCCGTAATGTTGCGTGCTCATGCCTTGATTTCCGCCGTTCTGAGACCTTTGTTCAGGAAGTCGATAGCCGTGCTGTCCGACATCCCGTAGATGCGCAACGTGTGGCTTGCAGCGCTTGGCGTTACGTCAAGATGACGCGACCAGCTCCGCTGGGTTCCAGACGCGCCGATGTCGAATACCGGCCCAGCCGCAGGGTTGGAATTGTAGAGCGCGTTTCCATCTTCCGGGTTCGTGCTGTCGATGGTGATAGCAAAACCGTAAAGATGATTTGAATTGTTCGCCTTGATATCACAGGTCGCATCAACCTCAACCGGCTTGCCGGTGAACGTGACAGTGCGCGATGTCAGCGGCGTCCATGCCGAAGCGGCGGCTGCTGCTGTAGCACTGGCATCTGTAGTGTTCCCGGCGAGAGTCCATGCATTCGATGCGGCGAACGGAGTAAGCAGTGCTCCGTTGTTAAGCAGCGTCCCATCTATCGAGATGGTGTCGGCGGTGATTTCGACACGCGATAACCCGCCCGCCAAAGAACTGAGCTTGATCGATGCGGCATGGAACGCCTCCGCAATCGTCGTTCTGACTTGCAGGAATATTGTTGCAAGCGCACCGGCAGATGTTACGCCGACTGTTGCGTTGAATAACGCCTCCGCAGTCGCGTCCGCTATTGCATCGGTGGCATTTCCGCCAGTACGTGAATGCTCGGCTTGCTCGTAATTATACCACGGGTCGGTCATGTACCCGTCCTGATCGACAACAGGCACTCGCCTACCGGGAAGTGCCGACTTCACCATCAAACAACGTCAACGAAATAAGCGATGAAGCGACGAGGAATAGGATCGGTGATCCGCAGCTTTATCACGACAGAGCGAAACCACCCGAGCTGTCGCCAGACCACACGAAGACCGTAATTCCCAATAGCCCCGATGCTGCGCCATCTCTCCCGGCCCCAGGTGTGACCGCGATCAAACGACAATTGCAGCATCACTTGAGGATCGGAGCCCTGCCCTGTGGCGAGGCCAAGGCCGCCCTCAATATCGAGCTGGAACGAGGCGAGCGTTTTCAGTGTCGCATCATCACCATGCGGGATAGAAATCATCTCCGCTTCGACGGGTGTTGCAGTGTCGTCGTACATATAATCGGGGTCGAGCGCGAACAGAGACCCGGAATTGCACGATCCGACGATGTGCTTGCCGTAAGCGTAAGTATGCGAATTCCCCTGCCATCGACCGAGGAGAAACGTGCTTTCCTCATGCCACCATTTCGTGGAGCAATCGTAAACCCATGACGTTTGATCGGGCAGGATGATATGGAAAAAAGCATGCCCGTTGATGATGTAGGAGATGCAACGAACGAGGCTCCAATCCGTGACCGTTGCCAGAGCGTCTTCAACCGCATGCGTTGAGATGCGTTGCCCTTGAAGCCCGCCCGCTAGGCGGTAGACAATTGCGCCCCCACCCGCATCCTTATCCTTGCCGATCCAAAATGTCGTGTTGTCGAGCAGGGCGACGCAATGCGTGCCCATGATGCCTTTGTGGACCACGGTTTGATTTTGCCGCTCGAATGGAAAATCCGCAGCGCCTGAATTATACCAAGGCTCCGTTACGTCTTCGCAGAACAGCAGCAGATCGGCGCCGTCAACCTTGCCGCGTATCAGTTTTCCGGGTGTCGATTCAGCCGTCGCAAAGTCGAGCGCGTCATAACTTGAGCCGTCGAGCAGCGCGGAAATCTGAAACTTGCCTTCGCCCGAGAGGAACAAATCCCCGTCCGCGATCTGCGCGAAAGCTGCCGTCGTTGCGTTGTAGAGATAGGCTACGCCTGGCTGGGACTGCGTAGCATCGCGGCCCCAGATGAAATAGCCGTCGAGATATTCAACCCACGCCGCGCCAGTCGCGATGACAAGCTGGTTTCCCGGCGATCCAAGCCGTCCATTATTCGACATGACGACAAAGCCAGTGTCGGCAACAGTACCGATGGAAGTGGCAACGCCCGCGCTCGTCACGCTATAGAGCGTCGTCCCGGAAACGACATACAGAACGCCGGCCATGACGTCAGAGCCGCGAATTGGTCCTGACCCTGCCGTACCCCACGGCTTCAGGTTCCAACGCCCGAGGATAAGGACGGGACTTGCGGCCTTTGTCGGTGATGTCTCAGGGTAGCAATTAAGCAGGCGCTGGGATGAGTAGGCTCGGGAAACGGCTTGATCGGACGCTATGGCGAATTGAATGGGATGGATCGTCATGCTAAATTAGGCCTGCGCGTTTCCGTAGCACAATGCCTTGTAGTGCGACTCCCGTTGGAGCAGGTTGCGAGGTGGACACTCGCCGGAAACGCGCTCAAAACCCGCCCGCTCGGCGATTTGAGGACAACCGCTGAAACCCGGCATCC
>Ga0137437_1000489_pt1 | contig 12397 bp, 4 predicted proteins | sample EasRivERMGT138_2_FD_102332 | JGI IMG/M metagenome (GOLD analysis project Ga0137437, IMG submission 102332) | Soil microbial communities from meander-bound floodplain in the East River, Colorado, USA - East River MetaG ERMGT138_2 | ecosystem: Environmental > Terrestrial > Soil > Floodplain ...
CCGCACGGCGAGACCCGCAGCTACCGCGAGCTCGCGCGTTCGATCGGCCGGCCATCGGCGTGCCGCGCGGTCGGCGCGGCGAACGGACGCAACCCGATCTCGATCATCGTGCCGTGCCACCGCGTGGTCGCATCGAACGGCGAGCTCACCGGCTACGCAGGCGGGCTCGCGGCCAAGCGCTGGCTGCTGGATCACGAGCGCGCGACGGTCGATCGGCCGAGCGGTGTCCGGGTCGCGCCGAGGAGGTAGCGCCGGTGCGGGCAGCCACCGCACGGCCGGACGATGGGTGCTACGGTCGTCCCGTGGACTGGTATTTTTTCGGTGGGCTCGCCGCGGGTGCCGCATTCCTCGCCAGCCGCGGCACGTTGCGTCGCCGGCACCAGGAAGCCGCCGCGGACGCCTCCGGCCTCGTACCGGTCGGCGATCTGACGCACCTGCCGCCGAGCCTGCAGCGCACCGCGCTGTGGGCGCTTGCCGAGGGCGGGTTCGAGAGCCGGATCGTCCACGGCGCGCTGTCGCGCGGCAAGCACGACCTCGACGTGACCGCGTTCGATCTCGAGACCCTGCGCGAGCGGCGCGGCGAGTGGGCCTACCTGCCGGTCGAGCCGCCGTTCCGGATCGGCGGGACGGTCAGCATCGTGGTGTGCGAGGTCGATCGCGTGTTCCCGCACGTGCTGTTCAAGCGTGAGGGCCGCGCCGACGACTTGCTCGACGACGATCTCGCCAATCGTGCGACCTCGATCGCGAAGCTCGCGCGCGGCGGGCTGGGGATGCCGAGCTCGTACCCGTCGGAGCTGCCCAGGGCGCTGCCGGTCGCCGCGCTCTCTGTGAAGTTACCCGAGCACTGGCGGGTGTACGGCGATCCGGTCGCCGTGACCGCGCTCCTGTCCGCCGGATTCGGCGCGACGCTGGATCAGGCGGGCCGGCGCGATCTCGTGATCGAGCTGCTCGACGCGCTGGTGATCGTCTATCCGGCGGCGCGCGACGTGGTCGGCGCCGACGCGTTCGCCGATCTGACGACCACCGCGCTCGCGATCGTCGACGGCGTGCTGGCGTGCTCGCCGGCGCTGTCGCCGCGCGGCGTCGAGTAGTCCCAATGGCGACGAGGATGGATATCTGCACGAATATCCCTCAGCTCGTCGAGCGCGATCGACCTACATTGACGTGCTTCGGCCTCACTCCGTACATTCCGTTCATGCCTCGTTCATGACGGTTCATCCGCGGTGCGATCGGGCCCCATCGCCCGGCACAAGTCGTTATGCTGACTTGTGGCGCGGAACCCTGGCCGCATCGGTCGTTACGACCTGATCACCGCCCTGGCGACGGGCGGCATGGGACGGATCTATCTCGGCAAGGCCACCGGGCTGGGCGGCTTCGAGCGCAAGGTCGTGATCAAGACGCTCGAGGTGCCGGTCGATGCTCAGAGCGACCCGGCGATCACGATGTTCCTCGACGAAGCGCGGCTGCTCGGCCTCCTGCATCACCAGCACATCACCAGCGTGTTCGAGGTCGGCCGCGACGACGACGGCCGGCACTACATGGTGCTCGACTACCTCGAAGGCGTCAGCGCGCACGACGTGTGGGAGCGCGCGGTCCAGCTCGGCGCCGCCTTGCCGCTCGACTTCACGCTGACCGTGATCTCGGCGGCCGCGAACGGCCTGCACTACACGCACACCCGCAAGGATACCGGCGGCACGCCGCTCGGCATCGTGCACCGCGACGTCACGCCGTCGAACGTCATGATCGGCCACGACGGCGCGGTGAAGCTGATCGACTTCGGCATCGCGATGGCGGCGAACCGCAAGACCAAGACGCAGACCGGCTTTGTCAAAGGCAAGGTCGGCTACCTGTCGCCCGAGCAGGTGGCGGGTCGCGACGTCGACGCGCGTACCGACGTGTTCGCGCTCGGGATCCTGCTCTACGAGCTGTCGACCCTGCACCGGGCGTTTCGCGACAGCTCCGACCTCGCGACGATGCAGCGGATCAAGCTCGGCAAGGTGGTGCGGCCGTCCCTGGTGGCGGGTGACTACCTGCCGGAGCTCGAGGGGATCGTCATGAAGGCGCTGCAGGTCGATCCGCGCGATCGGTTCCCCGACGCCGATGCGATGCGGCGCGCGATCGAGGCCCTCGGGCACCGGTTGCGCTTCGTGCTCGGCGACGCCGCGGTGATCGAGGTGATGGCGCAGCTCTACGAGCCGAGCGGGCCCGCCGCGAACGGCCGGTCGTCGCGGGCGTCGGATCCGGCCCTCGAGTGGGCGGAGTCCGATCACGACCTCACGGTGCGCCGCGATTCCAAGGAGCTGCTCGCGGCGATGCGCGCCGAGAGCGCGAGCCACCAGCTCGGCGAGGCGATCACGAGCCGGCCGTCGACCCCGGTGGTCGCCGAAGGCCGGCCGCGCAAGCTGCGCGCGGCGACCGAGGCCGCGGATGCCTTGATCATCCAGACCGCCGATGCGTCGATGACGTGGATGACGCCATCGTCTCCGACCCCCTTGGTGGCGACGCCGCCTGCCGCAGCAGCGCCGGCCGATCAGCCCGCGGCGGACCGGCCCGCGCCCGCGAACCCGATGATCGGCGCGAGCCTGGTCCTGGCACAGTCCCAGCGGACCTCGCGGCTGCGCTGGATCGGCGCGATCGCGGTGCTGGGCGTGCTGGGTGCGGTCGGGTACGTCGCACTGAACGAGTCGTCGAACGCGGTCGCCGGATCCGCCGCGCCGCCGGTGCCCTCGCCGGTCGCGGCCCGCCCGCCGCCGGTGCTAACCCCAGCGCCCGCCGCTCCCGCCCCGTCGCCGGGACCCGTCAAGGTGCGCGTGCGGATCGTGACGCATCCCGCCGATGCGACCGTCTTGCTCGATGGCAAGCGGCTCGGTCACACGCCGCTCGACGAGACGGTCGACGCCGATCCGGGCAAGCACGTGATGAGGCTGCGGCACCGCGGCTACGTGACGCATCGGCTCGACGTCGAGCTCGTCGCCGACCTCACGCAGGAGGTGACGCTGACGCCGCAGAAATAGGGTGCACGGCCCGCTTGTCCTACGATAGAGTAGTCGTCGTACGTGGGCCTCGTAGCGGGTTCAGGGGACCATGAGTCTGTTCGACTTTCCTCGCATCACTATGACGCTGGCGGGGCTCGAGACGACGTGAGGTCGATGACGGCAGACGGGTTCACCGCACCGGATCGGTTCCAGGTAGTCCGCCGGATCGGCGCCGGCGGGATGGGCGTGGTCTACGAAGCCGTCGACCGCACGCGCGATCTGCGGGTCGCCCTCAAGCACCTCGCGGAGCCCAACGCGGCGACGCTCTACCTGTTCAAGCGCGAGTTCCACGCGCTCGCCGGCATCAGCCACCCCAACCTGGTGCCGCTCTACGAGCTGATCTCCGACGGCCGGCAGTGGTTCTTCACGATGGAGTTGATCGACGAAGGCGTCGACTTCCTGGCCCACATCCGCGGTGACAGCGCGGTGACGCCGCTGGACGCGGAGCGGTCCCCGGTGGGGTCGGTTGGAGGCAGCGCGACCGTCATGGAGGCGCCGCGCTCGCGGTTGCGTCATAGCGGGGAGATCGAGCCGCCGCCCGCGCCGGGCGTCGCCCCGGCGGTCGATTATGTCCACCTGCGGCGTGCGTTCGCGCAGCTGGCGACCGGCGTGGCCGCGCTCCACCAGGCGGGCAAGTTGCACCGCGACCTCAAGCCGAGCAATGCGATGGTGCGCAAGGACGGGCGCGTGGTGCTGGTCGACTTCGGGCTCGTCGTCGATATCAGCGCCTACACCGCGAACGAGGCCGCGGGCTCGCCGCTGCGGCTCGGGCGCTCGCCGCTGGTGCCGGCCGCCACCGACGCCCAGGTGGCAGGCAGCATCCCGTACATGGCGCCGGAGCAGGCCGCCGGACATGCGCTGACCGAGGCCAGCGACTGGTACGCGGTGGGCGTCATGCTGTTCGAGGCGCTGACCGGCCGGCTACCGATCGAGGGTTCGCCGATCGTCATGTGGCACGGCAAGCAGTTCATCGATGCGCCGGCACCCTCGCAGCTGATCGGCTACATTCCACCGGATCTGGACGCGCTCTGCGTCGACCTGTTGCGCCGCGATCCGGCGGAGCGGCCGACCGGCGCCGAGGTCGCGGCGCGGCTCGCCGGGGCGGCGCCGGTTACCGGCACGGCGGGACGCGCCACGCCACACCTGGCACCGTTCGTCGGCCGCTCCGCCCACCTCGACAAGCTGCGTTGCGCGTTCGACGAGGCTGCCCAGGGTCGCGCGGTGGTCTGCCGGGTGCTCGGCAAGTCGGGCGCGGGCAAGACCGCGCTCGTCCACCGCTTCATCGACGAGACCGTCGAGCGATGCGAGGTCACCGTCCTGGCCGGGCGGTGCTACGAGCAGGAGTCGGTCCCCTACAAGACGGTCGACAACGTCGTCGATGCGCTGGCCGCCCACCTGGTACGGATGCCCGCCGATGACGTCGCACGGCTCCTGCCGCCGAACCTCCCGGCCCTGATCCGCGTGTTCCCGGTGTTCGAGCGCATCGCGACCTGGTCGGACACGCGGCACCACGCGTCGCATGTCCACGATCCGCGCGAGCTGCGCAAGCTCGCGTTCGCCGCGCTGCGCGAGCTCCTGGTCGAGGTCTCGCGCCGGCGCCCGCTGCTGGTCTATATCGATGACGTCCAGTGGGGCGACGTCGACGGCGCGACGCTCCTGGCCGGGCTGCTCGAGCCCCGCGATGGGCTGCACATGCTGCTCGTGATCGCGTACCGCAGCGAGGATGAGGCGACCACCCCATGCCTGGCCGCGCTCGCCGCGTCATCGGCGATCCGCGCCGCGTCGCAGCCGGGCGGGACGGTGATCGTCGACGCGCTGACCGTCGCCGAGACCGAGGAGCTGGCGCTCGACCTGATCGGGCGCGACAGTCCGGGTGCCGCGGCGCGGGCGGCGTGGGTGATGCGCGAGTCCGACGGCAACGCGCTGTTCATCCACGAGCTGGTCCGCCACCTGGAGGCCGGGTTCAGCACCGCCTCGACCGCGGGCACGCCGCTCGACGACGTGCTGTGGCGGCGGGTCTGCCGGTTGCCCGACGACGCGCGCCGGCTGCTCGAGATCCTCGCGGTGGCGGGCCAGCCGATCCGGCTGCGCGTCGCGCAGGCGGCGGCCGGGCTGCCCTCGCTGCCGCCCGAGGTCGTGACCGGGCTGCGCGCCGGCCAGCTGGTTCGCGGCACGGGCCCCAGCCTCGACGACGACATCCACACGTTCCACGATCGGATCCGCGAGACCGTCGTCGCCCACCTGCCGGCGGCGACCCGGAGGGTCCACCACGCGCAGCTCGCGGCGACGCTCGAGCTGATCGGCGGCGTCGCGCCCGAGACCCTCGCCGCGCACTTGCATGGCGCCGGCGAGCTCGGCAGGGCCGCCGACTACTATGTCGCCGCGGCCGACCTGGCGGTGCGTGCGCTCGCGTTCGCGCGCGCCGAGGGCTATTACCGCCAGGCCGCCGAGCTTGCCCAGACCGATCTCGCCAGGGCGGCGGTCTGGGAGAAGATGATCCACTACTACACGAACATGGCGCGGTTCGCCGACGCCTACGCCGTCGGGCGCAGCGCGGTCCGCGTGTTCGGCGTCAACCTGCCTGCGAAGTTTGTCCCGCCGCTGTTCATCGGCGACTTCGTCCGCGCGTCGATCCGGATGCGCGGCCGCAAGCCGGCGAGCCTGCTCGGTCTGCCCACCGCGTCCGATCCGCGGATCGAGCTCGCGGTGCGCCTGATCTGCGCCGTCTCCAAGGCGGCATACCAGCTGCGTCCCGAGCTGTGCGTCGCCCTCGCCCTCAAGGTCGTCAAGCTGTGCTTGCGGCACGGCAACACCCGGGACAGCGCCATCGGCTACATGGCGTTCGGCACCATCTTCCAGGGCGGCGTCCTCGGGCGGCACCAGACCGGCTATGCGTTCGGCCGCCTGGCGCTCGCGCTCGTCGAGAAGTACGGCAACGCCGCGCAGTTCGCCGAGGTCGCGTTCGTCGTCGGTTACTTCGGGACCTCGTGGCTGCGGCCGGCGACCGAGGCCGAGGCGCTGTGGCGGGCCGCGTACGACTCCGGTCTGCGTACCGGCGATCTGTTCCACACCGGCTGCGCGTGCGCCGGCACGATCATGAGCATGATGATGCGCGGCGCGCCGATGGACGCGGTGCGCGAGGAATCCGAGCGCCACGTCGACTTCCTCGAGCGCCGCGGCCTGCGCGAGCCGCTCGCCATCCTGGTGACCGCGCGGCGCGCCAGGGCGATCCTCGGCGGGCCGACCGACGACGAGACGCCGTGCGCCGACGCGGGGCTTGACGAGGCCGCGTTCGAGCACCGGCTCACCGCGTTCGGCTCGAAGCACTTCGTCCACTTCCACTACGTCCTCAAGACCCAGATCCTGTATCTCCGAGGCGAGCACGACGCGGCCGCGGTCGCGGCGCGCGCCTCCGCGGGCTATCTCAAGGAGTCTCCGGGCATGCTGCACAGCGCCGAGCACGAGCTGTGGAGCGCCCTCGTCGCCGCCGCACAGGCGCACCGCGGGGCCGGCGTGTTCCGCCGGGCGTCGCTGGTGCGAGCCGTCAAGCGCGCCCGCGCCAAGCTCGCCAGGTGGGCGGCCGATTGCCCCGAAAACTTCGCGTCGAAGGAGCGCCTCGTCGCAGGCGAGCTCGCCCGCTTGCGCGGCGACCACGCCGAGGCCGTCCGCTGCTACGCCGCCGCCGTCGCCGCCGCCGAAGCCTCCGGCCACCTCCACATCGCCGGGCTCGGCCACGAGCTCGCCGCTCGCGTGCACGCCGCCGCCGGCCACCCCGACGCCGCGCGCTGCATCGAGGACGCCAAGCGCTGCTATGACCGGTGGGGCGCCACGGCGCTGTCCGCCACCATCGCCGCGCGGGTCACCTCCGGCATGTGACTGCCGCACGCGGCGATCACGTCGTGCCATCGCGCTGAACGTGCCGACGCTGGCCGTCGCGGGTCAGGTCGCGCAGCCGCGCCCGCACCGCCCACAGCTCGCTGCGGCATACGTGCTTGGTGGCGAGCGGCTGGCCGCCGGCGGTGATCAGCGGTCTTTGGCTTTGCCGTCGCGATCTTTGTCGTGGCCGCGGTCCTTGTCGCCCCCGGCGTGACCGCGCTCGCGCTCGCGCTCCTCCTCCTCTTCCTCTTCTTCGGTCCGCGCCTTCGGCATCACCCCGGGCCGCACCGGGGGCCCGAGCCGCTCGCGCAGGAAGTCGAGCTCGAGCTTGACGCCCGCGATCGCGAGCTTGGCGTCCGGGTTCGCCGGCAGCGTGGCGACCTCGACGTGCTTGCCGGCGGCATACAGCGCCTCGAGCAGCTCGAGCGTGTGCGCGAACCGGATGCGTGGGTCGGCGACACCGGTCAAGATCAGGAGCGGCCGGGTCAGCTGCTCGGCGTAGGTCGACGCGTTGGTCCGGCGATAGCCTTCGGGGTTGGCGGCCGGCGTCTTCAGGTAGCGCTCCGCGTACGCGGTGGGCAGGAGCTCCCAGTCGGTGATCGGCGACACCGCGACCGCGGCGGCGAACACATCGGGGTGGATCAGCACGCCGAGCGCCGCGAGGAAGCCGCCGGTCCCCGCGCCGAACGCGCCCACCCGCCCGAGATCGAGCTCGGGGTGGGGTGCGCCGAGCCGCTTGAGCGCGCCGATCTGATCGTTCATCGGCAGCGTGAGCACGTCACCGGCGATCGCGCGCTCCCACAGGCGATCGCGGCCGCGGGTGCCTCGGCCGTCGGTGCGCACGACGATGAAGCCGGCGTCGGCGAACCATTGATCCATCAGGTACGCGTCGCTCGCATCGAGCACGGCCTTTCCGCCCGGTTCGGCATCCACGCGGAGCAGGACCGGGTACCGCACTTTCGGATCGAACGTGCGCGGCCGTGTGACCGCGGCATCCTGGATATGATCGTCGAGGATGAGGTTCTCGAACTGCGTCGTGGGGGCGAGCGCCGGATGCTCGGCGACCGACGGTAGCTCGACGCGCGCGCCGTCGGGGCGCACCACGGCGACGACCCGGCCGCCGGCATGATTCACCGACGTGATGACGACTACCCCGTGTCCACTGCGTGCGCTGTGGATACCGCCGCCGGAGGTCAGGGCCGTCGGTGCGGCCGGTGCTGTCGGCGTCGTCGGAGCGGCTGGCGTCGTCGGAGCGGCCGGCGTCGTCGGAGCGGCCGGTGCTGTCGGCGTCGTCGGAGCGGCCGGCGTCGTCGGAGCGGCCGGTGCTGTCGGCGTCGTCGGAGCGGCCGGCGTGCCGCCGGCGAGCGGGACGCGCCAGACGTGCTGCTCGCGCGGTTCGCCCGTCGCTTCGATGAGGACGTCGCGGCCCCCGGGCGAGATCCCGACGATGCGCCGTACGCCGACGTCCGCCGTCACCGCTGAGCCCACGTGGGTGCCATCGACGGCGTAGTGCTCGAGGCTCCACGCGCCGCTGGTCTCGGTCATCCAGAGAAACCCCGAGCCGTCGGGAAGCCAGACCAGTGGCTCGGGCGCGATATTGATCCACGCCGGATCCTTGTCGGTCAGGAGCGGCCGCGTGGCCATGGTCGCGGGATCCACCGTCAGCACGGTGATCAGGGTCTGCTCGCGACCCACCACGACAAGCGTGAGGGGGCCCTTGGTCGGCCAGATCACCCGCGCGAGGTACGGGTAGCGCGTGAGCTCCCACGTGACCCAGCGCGGGGCGCCGCCGCGGACCGAGACGATGCCGAGATCGACGATCGCGTTGGGCTTGCCGCTGCGCGGAACCTTCACCGCGGCGGGAGGCTGCTCGGGGTGGCGCGGATCGCCGAGGTAGAGCGTCTCGACCGCGCGGTCATCGGTGCGCTGGAACACGATCGACTGGCTGTCGGGCGACCACCAGTAGCCGCGCCGGCGTCCAAGCTCGGGCGCGCCGGCCTCCGGCGTGGCGTACTCGCGATCCGGTGGATGCTGGGTCAGGCGGGTCGGCTGCGTTGCACCGGAGGCACTGGCCTGGGCGACCCAGAGGTCGCCATCGCGGACAAACGCCACCTGCTTGCCGTCCGGCGACAGGTGCGGATCGCGGTGGGCGCCGACCACGAGCTCGCGCGACACTCCGGTGGCCCGCTCGATCACGAACAGCCGGCCAGCGAGCGGGACCAGCACACGGGTCCCATCGTCGGACACCTCGATCGTATCGATGCCGCGCGCCGCGCGGGCACGCTCGGCGTCCGCCACCGGTGTGGTGCCGAGCAACGCCGCCGCGGTCGCCAGCACCGTGGTCTTGCCGGCCGGATCGAGCTGGTAGAGGTCGGCGCTCGGATCGCGCGGCTTGCTGCGCCGGAACAGCACCGCGCCGTCCGGCGTGATCGCCAGGGGCACCGGCGTGCCGAGCTCGAACCCCTCGGTGGCGGCCCACGAAACGAGCGACGGTTCGTCGATCGCCGGCCAGGCGAGCTTCTCATCGGCCGGCGCCTTGGCCTCGCCGCCCGGCTCCTTGTGCTCGCCACGACAACCGAGGCCGAGACCGAAACCGAAAAGCGCCGAGGCCAGCAGCCCGCAGCGTACGACGTGACCGCGGGCCGTGATCATCGGCGAATCCTCGGCCGGCCGCGCCGGGCCGGTCAAGTCAGCCCCAGGCGATTCGCGGCCGAAAACACAAAACCTCGACGCCAGCGGGTCAGCCCGTGGCGCCGAGGCTGTCAACCGCGCGCGAGGTTAGTCGTGCACGGCCCAGGTGTTGAGCACACCCGTGTCACCGAATGCATCGGTGTCGACGATACAGAACGTCCAGGTTCCCGAGGGGTCGCCGGTGAAGCCGGGCTCCGAGCGGTTGGTGAAGCTGAACGTGCAGGGCCCGGTTGGGAACGTGGCGAGCGGGAACGCCTCCACGGTGGTGCCGTTGTGCGCCAGCGTACCACACAAAATCAAACAGAAGTCGTGACGGCCCGAGATGTCGAGCTTGGCCACCGACGCGTCGGCACCGGCGGCGGCGGTCACCGTCAGGTTGGTACATGCCGTGCCGTTGTCGATCGTCGGCAGGTTCGGGGTCGCCGAGCCCGACCAGTGGACCACGCCAGTGCAGTTACCCACGATCGTGAGTGACCACGAGTTGAGGGTGCCGACGTCGAGGGCCGCGAGATCCTGGACCTTGAGCTTCCAGGTCCCCGCTGCGGTCTGGCCGTTGAACGCGGTGATCGCCAGGTTGTTGAGGATGACGTTGTCAGCCGAGTCAGCCGCCGACGTGTTCTTGACGATGAACGAGGTGCCGCCGGGGGAGATCAGCGTGATCCGGAGGTCGCCACGGAACGTGTGCGTGATGTTGAGCGACAGCTTCAGCGACGCCACCGTGCCGTTGCCGACGACCGCGAGGTTCGACGTGATGCCAGTCGCGTTGTTGTCCGGGATCGCGAGCGGCAGGCCGGTCGCGTTGAACGTGTTGTTGAGGCAGCCACCGCCGCCGTTGGCCACCGTCACGGTCACGGTCGCGGTGCTGGACGCGCCCTGGTTGTCGGTCGCGGTCGCCTTGAACACGTGGCCGCCACCGTCGACGACCTTCGTGGTGTCGAACGTGGTCGAGAACGGCGCGGTGGTGTCGGTGACGCTCGTACCGTCGGGTAGGTCGAACTTCACGCTCGCCACCGTGCCGTCGGCGTCCGTGGCATCCGCGGACACCGCGATGGTGCCGCTCACGGTCGAGCCGTTGGTCGGCGACGTGATCGAGACGGTCGGCGCCTGGTTGTTGTTGGTCACGATGAGCGAGGCGCTGGTCGTGTGGGTCTTCGTCGTCGCGGTACCGGTGATCGTGAACTGCGTGGTGCTGGCTCCCGTGGCGGCGGGCACCGACACCGTGAGCGTCGAGCTTCCGCCCGCGGTCACGCTCGCCTGGCTGAAGCTAGTGGTGACGCCGGCCGGCAGCCCGGAGACCGTCAGGTTGATGGTCTCCGCGGTGCCCGATAGGCGTGCGGTGTTGATCATGTACGTCGTGCTCGCGCCGGCCGCGACGGTCTGCGTCGTCGGGTTCGGCGTGATGCTGAAGTCGTTGACCACTACGCCGCAGTCCGCGAACTTGAAGTTGCCGATGCGGGTGTGCCAGTTGAACGCGCCGCTCGCGCCCATGTACTCCGACGTGAACCAGAACGTGCAGTCGTCGCTCGGGTCGATGTTCAGCGAGCTGTAATCGCCCCACCGCGACAGGTTGCTGCCGGTCTGTACTCCGGTGCCCGCGACGAGGGTCGCCTCACCCTGGCCCATCGTCCCGAGGGCGTCCGCCGTGAGCCGGCCGGTGTAGCGAATGCTCGGGTTGACTGCCGGGCTCGAGCTCGCGATGGAGTATCCCATCCCCATATTGCCGGCGCTGTCGAACGCCATGCTGCTCATGAAGCGGAACGACGTGTCGGGCGCGAAGGTGCCCTGCTGGAAGATCGCTGGGGTCGTCGCCGGGGTGCGGATCTCGTAGAACCGGACGCCGCCGCCGGTGCCGGCCGCGACCGCGTGCGACACGAGCAGCGCCTCGTGATCCCCGAAATTCCGGTAGACCAGGCGGTTCATCAGGCGATCGGCGAGCGAGTCGAGCTTCTGGGCCGTGCCGGGCTGCGTCACGCAGGTGCCGCCGTTGCACAGCGGGGTGAAGGCCGCGGTCGTGATGAACGTCGGTCCGACGAACGTGGCGTTCGACGGCGTCGTGAAGTCGACGTGCATCTTGAAGAACGCGAGCCGGTTGGTATCGAGGGCGAGCTGGAAGTTCGGCTCACCGGTCGGCGGGAGCGTCGGCCCGTCTAGGTCCGACGCGAGCAAGCCACCGATGGTGTTGCCGGTGTCGAAGCACTCCTGGGTCGCCGCGGCGCCGACCAGCATCTTCGCGCGATCGTACGCGCAGGACTTGGCACCGGCGAACGTGTTGCCGTTGAAGATGTTGAACGTGGTGTAGTAGCCGTCCGGCCACAGGCCCATCTTGGGATAGTCGTTGAAGCCCGCGTAGCTGAACTGGTAACGGGCGTACGAGCCGGTGGGGTCGGGGGTCGTCGAGACCGCGACGCACTGGAAGAATGGGCCGGCGCCGCCAGCGACCGAGAACTGGGCGATGACCCAGCGATCGGCGATCCGGTCGTACCGCACGACGCCATCGCCATCATTGGTGTTCTGGCAATTGGTGCCGGCGGCGAAGTTGGCAAAGAACGTGCTGGTGGTGACCGGCCCGAGCAGCTTGGTGCCCGTCTTGCTGAAGATCGTGATCGAGGAGTTGACGACCTGGACGTAGTGGTTGGGACCGACGTCGCCGTCGGTGTCGGGCGGTGCCGACTGGACGGTGAACCCGGCGAGGCCCGCGCCCATACCTTCAAAGGTGGTGGTGGGGGTCGGGATGTTGGGGCCGCTGCCGATCGCGTTCTGGACGACCAGATCCTTTTCCTGCGTGGCCGACTGCG
>Ga0137437_1000490_pt1 | contig 12395 bp, 9 predicted proteins | sample EasRivERMGT138_2_FD_102332 | JGI IMG/M metagenome (GOLD analysis project Ga0137437, IMG submission 102332) | Soil microbial communities from meander-bound floodplain in the East River, Colorado, USA - East River MetaG ERMGT138_2 | ecosystem: Environmental > Terrestrial > Soil > Floodplain ...
CGGGACGGCGCCGCCTGCTCGACCGGGTGAACGCGAGCGCGAAGCCCGAGGCGGCGCTGCTCGCCCAGGTCGCCTGGGCCTACCACCGCGCCGAGCGGCCGGTCGACCGCGACGACTTCCTGCAGCGCGCGCTCGCCGCCGACCCGCGCGAGCCTTCCGCCCACTTCCTCCTGGGCGAGCGGGCGCTGCGCTCGAACCGCCTCGACGACGCACGGCGCGAGTACGAGGCGGGCTTCGCGGCGGGCGGCGAGGAGTTCTACGCGCTGATGCAGTACGCGCGGCTGCTCGCGCGGGAGGGCGCGCTGCTCGAAGGCGACCCGCACCGCCATCCGCCGCAGCAGGGCGACGCGAACGCGCAGAAGCCGGCGCTCGACGAGGCGCAGCGCGCTCAGGCGGAGCGCCTGCTCGAGCTGCTCGAACGCGCGAAGCGCTGCTTCCCGCGCTACGTGCGTGACGAGTCGCCCTATTTCCTGCGTGCACGCGTGCTCGAGCGGCTGGGCCGCGACGTCGAGGCGCTCGCCGAGCTGCGCGCGTACTGCGCGATCAACGACAGCGACGTGAGCGCGCGGCGGATCCTCGTCAAGAAGGCGCTCGACCGCTCCGACTTCGAGGAGGCCGACAAGTACCTCCTCGAGCTGCGCACGATCGACCCGTTCGACCGCCAGCTCTGGCGCGATCTCGCGCACTGCGAGAAGGAGCTGCAGCGTCCCGCCGACGCGATCCGCATGTTGACGCTCGCGCTCGCGATTGACCCCTCGACGGAAGCGGCCTACGATCCGAAGCGCCCGCGGGAAGACCTGCAGGCCGACGACGCCGCGACGCGAGCCCAGCTCCTGTTCGACCTCGCCGACCTCTACCTCTCCGTGGGCGAACGCGCGCGCGCGCAGCGGTCGCTCGACGAGGCGAGGAAGCTCGCTCCCGAGGACGAGCGCGCCGCCGATCTGGTGCGACGGCTCGAGACGAACGGGGGTTGACGCGCGGGCAGGGGGTCCGCGCTCCGCTTCCGGCGGGCCGGACGGCGGACGGTCACGTAGCAGGGGGGGCCAGTGGCGGCGATCGATCCCGCGTCGTCTCCTCGTCGACCGGCGGTCGAGCCCGTCGCGACGTCCGGAACGCCCGGGACGTCGAAGGGGCAGCCGCCGGCGCCGCCGCCGGGCCACGACGCGGGCCGCGACCTCGTCCACGACCTGTGGGACGGGATCCAGTCGGCCGCGCTCGCCGCGACCGCGGACGGCGCGCTCCACCATTGGCTCGCCCGCCTCGAGCCGCAGGCGCTGCGCGAGGGGGTCTTCGTCCTCACGACGCGCAGCTCGCGCGCGGCGCAGCAGCTGCGCGAGCGGCTCGAACCGCTGCTCGAGCGCGCCGCGCGCGCGGTGCTCGGCGGCCCGGTGCGCGTGCGCATCGAGGTCGACACGAGCCTCGGCGGCGCGCTGCGCGCGCTCGGCGTCCGTCCGCATCCGCCCGCGCCGCCGCCGCCGTCCTTCCTCGTGCGCCCCGAGACGCGTCTCGCCCACGCCGCCGTGCTGCGCATGGCGCGCGAGCCGGCGCCCGAGTTCGACCAGCTCGTGCTCGAAGGGCCGGCCGGCGTCGGCAAGACGCTGCTGCTGCAGACCTTCCTCCACCAGCGCACCCGCCGCTTCCCGCGCGAGCGCTGGCGGCTGGAGCGGGCCGAGGAGTTCTTCCGCGAGTTCTCCGCGGCGTGCCGCGAGCAGGCGCGCGCGACGTTCCGCGGCGAGCGGGTCGCGTGCGACGGGCTGCTGCTCGACGACGTGCAGGAGCTCTCCGGCAAGCTCGCCTGCCAGGAGCAGCTGGTCGAGATCTTCGAGTACCTGCGCGCGCGCAACCGTCCGGTGCTGATCGCCGGCGAGGCGCTCCCCGGCGGGCCGCGCGAGTTCCTGCCGGCGCTGCGCGCGCGGCTGCGCGGCGGGCTGCGCGTCGCGATCCCGCAGCTCTCGGCGACGACACGCGGTGAACTGCTGGCGGGCCGGACGCGCGTGCGCGGCCTCGACGGCCTCGTCGCGCAGCTCGCGGCGGCGACCGAGCGGCCGCTCGCCGACGGACTGAAGGCGCTCGCGCTGGCGGAACGGCTCGCGCTCGAGCTCGAGCGCACGCCGCGACCCGAGGAGCTCGCCGCCGCGCTCGGTCCTCTGCTGCCGAGCGGCAGCCGTCCCGATCCGATGGACCTCGTCCTCGAGCGGTGCGCCGCCTTCGTCGGCGTCCCGCGCGAAGTGCTGGTCGGCGGCGCGCGCACGCGGGCCGCCGCGCTCGGCCGCCACCTCGCGGTCTACCTCGCGATCGAGGTGTTCGGGCTGCAGCGCTCGACGGTCAAGCGCTGGCTCGGCAGCCTCTCGCCGTCGGTCGCGCCCTACGTGAAGGTCAAGATCGACGCGCTGCGCGCCGTGGACCGCCGGCTCGACGGCTTCCTGCGCGAGGTCGCCGACGAGGTCGGCCGCGGCCAGCGCTTCCTGTTCGGCTGATCAGCAGTCGCGCACGCGCGCGAGGCGCTTTTCCCGGTCGGCGACGAAGCGCGCGATCCCGTCGCGCAGGGAGGCGGGGTCGAGGTGCGCCTCCTTCAGGATCTCGTCGACCGAGCCGCCGGTGCGCCAGCGGTCGTCCCAGTCGGGGGTGAGCGCGTACTCCTCCGCCACCTTGTTCCCGAACCATTCGCCCATCACCCGCCGGCCCGCCGACGAGATCACGGTCGAGTCCTGCCACTCCTTCCACGGCAGCAGCTTCTCCTGGTACTCCTGCGGCTGCATGCGGAAGAGCTCGTGGCTGCTGACGATCAGGACGCGGACGTTGGGGCCCTTCTCCTTCAGCTCGGGCAGCAGCTTCATCATCGAGTCGACGACGCTCGTGCCCTGGCAGATCAGCGTGCCCTGCTTCGGCCGCGCCGGGTCGAACTCCTTCCCGACGTAGAGCCCCTTCGCCGCGAGGCGGAAGTCGTCCATGCCGAGTTTCGCGCGGTCGGGGACGTTCACCGGCGGGCGCGTGAGATGGAGCGCGATCACCGGGACGTCGGTCGAAAGCGCCGCGGCGAGGCACGGCGCGACGTCGTTGTGCTCCCACGGGTGGAGGTTGATCACGTGGCCGCGCGGGAAGAGCTGCGTGACGCCCGGCGCGAAGATGCCGAAGTGGGTGCGCGAGTCCTCGGCCGTCTCGGGTCCGGAGTGGCCGGCGACCCAGAGCACGCGTCCGACCTTGATCTGGCTGTCCTGCGCGAGCTGCGAGAAGAGCCGCATCAGGCCGTACTTGAGGTAGCTGAACGAACCGTAGGTCGAGCAGGCGCCGAAGTAGCCGCGGAACTCCTCGTAGGGCCGCGGCGAGAAGTTGGTGCAGGCGATCCCGACCGCGATGCCCGAGTTCGTGAACTCGGTGATCTCCTGCGGCAGCAGCGCGCCGTCGAGGTTGGTCTCGCGCTGGTACCAGCCGTGGCCCTTGAACGCGCCGTAGCCCTGCGCGAAGCCGGCGATGTTGGTCGACTCGGCGAGGTCGGCGCTGCAGGCGATGAAGAGCGGCCGGCCGGCCGTCTCCTGGCTGAGCGCGTTGACGTAGCCGGCGAACTTGGAGAAGCCGGCGCGGTTGGGCGCCTTGGTGCCGGGCGCCGCGAAGAGGTCGGCGGGGAGCTTCGCGACGTCGAGGATCCGCGGATCGCGCGCCGGGTCGACGTCGGGACGCACCTTGAACTTCGGCAGCTCGTCGGGCACCGACTCGGCGACCTCGACGAGGCGGTTGGCGAGGAACTCGAGCACGTCGGGCCGCTGCACGCGCAGCGCGTCGAGCGCGCGGTTCATGTTGGTCCAGGTCTGCTCGCGGAACGCCTTCGAGTCCTCGGGCGCCGCCGTGTCGACGCCGACGAACTCGACGCCGCGCCGCTTCGCGAACGCCTTCTTGGTCTCCCAGAAGAGCGCGCTGTTCTTCGCGTGCGGGCTGCCGTGCGACTTGTAGTCGACCACGCCGTAGCCGCGCCCCTTGCGCGTCTTGACCCAGAGCATGTTCGGCGTGGTCCGCTGGGCGCGCGCGGCGAGGCGCGTGATCGCCTGCCCGATCGCGTGGAAGTCGTGGCCGTGCAGCGTCCCCTCGACGTTCCAGCCGTACGACTCGAACCACTCCTTCGGCGTGCCCTTCACCACCGAGCTGACCGCGTGCGGGTCGATGCCGTGGTCGTTCCAGTCGACGAGGTACCAGAGCGTGCCGAGCCCGAGTCCGTACGCGCTGTTCTTGGTCTCGTGGATCGCGCCCGCGGTCATGCCGCCCTCGCCCTCGAGTGCGAAGACGCGGACCTCCTCGGCGCCGGCGAGCCGCAGCGCGGTCGCCTCGCCCGCCGCGGCCGGCGAACCGTGGCCCGACGGCCCGGTGTTGAACTTGAAGAAGAGGGTCTTGCCCTCCATCTCCGCGTGGCCGGGCAGCCCGCCGTTGCGGCGCAGGTCGAGCAGGTCCTTGGGGAGGAGCGTGAACTTCTCGCCGAGCGGATGGGCGAAGCGCGCGTCGCCCGTCTTCTCGTGCATGAAGCGCAAGGCTTCGTTGAAGACGGCGAGCGTCGCGTAGACGCCGGGATTGCAGTGGCCGGCGACCAGGATGAAGCGGTCGCCGAAGCGCTTCTCCGGATGGCGGATGTCGAAGCGCATGAAGCCGGAGAGGAGCGTGCTCACCAGCACCGGCACCTTGCTGCGGCTGCCGCCCGGATGGCCGCTCTGCCGGTGGTTCAGCGTGAGGTCGATCATCTGGTCGACGACGTCGGCGATCACCTCGAAGTGGGGGGCCCACGCCTCGAACTGCGCGGGCGTCGGGTCGACGCGGGGACGGTGGGCGACGGGCGCGAGGGTCGGGGCCATGGAGGTTCCGCCGTGAAAAAGGGCCCGCGATCATACGCGCACCGCTACGCTCCGGGACGATGGCCGGGACGGGCGACGACGACGCGGTCGAGGACGAGGAGGGCGGGGCGCCGCCGGCCGCGGCGCCGCGCGAATTCGGTCCGGCGCGCGCCGCCGACGGGACGCTCGGCCTCCCGGCGCTGGTCGGCCACGCGGTCGCGCGCCGGCTGCTCGGCGAGCGGTTGCGCGGCGGCACGCTGCCGCACGCGCTGCTCCTGGTCGGCCCGCGCGGCGTCGGGAAGCGGACGCTCGCGCACGCGCTGGTCGCCGAGCTCTTCTGTGCCGAGCGGCGCGGCTGCGGGAAGTGCGCCGCGTGCGGCGCGCTGGTGCGCGGCAACCATCCCGGCTTCGTCACGGTCGCGCCGCCGGAGGGGAAGAGCGCGATCCCGATCGACGCGATCCAGCAGCTCGGGCGGGAGATCTCGCTTCGGCCCGCCGACGAGCGCGGTCGCGTCGCGCTGATCCGCGGCGCCGACCGCATGACTCCGGCGGCGCAGGACGCGCTGCTCAAGACGCTCGAGGAGCCGCCGCCCGCGAACGTCCTGGTGCTGACCGCGGTGCGCGCCGACGCGGTGCTCGCGACGATCCGGTCGCGCTGCCAGCGCTTCGCGCTCGCGCCCCTCTCCGACGCCGAGCTCGGCGAGGTCGCGCGGCGGCTCGGCCTCGCGCCGGCCGTCCCCCTGTCGGTCGCGCGCGGCTGCCCCGGCCAGCTGGCACGCCTCTCCGACGAGCGCTGCGGGCGGCTGCGCGAGGGGGCGGTGCGCCTCCTCGCCGCGCCGCGCGGTCGCGAGGACCTCGCCCGCGTGGTCGCGCTGCTGCATTCCACGCTCCCGAAGGAGGCGGAGCCGGCGCAGGTGCGCGCGGCCGCGCACGAGCTGCTCGCGCTGCTCGCCTCGCTGGTGCGCGACCTCGTCGTGTTGAGGGCGTCCGGCGCCGCCGATAGAGTCCGCAACTCCGACCACCTCGCGCGGCTGACCGCGCTTGCGGACCGCGCGGAGTGGGCGGACGCATTCGGCGCGCTGCGGCGGCTGGCGCGCGCGCGAGATCTCGTCGACGGCAACGTCGACCCCGCTTCGGCGCTCCTCTCCTTGTTCCGTCCCGGAACGGAGGATGTCGCGCGCGACGAAGGGCTCGGGGCCGGGGCCTGAGCCGGAACCGGAAGGACGCATGCGCCGACTCACCACCGTCCGCTACGGATCGCAGCGACTGCGCGGCCTCTTCACGGTCGAGGCGACCGACGAGGTGAAGGCGGGCGACGCCTGCCTCGTCCGGTCGCCGCGCGGCCAGGAGCTCGGCGTCGTCCTCGCGACGCCGATCGACGACGGCCAGGGAAAGTCCGGCTGCGGCGAGTCCGCCTGCGGGAGCTGCGCGACGTCGCAGGGCGTCGTGCTGCGGCGCGCCACGGCCGAGGAGCAGAAGCGGGAGAAGGAGCGCACGAAGCAGGGCGTGATGCCGGAGATCCGCTTCGCGCGCCAGCGCGCCCGCGAGTACCGCCTGCCGCTCAAGATCATCGGCGCCGAGTACCTCTTCGACCGCGAGAAGCTGATCCTCCACTTCGCGTCGGACGGGCGCGTCGAGTTCAACTCGCTGGTGAAGGACCTCGCGGCGCAGTTCAAGACGCGCATCGAGCTCAAGCCGATCGGCGCGCGCGACGAGGCGCGCCTCACCGGCGACGTGGCGAGCTGCGGACGCGAGCTCTGCTGCCGCAGCTTCCTGCACGACCTGCAGCCGGTCGCGATGCGCATGGCGAAGCAGCAGAAGAAGACGCTCGACCCGACCAAGATCGCGGGGCAGTGCGGCAAGCTCAAGTGCTGCCTGCGATACGAAGACCAGGTCTACGTCGACCTGCAGAAGTCGCTGCCGCGCCGCAACTCGTGGGTGCGCGTCGAGGCGGGCGTCGGCAAGGTCGTGAACGTCGACCTGCTGCTGCAGAAGCTCGTGCTGCAGGCCGAGAACGGCGAGCGCAAGATCGTCCACGTCTCCGAGCTGCTCGAGCAGGGACTCAAGCCGCAGTGGGCCGCGCCGCCGCCGCCGGAGCGGCGCGAAGGCGACTCGCGCGGGCCGCGCCGGATCGAGCCGGCGCGCGTGCCGCCGGGCGGCGGTGCGCCGCAGGGCCCGGCCGGCGGCGACGCTCCGCGCGCGCCATCGCCGCCGCCTCCGTCGCCGCCGAATCCCGACGAAGCGGGCGATCTCGACGACGGTCCGTCCGACCCGTCGCTCGAAGGCTGAGCCCGCGCGCGACCCCCAGCGGTCGTGGCCCAGGAAGGCGGTTGCACCAGCGGTCGAGGCCCCGGCGCCCATCGCCCGGAGGCACGGCTTTTTTGCGCTCCGGCCTCCGCACGCTCGCGCCGATAGGAACCTTCGGCGCCGGCCGAGAATGCGGCGCGGAGGTCCCGATGGCCGCCCTCTCCCTGGAAGCGCGGATCGACGAGCTGATCCGGAAGGACCGGCGCTACAGCGCCGAGGCGTACCAGTACGTCTTCGACGCGCTCGACTACGTGCTGCAGCACCCCGCCTGCCGCTCGACCGTCTCGCGCCACATCACGGTGTCGGAGCTGCTCGAAGGCTTCCGGCGCCTCGGCCTCGAGCAGTTCGGCCCGCTCGCGCGCTGCGTGTTCGAGAGCTGGGGCGTCTACTCGACGAGCGACTTCGGCGAGATCGTCTTCAAGCTGATCGAGAACGACCTGCTGAACCAGGGCGACCACGACCGCCGGGAAGACTTCGCGAAAGGCTTCGACTTCCGCGAGGCGTTCGAAGAGGGCTACCGGCCGGTGCTGCGCACCAGCGACCGCGACTGAGCCCCGGCGCCGCGCGCGCCTGCGACGCCACGCGCGCCTTGGCGCGCGACCCCCACGCGCGCCTTGGCGCGCGATTACTAGTTGCCCTTCTCGCCCTTCTCCGCGGCCTTCGCGCCGCGATCGCCCGCGTCGACGATCTTCGCGTCGAAGGACGTGTACTCCGGGACGTCGCTCGGCTTCTTGCCGAGCTTCTCGAGGACCGCGCGCAGCGCCGCCTGCAGCTGGTTGTCCTCCTGGTAGTCGCCGAAGATGAAGAGCCCCTGGCCCGGGAACGTCTTGTGGCGGTCGTCGCAGACGCGCTCGCGCAGGTAGTACCGCAGGTAGAGGCGCACGTCCTCCTTCGACAGCTTGGTGTCGAGCGAGTCGTAGAACTTGTCGAAGCCGGGGTAGCGCGCCGTCTCGTGCCCGTCGCCCTCCGCGAGCTGGATCATCTTGTCGCGGTTCGCCTCGTAGGTGGCGTCGAGGTACTCGTGGAAGACGGTCGCGCGCCGCTTGTCCTTGGTCTTGTCGAGGATCTTGGCGAACTCGTGCTCCTTCCAGAGGTCGGGCTCGCGCAGGTCGACGAGCACGTCGGGATGGATGCCGCCCTTGATGTACTTCTTGCCGTCGATCTCCTGCGTCTGCAGCCGCCCGTCCTTGTCGTACTCGCGGTCGGGCGTCGAGCCGTCGGGGAGGAAGTAGCGGCCGGTCGTGATCTTGAGGAACGGCCCGATGTCCCACTTGCCGTTGCCGTTGGTGTCGACGAACGGCTCGCCTTTGTCCCACGTGCCGTTGTTGTTCTGGTCGGTGAACGGCTCGCCGCGGCGTGACGCCAGCTCGTACATCGGCGTCTGCACCGAGCCCTTGCCGTAGGTGTGGTCGCCGACGATCGTCGCGCGGCCGTAGTCCTTGAGGCAGCCCGACGTGATCTCCGAGGCGCTCGCGCTCACCTCGTTCACGAGGACCGCCATCGGCAGGCGTTCCTTGTCGTCGAAGCAGGGGTCGGTGCGCGGCGTGAAGTAGACCTTGTTGTCGTCGCGCGTCGGGCCCTCGGTCTTCACCACCAGCTTGTTGGGGCCGCAGAAGAGGGCGACGATCTGGACGGCGCTGTTCAGGAAGCCGCCGGTGTTGTTGCGCAGGTCGACGAGCAGCCCCTTCATCCCGCGGGCCTGCAGGTCGCGCAGCGCCTTCGCGGTCTCGTCGGCCGTCTCCGCCGCGAACGTCGTGATCTCGATGTACCCGATGTCGCCCGGGAACATCTCCGAGCTCACCGACGGGATGATGATCTTCTGGCGGTCGAGCGTGAAGTCGCGCGTCTCGGTCCAGCCGCGCCGGAACACCGTCACCGTCACCTTGGTGCCGGCCGGCCCCTTCAGCCGGGCGATGATGTCGTTGATGTCGTTCACGCCGGTCGTGTCCCAGCCGTCGACCTTGAGGACCTGGTCGCGGCTGCGCAGCCCGGCCTCGTAGGCGGGGCCGCTGTAGATCGGGCGCGTGATCGTGAAGATCTTCTCCTCGCCCACCTGCTCGACGTAGGCGCCGATGCCGCCGTAGTCGCGGCGCAGGTCGAGATTCCACTTCTCCTGCTGCTCGCTCGTGAAGAAGGTCGAGTGGGGGTCGAGCCGCTCGAGCATCCCGCGCGCGGCCGCCTCGAGCAGCTCCTCGCGCATCGCCGGCTGTTCGAACTCCTTGCCCTTGATGTGGCGGCTGAGCCCGAGGTCGAGCACCTCCTGCAGCAGGTCGAGGTCGGGCGAGAACGTGCCCGTCGACTTGGGCCGCGCGCGCTCGCGCAGCAGGCTGTCGAGCATCCGGTTCTGCTTGTCGACCTGCAGCCACGCGGCAGCGAGCCGCCCCTCGGGCGTCGGGTCGCGCTGGATCTCGGAGAGGACCCCCTTCGCCTTCTCGATCGAGCCGATCTCGGCGAGCGCGAGCGCGCCCTGGACCCGCAGGTCCTGCCGGTCGGAGTCGAGCCACTTGACCAGCTCCTCCTCGCTCCGGCGCTTGTCGGAGGCGCTCACCTTGTAGAGCGACTTCGCGACGGCGAGCTTGAGGCTCGGGTCGAGCTCGTGGTCGAGGTCGGAGCGCAGGAACTTCGCGATGGCGTCGTCGCCCGCGAAGTCGGAGATGCCGACGATCTGGATCGCGGCGCGGCGCGTCTCCCGGTCGACCTGGCCGTCCTGGGCGACGGCGAGCACGGCGTCGCGGGCGTCATCGATCTCGCTCAGCTCGATCAGCGCGCGCCCGAGCGTCAGCTTCCCGACCGGGGAGGCGGACTTGACCTTCGCCTTGAGGCCGGGGGCGATCTTGGTCCCGAGCTGCCGCAGGTCGCGGGCGCGCTCGTAGACGGAGGTGACGCCCTGCTTCTCGACCTGCGCCAGGATCGCGTCGATCCGCTCGTCGTCGTCACCCCCCGCTGCGAACCCGTTCGAGAAAATGCCGGCCACCGCCAGCGCTGCCAGCCAGTTGCGAATCACAGGGCCTCCAGTCGTTGCGAATCGGGGGTTCGCGAGGTCGGGGCTGCGGGAGTGATCGTCCTCGGGACGGCCCGGCCTCGAGCGGCGACGCTGCATACGACCGGGCGGCCCGGGAGTTTAGAGGAGCCGATGTGCCCCGCAACGCGCCAGTGTCGGCGCTGGCCGCCCGACCCCGTAAGATCCCTCGTCCCATGACGTCGGAATCCTCCCCTCCGCCCAAGCTGTCGCACGTCGACGCCCGCGGCCGCGCGCGCATGGTCGACGTCTCGGCGAAGGAGGTCACGGAGCGCCGCGCCCGCGCGCAGGCCGTCGTCCGCATGTCCGGGCTCGCGGACCGCCAGCTCCGTGACGGGACGCTGAAGAAGGGCGACGCCTTCGAGATGGTGCGATTCGCCGCGATCCAGGCCGCGAAGCAGACGTCCCAGCTCCTCCCGCTCTGCCACCCGCTGAAGCTCACCCAGGTCGACGCCGAACTCACCGCGCTCAGCGGCGGCGAGTGGAGCGTCGTGACGGAGATCGCCGCGCTCGACCGCACCGGGGTCGAGATGGAGGCGCTCACCGCGGCGACGGTCGGCGCACTCGCGCTCTACGACATGGTGAAATCGGTCGACCGGAGCGCCGAGATCGCGTCGGTCCGCCTGCTCGAGAAGTCGGGCGGCAAGTCGGGCCGCTTCGTGCGCGAGGGGGGCGGCGCGAAGTGAGCGAGCCCGTCCCCGCGCGCGCGACCCTCGCGGTCGCGCTGGTCGTCTGTTCCGATCGCGCCGCGAGCGGAGAGCGGGCCGACGAGACGGCGGCGCGCCTGCGCCCGCTGCTCGAGGGCGCCGGCCACGCGCTCGCGGCCGTGCGGGTCGTCCCCGACGAGCGCGCCGCGATCGAGGCGGCGCTGCGCGAGCTCGCGCGAACGCATCCGGTCGTGCTCACCTCGGGCGGCACCGGCGTGGGGCCGCGCGACGTGACGGTCGAGGCGACGCGCGCCGTGATCGAGCGCGAGATCCCCGGACTCGGCGAGGCGATGCGCATGAAGAGCTTCGCGGCGACGCCGACCGCGCTGCTCTCGCGAGCGACGGCCGGGACGCTCGGCGCGGCGCTGATCGTCAACCTGCCCGGCTCGCCCAAGGGCGCGGTCGAGTGCCTCGGCGTCGTCCTGCCGGTGGTCGCGCACGCGGCGCGCCTGCTCGCCGGCGGCGTGGCCGACTGCCAGAAGGAGATCGGGCGATGAGCCTGCGCGTCGCGATCGTCGGGGCGACCGGCGCGGTGGGGGAGGAGCTGCTGCGCGTGATGGAGCAGCGCCGCTTCCCCGTCGACGAGCTGCTGCCGATGGCGTCGCCGCGCAGCGCCGGCCGCTTCGTCGAGTTCCGCGGCCGCCGCGTCGCGGTCACGGCGATCGACGTCGAGAAGCTGAAGACGTGCGACGTCGCGTTCCTCTCCGCGGGCGCGAGCGTGTCGCGCCAGCTCGTCCCGCAGTTGCGCGGCTCGCGCGTGCGCGTCTACGACAACACGAGCGCCTACCGGCTCGACCCCGACGTGCCGCTCGTCGTGCCCGAGGTGAACGCGCGCGAGCTGACCGACCGCCACCACGTCGCCGCGGTCGGCAACTGCACCGGGATCCTGCTCCTGCTCGCGCTCGCGCCGCTCGAGCGCGCCTTCGGGCTCGCGCGCGTGGTCGTCTCGACCTACCAGGCGGTCTCCGGCGCGGGCCGGCGCGCGCTCGAGCGGCTGAAGGACGAGCTGCGGCGCGAGCTCGACGGCGCGCCCGGCGACGTTCCCGTCCCGTCGGCGGCCGCGCCGGCCCCCCTCGCCTTCAACTGCATCCCCGCCATCGGCGACATCGACCCGGGCGACGACGTCGCCGCGCGCTCGACGGGCGAGGAGAAGAAGGTCGTGGCCGAGGTGCGCCGCGTCCTCGCGCGCCCCGACCTGCCGATCGTCGCGACCTGCGTGCGCGTGCCGGTGCTGCGCGCCCACTCCGAATCGGTCTACGTCGAGCTCCGGGACGCCGGCGCGACGCTCGCGACAGTACGCGCTGCTCTCGCGGCGGCGCCCGGCGTCGAGCTCCGGGACGAGCTCGCGCGCGGCGTGATGCCGACGCCGCGCCAGGCCGCGGGCATCGACGGCATCCACGTCGGGCGGCTGCGGCCGGGCGACCAGCCCGGTTCGTTCGCGTTCTTCCTGGCCGGCGACCAGCTGCGCAAAGGGGCGGCGCTCACCGCCGTTCAGCTCGCGGAGCTGCAGCTCCCCGCGATCCGCGCGGCCTCCGGCGTTCCTTGACA
>Ga0137437_1000491_pt1 | contig 12382 bp, 19 predicted proteins | sample EasRivERMGT138_2_FD_102332 | JGI IMG/M metagenome (GOLD analysis project Ga0137437, IMG submission 102332) | Soil microbial communities from meander-bound floodplain in the East River, Colorado, USA - East River MetaG ERMGT138_2 | ecosystem: Environmental > Terrestrial > Soil > Floodplain ...
ATGTTCGAGGGGTACGTGAAGGAGGTCCGCCGTCAACGCCCAGGGATCCTCATCGGCGTGTTCGCGGCGCTCCCCATGGTCAGTGCCAACGACATCCGTTTGCAATTCGTCGAGTGGGATCGTCGCGGCTGTCGACCCGACTTCTTGCGCATGGACGTGGACCCGGGACGTCGAGACGCGCTCACCGCCGCGCAGTTCACCATTCTGCGGAACCTCTGTGACGATCGCGGGATTCCGCTCCAAGCCGTCGTCAACGCCGCCGATGGCCTCACCGACGCCGAGTACTGCATCCAAGCATGGGCGTGGTTTCAGAAGCTCAAAACGCTTGGAACGTGGGATGCCTTCATCGTCCAGAGCTGGGCATCTACACAACCGGCGAGCACGGGCCCGCGGACCGTTCCCCACAATCTCCCCGAGGACGGCGATCCGACATCGCACACCTCGCTCCTGCGACGCGTATTGGAGGCATCATGAAGCGACTATTTCCGCTCTTCCTCTTGCTCTGGCTCGCCTGTTGCGGTGGCAACCCGGGCCCCAACCCGGATCCCGACACCGGCCTCCTCCAGTTTTCGATCGTCGTACGCGCGGACCCCTCGAAACTGTTCGTGGTCAACGCCTCGATGCTCGTGAACGATGTCCTCAAAGCCACGACGAACGCTAACGGGTTCGCCGAGACACGCTTGGCCAAAGGGGCGTACACGATTCACCTTGAGGCCCAGGATTTCGTCCCTGTCACCTTCACGATCGATCTCACGCGCCATCTGCATCGCGACGTGAAGATGACGTTGATCGTACCGCCCGTCACGCCACTCAGCACATCCGGTCCCGTGTTCCTGCGTGACGGGTTGCCGTGGCGCTGGCGCGGCGTGACCGCGTTCAAGCTCGCACGATTGCACGCGGATGGGCAGAACATCGATCCGTTCCTCGACGCCTACAAGGGCTACAACGTCCTGCGCATCTTTGACTACGTCCCATGGGTCGCCACGCCGGAACGTCCCCTTGGTGCCGGCTGGGAGAGTCCGACCGCGCAGCAGACGCTCGCCTTCCTGCAATACGTCGGGGCCAAGGGGTGGTACGTCGAGATCGTGCTGCTGACGGATGACGAGCCCGGGCGCGTGCAGCCGGCCATCAACTTGGTAAGGGCGCTGACGGCGGCGCGGCCCCCTCCGCCGAACGTCATCTTCGAGATCGGCAACGAACCGAGCACCAACAAGCACATCGATACCTCTGTCCTCCGCAGCACCCTCGACGCCTCCGGCTTCCTCTACAGCTCGGGCGACTACGACGACAGCCCCAAGTTCTTCGGGCGCTTTGGCACCGCGCACACGCCTCGGGATTCCGAGTGGCCGCGCAAAGCCCACGATCTCCACGAGTACTATGTCGGCGGCGGACCGAATGCGCCCACGGATCCCAAGCATCCCGTCCCCTGGATCGCCGACGAACCCATCCGGCCGGACGCCGCAGGTCAACCGCCCGTGATGACCAAGGCCGATGACTTCCTCTGTTACTTCGCGGCGTCTGCCATCCTGGGCGCTGGGGCGACGTTTCATAGCGAGACGGGGAAATATGGTCGGCTACCGGATGACCCGGAGATCATCGCCCAGCACCTCAAGGGCGTGCATCCGCATGAGGCCGAGATGGCGGAAGCCGCGTTGCGCGGGCTGACCCAATTCCCCGACAACGCCATCCTCGCGGGACCGTACGAGCGAATCGATGAGCACGGAGCCACGTTGCGGACCTATAAGGTCGGACCGCACGTCGTCCGCATCCGCCCCACGGATGGTAGAATCTTCCCGTAACTCACTTCGATTTTGTGTGGAGGTCTAGAATGCTTCAAACATGTGCCCGTGTCGCATCGTTCGCCACGCTCGCGATTCTCGTATTCCTCAGTTCGACGATGGGCTGTGCGCTCCGCGGCGGCAGTACACAAGAAACCACGCTCACCAAAGTGGATCAGGGCGTGTACCTGGCCATCAGTGGCGTCGATGATGTCGAGTGGGCGCTCTACAAGAATAAGGTGCTCAGCGTCGATCAGCACAAAGCCCTCAACACCTCAATTCTCACCACCTTGAAAGCGGGACGTGCCGCGAACGATGCGCTCGCCGCGTGGCCACGCGGGACCACCCGTCCCCCGCTCGCTCAATTCAATGCGGCGGCCGATGCGCTGACCGCACTCGCCAACACGGTAACAGACTTCGTACCGGATGGGCCGGCGCGCGAGTCGCTGAAGACGCGGATTGACCAAGCAGCCGCGCTCATTCGAGGGGTACTCTTGGGATTTGGAGGATAAACATGAACCCACAGATCATGCAGTGGATCGGCCTTATCTCGGGCCTCGTCACCACCATCGGTGGCAGCTTTGAAGCGTGGGCGGATCTGTTCGGCCTCAATCAGCGTGTGCCCAGTGAAGTGTACGCCGAGATCAAAGCCGGCTACGACGATCGCATCGTGCGGCGCGAAGCCGAGGAGTTGGTGTTCAGCTCGCCGGTCGCTGACGAACGCCGACAGGAATTGGACCTCCCCCCCGGCGCGTTCATTCCTGGTGGGGATCCGGGTCGTCCTATCGAGGACACGCCCGAGGACACGGCCGCCGAGCCCACGGCACGCAAGAAGAAGTAATTCGAGTTATCGGCCAGTTCGGAGCGCCATTTAGGGACGCGTGGGCATGGAGCCTCATTCGTGTCTGCGTGCATCCTGCCTCTGGACAGGGTGGGTGGTGAGTATGGGGGGCGGTTCAAACGGTCCGTTGCGACCCTGTACTCCCGAGCTGGCCGGTATTTTGCACAAGGCCCGTCCAATCATGGGCATCAACCTACTGACTCCAGGGACGGGAGGATCCTTCCGTCCTCTCAATCCCGAACCCCTCGCCCAGAATGCCGCGACCGCCATTGATCTCATTGAAGAGATGCAGGACAGTGGCAAGTACACCTGGGCAAGCGACACTCTCGACAGCATTTACGACGACGCGAGCCGTGGGCGGTGTACGGACCTCCAGCTCTCCGCCATCCTGAACATCATGCGCAGTCGGCGATAACCATGCAAAAACGGTGTGCGAACCCCAAGTGTCGCGAAGCCCTCCCGTACGAGGGGCATTCATTCTGTGCCTCGTGCCGGTACATCGGTGTACGGGCGTTCAGTGTCGGGGCGTTTCTTGCCGGGATCCTCGCGTACTTTTTTGACCTCATCCGATGACTGACACCGACATTCTCATGCGGCTCCTCGAGGCCACGCTCAATCCCACGGGGTTGCCGTTGACGTACGACGAGGAGGAACTCATCATCGAGCGGCTGCAACAAGCCTGCGCGCATGTCGTCGTCGATGCACAATCGATGCGGATCAACACCGCGATCTGTTACGACATGCTGAAACGCAATCTGTACGAGCGCCGATTGATTGGCCGTGGGTAGAATTGTTTTCGGCCACGGCCCCGTTCCGGCTGAACTCTTTTTCCTCGGTGAAGCCCCCGGCTACAACGAAATGGTGGAGGGCATCCCCTTCTGTGGGAAAGCGGGGGAAGAGCTGAATCGGTTTCTCGACGGGTACCTCCTCCCTACCCGTGACGAGGTGTACGTTTCCAACGTCTACAAGGAACGGCCCCCCGACAACCGCGACCCCACCGACGAGGAGATTGCGCAGTACGCGCCCCTCCTCCTCCACGAACTCGACACCGTACGCCCACGCATCGTCGTGTGTCTCGGGAAATTCGCGGCCCGCGCCCTCCTCGGTCGTGATCTCGAGATGGATACCGAGCACGGCCTCGCCTACGCTATCGACTCGCCCATCCGCACCACTGTGTTCATCGCCTATCATCCCGCCGCAGGGTTCCGCTCCCCGACGATGATGAGCCGGTACGTGTACGACATGCACCGCTTGCAATTGTTGTACACCAATCGGCTCCCCCTCCACCCTGGGGATGAGTACCCGAACCCGATCTATTACGACGCCGACTGTCCCGAACGTCTCATCCCCTTCGAGCCCCTAGCCCTCGACACCGAAGGCAGTCGCCGCCGCCCGTGGTGTGTGAGCTACTCGCAACAAGCCGGCGTCGGGGGAGTACTGCGTACGTGCCATGCGGGCCTCGTGCAATCGTTCGCAGAGGAGGTGGAACGCTCGCGGCCACCGGTGATTTTGCATAATGCGTTGCATGATTTGCCGGTCCTGCGGGCGATGGGGGTGGATCTGCTCGCGTGGAAGGTGCCGATCACGGACACGATGGTGAAGGCGTACCTGCTCGGGCTCGAGCCGCAGGGATTGAAAGCTCTGGGGTACCGGGTGGCGGGTATGCACATGCGCGACTACCTGGATCTGACCGCGGAGGCCAGTGGACGGATCGCCGAGCAGTGGCTCAAAGCATTCCTCGCCAGCGTGCCACGTGCCCCGGGGCCGAAGCCGCATGATATCGAAAAGGCGTGCCGGCTGGTCGAGCGGATGTTGAAGAAGGGGGAAGCGAAGAAGAGTTTGCGGGAACGGTGGCGGGACTGTCGCGCGCGGGAGATTTTGCAAGACGATTTCGAGATCGTGGGAGAGATGGACGAGCCCACGTTAGACGATGTGCCGCTCGAGGAAGCCATCACTTACGCCGCCTGCGACGCGGACGCGACCAAACGGGTGAACCCGTACCTCGACACCCTGATTGAGGCATGGGGGCTGCAAGGCCCGTTGGCGGCGGACATGGCGATTATCCCCATGGTCGGTCGGATGCAGGAAACCGGGATCTTCGTCGATCTCCCGTACATGAAAGCGTTGAGCAAAGATCTGGCTCGGGAGTATGCCGACAACGTGTCCCAGATCGAGGCGATGGCCGGGTGGCCGGTGAATCCGGCGAGCGGCGATCAGGTGGCGGAGTGGTTGTTCGGGCAGCTCAAATTGCCGTGGCGCAAAAAGACCAAGAGTCAGAAGCGCCCCGAAACCAGTAAGAAATTGCTGGAAAGTTTGAGCAAGGATCTCCGCATCGTCCACGAGAAGCGCGCGGCCGTGGACCTCATCCTGGACGGTCGCCAGATCGTCAAGCTGAAAGGGACGTACTGCGACACGATCGAAGATTTTCTGGACGCTACTCACATCCTCTTCCCCAACATCCTCCTCACGCGCACGGATACCGGGCGGCTGGCCGCCAAGGAACCCAACCTCCTCGCCTTCCCCAAGCACGGCACGCGACACAAAAAGATCCGGCACGGGTTCGTCGCCCGCGACGGGCACATGTACGGGGAGTGGGACATCGATCAGTTGGAAATGCGTACCCTGGCGATCGATAGCGGGGACGATCGCATGCTCGAAGAATTCGCCTCGGGGTTGGACAAGCACACGCTCACCGCCGCCAACACCATCTATCGCAAAGCCTTCGAGCGAATCACTGCCGAGGAACGGTACACCGCCAAGGCCATCAACTTCGGGATCCTCATGGGGATGACCGAATACGGGCTCTGCGATCAGTTGCACAAAAACGGGCAGCTCCAGTGGACGCGCGACCAGACGGCCCAGGTCATCGCCGATTGGCACGCTGGCTATCCCCAAGCGTCCGCGCACCTCTCGGCGAAGCAACAGCAAGCCAAGACCTTTGGGTACGTGCGCGACATGTGGGACCGCATCCGCTATCTCGAGGGCGTGAACGCCGCCGATGCGTACACCGCCGCGGAAGCGTTGCGGCAAGCCCAAGCGACCCCCATTCAGTCAGGGGGGCAGGGCATCGTCAAGCGGTGGATGGCCGCCCTGCACCCGAAGCTGGAAGCCCTGAGAGCGCGGGGTGTGTGGGTCGAAGTCCTCTTGCAGATTCACGATTCCCTGTGGGCCGAATTCGACGTGGCGGCGTACGAGGAGGTGGATCGCGCTATGCATAGCGCCCTCTGGGAGGTCCAAGCCCCATGGAAATTCCCAATCCCGATCACATGCAAAGGGGATGTGGGCTTACGATGGAGCGAACTCTAACCGATGAGGAATTTGGAGAGGTTTGGGGCAAGGTCGATCAGTTGCGCCTCTCCCTCGATCGGGGCGGGTTCGGGATCGATGGGTCCACAGCCTTGGCGCTACGCGTGTGCGCAATGCTGTGCGAGATGCCACGGGAGCGACGGGAGGGTCCCGTGGAAATTGACAAGCTGATCAACGTCGCGTACGCGGATCAACAGCACATCCGGAAGGAGCACTAATCATGCAAGGTTACGACAACGAGAAATTGGACAACATTTTTTCGTACCACGCACCCGAAGGGATGCAGCCCTCACAGTACGCAGCCATCCGTGAAGGGGCCAAAGCCTTTGCGCGGATCATTGTCGGCAACACGCCACAGTGCGCCGATCAGACCGTGGCGATCCGGAAGGTGCGGGAAGCCGTGATGGTGGCCAACGCCAGCATTGCCCTCAAGGGGATCGCGTGACCGACGACGAGATCACCCGCATTCGCGCCGAGATCGCCGGCAAGCTCTCGCACCGCTTCCACGAACAGCGGATGAAAGCCAACGCGGACGCGAACTGCAAGCGCCTCGACGAGGAATTGACAATCCTCATCCTCTCCCTCGGCGAAGAGACGATCGAGACGGAGAATTTCAAGGGCACCGTGGTCAGTTCCTCGAATGCCTACATCGGCCGCGATGCGCTCATCCTCGCCGGAGTGGGGGTCGATATCGTCAATCAGTGTACCAAACGGACCTCGTACACCTACGTCAAAGTGACGGAACGCAAGCAGAAGGATGGTGACGCGTGAGGTTTGAAATCTACAAGGACAAGCAAGGGGACTATCGGTGGCGATTGGTCGCCGCGAACGGCCGCATCACGGCCGAATCCGGGGAAGGGTACTCGGGCCTGAGTCACGTCAATCGTGCCGTGAAGCGTCTCCAACGGCTGGGCGGTGGCTTGTACGCGTGGCCGATTGTCGTGGTGCAGGAGTAACGGTCATGCGTTTGTTCAGTGGACATCGCACGATCCCGGGAATCGGGATTCGAGGAATCGTGTCACGTGGCCGACTCCTGTCCCGGAAGCCTCGCCGCCGTGCCCTCGGGCCGGCGATCTACGTGCCGCGTTGCACGACGGTCTTGAACCGCCGCAAGGGCTTCAAGGATGTCTGCTGGGCACCGCTCCCTGGGGAATACACCGGGCGTGGGTGGGAAGGTCAGCACGTAGGTCCGTGCGCGCGGTGTGCAGAGATCCTGGCGACCCGCCAACGCATGGCGACGGAGGTACGTCTCCCGAATGAGGGGGGCCTCGCGTGAATCGTCGAGGCTTCCTCGCTTCTCTGGTCACGATCGCGACGTACGCCGCAACTCGCCCACTCGCCGCGGTGCTCAGCCCCCCTTGTGCCTCCCCTGGTCATCTCGATAAAATTGCGCTCGTCAAACAACTCTTCGCCGATGCACTCGCCGCACACGACGCGGAGATCGAACGGCAACTCGTTTCACAATGGAGCAACCATGCGTACAGGTGTTCGCTGGCTACTGGGACTGCTGGTCGTAGGCATCCTGCTGGGATCGTCCTCGCCGGCATCAGCGCAAACGTGCAACACGAGCGGGAACTGGAGTACCCAGCATCAGGGGAGTGGAGGCGGGGGCGGGTTCCCGACCATGTGGGGTTGGAGTGATTGGAGTGAGAGTTGTACGCGCCCCGCAGGTTCAGTGCAAATCTTCGCGTGGTTCTACGGCGTCAATCAAAGCGGACACCAGTGCCTCAGTGGCTCAGTCTGGGCCTCGCCTGGGGGCTGCACCCGATTCGAGGATGCCAAGTACTCCGAGATGAGCATGAAGGCGTACGGGGCCTGCGGCGGGTGGATTTATGGGGTGAATTTCAACTACTACAACCCGCAGAACAGCATCATTGCCTCCCGTGGCACGTACCAAGGTTCGGCGTACGGCGGGAGCTGCGAGCCGACGTACCCGCAGCCGGATAATTACTGCGAGTGGTGGTGGAATCCTGAGTTCGAGTCGTGGAACTGCGCGAGCCCCATCCTGTTACCGGTTGGGCGACGCGGGACACGGGATGATCTGTTCCACCTCACCGGTCCCAATGGGGGCGTCAACTTCGATTACAACGGCGACGGGATCCTGGAGCGGACCGGTTGGACACACGAGGATGCGGCCGTCGCGTTCCTCGCCCTCGACCGCAACGGGAATGGCACCATCGACAACGGCAGCGAGTTGTTTGGTGATTTCACCCTCCCGGGCATCCACAATGGGTTCGACGCCTTGCGCGAGATGGCCGGAGGGGGAGGGGTGATCGCCGCGGGGCATCCGCTGTACACCCGCCTCCTCTTGTGGCTCGACAAGAATCACAACGGGGTGAGTGAACCCGATGAACTGCAACCGTTCTCGCGGCACTTCACCATGATCGGCCTCGGGGCCTGGGTCGATGGCACGATGGACCGCCACGGCAATTGGTACGCCCTCAAGGGCTGGGCAGAACAGCGCACCGCGACCGGCATGAACGCGGCAACCAGTCCCGCCGAACATCGGGCGCGTCTCGTCGATATTTACGACGTGTTTTTCCATCTCCGGTAAACCGCCTTCGGGGCGGGGACGAATGCGCGAGGTACCCGGCCCCATGGCCAGCACCCGGTACCCATGACCCGCAGTATCCCCGCCCCGATCTGTGTACAGCCGGCATGCCTTCTGCATAAGGCCCGTCCATGTCACGCACCATTCAGCTCCTCGCCGATCAGAGCCGCATCCTCCTCGCGATTCAACAGCTCATTCAGGTCTGTCACACGAACAGCCGACTCGCCGGCTTCTACGACGCCACGCCGGCCACCAAAGATCTGCTGGGCCTCATCGAACGTGGACAGGCCAAAAACCTGTACTCCGCGGACGACTACCAGATTCTAGCCGCCGTGATCGAACAACTGCATACCCTCAACGATGGGGAGAAGATCGCGCTCATCCATTCGGAACTCAGTGAAGGATTCGAGGGCGTGCGACACGGCAACGGCCCGAGTGATCACATTCCCGAGTTCAGCATGCTCGAAGAGGAAATGGCAGACGCGGTCATCCGAATTCTCGATTACAGTGGGGCTAAAGAGTTGCGGCTCGGGGAAGCGATTTTGGCCAAGATGACGTTCAATGCGACGCGGGCGTACAAGCACGGAAAGACGTGCTGACATGCCGACATTAGGGCAAGTCCTCACCGCCGCCGCTCCCCTCGTCATTCGGCGTACATTCCCTAACGCGCGTGTGACCGTGGTCGAACCGGCCGCGACCCATGCGTACCGCATTGTCGTCTGGATCGGACCACCGGATCGCCTGCAACGATTCGAGCGCGACGTCCCCGTCCTAGGGGTTGGGATGAGTGTCCCAGATATGTTGAATACCATCAACGCAGTCCTCAACGCGCTCATCACCGAAATTACCGCCGCATCATGACGCCCACGGTCATCGGAATCGTTGGCAGTGAAGCAGCCAAGTTCACTCCCGACACGGAAGCGACGGCGCGCACGATCATCCGCTCGTACCTCGAGCCCGGGGTCATCCTATGCTCGGGGGGCTGTCACCTGGGCGGCGTGGACATCTACGCGGAAGAAGAGGCGACGCGTGCCGGCTACCCGACCCTCATCTTCATGCCGGTGAAACACTTTTGGACCGGGGGGTACCGCGATCGGAACAAGGAGATTGCCGAAGCCAGTGATCTCGTGGTCGTGATCACCGTGCGCGACCTCCCCCCGTCGTACCACGGCATGACTTTCGAGAGCTGTTATCACTGCAACACGCCGGGTCGCGCGGGGCGGAACCCCGAACATGTCAAGTCTGGCGCGTGTTGGACGGCGTGGTGGGCAGAGGAAAAGTTTGGCAAAGCGACGATCTGGCACATCCTATGACGCCCACCTACACCGTGCTCATCGATGATGTCCTCGCCGGATTGCGCTCCCTCCCCGATCAATCCGTCCACATGGTCATCACCTCGCCGCCGTACTGGGGTCTGCGGAACTACCAAGCGGGGAGTCAAGAAATCGGGAGCGAGCCCTCGTTTTTCGCGCACCTCGGGACCCTCGCCCTCGTCTTTCAGGAGATCCGCCGCGTCCTCCGCGACGACGGAACGGCATGGCTGAACTACGGCGATCGGTTCGACAAGCAGGGCAACCTCATGATGATGCCGGCGCGCGTGGCCCTCATGCTCGCCGAACAGGGCTGGTGCCTGCGATCCGATATCATCTGGCACAAACCCAACCCGATGCCGGAGTCCGTCACCACCCGGCCCACCCGATCACACGAGTACCTATTCCTGCTCTCCAAAGGGCCCACGTACTACTACGACATCGAAGCGACCAAGGAGCCGTATGCCGACAGCACCCAACGGGAAGCGCAGTCCGAATACACGGGGCAGGAAACGAAAGACTACACCGCCGCCAACGCCCAATTACCTTCGGCTTCTAAGCGTCGGATCCTTGAAAGTGTACGTCAGGGTGGAGGACGTCAGAAACGCGATGTCTGGGTTGACCGTACATCTGTCTGGGAAATCGCCGTCCAGCCGTACCGTGGTGGACACTTCGCGACGTTCCCCGAAAAGCTCGTCGAGCCCTGCATCCAGGCCGGCACTAGTGGCGGTGGTGCTTGTGGGACCTGCGGAACTCCGTATACCCGCATTGTCGATCGCGAAGCTATCCCGCAAGCCGTAAAAGACGCCTTCGAGGCCGCGCGGGCCCGTACCGCGGCCGATACGGGGAGAACCGATGGACACACGAATTACAAACCCAACTTCCGGCGCGGATCACGGACGAGCGGGTGGATGCATCAGTGCCCCGGGGATGAGCCATGTACCGATCGCCTTGTCCCCTGTACAGTCCTGGATCCGTTCTGCGGTTCGGGGCGTGCAGGCATGGTGGCACGGCGGTTAGGGCGATCGTTCATCGGGATCGAACTCAAACCAGAGTACGCGTTCCAAGCGTTAGATAACATCTCATCCGTTGAACCTCCAGGAGACACCGATGGCTGACGATACCCCGCGGACCCACCTCACGTACCAAGAGGCCCTGCACGCCATGCAGAGTGGCGTGGCGTACGAGATGAACAAAGACCTCAAGATCACCGATCCCAAGCATCTACGCGTGGGCATCAATTCCGCCATGGTCAATGACGCGGCCCTCGTGCGCCTCCTGATCAAGAAAGGGTTGTTCACCCTCGAGGAGTACGAAGAGGAGTTACGATTAGAGGCATGCCGCGAAGTCGATCGGTACGAAACGCGGCTCAGTCTCAAGTACAACCGGCCGCTCGGGGAGATTACCCTCCGATGACGCCCCCCTTTCATCGTGGGATGTTCGTCTATCTCTCCGGCCCGATCACGGCGAGAGAGGGACGGATCGTCGAGGACGAGGAGCATGTCGCCGCGGCGGCCAAAGTGTACTTCGAGTGCCTGCGCTCCGGGATCGTCGCGTTCTGCCCCCATCTCTCTGGGGCGTTCCCCTCCGCCTTCGAGATTGGCTACGACGTGTGGATCGAATACGACTATGCCATCATCGATCGCTGTACCCACCTCCTCATGCTACCAGGATGGAAAACCAGTCGTGGGGCGCTCCTCGAACATCAGTATGCCCTCGACACCGGCAAGGGGATATTCGAGAGCCTGGACGACTTGCACGCGTACCTCCACGATGTGCGAACCTCTCGTCGATGAGACGGCGCTCGCGGAGGCCAAAATCCTCCTCCTCCTCGAACAGCGAACGGGCGAACCGATCGATGAGCTGATCACCGTCCCCATCCCCACCCTTCGACGTCTCGTGGCCTTCCTCGCGGTCGCCGACCCCGAGTCACAGGCCCTCATCCAATCGGCCCTCATGTTTCGTGAAAGGGTTTACTGCTATGTCCAACACCTCCGATCAGGAACTCCCGGATCTGCAATTGGCGAACGCCAACACCCCGGGCGCGAAATGGGTACGCCGAATCTCGGTGTACTTCAGCTACGGGGAGGGGCACACCTACATCCTCGAAGAGGGAGACGACTTGATCGACCCGCTCCTCCCCCCGGAGGATCTGTCAGACCCCGAGCGTGTGGCGTGGGTCCCGAAGCCGATCGATCTAGTCATCCCGAAGCTGTACATCGTGCGCGCCATCCATCCGGTCACGGGAGCCGAAGTACAGGAATCAATTTACTTGAAGCATGTGGCGTACCTGAAGTACATGGCGTTCTGGGCCGTGCGGAAAGTGAAGCCCAGTACCCCGCCCAGCGTCGCGCCGATGAAACGCCAGGGGGGCGCACCGGCATTCCGGGATGGTCGTCCGAGACGCGAGGACGAGAAACAGGAGAGTGGGAAGGATCCGGTGATCTTGCCACCGGGGGCGTAGAGGCGTGGCGTGCGAGAGGGATCCCCCTCATTCAGCCGAGGGGGATCTCGCTCTTGTTAGAGTGGCCCGTACTGGCCACTGAAAATGTAGAGGGCCGCCCAGCCCGCGAGGCAGAGGGTGATCACTTCGAGG
>Ga0137437_1000494_pt1 | contig 12342 bp, 10 predicted proteins | sample EasRivERMGT138_2_FD_102332 | JGI IMG/M metagenome (GOLD analysis project Ga0137437, IMG submission 102332) | Soil microbial communities from meander-bound floodplain in the East River, Colorado, USA - East River MetaG ERMGT138_2 | ecosystem: Environmental > Terrestrial > Soil > Floodplain ...
CGCCGCCGACTATCGCGGGCAATTGCGCGCCCGCGAGTTGCAAATTCTTGTCGCCGGTCCACTCGAGCTCACTCTCATAAAAATAAGTAGGTGCTTCAGCCACGGGGGTCTCCTGACTGGGTCAGTTCAACTTTCAAGGTTCAACGTCAGGCTTCTTTTGCGAATCGAGTCCTTGTTTGCGTCTTATGCGTTCTCTGCGGCTAATTCTCCGAGAACGAATCCTTTTTATATAAGACCTATGTATTACCGCACCCTAAGCCGTCTTCATGGCTTCATCAATCCAGGCGGCCACCGAAGCCGGTGATGGAATACGCCCCGACGAAACAAGTTTTTCGTTAATCACCAGCCCCGGGGTAGACACGAGGTCATAAGCCAAGATGTCGTTGTAATCGGTAACTTTGGTGAACTCAGCCGTAACGTTTAAGTCGCTTGCAGCCTTACGGGCGATCTCCTCCAAGCGTTTACAATTGGCACAGCCAGGGCCGAGGATTTTAATGGTCAACATATCGAAACCTCCTGCATGATCACAAAGTTTGCGCCTGTTTATCGTCTTGCTGCTGATTGCGCTGGCTCACTAGCCCCAAGGCGAGCGCCAGCAGGGTCAGAAATAGCCCAAGATAGATTGCGACGAGCCCCAGGCTCATGCCGTCCACCCATGCGCCGTAGATAAGCCCGGCCATCGTGCTGAAAAGCGCTACCCAAACGACATAGGTCCAGGTCTTGAGTTTACCGATGATGGCGGAAAGGATCAGAATGCTTTGCAGACTGAGTTCCGGATCGGCCATGAGATAGGCCAGCAGCGGGCCGCGGTGCATGCCCAGGCTAAGAAACAGTTGAGCGATCGGCACTTCCACCAGTGTCGGGAAATACATGAAGACCCCGAAAGCGACGCCGGTCAAATTACCGAGAAGCGTGTTGCTCCCGGCCAGGCTTTCGATCCACTCCGGGCGGATCAGCACCCGGATGACGCCGACCAAAAACACGCCGACCACCAGCAGCGGAAAGATCTGTTTGACGAAGCGCCACGACTCCCACAACCAGTCGCGCAATTCGTCCTCGGTCAGATAGACGCGGCCGATCTCGAAGAGAACCGCCAGCGCAAACAACACGCCGAAAAACTTGCCAGTGAAGCCGACACTCAGCCCGGCAGGCGTCGCCTGCATGTTCACGGCGGCCACCAGCAGCGTCACGCCAATCAGGCCTATCGCCGCCTTTGTCCACGCACTGAAACCATCGTGGATGCGCTCGAAGCCGCGCCATGACGCTAGCCCAATGGCAGCCAGCAAGAGAATCAGCAGCACGCCCTGCAACGAAACGCCTTCCTCTCCTTTGACAGCATCGAAAGGAACCAGCCGGTCGAGCAGCGCCTGAAACTCTTGTGCCCCGGCGAGCGGTAGGTTCACGTAAATGTAGGAGCCGGTGAAGATATCGAGCTTCAACGTGCCGACCAGCAGCAGTGCCACCCAGGTAAGCAGAAAAATCAATGCGGTGCGGCTCATGCCTTTATCGCTTTGCGCCGCGAACATCTGACTGGTCGCCGCATCATGAGCTGCGTCATCCGCTCGGAACAGCAGGGCCATGATCAGGCCGATGCCGATGCCGAAGGCAAGCGAGAGAAACAATCGGGCCAAGGCCAAGTCGACGCCGATGACGCTACCGGTGTAAACCAACGCCAAGATGTTGGCCGCAGGGGCAAAAAAAAGAAACGTGATCGCCGGGCCAATGCCGGCGCCCTTTTTGTAGATGCCGGCGAAAAGCGGCACGATCGTGCAAGAACACACCGCCAGCAAGCCCCCCGCCAGCGCCGCCGCTGGATACGAAACCGCTCGCCGCGTGTCACGGCCAAGAAAGCGCGTCACGCTTTCCTTCGGGATCAGCGCGGTCATCGCCCCGGCAATATAAAATGCCGGCAACAGACATAAGAGCACATGCGCCGCTAGGTACGCCGCTAAATTGCCTAGACCGCCACGAGTTGAATTGACCAGGTACGCCGCAACATCCATCACCAGCTCCGTTCTTCGCGCCGGGCAACTGGAATCATTTGATGGATATCCTGCAAGATCATTTGGTTAACTCATCCGGATTCGACTATTCAGTGATTATCCTCGCGGCCGACGAACTCGCGCAAAATATCGGTGTAGGTGAGCATACCGACGAGTTTGTTATGATCTTCCACCACCGGCAGCCCACCGACATGCCAGCGCAGCATCAGCTCCGCTGCTTCTCGTAGCGAGCTATCCGGCTTCACGCTGATCGGATCGAACACCGCGGCTTGCTGCACCGAGATCGACCAGAGCTGGACCGCGGCTTCCTCCCTGCTGGTGAACGCGAGCGAAGGGCGAATCAGGCGTATGTCTCGGTCGCTCAGCATGCCGATCAACTTTTCTTGCTCATCGACAACCGGAAGATGGCGAAAGTGGCCATGATCCATTTTCCAGATGGCGTCTTTGAGACCATCGTCCGGTTTCACCTTCGCGGGATTTTTCGACATCCGCTCTCTGACTTTCGTAGATTTTCGATCCTTGCGCGGCGCTGCCGCCACCGTCGTGAACGGCAGATGCTTCAGATACTCGGTTTCGAGATTTTCATACTCGACTAGGTGCACCTTGCCATTGACTAGAATGTCTTCGACGTCTTGCGACGCCGCCAACCCCGGCTCCATCCAGAAAGTGTTGACGTTCTTCGCCACTGCTTCGCGGGCCAGCTCTTGATAATCGACGCCGTCGCTCGGGTAGACTTGCACGATGTCGAGCTTACCAGGCACGTCCGTGAGCTTGGCGTAGCAGCGCAGACCGAGCAGGCTCTCGCGGCCAGGAAATACCGGAATGATTTCCAGACCCATGCCAAGTAGTTTTTCGATGGAGATAAAGATCGGGCTACTGGGATCGGCGCTCGCGCCGACCACGGCGATGCGCCGGCAGTTTTCTAGAATCGCTTTACGTTGCCTGCGAAAAAGATAGGTCTTCCGCGTTAAGTCGGCGGCCCAATATCGATCGATTTGATCCTGTCTGAGTTTGGTCGCTGTGGTTTCCCCTTCTGTTCCGGGCATGGCATGCACCTTCCTTCCATGCAGATGCGGCTTACGGTCATCGCAACCTGCCAGCTGTTCCAACCTCCAAAAGCAGCAATCCCCATACCACGGAGAATCTTGAATTTAGTGAAGAACCCGGGACAAACATTTTCGCAATTGCGAAAATTTGCGCTAGCCACTCGCACTGTTGCGAATCGCGCTTGGGAAAGCGGGAGCGACGAGCGTTGTTGGTTTGTCAGTCTTTTGCGCCGACAATGTGTCTCGTCCCGATCGTTTGGTTTACCAGAGAACGCGCCGAGTACGGTCCGGTGCGCGAAGCACACCCTACGAAACTGCAAAACCAAAAAGGAATTCTAAATGAGGCTTAGCTTTCCGAGAGGTTGAAATGGGTGCCGGGGTGTCGGTGCATATTTCGGGTCGGCTCCGCCCGCACCGCTGTGGCAGGGTGCGCCCAAAAAAAGCACGACTCGTGACTTGTGGTCACGAGTCGCGTCGCCGAGGCCTGCGTAGCTATCCAAGATAGAAGCGCAGATAAGGCACACCAACCAGCAGCAGGACCGCCAGGTAGATCGCTCCGAAAATCAAACCGAGCCGCCAAAAGTCTTTCCGGCTCACATAGCCGCTACCGTAGTAGATTGGTCCGGGGCCGGTGGCGTACGGAGAGATAATTCCCATCAAGCCGAGAGTGTAGCAGAACAGCAGCGAGATCAGCTTGACCGGCATTTCCGGCACGGCGATCGCAGCAGTCAGGAGAACCGGAAGCAACGCGGTGGTGTGAGCGGTGAGGCTGGCAAACATATAGTGCACGACGAAGTAGACCACGGTGAGCGCAATCACGATCGTCATCACCGAGTAGCCGCTCAGCGCGCCGGCCGCGCCGCCGGCGAACCATTTGAGAAATCCGACTTTGTTCAGACCGTCAGCCATGGTTACCAAGGTGGCGAACCACACGAGCACGTTCCAAGCCTGCTTGTGCGCGAGCACATCGTCCCATTCGACGGTGCGCGTCATGACCATCAACGAAAGCACCAGCAGGGCGACGGTGGTCGCGTTGATAAAGTCGCCGCCGAAGATCCACAGACCGAGGGCGAGCAACGCCAGCAGCGCCATCGAGATTTCTTTAAAGCCGACCCGGCCCATCTTTTTGAGTTCTGCTCCCGCCCAGATTGGCACATCGGGACTGCTCTTAAGCTCGGGCGGATAGATCTTGTAAACGATCCACGGCAAAAAGACGAAGAGCAGTAGACCCACCGGCGCGATACCGATGAACCACTCGGTCCAGCTGATGTCGATTTTCGCTGTCGTTTTTACCAGCGACAACGCCAATAGATTGGGCGCTAATCCGGTCAGGAACATAGAGCTCGTCACACAGGTGGTCGCGAACGCGGTCCACATAATATAAGAACCGATCTTACGCGCCGTCGGACCGGGTTCCGAGCCGTAGAGCGGCGGAATATTTTTGATCACGGGAAAAATTGTCCCGCCGCTGCGAGCTGTATTTGACGGAGTGAATGGCGCAAGCACGAGATCCGCCAGGGCGACTGCGTATCCTAATCCAAGAGTTTTCTTACCCAACCACTTAACCAAGTTCAGCGCGACTCGCCGGCCCAGCCCGGTTTTCTCGTAGCCCAAGGCAAACATGAAAGCGACGAAGATCAACCAGACCGTTCCGTCCTGAAATCCCGAGAGCGCCCACTTGATCGCATCGGCCGGCTTCGGCACGACCAGCAGCGAAACCGTGGCAACAGTTACACCTATTAGTCCCACCGCGGCGGCGGGAATCGGTTCAAGGATCAAAGCGATGATCACTGCGACGAATAGCGAGAAGTAGTACCAAGCATTTGGTTTAAGGCCTTCCGGGATCGGTAGCAGTAGCAGCACCGCTCCCACCACAATCGGCACCAACGCCTTCCAATAGTTATTTAGCGGGCGTACTTCTTTTTCCTGCCGTGGCAGAGCGACAGTTCCGAGATGCTCCGGCCGCGTCGTCATTGTCTTGCTCATAAATTCCTCCCTATTCGATCCTGAACTGTTGCTATCGCAACCGCTGTGCCGTCGGAGGCGCTCGTATTTTGGTGCTTTTTTTGATCCTTGGAGCGGTTTTCTTTGCAGCGCTGAGAAATCCAACGCCCGGGATTAGCAGCTTTAGGAATGTACCGATGCTGACCAAGGACGCGCGGGCTCTACTGGTTTGCAGCGCCAGTAGCGTATTGAGAGGCGAGCGGGAGTTATTCGGAACAAAAGTCTGTGGAGCTAAGTGAGTCGATGCAGGAGTAAATCAATTTAATTCGCGAGCGGGGTTTGGACCCCGCTCGCGACCAAAGGGGATGCTCGCCCCCTTTGGAAACCCCATTTAATTGTGCCCGCCTCAAGAGGCGGGGTTTACTTAGAATCAAATTGTCTAAAATGATATCTCATTCGCACGTTACTTCCACCCAACCGCGACCATCTTCCGTCTGAGAAAGGCGATCTGCGTGGATAGCGGCAGGTTTTTCGGGCACACATCGTGGCAGCCGAGGAGCGACATGCAGCCGAACACGCCGTTGTCGTCGCCGATCAATTCGTAAAAGTCCTCATCGTCTCGTCGATCACGGGGGTCGAGACGGAAACGCGCGATCTTATTCAGTCCCGCTGCCCCGACAAAGTCTTCACGCATGCGCACGGTGCCACAGCCCGCTATGCAACAGCCGCATTCGATGCAGCGGTCAAGCTCGTAAATTTTTTCCGCCAGCTCCGGCTCCATTTTTTCTTCTAATCTCTTCAGTTCGATCTCTTGATTGTTCATGTGAACCCAAGTTTCCAGCCGCTCGCTCATATCGCGCATCCACTTGCCGGTGTTGACCGACAAGTCGGCAATCAGCTCGAAAACCGGCAGCGGCGCCAGTGATATCTCGGGTTCCAAGTTTTTTGTCAGTGTGCGGCAGGCAAGCGTCGGACGGCCGTTGATCATCATGCCGCAACTGCCGCAGATACCGGCGCGGCAAACGAAGTCGAACTGCAGCGATGGATCTTGCTTCTCGCGAATCTCGTTGAGCGCGATGAAGAGGGTCATGCCGTCCGCTTCTTCGATCTCGTAGGTTTGCATACGCGGCTCGCTCCCCGATTCCTGCGGGTTGAAACGCAGCACGCTGATTTTTAGTAAACGACGGTTGGTAGCGGCATCTTTCATCGCGCACCCTCGATCATTTCATCGATCCGTTCATTTTTGCCGCGAAAACGCTCAGGCAAAAGTTCCTCGTATGCCATGAGTTTCTTCTGCAGCGTGAAGCGGTCGACGCCATTTAGCTGTTTCTTTAGCTCTTCGATTTCAGCGACGCGCGCGGCAGTGTCGGGGTGATCAATATAATCCTTGGCGCCGTAACCACGCCAGCCAGGGGGCAATTCCATTCGCTTCACATCCAATTGTTCGTAGCTAAGCGAAGGCAAAGTGTCCGCTTCACTTTTCCAAGTGGCGAGCGTGCGCTTCAGCCACTGGGCGTCATTGCGGCGCGGAAAATCTTCGCGGAAGTGCGCGCCGCGGCTCTCGGTTCGCTCAAGCGCGCCGTAGGCGACGCAGAGCGCGAGCTTGAGCATCTTTTGCACGCGATAGGCGGTGACGAGCTCCGGATTTGCGCCGCGCGCTTGGTAGCGCAGGCCGATGTTGCGACTGCGCAGCAACAACTTCTGCAGCTCGCCGACGGCTTCTTCCAATCGGCCGCCGCTGCGGAATATACCGACCTGCGCGGTCATGATGTGCTGCATCTCCGCCATCAGCAACGCGGCATTCTCCGTGCCTCTGCCATCGATCAGCATGTCGAGCTTCGCTTGTTCACGTTGGAGAGTTTCATGAATCAAACCGATTGGAATGCTCGTGTTGTTTTCGGATCGCTCACAAAAATCGGCGATGAATTCAGCGACGATCATGCCGGCAACTACGGTCTCCGCCACAGAGTTACCACCCAGCCGGTTAAAGCCGTGCATGTCCCAGCAAGCCGCTTCGCCGGCAGAGAACAGGCCTTTGAGCGTCGGGCTTTCGCCGGTGTGATCGGTGCGAACGCCGCCCATCGTGTAGTGCTGCGCCGGCCGCACCGGCACCCACTCCTTCACCGGATCGACGCCAAGAAAATAATGGCAGATCTCGTAAACTTCGCGCAGGTTGTGTTTGATGTGGTGTTCGCCCAAGAGCGTAATGTCGAGCCATAGATGATCGCCGAAGCGGGATTTTGCGCCTTTGCCTTTGGCGATGTGCTCTTCCATACGACGCGAGACCACGTCTCGGGATGCCAGCTCTTTTTTCTCCGGCTCATAGTCGGGCATGAACCGATGGCCATCGCCGTCGCGCAGCAAGCCGCCGTCGCCGCGAGCGCCTTCGGTCAGCAGAATGCCTGCGGGAAATATGGGCGTCGGATGAAACTGCACAGCCTCCATGTTGCCCAAAACAGCAACACCGGTCTCGAGGGCAATGGCGGTGGGAATCCCTTCCGAGATCACTCCGTTGGTGGTCACTCGGTAAAGCCGGCCCGCGCCGCCGGCGGTAATCGCCGTGGCCTTGGCCACGTAAGCAATCAATTGTCCGGAAATGAGATCGCGCACGACCGCACCGAAGCAGCGCCCGCCGTCATGGATCAGTGCAATTGCCTCGGTGCGCTCGTGCACCGGAATCCCATCGGCAATCGCCTGATCGCTCATGGTGTAGAGCATCGCGTGGCCGGTGCCGTCGGATACGTAACACGTGCGCCACTTCTTCGTGCCGCCGAAGTCGCGCTGCGCCAACAGCCCATGGGCTTCGTCGCGCTCGGTAATCGTCACCTTTTGACCGTTGATAATGACATCACGGTCGCCCTTGCGCACCCGGCTCCACGGCACGCCCCAGGCCGCCAGTTCGCGCACGGCTTTGGGCGCGCTGTTGACAAACATCCTGACGACTTGCTGGTCGGCGCCCCAATCGCTGCCGCGGACCGTATCTTCGAAGTGGACATCTTCGTTGTCGCCTTGTCCCTTGATAACGTTGGCGAGACTCGCTTGCATACCGCCCTGCGCCGCACATGAATGCGACCGCTTCGGCGGCACCAGCGAAAGAATGATCACGTCGTGACCGCGCCGTTTTGCGCCGATGCCGATGCGCAGGCCGGCAAGCCCGCCGCCGATGACCAGAATATCCGTGTAAATGATTTTCATGATTTAGATTCTCTGTAAACCACGCTTCTTGAAGCAGGCACAATTAAATGGGATTTCCAAAGGGGGCGAGCATCCCCTTTGGTCGCGAGAGGGGTTCAAACCCAACTCGCGAACTCATCAATTGTTATCTGCGCCGCTACCGCTGCGCGCGGGTCGGTGCCAACGGTTGGAGGTGCGATGGCCTATAGCGCTCCCCGGCACGCTCTCGATGTTCATAACCGATCCTCATGTAAGCCGCCAAAGTCAGTAAACCCAAAACTAGAAAAAATACCGTGATCCCCCACTTGAGCCGTTTGAGCAGCGCGCGCGTCCGGTTGGGATCATCGCCCTCGAACCATCCCCACTTGACCGCCAGCCGGTAAAGGCCGACGCCGCCGTGAAGCTCGACAGAGAAAAGCAGTACCAGGTACAGCGGCCACCAGCGACCGGTCCATACTCGATCCGCCGATTCGTACGGGCCGATGTCACCCGGGTGCATGAGCATTTGGTACAGGTGCACGAAAGCCAAAAAGAATAGCGCGAAACCGGTCACTGCCTGAATCCACCAGAGCGTCGTGTCTTCGTGGCGCAACATTTTTCGATGAACGCTGAAGTTTCGGTACTCCTGAAAATTAGCCGGAAATTTTCGCATAGCGAGAAAGCCGTGCAGCACGAACATGACCACAACCAGAGCAACGATCACCGCGACGATTCCGGGATATCTTTCGTCCAAAACAAACTGTCCCTCGAACATCCGCGTGACCCACCACATGGCGTCCTTGCTGATAAGGATGGTCGACACGAAGGCCATGTGGCCCCACATAAACAGGCCGAGAAAAAGACCGCTTGCGCTCTGGACGAAATCCAATCGCGCCGGCCAACGACTTTTGGCGGGCCGCAGATCAAGCCCTGTTCCGGCGATGACATCGATCTTATTGCTCATGCTTCACTCCGTCGCTACTCATAGTATCCGTGCCCGAGACAAATGTGAAATACTTCCTTAGGTTGCCGATCGATCCGTGACGCATGGCCGGGACCGAAGAATTGAAAGCGCGCCACTGCTATCAACGAAGCCACTTCGCGGGCGGGGTATTGAACCCCGCCCTTGGACATTTTGTCTTGAGAATTATTTTGAGTCATCGCTGTAATCGCTTTCCGATAATTCGCGCCGTCTGCCGCGCGATGATCGCCTCTTCATCCGTATGCACGACAAAGATATCGAGCTTTGAGTCCGAGGAAGAAATTTTGCCATCCCTGCCAATCACCGCCTCATTAGCGGCAGCATCGATGTTCAGACCGCACCACTCCATGCCGCTAAGAATGTTCTTTCTCACCATCGGCGCATTCTCGCCGATGCCGCCACTGAAAATGACCGCCTGCGCCGCGCCGCCGAGCACCGCCAGATACGCGCCGAGATATTTGCGCGCGCGGTAACAGAAGACATCGACGGCCAACCGCGCGCGCGGATTCGTCTGGTACGCGGAGGTTAATTCGCGCATGTCGTTCGAAAGGCCGGACAGACCGAGCAGACCCGAACGTTTGTTGAGCCAACTGTCAATTGCCCCGGCGTCCACTCGTTCCTTGCGCGCCAAATAACTCACCAGCGCTGGATCGAGATCGCCCGAGCGTGTGCCCATCACCAAACCTTCGAGCGGCGTAAAACCCATCGACGTGTCGATGGACTGCCCATTGTGTATCGCCGTCGCCGAGCAGCCGTTGCCAAGGTGCAGTGTGACGGCGCTGACCTGCGTCACAGTCTTCACGGTCAACTCCGCGTAACGCGCGATATCGTACTGGTGCGCCAGGCCGTGGAATCCGTAACGGCGAATTTTGTGACGCTCGGACAGTTCGAACGGGATCGCGTAAATCGCCGCTTGCTCCGGGATCGTGTGATGAAAAGACGTATCGAACGCCGCCACCATCGGCACGTCGTCGCCGAGAATCTTGCGCGCCGCGCGGATACCACTCACCGCACCCGGATTGTGCAGCGGCGCGATCTCGCAAAGTGCTTCAAGCGTGGCGATGACATCGTCGTCGATTAATGCCGCGGTAGTGAACCGATCGCCGCCGTGGACCACACGGTGACCGACCGCGTCAATTTGATTTAGCCCCAGCTTCGAGTGCAGCCACTCGATGACCAGACGGACGGCGCCCTCGTGGTCGCGCACAATCAACCCTTGCTTATCCACCGCATCGCCATCCGCGTCGAAGTGATAGGAAGCCGGCCCACCGATACGATCGACGATCCCGCGCGCCCGCTTTCGCTCCACTGCGCCGGACTCGGACGTTTCGATAATCTGAAACTTTAGCGTCGAGCTACCGCAGTTGAGAACGAGAACTTTCATCGGCCAACATCTTGGTTTTGATCCGCGCTCTTACGCCGAGACTCGGCGTCACAGGAGCCGGACATTCAAGTGGGCACACCGAAACGTGGCAGCACCCAACGCATAAGCACGATATAGGCGATGAACAACGCAACGAACCAAAGCCAGTCAGGCATATGTTTATTCTCCGTCTAACACCGCAATGAACTCATGAATACGCTTTCAAGACATACTGCAACAGCATGCGGTGGGTATTGAAAAACGAACCGTTCAGCGCGATCGCGTGGCGCATCACTTCGAGATAATCGTCGCGGTTATAATAAAAGAGCGGCATGACGATCTGTTCGAGCTTGTCGTAAAGCGAGGCCGCATCGTTGCTGTGATCGGCAGTCGCACTTGCGGCGCCGTCCGCCGGGCCGATCGACCAGCCGGTGACGCCTTCGATACAGCCTTCGATCCACCAGCCATCGAGCACGCTCAAGCTCGGCACGCCGTTCACCGCCGCCTTCATACCGCTGGTACCGGACGCTTCCATCGGCGGCAGCGGCGTATTGAGCCAAATGTCGGCGCCAGCGGTCATCAGCTTGCCGATCTCCATGCTGTAGTTTTGCAAATAGGCAATTTTGATTTTATCGTGCAGCCGATCGCGGGCGCTGAATATTTTTCGAATCTGCTCTTTCCCGGCTTCGTCCTGCGGATGGGCCTTGCCGGCGTAGACGATTTGTAAACCGCCGCGCCGGCTGGCGATCGCTCTGAGTCTCTCTAGATCAGCAAACAAAAGATCCGGGCGCTTGTACGCGGCTGCGCGCCGTGCAAATCCGATCGTTAACAGGTCCAGATCCATACCCGCGTTGGTCTCGAGATTGACATGATGGAGTAGTGCTTTTTTGGTCTCGGTATGCGCTTGCCAAATCTCTTGCTTGGGAATGCTCAGGGCGTAGCGCAAGCTGCAACTGTCCTGGTGCCAGCCCGAAATGTACCGATCATAGAGCCGTGCCAGTGGGCCCGCCGTCCACGTCGCGGCGTGAATGCCATTGGTGATCGCGTCGATATTGTAACCGGCAAACATGAGCCTCGATACCTCGCCGTGTTTTTTGGCCACGCCGTTGACGTAGTGGCTGAGATTGAGCGCGAGATAGGTCATGTTCAGAAGATCGCCGCAGCAAAAAACATCGCGCATTTCGTCAACTTCGCGACGGCCGAGCACGCGATTGACTAAATCCATCGGAAACTGATCCTGTCCTGCCGGCACGGGCGTGTGCGTCGTGAAAACGCATTTCTGTCGCACGGCCTCGATATCGTCACGAGTTAATGCTGGTTTACCGGCGCGCGCCACCTCCTCATCCAAGAGCTCAAGCGCGAGCAAACTTGAGTGCCCTTCGTTCATGTGGAAGCGCTCGATTTCTCTAAGCCCCATGGCGCGCAACATCCGCACCCCGCCGATGCCGAGAATGACTTCCTGGCACAGCCGGTAATGCTGATCGCCGCCGTAAAGATAGTGCGTCAGCGTTCTATCCCACTCGGAGTTTTCCGGCAGATCGGTATCGAGGAAGTAAACCGGCACGGAGAAATCACCTGGGCCGGCGATGTCATATTTCCAGGCGCGGAGAAACACCGTGCGGCCTTCGATCATAACCGACGTTCGCTGCGGCAACTCAATAAGAAAATCGTTCACCGCCCAATCCACCGGCTCTTCAATTTGCCGGCCGCCGCTGTCGAGGCGCTGGTAAAAATAACCCTTGCGATGCAGCAGGGTTAGAGCCACCATCGGCACCATGAGATCGGCAGCGGCGCGAATTGTGTCCCCAGCGAGCACGCCGAGTCCCCCGCTATAAGTAGGAATATCGCTCA
>Ga0137437_1000495_pt1 | contig 12341 bp, 9 predicted proteins | sample EasRivERMGT138_2_FD_102332 | JGI IMG/M metagenome (GOLD analysis project Ga0137437, IMG submission 102332) | Soil microbial communities from meander-bound floodplain in the East River, Colorado, USA - East River MetaG ERMGT138_2 | ecosystem: Environmental > Terrestrial > Soil > Floodplain ...
GCGACCACCGCGCACCGTCGCACACTTCACGATTGCGCCGATTTCTGGCTCGCCCCACCGTTCATCTTCCATCCGGGCGAGCTTGTCCCGTTTTTCGAGCTTTTTCCTCCACCGCCCTTCGACCCGCCCTCGCCCGTCGCGCGTTCGAACACGCCCCCTCTCCCCGCGGCCTCTTCACCCGCGTTCTCGACGTCCGCTCCAACTTCCAGCCGCGGCGCCCTCGACGTCCGCTCAGTTCCAAGCCGCGGCGCGGTGGTCCGGTCTACTGGGACCTGTTCTCAGGCACTTTCGCCCGCGGCGGCGGCGTCGTTGAGCAGGCGCTCGAGCTCGCCGACGATGCTGCGCTCCCACTTCCGGAAGAGGCGCGGCGCCGTCGCGAACCAGAGCACCACGACGAAGAGGACGAGCGCCGCCGCCATGCCGACCGAGTGGATGCGGGCGGCCGTCTTGAAGAGCAGCGACCCGAGCGTCCCCTGCACGACGAAGAGGACGAGCGCGACGACCACGATCGCCCGGGTGAGCTTGCGGTGCAGCTCGTCCATGCCGGCCACCCGCACGTCGAGCGCGAGCTCGCCGTCGCGCGCGCGCAGCAGCACGCGGGTCTCCACCGTCGAGCCGCCGGCGACACGAGCGCGGTACGTCGCCGCGAGCTCGTGGTCGGAGACGCGCGCCCCGGGCTGCCCGTCGAGGTCGAAGCCGCGCCCCGCCAGCACGCCCTCCGCGAAGTCGAGCGCGCGCTTCGCGTCGCCCCCGAAGACGACCGTCGAGTGGTGCTCCATGGCAGGTCTTGCCGACGCCGCCTCGCGGCGCGCCCGCGCTCAGCCCTTGAACTGCACGTACTTGATGCGGTGCGGCTGGTCGGCGTCGGTGCCGAGCTCCTCGTGCCGCTTCTCCATGTACGCCTGGTAGTTGCCCTCGAACCAGCGCACCTTCCCTTCGCCCTCGAAGGCGAGGATGTGCGTCGCGAGCCGGTCGAGGAACCAGCGGTCGTGGCTCACGACGATGGCGCAGACGGCGAAACGCAGCAGCGCCTCCTCCAGGGACCGCAGCGTGTCGACGTCGAGGTCGTTGGTCGGCTCGTCCAGGATCACGAGGTTGGCGCCGAGCCGCAGCAGCTTCGCGAGCTGCACGCGGTTGCGCTCGCCGCCGGAGAGGTTGCCGACGAGCTTCTGCTGGTCGGGTCCCTTGAACGCGAACTTGCTGACGTACGCGCGCGTGCTCGTGTCGCGCTTGCCGCCGACCTTGATCTGGTCGAAGCCGCCGCTGATCTCGTCGTACACGGTCTTCTTCGGGTCGAGCGACTCGCGCGTCTGGTCGACGTAGGCCATCGTCACCGTCGGCCCGATCGTCAGCGTGCCCGAGTCGGGCTTCTCGGTCCCGATGATCATCTTCATCAGCGTGGTCTTGCCGGCGCCGTTCGGGCCGATGACGCCGACGATGCCGCCCGGCGGCAGCGCGAAGGTGAGGCCGTCGAAGAGCACGCGCTCGCCGTAGCCCTTCTTGACGTCCTTCGCCTCGACCACGACGTTGCCCAGCCGCGGGCCGGGCGGCAGCTCGAGCTCGACCGGGTCGCTCGACCCCTCGGCGCTGTTCGCCTCCTGCAGCAGCTTCTCGTAAGCGGCGACGCGCGCCTTGGGCTTGGCGACGCGCGCCTTGGGCGACATGCGGATCCACTCGAGCTCGCGATCGAGCGTGCGCCGCCGCGACGCGTCGGCCTTCTCCTCGAGCTCGACGCGCCGCTTCTTCTGCACGAGCCACGACGTGTAGTTGCCCTCGAAGGGGATGCCGCGGCCGCGGTCGAGCTCGAGGATCCACTGCGCGACGTTGTCGAGGAAGTAGCGGTCGTGGGTGACCGCGATGACCGAGCCCTTGAACTCCTTCAGGTGGCGCTCGAGCCACGCGACCGAGCTCGCGTCGAGGTGGTTGGTCGGCTCGTCGAGCAGCAGCAGGTCGGGCTCCTGCATGAGGACCTTGCAGAGCGCGACGCGCCGCTTCTCTCCGCCCGAGAGGTGCTGGCACTTCGCCTCGAAGGGCGGCAGCTCGAGCGCCTCGGCCGCGATCTCGAGCTCGCGCTCGAGCTCCCAGCCCTTTGCCGCGTCGATCGCCTCCTGCAGCGTGTTGAGCTCGTCGAGCAGCGCGGTCATCGTCGCCTCGTCGACGTCGGTCGCGAGCTTCGCGCTGATCTCCTCGTGGCGGGTGAGCAGGGCGCGCTTCTTGGCAATCGCGACCTCGAGCTCCTCGCGCACGGTCTTCTTCGGGTCGAGCTGCGGCTCCTGCGGCACGTAGCCGATGGCGGTGCCGGGGTGGACGTAGAGCTTGCCTTCGAAGTCCTTGTCGACGCCGGCCATGATCCGCAGCAACGTCGACTTGCCCTGGCCGTTGTTGCCGAGGACGCCGATCTTCGCTCCGTAGTAGTAGGACAGGGTGATGTCCTGGATCACGACCTTCTTGTCGTAGGCCCTCTGCACGCGCTCCATCTGCATGATGAAGTGCGCCATTTCGATCTCTCCATGGTCGGTGGGTCGTCGGGTCGGGCCGAAAAAGGGGCGCGGATTGTAAGTTGATCCGCGGCGCGCGGTGGCCGGATCCCGCGCTCGGGGAGGGGACGATGGCGAAGCGCCGCGGCACGAAGGCGGTCCGGAAGGGCCAGAAGAAGAAGAAAAAGGTGGTGCGGCGCCGAAACGAGCGAATCCGCAAGGCGCGCAAGAAGGCGCCCGCCCGCGCTCCGAAGGCGGCGCGCTCGCGCGCCTCCGTGAACGCGCCGGCGACGGTGACGAAGCTCGCGCCGCTCTCCCCGCACGACGCGCTGGTCGCCGCCGAGGAGGAGGTGGTCGCCGCCAAGTTCGCGCTCGCGCGGCCCGAGGAGCTGCGCGTCCTCGACGAGCGCGAGCGCGCCCGCTCGATCCCGTGGGGCTACGGGCGCGACAAGGTCGCCGCGATGGCGGTCGATCCCGAGCGCCTCTTCGTCTACTGGGAGGTGACCGACGAGGCGATCGCGCGCGCACGCACGGAGCTCGGCGCGAGCGGCGACGACGCGTGGCTCGACCTGCGCGTGCACGACGTGACCGGGCTCGTCTTCGACGGCGGCAACGCGCACCACGTGGTCGACGTCGGCGTCGCCCGCAGCGACCGCCAGTGGTTCCTGCAGATCGGCCGGCCGACGTCGGAGGTGATCGTCGAGATCGGCCTCCTCGCGCGCGACGGCCGCTTCGCGAAGGTCGCGCGCTCGCATCGCGTCGAGTTCCCGCGCCGCGAGCCGGCGCCTCCCGCCGCTCCCGAGTGGCTGGACGTGCGGCCGGTCGCACACGGCGGCGGCCGGCCGCACTTCGAGATCCAGCGCGCCGTGACCCACGCCGCGAGCGCTCCGCGGCACGCGGAGACGGGAGGCGAGCGCGAGTGGAACGCCGCGCGCGGCGAGTTCTTCGCCGCCGGCGCACCGTGGTCGCGCGCCTCGCCCACCGACTTCGTCGGCGCGGCCGCGAGCTCCTCCCACGCCTTCTGGAGCGAGTGGACCGCCGACGCGACGCGCACGGTCGAATGGTCGAACGCTCCGTCGAGCTGGCAGTGGCTCGGCCCCGCGTCCGAGGAGCGCTGGGAGTCGGGACCGTTCCCGCTCGAGGTCACGGAGCTCCCCGCGGCGGTCGAGGAGAGATTCGGCGGAGCGGTCACCGTGCAGACGTGGCGCGGGCTCACGCGCGTGCAGTACGGGCCGTGGAGCGTGACGATCCGCAACGTCGGCGCGATCGGCGGCGGGCGCGTGCTCGCGCGCTGGGAGGTCCGGAAGAGCTTCATCGTCGCCGGCACGCGGCGCCGTTACGGGATGCGCAGCCTCCTCACCCGCTCGACGATCGCGCGCACCGCGATCGGCGCGTCGGAGCAGTCGCTCGGCGCGAGCGAGGCAAGGTTCGAAGGGGCAAGTGAGCAGTGGCTCCTCGGCGGCAGCGAGCTGCGGCTCGGCGGCGCGTCGGAGCTGCGCTGGCTCGGCGCGAGCGAGCTCGCGCGGGGCGGCCGCGCCGAGCGCGCGTTCGGCGGCGCGAGCGAGGCATTCGCGCGCGGCGCGAGCGAACGGCGCCTCGGCGGGGCCAGCGAACGGCGCCTCGGCGGCGCGAGCGAAGCCATGAACGAAATCGGCGGGAGCGAGCCGCGGCTGTTCCCGCCGCCCGCCCCCGCCGTCGTGTCTCCGACTCCCGGGCCGGTCAGCGCGCCGGCTTCGACTTCAGCAGGTCCCGGATCTCGACGAGAAGCTCCTCGCTCTTCGTCGGACCCGGCGGCGGCGCCGCCGCCGCCTTCTTCTGCATCTTCGACATCAGCTTCACGACCAGGAACACGCCGAACGCCACGAAGACGAAGTTGATGATCGTGTTGATGAAGAGCCCGTAGCGCAGCGTCGGGATCCCCTTGGCGATCATCTGATCGAGCGTCGGCTTCACCTTCGCCGACGGGACCTCGGCTTGCGGCTGGCCGCTCTTCGCCCTCTCCGCGTTCGCGTCCTGGACCTGCTTCACGTCGGGATTGAGCTCGCCGAGCAGGGCGTGGTACTTGTCGCGCGCTCCCTCCCGGACGAGCAGAGGGGCGTACTGCTCCTTGAAGTCCACCGCTCCCAGTGCCAGCCCGATCGGGGGCATCATCACGTCGTCGACCAGGGACTTCGTGATGCCGCCGAACGCGGCGCCGATGATCACGCCGACGGCGAGATCGAGGACGTTGCCCCGCATCACGAACGCCTTGAAGTCTCCAAGGAAACCCATCGACAGCTCCTTCTCACGGACCGCGGGCGGTCCGTTCCCCTGGTCTCAGAAGTTCCAGCCGATGCCGATGAAGTAGGTCACGTCCTGGCGCTCCTTGGTGCCGGCAGGGGTGGTGTCCCAGTTCCAGTCGACCCACTCCTGCGCGAAGAACGACTCGGTGAAGTTCTCCTTGAAGCCGGCCTTCGCGTGGACGAGGTAGTCGCGCGGTCCGTTGAACACCTTGAACGCCTCGACGTCGTTGAAGAACGAGGTCGCCCACTTCTCGGAGAGCACGCGCTCGTAGTGGTAGGCGGCGCGCAGCGCGGCGTCGCTGGTGCTGTCGGTCCCGTCGCTGAAGTTCTCGTTCACGTAGGAGATGCCGCCCTCGACGTTGAACTTGGCGTTCTTCTCCTCGATGACCTGCCAGCCGGCGCCGGCGCCGGCCGTGAAGCGCAGGTCGAGGGCCGCGATCGCGTCGCGCTCCGCCGAGGTCATGGCGTAGAGGTAGATCTTCTTGCTGAGGAAGTAGTCGTACTTGAGGCTGCCGCCGGCCTTGCGCTCGGTCGTCGAGCTGACGCCGGTCGCCGGGTCCTCGCTGCGCGCCGAGCGGTACCACGCCTTGAACGTGATGCGGTCCTCGAGGCCGCGCCGGATCGCGCTCAGGTCGAGCGCGGTCGACTGGTTCACGGTGTTGCCGCGCGTCCAGATCGACGAGCCGACGATCGAGCCGTCCCAGGTCGGCTTGAAGTCGGGCTCGTTCACGCTCTTCAGGGTGCCGAGCGCGACCGTCTGCGTGCCGGCCGCCGACTGCACCGTGACGTTGCCGCCGCTCGCCGCGGCGACCTTGCTGTGGATCACGTCGGTGCCGTCGTCGTTGGGGTGCTTGACCTCGAGCTTCGCCTCGCCGTCGGTGGCGAAGGTCTCGACCGAGGCGAGGTCGATCTTGATCTCGCCGGCGGCCTCGGTCTTGAGCGTGAGCTTGCCGTCGAGCACGCTCACCACGGTGCCGGTGAGCGTGTCGCCGTTCTTGAGCTTGACGGTGTCGGCGCGCGCCGTGTCCGCGGCGAACGCCGCGAACGCGAAGGCGACGGCCACGACGAATGGACGGACGTTCATGCTCGGGCTCCGGCAACGGGGTTCGGGAGAATCGGGCGTGGGGTCTTAACCGTCGCGCGCGCGGGCAACAAGCGAACGAATGGCGGGATTCGCCGCGGAACCGACGTTTGGCAGAGGTGGCGCCGCGGGGGATGATCGCCGATTCGATGACCTCCTCGGGAACGCCGTCCGCCGATCGTCCGGGCCTCGCGTCGCTGCGGCTCCCGCTGCCCGACGCGAAGTCGCGCGCAGCGCTGCGCCGCCGGATGCAAGGCGAAAAGCTCACGACGGAATGGTTCCGCGGCCACGGGATGCCGCTCTCGGACAGCGAGCGCGCGTGCGTCGAGTCGGACGAGGCGCGCGGCCTCGCGACGCGCGTGCAGGAGAGCGTCCCGTCCGAAGACGGCTCGATCCGCCTCGTGGTCCGGCTCCTCGACGGCGAGCTGGTCGAGACGGTCGCGATGCCGGTGAAGGCGGTCTGCGTCTCGACGCAGGTCGGCTGCGCCGTCGCCTGCCGCTTCTGCGCGAGCGGGCTCGCCGGCCTGAAGCGCAACCTCGACGCGCTCGAGATCGTCGAGCAGGTCGTGCACGCGCGCCGCGCGATGCGGATCGACCGCGTCGTCTACATGGGCATGGGCGAGCCGTCGCACAACCTCGCGAACGTCCTCGCGGCGGTCGCGTGGCTCAAGCACGAAGGCGGCATCGGTCCGCGCCGCCAGACCTTCTCGACCATCGGCTCGCTCGCGACGTTCGAGAAGCTCGCGCATGCCGAGGTGAAGCCGTGCCTCGCGCTCTCCCTCCACTCGGCAAACGACGCCGTCCGTCGCGACCTCGTGCCGAACGCCGCGAAGGAGCCGCTGCGCGAGCTCGTCGCGGCCGCCGGCGAATACCAGAAGATCCAGGGCGTGCCGGTCGTCTTCGAGTGGACGCTGCTCGAAGGGATCAACGACCGCGACGAGGACGTCGCCGCGCTGGTCGAGCTGGTGAAGCCGGTGCGCGGCTACGTGAACTTCATCCGCTGGAATCCGGTCGCGGGAATGCCGTTCCAGCCCACGAGCTTCGAGCGCGCCGTCGCGATGCGCGAGGCGGTCAAAGCCGCCGGCGTCCTCGCGACGATCCGCGCCTCGACGGGGCGCGACGTGGACGGCGCGTGCGGGCAGCTGCGGAGACGGGCGCTCGCGACGAAGTGAGCGTCGCCGGCGCCCCGCGCCTCACCGGATCTTCACCGCGAAGAACGCCAGCGCTCCGACCCCCCGCCCGTTCTTCAGCCACGGCCCGTCGAGCGCGTGGCCGTTGTAACTGACGGTCGCCGCGCTGCTCGGTCCGGCCAGGAGCACATAGACCTTGTTGCCGATCACGACCGCGCCGGTCGCGGCGACGCCGTCGTCGGTGAAGACGTCCTTCTCCGCACCGGACTCGAAGACGAGCGCGTCGTTCGGATCGCGGAATTCGAGCTCGATCAGGCGGCGGGACGTCCCCTTCCAGCGGGCCGCGAGGAGGTTCGGCGCGTCGATCTCCTTCTTGTCGAGCGAGCCGTAGAAGTCGACGCCGAGCAGGCGCGCCATCCGTTCCCCGAGTTCGCGGTAGCCCAGATACTGGAAGTGGCACCCGTCGTGGTACGGCGCGGCGGTCGTCGACATCACGGAGACGTCGGGCTCGAGGTCGATCAGCTCGCGCTGGATCTCCCGGATCGGCTGCCCGCCGCCCGTGCAGTCGTCGCGGATCTGGAAGACATAGACGTGCTGCAGCGCGGGGTAGTCGAGCGCCCACGCCGCCCGCAGCGACTGCCAGTCCGAGTACCAGGTCGTCGCGTCGTCGTGGTCCGACTCGCCCTGGTACCAGATCATCGCCTTCGCACTCGCGGCCACCTCCGCCTGCGTCGCGCGGAAGAGCATGCGGCCGTAGATCGTCGCGAGGTTCATCGGGTCGTTCGGGTCGCGCTGGTGCAGCGTGATCGACGTGCCGCCGACGGCGCCGTTGATGAGGCCGATCGGGATCCCGTGCTTGTGCGCGAGGACCTGGCCCATCCGGATCGCCCACTGTCCGACCGACGCGTGCCAGAGGTAGGTCTCGCCGTCGGCGACGTCCCAGTGGAGGTCCAGCCCGACGTCGCCGCGCACCGACGCCGTCCCGAACGAGCGGACCCAGCGGTTCTGGCATTCGGCGTTCGCGCGCTGCTCGCAACCGTAGTCGCCCGCGGCCGCGTTGCTCTGTCCGTTGACGAGCCAGACGTCGCCGACGCAGACGTTTTCGGCGCGCGCGACGAGGCGGCGGGTGACGCCCTGCTCGAGGTAGAGCGACACGATGTAGTCGTGCAATCCGGACTGCAGCATCGGGGCGAATGCGAACGGCGCGCGGCCGCCCGCGTAGTGCAGCGCGTGCCGGCGCGTGTCGACGACGTCGCCGTCGCGGGCGATCTCGAGCACGGCCGAGTCGTACCCCTCGCTCGCGACCTCGCCACGCACGACCGCCGCGGCCTCGTCGTTGGCGTCGCGCTGCAGCACCTGGCCCGACGCCGGCATCTTCGCGACGTGGACGCGCGGAGCGTCGCCGTGGTAGCGGCGCAGCAGGTACTGCTGGAGCTCGACCAGCTCGCGACCGTCCAGCACGTGGTCGTAGGTCACCACCTCCGCGATCGAGCCGACGAGGAAGTTCCTGAACGCGTACGAGCCCAGCAGCACGTTCGAATCGCGGTTGCCGTGCCTCCCGTCGTTACCGTGGCCGACCGCGACACCGTCCTGGAAGATCACCCCGTTCCCGGTCGACGAGTCGTAGGTCGCGACCAGGACGACCGGCTCGCGCGCGACGACCGGCTGCGCGCTCGTGACGAAGACGCCGCCGTTCGTGCTGTCGAAGTGGAACAGCCGTGCGTGGTCGCTGCCGTCGACGTAGAGCGCGTGCCCGTAGAAGCCGGAGACGACGATGTTCTCGGGCGAGAGACCGTCGACCGTGCAGACGGCGACCTGCGTGTAGCTGCCGGTCGGCATGCCCTTGCCGTAGAGGTAGTCGTTGCCGTCGAAGTGGAGCGCCGGCTGTCCGCCGATCTCGGCCGCGCGCCACTCCGGCAGCCCGTTCGTGAGGAAGCTCTGGAGGCACGGGGCCGACGTCGCGGCGTCGTCCCACGCCGTGACGAGATTCGAGAGCCCTTTCGTCACGCCGAGGTCGGCGCGCAGCCAGAAGACGCGGCCGGCGGCGGGCGGTCGATCGACCTCGTCCGCGCCGCGCGCGGAAGCAGCGGCGCTCGCTGCGAGCGCGATCGTGAGGACGAACGGCAGCGGGCTTCGACGCGCCATCGACGGTTCCACGCAGGTCGCGAACGCGGGGGGACGTTCGGAGCCGAGCCGCGTCTTCCGCCGCCTCACGTCGAGCGGATGGCTCGGATCGTCGGCCCGTGGGACGACGACCGCGGTCTCGAGGTTCCACGGAAGCGGCGCGTCGCCGTCGCGACCGACGGCCCCGCCCTCACTGGATCGCCACCCCGAAGAACGTCAGCGCCCCGACGCCTCGCGCGTTCTTCAGCCACGGCCCGTCGAGCGGGTGGCCGTTGTAACTGAGGGTCGTCGCGGTGCTCGGAGCGGCCAGGATCAGGACGACCTTGTTGCCGTTCACGTTCGCGCCGGTCACGGCGACGCCGTCGTCGGTGAAGAAGTCCAGCTCCGCGCCGGGCTCGAAGACGAGCACGTCGTTCGGATCGCGGAACTCGAGCTCGATCCGGCGGTGGAACGTCCCCTTCCAGCGCGCCGCGAGGACGTTCGGCGCGTCGATCTCCTTCTTGTCGAGCGAGCCGTAGAAGTCGCGGCCGAGCAGTCGCGCCATGCGCTCGCCGAGCTCGCGGTACCCGAGGTACTGGAAGTGGCAGCCGTCGTGGGCCGGCGCGGCGGTCGTCGACATCACGGAGACGTCGGGCTCGAGGTCGATCAGTTCGCGCTGGATCTCGCGCACCGGCTGCCCGCCGCCGCCGCAGTCGTCGCGAATCTGGAAGAGGTAGACGTGCTGCAGCGCGGGGAAGTCGAGCGCCCACGCCGCGCGCAGCGACTGCCAGTTCGAGTACCAGGTCACCGCGTCGTCGCCGTCCGACTCGCCCTGGTACCAGAGCATCGCCTTCGCGCTCGCGGCCACCTCGGCCTGCGTCGCGCGGAAGAGCATCCGGCCGTAGATCGTGTCGAGGTTCATCGGGTCGTTCGGATCGCGCTGGTGCAGCGTGATCGAAGTGCCACCGACCGCGCCGTTGATGAGGCCGATCGGGACGCCGTGCCTGTGGGCGAGGACCTGGCCGAGCCGGATCGCCCACTGCCCCACCGACGCGTGCCAGAGGTAGGTCTCGCCGTCGGCGACGTCCCAGTGCAGGTCCTGCCCGACGTCGCCCCACACCGACGCGGTCCCGAACGAGCGGACCCAGCGGCCCTGGCAATCGGCGTTCGCGCGCTGCTCGCCCCAGTAATCGCCCGCGGCCGCGTTGCTCTGGCCGTTGACGAGCCAGACGTCGCCGACGCAGACGTTCCCGGCGCGCGCGACGAGGCGGCGCGCGACCCCTCGCTCGAGGTAGAGCGACACGACGTGGTCGTGCAGGCCGGACGGGAGCTTCGGGGCGAATGCGAACGGCGCGCGGCCGTTCACGTAGTTGAGCGCGTGCCGGCGCGTGTCGACGACGTCGCCGTCGCGGGCGATCTCGAGCACGGCGGCGTCGTACCCCTCGCTCGCGACCTCGCCGCGCACGACCGCCGCGGCCTCGTCGTTGGCGTCGCGCTGCAGGACCTGGCCCGACGCCGGCATCCTCGCCACGTGGACGCGCGGAGCGTCGCCGTGGTGGCGGCGCAGGAGGTACTGCTGGAGCTCGACGAGCTCGCGCCCGTCGAGCACGCGGTCGTACGCCAGGACCTCCGCGATCGAGCCCTGGAGGAAGTTCCCGAACCCGTACGAGCCCAGCAGCACCGTCGAGTCGCCGTTGCCGAGCTTCCCGTCGTTGCCGTGGCCGACCGCGAAGCCGTCCTGGAAGATCGTCCCGTTCCCGGTCGACGCGTCGTAGGTCGCGACCAGGACGACCGGCTCGCGCGCGACGACGGCCCGCGCGCTGGTGGCGAAGTCGCCTCCGTTCGTGCCGTCGAAGTGGAACAGCCGCGCGCGGTCGCTGCCGCCGAAGTAGAGCGCGTGCTCGTAGAAGCCGGAGAAGACGTTGTTGGCCGGCGCGAGGTCGTCGAGCGCGCAGACGGCGACCTTGGTGTAGCTGCCGGTCGGCATGCCCCCGCCGTAGAGGAAGTCGTTGCCGTCGAAGTGGAGCGCCGGCTGTCCGCCGACTTCCGCCGCGCGCCACTCCGGCAGCGAGTTGGCGTAGACGTTCGCGAGGAGCGGAGTCGCGGTCGCGGCGTCGTTCCACGCAGTGACGAGGTCGGAGAGGCCCTTCGTCACGCCGAGGTCGGCGCGCAGCCAGAAGACGCGACCCGCAGCGGGCGGACGCTCGACGTCGTCCGCTCCGCGCGCGGACGCGGCGGTCGCCACGACGAGTGCCGTCGCGACGACGAACCGGATCGGACTTCGACGCGCCATCGACGGCTCCACGCGGGACGCGAGCGCGAGGGAACCTAACGGTCCGGGCGCGCCGCCGCCATCCGTCAGCGCGGCGTCGTGAGCGCGAACACGACCCGCGCGATCTGCCCCGGCGCGACGTCGACCTCGAGCGGCGCTGGATCCTCGAAGCCGGGCACGTTGCTCACCGTCACGACCGCGGTCGCTTCCGCCGCGGTCGCCGACTCGGCGGCGAGCGGCGCCGCTTCGCGCGTCGGCGCGGACGCGGCCGGACGGCGCACCGCGTCGTCGCGCGCGTCCGACGCGAGGAGCCACCACGCGATCCCGCCGAGCGCGCCGATCCCCGCGACGAGAAGCGCCGCCGCCACCGCCCGCTTCAAGGTTTCGTCCCCACGCGGAGCTCCTCCCACCGACCCGCGAGCGCCCGATTATCGGCCGGCGCGCGCTACCATTCGCCGCTCGCTCTCCCGCCCCCGGAAATCGCCGCGGAATGCCGACCGGATACCTCGCGCTCGTCCTCCACGCCCACCTGCCGTTCCTCCGCCATCCGGAGGACGCGACGGTCATGGAGGAGCGGTGGCTCTACGAGGCGGTGGCGGACACCTACCTGCCTCTGCTGCGCGTCTTCGAAGGGCTCGCCGCCGACCGCGTCCCGTTCCGCTGCACGCTGAGCCTCTCCGCGCCGCTGCTCTGCATGCTGCGCGACGACCTCCTGAAGCAGCGCATCGCGCACCACCTCGACGACCTGATCGCGCTCGGCGAGCGCGAGATCGAGCGCACGAAGAAGGAGCCGTGGTACGGGAAGCTCGCGCTCATGTACCGCGACCGCTTCGTCGCGCTGCGCGGGACGTGGCGCGCGCACGACGGCGACCTCGTCCGCGCGTTCCGGCGGCTGCAGGACGGCGGCACCGGGCTCGAGGTGATCACCTCGAACGCGACGCACGCGTTCCTGCCCCTGATGGACCGCAACTGGCCGGCGATGCGCGCGCAGGTCGA
>Ga0137437_1000496_pt1 | contig 12336 bp, 12 predicted proteins | sample EasRivERMGT138_2_FD_102332 | JGI IMG/M metagenome (GOLD analysis project Ga0137437, IMG submission 102332) | Soil microbial communities from meander-bound floodplain in the East River, Colorado, USA - East River MetaG ERMGT138_2 | ecosystem: Environmental > Terrestrial > Soil > Floodplain ...
TCGACTGGTTGGTCGAATTGCCCTGGAGCAAGCAGACCAAAGACAATCTCAATATTCGAAAAGCCAAGCAAGTACTCGACGAGGACCATTACAATCTCGAGAAAATCAAAGAACGTATCCTCGAATATCTGGCGGTCAATAAGCTACGGCGCAAGATCAAAGGCCCGATTCTTTGTTTCGTCGGTCCGCCGGGCGTCGGCAAGACCTCGTTAGGGCGCTCCATCGCGCGCGCGCTCGGGCGTAATTTTGTGCGCATTTCCCTCGGCGGCGTCCGCGATGAGGCGGAGATCCGCGGCCACCGGCGCACCTATGTCGGAGCGTTGCCCGGCCGCATCATCCAAGGCATCAAACAAGCCGGCTCGAATAATCCGGTATTCATGCTTGATGAGATCGACAAGGTCGGCGCCGATTTCCGCGGCGATCCGTCGGCGGCTTTGTTGGAAGTTTTGGATCCAGAACAAAACCATGGGTTCAGCGATCATTATTTGAATTTGCCCTTCGATCTGTCGAACGTCCTGTTCATTTGCACGGCCAATTTGCTCGATCCGGTCCCCGCCGCATTGGCGGATCGCATGGAAGTCATTCAACTGTCCGGTTACACCAACGAAGAAAAGCTCGAGATCGCGCGCAAGTTTTTGATCCCGCGACAGTTTGACGACAACGGCATCGCGGCGAAGTTTTTAGAGATTTCCGACGACGCGGTATTACGCGTTATCGCCGAATACACCAAAGAGGCAGGCTTGAGAAATCTTGAACGGGAGCTCGCCTCTATCTGCCGCAAAGTAGCGCGCAAGGTGGCCGAAGGAAAAATGGAGCTGACCCGGTTGACGCGGGCCAATTTGCATTCGTTTCTCGGCGCACCGAAATTCTTGCCGGAAGCGGAACAAGAACACCACGAAATCGGTGTCGCCACCGGTTTAGCTTGGACGAGCACCGGCGGCGAGATTCTCTATGTTGAAGCATCGCTGTCGCGCGGCCGGGGCAATCTGACGCTCACCGGACAATTGGGCGAAGTCATGAAAGAGTCGGCTCAAGCCGCGGTTAGCTACGCGCGCGCTCACGCCAAGACGCTGGGTATCGAAGCGGACTTTTACCAGAAGCTCGACATCCACATCCACGTTCCAGCCGGAGCGATTCCGAAAGATGGTCCGTCGGCGGGAATCACCATGGCCACCGCTTTGATTTCAGCGCTAACCAAAAGACCGGTCAACCGCGATGTCGCCATGACTGGCGAGATTACTCTGCGCGGCAGAGTGTTGCCGATCGGCGGGTTGAAAGAAAAATCGCTCGCCGCCTTCCGCGCCGGTATCAAGACCATCGTTATTCCCGATCGTAACAAAAAAGACTTGGACGAAATCCCTAAGCCGCTGCAGCGAAAGCTCCGTTGGCTAGCCGCCGAAAATATGTCCGATGTCCTGAAGATTGCCTTGATGGATCGGACCAGACCGATACGCCGGACCAAACGCGTACTTTCGACTAGGAAAAAAGCTGCGACCGCTCATCGAAAAAATACCACGGGACGGAGCCTGCCGCTGCGCAAGGTCCACAAAGAGCGGCGGATTCCCATCCAACCCTAGCTGATCCTGGCAGATTCTACGCAAGTCGGTGCGTTGCCAACGGCCCATGTGTTGTCTTCGAACGGCCAATAAATCTTTTCTCGCGTTAATATGAAACTAAGCCGGCTCGGAGAATTTGGCCTCATCGAGGAAATTCGCCGCACGACGTCAACCAGTAGGGGAGTGCGCATCGGTATCGGCGACGACTGCGCCTGGGTTAATCACCCCGCCGGCTCTTCGCTCATTACTGCTGACTTGTTGATCGAAGGCGTCCACTTCGACCTCAAATGGACTTCCCTCGACGCCCTCGGCCATAAATCCTTGGCGGTTAACTTAAGCGACATCGCCGCCATGGGCGGTGTCCCCGCTTATGCACTTCTTTCCCTAGGCATCCCTGGAAACTTCAACAGTAAGCAAATCGCCGCGTTTTATCGTGGCTTTAACCGTCTGGCCAGGCGCTCGGGGGTTGTGCTCATTGGCGGCGACACCAACATTGCCAAATCGTTGATCGTCTCAGTTTGCCTGATCGGCCATCCGCCGGTGTGGCCGGTGCGGCGACGTGGTGCGAAAGTGGGCGACGATATCTACGTCACCGGAACTTTGGGCGATTCGGCGCTCGGGTTGGCGCTCTTACGTAAGCAGTTGCCGGGAGCCAAAGGAAATGCCGCGGCGCAATTGCTCGCGCGCCACCATCGGCCGACGCCGAGGCTTATCGCCGGCACATTTTTGGCCCGGCACAACCTGGCCACGGCAATGATCGATGTCAGCGACGGTTTGTTGCAGGATTTGGGTCATATCTGCCGAGCCAGCGGCACCGGCGCGACGATCGAGCATGAGCGCTTGCCGCTTTCCCGCGCCTTTCGTGAGTCCTCGGGAAAAGCGCGCACAGATCTAGCCCTTAACGGCGGCGAGGATTACGAATTGTTATTCTGCGCGCGACCGCGCCATCGCAAGCGCATTGAAAAACTGTCAGCGCCTGCCGACGTCCGGATCAGTCGAATAGGCCACTGCGTTTCAGCGGCGCAGGGAATTACCGTTCTCGATAGCGCCGGTAAACCGCTTTCCTTGCACTTCAAGGGTCACGATCATTTTAGAAAATAGTGGCCCGCTGTGCCAAGAAAGTTTAGAATAACCAAGTTAGCAATGAACGCCGTTTCAACTTCAACCGCTTCACCATGGATGCTGAGCGTTTAGTTCAATTGCTCGAACAAGTGCGCTCTGGGAAGCTGGCCGTGCCAAGTGCGCTAGCCCAATTGCGCCACCTGCCCTTCGAAGATCTTGGCTTCGCCAAAATCGACCATCATCGCGCGCTGCGCCAAGGATTTCCCGAAGTCATCATGGGCCAAGGCAAGCAGACCAAGGATATCGCCGCCATCGTCGCTGCCATGCGCCGGCACGGTTCCAATATTTTGGTGACCCGTGTCGACGCCAAAAAAATATCGCAGCTCAAACGGCTGCGCACTGGGCTCAAGTTTCACCCCAGCGCGCGCGCCGCGACATGGCTTAGCAAACCGCTCAAGATTACCGGCAAGGGCACTGTGTTGGTGGTTTGTGCCGGCACTTCTGACATTCCGGTCGCGGAAGAAGCAGCACTCACGGCGTCGATGATGGGCAACCGGGTCGAAAAACTTTTTGATGTCGGCGTCGCCGGCATCCACCGCTTATTAGAAAACCGCTTGCGTTTGGACTCAGCTTCGGTGTTGATTGTTGTCGCTGGCATGGAAGGGGCGTTGCCCAGTGTGGTTGGAGGATTGACCGATAAACCGGTGATCGCCGTGCCGACCAGTGTCGGCTACGGCGCCAGCTTCAACGGCCTGTCGGCGCTCTTGGGCATGCTCAACTCCTGCGCCGCCGGAGTCACCGTGGTCAACATCGATAACGGTTTTGGCGCCGGGTTTGCGGCGAGCCTCATAAACCGGCTATAAATGGGAGGCATGCAGTGCTTTCACTGCGCCAGAGAGGTTTTTGCGACGACCCACAAGCCGAAAGGCTACCAGGTCGATTACTATCGGCTTCATACAGGCCACTGCGAAGTGGATTTTTTGCTTAGCCCCAAACCGGACGCACCACCCCTGCGCTATTTAAGGCTGACCCATCCCATTGACATTATTACTTGTGTTGACTGTTATGCCCGCCCGGAGGTCCGGCAAAGATTGAACGATGATATCACAGGCCGACGTGCTCTAATCGAGGCGGACGCCGAAGGAGCTAATTCCGCTGAGTTCAAAGCCAAGGGCTGACCGACTATGGACAAGAAATACCGAGTAACCAAACATCACAGTGAACTGGCCGTGCGCATTACCGGCAGCTCCCAGGCCGATCTGTTTGCCAACTCGGCCTACGCGCTGTTTGATGTTATGACCGATCCCGCTGCCATCGAGATCAAGGAGCGTATCCCTTTGGAGGTCGAGGGCAGCGACCGCGACGATTTAATGGTCAATTGGATGCGTGAGCTCCTCTATCTATATCAGGGCAGCGGTTACCTGCTTAAGGAATTCAAAATCAGCCAGGTCAAAGACACCATCGTCAAGGCGGAAGTCTGCGGCGAGAAGATTGATCCGGACCGCCACGAGATCAAGCAAGAGATCGCCGCGGTGGCGTTCCACAAAAGCCGCATGGAGAAAACCGGCAACCAATGGATCGCCCAGCTGATCTTCGAATTGTAAGCGAATCGGAGATGCAATCGCGGTTCACCTTTGGAATGTGAAATCTGAGATTGGGAATTTGAAATTCCGAGCCCAACGAGGCCATGGCGCAATTAATCGACACCGAATATGACGGCACGGCGCTAATCGCCGACCCGATCCATAAATACATTCAGTTCACCGTCCCCGAGAAAAAGGGCGAGGTAACCGAAAAAGCCTTGATCGACTCACCCTGGGTGCAGCGATTGCGCTATATTTATCAGCTCCAGAGCGCCCGCTGGGTCTATCCGTCCGCGGAACATAGCCGTTTTCAGCATTCTCTCGGCGCCATGCATATGGCGGGCGAGTTCGGCAAGCACCTTTATCCGTCTCTGCGCAAAGTGCTCGGCGAAGAGTGCCCGTCGGCGCCGTTTATCGAACAGTACATGCGCGTGGTTGGCCTGTTGCACGATATCGGCCACGGTCCCTTCGGCCATTTCTTCGACGATAATTTTCTGCACCATTACGATCTCACGCACGAGGATCTCGGCCAGACGATCATTCAGAAACATTTGAGCGATATCATTCGCCAGCTGCGGCGCAGCCCGAGCGGACCGTTTGCGCCCGGCGAAGAACTGCGTCCCGAAGACGTGGCGTTTCCGATCAAGAAAAACGGCAAGGAGGATAATCGCAAAGCTAAGTGGGTGCGCTTTCTCCAACCGCTTACCGGCGGCATCTTTACATTCGATAATCTCGACTACGTATCGCGCGATTCCTACATGTGCGGCGTCCATCCCGGGCCGGTGGACCGCGAGAGGTTGATGCACTACACGTTCTTTACGTCCAAGGGCTTGACCGTGCACAAGGCGGGTAATAATGCGCTGACGACTTTTCTCAACGCCCGCCTTTATCTTTACACCAACGTGTATTACCACCGCACCACCCGCGCCATCGACTTGCACCTGCGGGACATTTTCCCCGAAACAATGAAGCTGTTATTCCCCGGCAATCCCCTCGAACACATGGAGGATTATCTCTACCTGACGGATTGGTCGCTGCTCGAGGAAGTTTCCCGTTGGCGGCGTAGCAAGAGCGATCGTGAAGCACTGGGTAAGGAATGGGAAACCGTGCTGCACCGCGAAGTGAAATGGAAAATGGCTTACGACCGCACGCTTTCATTAAACGAGCTGCAATATGGCGTCGACTTGATCCAGGACACCGACTGGGAAAAACGCATTCGTGCGAAATTGCCGGCGGCGCTTCGTGACTTGGTCTTTCGCGTCGACATGGCGACTCAAGATCCGCGCCCGGAGAATCCTTTTGCCATGGGCAAGAAGCAGATCCACATCTACGACCCCTCGAGCGGCGAGATCGCCAAGGAATCCCTGGCTGAATTGTTCGAGTTCATTCCGTCAAAGATTGTTCAATTCCGCGTTTTCGCGCTTGATCACGAGCAAGATCAGCTGCTCTCCGAGGTCGCGGAGAGCGCCCTGAAGGACCGCTCCCAGGCGATTAAAACTAGTGTCTAGCCCGGATAAAATTCCCATCGTCGACTTGCGCGCACAGTACGCCAAGATTCGCGACGAGGTGCGGCGCGCCATCGACGAAGTTGTCGAGAGCCAGCAGTTCATCCTCAGCCCGGCGGTGACGCGCTTTGAGACTGAAATGGCGGCTTATTTGAATTGCCGGCACGCCGTCGGCGTCGCTTCCGGCAGCGACGCATTGCTACTGGCACTGATGGCTCTCAATATCGGCCCCGGCGACGCGGTCATTACCACACCGTTCACTTTTTTCTCGACGGTCTCGTCGATCACGCGGCTCGGTGCCACGCCGGTGTTTATCGACATCGAGATTAACGACTATTTGCTCTCCGCCAAGGCCGTCGAGCAGTTCCTCACCGAGCGGGGTAGAATTGCCGACGGAGTGACAACGGATGCGAAAACCGGCCTGCGCGTTAAAGCGCTGATGCCGGTGCATCTTTTCGGCCAATGCGCAGCCATGAAGGAATTCGTTGACATGGCGCGAAAGTTCCAACTACGAATCGTCGAAGACGTGGCCCAGGCCTGCGGTGCGCGCCGGGAAGTCCACGGGGAAGTAAAATTCGCCGGCACCAGCGGCGATATTGGCTGTTTCTCATTCTTCCCGAGTAAAAACTTAGGCGGTTTCGGTGACGCCGGGATGGTCTGTACGGATTCACAAAACTTGGCAAAGCAACTCGGCATGCTCCGAACCCACGGCGAAAGCGCCAAATACCACCACTACGTGACCGGCATCAATTCCCGCCTCGATTCGATCCAGGCGGCAGTGCTGTCGATCAAACTAAAATATTTAGCCACCTGGTGCGAAAAAAGAATTGAGCGGGCGGAAGTTTACCATCGCTTGTTGACGGCGAGCAGGCTCATCGGCAACGGCGTCTTAGCGATCCCGCCCGCCAGTGCGGATAAGTCGCATGTCTTCAACAATTACGTCATCCGCACCGAACGCCGCGACTCATTGAAACAGTTTCTCTCCGAGCACGGTATCCAGAGCGAGATTTACTACCCCGTGCCACTGCATCTGCAAAAATGTTTCGCCGATTTGCGCTATCGGCCGGGTAACTTTCCCGAGGCCGAATTGGCCGCGAGCCAAGTCTTAGCCTTGCCGCTCTATCCCGAATTGACTTCGGATCAACAGGCAACCGTTGTCGACAAGCTTCAACTCTTCTTCCGGCGCTAAAACGCGCTTTCTTCTGCAACGGCACTGTGGTAAAAATTTTCCTGCTTCGTAGAGGGAAAGCGTATGGCCAAAGCGCATATCGAACAAGCCCAAATTGAAACGCCCGAGGGCGCCAAGTCGAGCTACGATAAATGGGTGGAAGGTGAAGGCATCCCGATCATCAGGACCTTCTTTGTCGAGGATATCCGCAGAATTCCACTGGAGCCGTGGGAACGCAAAGGCGGCAACGGTGCGTTCCTCCAAATGGAAGGCGCCGGGCAGGTGAATAATTGCTACATCTGCGAGATCCCGCCAGGCAAGACTCTCAAGCCGCAACGCCAACTGTTTGAAGAGACGATTTACGTCATCAGCGGCCAGGGCGCGACGACGGTTTGGAACGATGAAAAGCAAAAGCAGACTTTTGAATGGCACGCCGGATCGCTGTTTTCGCCGCCATTAAATACCTGGCATCAACTCTACAACGGCAGCGGCAGCGAACCGGCGCGCTATCTCGCAGTCACCACCGCGCCGACAATGATCAATCTGCTGCACAATCTCGACTTCATCTTTCATAACGAATTCGCTTTCAAAGATCGCTTCGACGCGCGCCAAGGTTACTTCAACGGCGAAGGAAACTTGCTCGCCGGCGATTTTAAGGGCTTCAAGTTCGCCGGCAATGCTTGGGAAACCAATTTTGTCGCCGACGCACGAAATTTTAAATTGATGGAATATGACGTGCGCGGTGCCGGCGGCAGCAATATTAAATTCGAACTCTCGGAAAATTCTACGGCGTGTCACATCTCGGAATTCCCAGTTGGAACTTACAAAAAAGCCCACCGCCACGGCGCGGGAGCCCACGTGATCATCCTTGGCGGCGAAGGCTATTCGCTCATCTGGCCCGACGGAGCGCCGATCAAGAAATACGACTGGCACGAGGGCAGCATGGTCGTGCCGCCGGAAAACTGGTGGCATCAGCACTTCAACGCCGGCGACAAACCGGCGCGCTACTTGGCGCTGCGCGCCTTCGGCAGCAAGAAATTCAAGGGCGTAGGCAGCAAATATCAGCCCTCCGTCGACCGCAAAAAAGGCGGCTCGCAGATCGAATACGCTGACGAAGACTTGCTCGTGCGTCAGTGGTTCCAAGACGCGCTGCGGCAGCGCGGCGTGGAGAGCCAAATGGCTAAGCACTACGAAAAGAGCGCATGAAAGACGCCATCGTCAAAGCCTTCGATGAAAGCGTTCGCGTCAAGCAAGCCTTCCTGCGCGATAATCTGGAAACTCTGACGCAGGCGATCGACGCCATCGTCGCGGCGTTCAAGAGCGGCAACAAACTGCTGCTCTTCGGCAATGGCGGGAGCGCCGCGGACGCGCAGCATATTGCCGCCGAATTCACCAACCGTTTCTTGATCGAACGACCACCGCTGCCGGCGCTCGCATTGACCACCGACACCTCGGCGCTGACCGCCATCGGCAACGATTACGATTACTCGCAAATTTTCGTCAAACAACTACAGGCTTTGGGCAAGGCGGGGGACATCGCACTGGCGATTTCTACCAGCGGCAATTCCGCCAACGTGCTAGCGGCGATTGAAACATGTCGGCAGCTGAAGATCGCAACCGTCGGCCTCACCGGTGGGAGCGGCGGGAAAATGGTCGGTAAAGTTGATTACCTGCTGCGCGCCAGCGAGGGCAAGAACAGTCCGCGCATTCAAGAAACCCATATTCTCGTCGGCCATGTGATCTGCGACATCGTTGACCAAAGACTGTTTCCAGCTACGTAGCCGCAGCGATTCACATAATGGCGCACAAAAAATTCCGACCCCTCGACTTCTCCAAAGTCCGCACCTATCCGGTAACCAAGCGTTACAGCAATGTTCAAACTTCGCTGCTAGGAAAGAAAATCAAAAAAGGCGCGAGCTTGCGCGCCTTTCTGCGCAGCCTGCCCGACATACTCGCGGCGCAGAATTTTAGAGAGATCGTGCGGAAAATTGCCGATTGTCATCGCCAAAACAGAACCGTTGTGCTTGGCATGGGCGCGCATCCGATCAAAGTCGGCTTGAGCCCGCTGATCATCGATTTCATGGAGCGCGGCATCATCGACGCGCTGGCGCTCAACGGCGCTGGGGTGATCCATGATTTCGAGATCGCCTACATGGGCGAGACATCGGAGGACGTGGCAGCAACACTTAAAGACGGCAGTTTCGGTATGGGCGAAGAAACCGGCGCTTTCATCAATCAAGCGATCATTGACGGCTCGAAGAACCATCTTGGCATCGGTGCCGCAGTCGGACTAGCGATCAACAAGCACCGGTTGCCGCACCGTAAGCTGAGCATTCTCGCCGCCGCCGCTCAGCTGGGAATTCCGGTAACTTCACATATCGCCATCGGCACTGACATCATTCACATGCACCCGACGGCTGATGGCAAAGCTCTCGGCGATTGTAGCCTGCGCGACTTCCACACCCTAACATCTGTGGTTGCAAGCATAGACCGCGGTATCTATCTAAATTTTGGCTCCGCCGTCGTTCTGCCCGAAGTTTTTCTCAAGGCGGTGAGCCTGGCGCGCAACTTGGGCCATCCGATCCGTAATCTGACCACCGTCAATCTCGATTTTCTCCAGCACTACCGGCCACTCACGAATGTGGTCAACCGCCCGACCATGCATGGCGGCAAAGGCTATCATCTCACCGGGCACATGGAGATCATGGTGCCGCTGCTGTTCGCGGCGGTGTTGGACGAGCTTTAGTTCGATTCGCTCTTACTTCTTGGTCAAGCACCTGAGCCTACGCCAAAAATTAAGTCTCTAGTTGTCATTCAAGTGCGCAAGTGGAATTCACGGCAATCGAGCGGCACCGGGCATGGTGGTTGCCTGGACAACGATATTATCGCAGCTGCCCGTTTTGGCCGAAAAGGTTTTCGAAATTCTTCAGCTCGATCTGAAGGCGCCGGGAGGTTACGATGAATGCCCGACATGGCCGACGCTAGCCTTGGCGCGGCTTCGCAAAAACCGAGAACGCCCAAAGCGATGGCCAAGCCGGTAATTTGGTAGACGAGCCAGTAAAGCGCGAGCTCGCGGACGAATTGGCCCACGGATACAATCAGAACACTGCACCAAAACAACTCGTAATTTCGATGCAACAGTGGCTCAAAGACCCGCATGAAAGTATTCCTAGGCATTGAAAAGGGCGATTAATCGAAACCACTTGGCGGGCGGGGTATTAACCCCGCCCTTGACCAAAGGGGATGCTCGCCCCCTTTGGAAACCCCATTTAATGGTTCCACGCTGCAAGCAGCGTGGTCCACCTCGAAGAAATATTTTTCTACGCCACGCCATGGGATTTTGTGATAAGCTTTGCCGAATCGAAAATTTAGGTTTAGACTAACGGGGTACGCACAGTTTAGTCCATGCTCATTACGCTTACCACCGATTTCGGTTATCAGGATTCGTTTGTCGGCATCATGAAGGGCGTGATCTACGCGATCAATCCTGAGGCCCATGTGATCGACCTGACCCATGGCGTGCCGCCACAGAACGTCATGGCTGGCGCCCTGATTCTGCAACACTCGATTCGCTATTTTCCGCCTGGCACGATCCATGTTGTGGTGGTCGATCCCGGCGTTGGCAGCTCGCGCCGGCCGATTCTAATTGAGTTCGACGGCAGCTACTATATCGGTCCCGACAACGGCGTGTTAAGCGTCGCGTTCGAGCGCAAACAGCCAAGCAGTATCACATTGTTATCCAACAAAGCATTCCAGTTGCACCCGACCAGTAAGACCTTTCACGCACGAGAAATCTTCGCGCCGGTGGCGGCGCACCTCTCGCTCGGCGTTCCGACGACGGAATTCGGCGAAAAGTTGGATACCTTTGTCGAGCTCATTATACCGAAACTGGTTCATCGCGAGCTCAAGATCGAAGGCGAGATCATCTACATCGATAGCTTTGGCAATCTGTTTGCCAATATCCGCGAGCGCGATTTGACCGGGCTGCCAAGAGATCTCTTGCGAATTTCCCTCGGACCGGTAGAAGTCGGCGGTTTGTCACCTAACTACGCAACCGTGAGCACCGGTGAATTTGCCTGCGTTTTCAATAGCTGGGGGTTGCTCGAGATCGCCGTCAACAAAGGCAACGCGCGCCAACGCACCGGCGCGAAAGTCGGAGATAAAATTATTGTCGAAGTGAAAGATCCTAGTTCCTAGGGGCGATCGATGAGCGAGCGGCTAAGCTGGGATCAATATTTCATGACCATCACCTTGCAGGTCGCCGAGCGCTCAACCTGCACGCGCGCCAAAGTCGGTGCCGTGATCGTTCGCGATAAGAACATCCTCGCCACCGGTTACAACGGCGCCCCGGCCGGCATGCCACACTGCACGGATGTCGGTTGCTTGGTCTACGAATCGAAAACGCCCAACGGCGACACCGAACAGAATTGCTTTCGCACCATCCACGCCGAGATGAATGCCATCGCCCAGGCAGCCAAGAACGGCTCCAACATCAAAGACGGCGCTATCTATATTACCCACACACCATGCATTCATTGCTTGAAGGTGCTGGTCAACACCGGCATTAAGGAAATTTTTTATTTAAAACCCTATAAACTCCACACCTTGGAAGAATTGCTGCGCTACACCCAGGTTCATTTGTACCCCGTGCAATTGCCGAGCGAATAAACCAAAGGGGATGCTCGCCCCATTTAGAATCCCCATATAATGGCTCCTAGCTACGACCGGCGTAATCAACGATAATTAAAAAAGGGTGGGAAGATCTCTTCCCACCCTTGATTCTTGTGTCCAGTTAATCCGCGGTTAGATTTTGCCGCTCAAGATGATCGCGATAACGAAACCATAAAGCGCCAAAGCTTCGAGTAGCGCGAGAGTTAATACCAACGGCAAGAACAGCTTATCGGCGGCGTTCGGATTGCGTCCGATGCTTTCCATCGCAGCGGCGCCGACCCGGCCCTGCCCAAGCGCGGCGCCAAAGGCCGCGATGCCGACGGCGACGCCGGCGGCAATCGCTATCGCAGCGGCCTTCGGATCATAGCTCGCAGCTGCGCCCTCAGCGGCAATTGCCGCTCCGCTGGCCATGATGGCCATAAAGAACGTGCCGCCGATAATAATCAGCTTTTTCATTCCATTCTCCTTTCCAGCGAATCCAGCCTACCACTCCTCTATCCTCATCCTCGCCACGGCGGCCCATCGCTTAGTGATGTGACTCATGTTCATGCTCTTCATCGTGGCCATGGCTGACCGCCAGGGCGACGTAGATCATGCTCAACAAAGTAAAGACGAATGCTTGAATCAAGCTTACCAGGGTTCCCATGAGATAGAATGCTACCGGCACTACGAGCTTGGTCAAACCGATAAACGCGCCGATCACCTCATGGTCGCCCATCATGTTGCCGAACAGGCGTAATGAGAGTGAAACCGGCCGAAAGCCATGGGAAAATAATTCGAGAATGAAAAAA
>Ga0137437_1000497_pt1 | contig 12332 bp, 8 predicted proteins | sample EasRivERMGT138_2_FD_102332 | JGI IMG/M metagenome (GOLD analysis project Ga0137437, IMG submission 102332) | Soil microbial communities from meander-bound floodplain in the East River, Colorado, USA - East River MetaG ERMGT138_2 | ecosystem: Environmental > Terrestrial > Soil > Floodplain ...
CGGCGCTGCTCTTCTACCGCGGCTTCGTGCGGCTGTGGCTGAAGGACGCGGCGGGCGCGCTCGACGACCTGAAGCCCTGCCTCGGCGATCCGCTCCTCGGCAAGCTGGCGACGATGGAGTACGGGAACGCGCTGGTGAAGGTGAATCGCGCCGAGGAGGCGCTCGCCTACTTCGAGCAGCTGGCCGAGGATCCGGCGTGGCTCGTCAAGGCGATGAACGGCGTGATCGGGGTCGCCGTCTCGCGCGCGCGCGACCGCCAATTCGCCGACGCGCTCGTGCTCTACCGCGAGGTGATCGCGAAGGACCCGACCAACGGCTGGGCGCGCCTCGGCGAGCCGCTCTGCCTGCGCAACCTCGGGCAGTACGAGCAGGCGGCCGCGTCGTACGAGGCGGGGATCGCCGCGCTGCCGGACGATCCGAGCCTGCAGATGCAGCTCATGAACGACTACGCGCTGATGCTCGACGCGCACGGCGAGCGCGCGCAAGCGCAGGATCTCTACGAGCAGGCGCTCGGCGGCGGGTCGGCCGACGCGGGCGAGAACCTCGGGATCATCGCGTACCGCGACCGCCACGACCTCGAACTCGCGGCGCGCTACTTCGCCCGGACGCTGCTGCTCGATCCGAAGCGGCCGCGCATCCGCTTCTATCGCGAGCTCTGCCTCACGCCGCAGCGGACGGACGCGGGGAAGTGAAGCGCGGTGGCGTTGACACCGTGGATGCACCCCCCTAGCTTCCGCCCGTCCGGTCCGACCTTTGCGCCGGTCCCGAATCGATGGCGCAGGAGAGCTCGATGAATCTCGCGTCCGCCGCCACGCTCGTCGCCGTCCTCGGCGGTTCCGTCTTCGCGATGCGTGGTGCGATGCAAGGCTCGAGCGGCGACAAGCCGGCGCCGACGGTGACGATCGCCAACGCAACGAGCGACGCCTTCACGAAGCTCGCGCGCTCCTATTACTCGGTGCGCGACGACCCGCCCAAGGCGAAGAAGGCGCTCGACAAGCTGATCGCCGAGGTCGGCAAGGCGGCGAAGGCGCAAAAGGTCCCCGACCTCCTGGTCGCCCTCGAGGACTGGCGCGAGATCCTGCAGGCGGCGCTCGTGCCCGACAAGCCGCTCGTCTCGATCAACTCCCACGAACTCAAGGACTTCTCGATCCCCTGCCCGCTCGACTCGAAGGCGGACGCGAAGGAGATGAAGCCCGCCTTCGACGGGCTGATGAAGGTACTGGTCTCCGTCCCGGCGGATGCGAACAAGGTGAAGTATCCGGTGATCCTCGGGCTCCACCCGGCCGAGGCCGAGACGAAGAGCCTCGCGAACATCCGCAAGTCCAAGGAGATCGTCGACGCCGCGCGCGCGTGGGCGACGGCGACCTACTCGAAGGACCTGCTGGCCAAGGTGATCGTGGTCGTCCCGATCCTCGACTTCGTCAAGCGTTCGGAGGACGCGGTCTCCTTCACGCGGCCCGCGTGGAACAGCGACGACGGCAAGGGGTACGTCCTCAACACGCTGAACGAGTTCGTGCGCTTCGCCCTCAACTACGACGCGCGCCGCATCTACCTCGACGGCGCCGGATCGGGCGCAGCGGTGGCCGCCGACTTCTGCACGCTCTTCCCGAGCCTCCAGACCGGGGCGATCGTGCGCGGCCCGCTTCCGGCGGACGAGAAGTTCGTCGAACGGTTCGAGAACGCCGTCGGCGTCCCGATGCTCTTCGTCGGCGGCGAGAAGAAGCCGCTCCTCGACAAGTTCACCGCGGCCGACGGGTACAAGCTGACGCAGAAGGACGCGCTCGACGACGCGACCCTGCTCGCGTGGTTGAACGACAATCCGAAGACGTTCGCGCCGAAGAAGGTGAGGTTCCGGACCGACGACCTCGCGTACGCCGACTGCTACTGGATCCGCGCCTTCGAGGTCGACACGAACCTCGAGAAAGAGCCGATCGTCGTCGACGCCGCCATCGACCGCGACAAGAACGAGATCACCGTCGTCACCAGCAAGAAGGTCAAGTCGTTCGAGATCTTCCTGAACGACGAGGTGCTCGACCTGGCGCGCGAGGTCCGCATCCTGCATCGGAAGATGGAGGAGAGCGGCGAGGCGAAAGAGTGCTTCCACGGGATGGTGAAGCGCGTCATGGAGAACGCGGTCGACAGCCTGGTGAAGGGCTACTCCGCCAACACGGGCGAAGTCTACGTCGCGTCCCGGCTGATCGAGATCCGATGAGCTCCGGCGGCCGGTGTTCCTCCTCTACTGGCTGATCGCCTTCCTGAGCGGTGCCGGCGTCCTCGTCGTCGAGGTCGCGGCGACGCGCGCGCTCAACCCCTTCTTCGGCCAGTCGACGTTCGTCTGGACCAACGTGATCGGCCTGATCCTGCTCGGGCTGAGCGTCGGCAACGTGGTGGGGGGGCGGCTCGCCGACCGGACGCGCAGCCCGGCCCTGCTCGGCGTCCTGCTCGCCGTCGCGAGCGTGCTGGTGGGGGTCTCGGGCTGGCTCACCGGTCCCGTCGCGCGCTGGATCCTCCCTGCCGACCTGCCGCTCGAGTCCGCGTACGGCTTCCTGGTGAAGGGCTCGTTCCTCGCGGCGTTCGCCTGCTTCTTCCTGCCGGTGGCGCTGCTCGGCGCGGTCTTCCCGTTCCTCGTGCGCTGCGCGTCGCGCGAGATCGGCGAGGTCGGGTCGCGCAGCGGCGCGCTCGCCGCGGCTTCCACGCTCGGGTCGATCGCCGGGACGTTCCTGACCGCGCACCTCCTGCTCTGGACGCTGGGGACGCGCGGGACGCTGCTCGCGGCGGGCGCGGCCCTCATGCTGGCGGCAGGGCTGCTCTTCGTGGCGGGGCGGCGCCGGGCCAACGCGTGGGCCGCGGTGGTGCTGGCGGTCGCGGGCGGCGCGGCGGCGGCGTCGCCGGCGGCGCGCGCGGCGGTGTCCGGCGCGGCGATGGGGCGGCTCATCGAGGCCCGCGAGACGCGCTACCAGCACGTCGAGGTGCGCACGCGCGACGACCTGCCGGTTCCCGCGGACGTGCTCACGATCGACGAAGGGCTCGACTCGTTCCAGTCGGTCACGCCGACGGAGGGGACGCTGACGGGCGGGCTCTACTACGACGCGTTCACGATGCTGGCGCTCGCCCGCCCCGCCGAACGGCCGCTCGAGGTGCTCGTGCTCGGCATGGGGGCGGGGACGCACGTGCGACAACTGCTCGACGTGGTCGGAAGCCGGCGCACGCTCTCGATCGTCGCGGTCGAGCTCGATCCCGGCGTCGTGGCGATCGCCAAGGAACGCCTCCGGCTCGCGGAGGACCCGCGCCTCGCCGTGGTGACCGACGTCGACGCGCGCCCGTTCGTGGCGCATTCGCGCAAGCGCTTCGACTTCATCATCGTCGACTGCTACGCGCAGCAGTCCTTCCTGCCGCCGCACGTGGCGTCGGTCGAGTTCTTCGAGGCCGTGCGCGACCGGCTGGCCGACGGCGGCGAGGTCGCGTTCAACGCGTTCGGCTACGGGGCGTCCGATCCGGTCGTCGAGCAGATCGTGCAGGTGCTCGTGCACTGCTTCCCGAACGGCGTGGTGGTCGCCGCCGTCCCGCGCTCGGCGAGCTTCGTCGTCTACGCCGATCGGGACGGGCGGGCGCAACTTCCGTCGCGCTGGTCGACGGCGGCGTGGCCGGAGCCGCTGCAGCAACTCGCGCGCTCGATGGCGAAGCCCGGCGCCGCCTGGTACGCCGAGCGCGATCCGCGGATCGACCCGGTCCGCGACGACGACGGCCGACTCGAGCGGGTCCAGTGGAAGCGCCTCTCCGAGCACGCCGATCGGCTGCTCGGGTCGCTCCGATGACCGTGGCGAGCGACGAGTTCGCGACGCGGGCGCTGGAAGAGGGCCGCCTCGACGAGGCGATCCGCCATCTCGCCGAGTCGGCCCGAACTGCCGACGATCGCCGCCAGCTCTTCCACCTGCTCACGCTGCGCGGCCGATACGGCGAGGCGATCGCGATCCTTCGGCAGGACCTCGAAGCTGGCGCCGCCGCGGGACCGCTCCGCGCGGACGACCTGAGAGAGCGCGGGAACGCGGCGTGGCGGGCGGATCAGCTGTCGGAAGCTCTCGACGATCTCCGTACCGCGCTTCGGGTGGAGGCCGATCCGTCGAAGGCGAAGGGGATCGAGGGCGATGTCGCCGTGCTCGAGGATCAGATCCGTTCGTTGAAGGTCGTCGAACACCAACTTCAGGCCGTGAACGGCGCCACCGCCGTTGTCGGCGCACTCCTGGTCCTTGCCGTGTTGTGGCTCGGAATCGTCACGCGAGGCTGGCGACCGGGGCGCGCCGGACCGCCAGAAACACCGCCGGTAACTGTCTGATAATCACTGTTCTGATGCGTTCAGGCGGGGCGCGTCGATCCGGCGACTTCTCCTGTCTGCCGAGGCCTGCAAGCCGCGGTGACTCCGCTCAGGGCGCTTTCCTGCGTGAGACGTATCGCAGCAGCAGGTCCGCCTGCTTCGAGAGGTCGTGCTCGCTCGTCGCGACGGGCGACTTGAAGTAACTGGCGAGGTGGACGAGCGGTCCCGATTCCCCGCTGCGAAGCGCGAGGTCGGCGAAGCGGATCAGGTCGAGCACGAGCGGCGCGGCGAGGATCGAGTCGCAGCCCTGCCACGTGAACTGCATCGTCATCGGGTAGCCGAGGAAGCCGCGGAAATGGATGTGGTCCCAGGCGACCTTGTTGTCCCAAAGCGACTCGACGAAGTGGATGCCGACGACGGTCTGCGGCGAATAGCCGAGGATGCCGGCGATCACGCCGTCCTTGGAATCGACCTTGGAGCGCCGGTTCTCCTCGGCGGAAAGGACCTGTCCGTCCCGATTGCCGAGGATGTTGAAGCCGGTCCAGGAATCGACGTGCAGTTGCCGAAGGCCGAACATCGGCGCCAATGCCGATTTCACCAGTGTCTCACCGGTCTTCCCGTCGCTGCCGGCATAGGGAACGCCCTGGGACCGGGCCAGTTCGTCGATCGCGGGACAGACGCATGACTTCGACGCGGTGAAGTTGATGAATGCCGCTTTGCTCTTGAGGGCCGCATACGCGTAGAGAAGGCCCGGCCGGAATTCCGACGCATTCGCCTGATCGAGCCGCTTCTCGAGGACGTCGAGGTGCTGGTACTCGGCACGATCCGGCGGTGGCGGCGGCTCGGTCGAAGCGAGGTTGACGACGATGAGACGCGCGACGCCGCTCTTGCGGCGGAATTCGTCGACATCGGCGCCGATCGACTGCACGACCTGGCGCGCGGTCATCGACGCAGTGTCGCGCTTCGCTCCGCTCTGGAGGGATTCGATCGCCTCCCCCCCACCGGATGCGATGCCAGGTCGGACCTCTCGCGAGGCGCTCGCCAGTTCTTCCCGCAAGGTCTCGATCCAGCCATGCTGGATGGAGCCGTTGCGCCGGGAGATCTCCGTCGCGCTCTCCCCGTAGGTCGTCGGACGAATCTCGTGTCCGCCGAATCGGAGCGCCCCGATCGGCGGGAACCGGAGTGGCTCGAGCGCCGTGGATTCCGTCGCGAGGCCGATCCTGGGAGCGATCCCAGCGGCCATCGCCTTGGCGCCGACGACCACGGTCGTTGCGACGGTCCCGAACGCTCCGATCAGCCAGACCCCGATCGAGTCCTCGGACATGTTCTTCCCGCTCGACGATCGTTCCGAACCAGCACCTCGAACGAGTGAGGATATCGGGCGTTCACGCAACCGCTGCTCGAAGGGTTCTGTGTCCTCCAATGATCGGCGCCATACGACGTAGCAGGGAGGACGTCGGTCGCTATCGAGCGGCCCGCAGGTTGAGACCTCAAATGCCGCGCGGCAAGCGCTCCGTAGTGTCCATGACAGTGTTGGCCGATGGCGGACGAATTCGACGACATCACAGGTGGCATCGAGCAAGACGATTGACTGTGCTACCTGCTGTGGTTAGCCTTTCTGGAAGCCCAACTTCTAGTAGGTTCTGAAAAAGGAGGATGCGTTGGCTCTCGTTGCCAAGGAGCGCGAGAACCGATCGACTCGGAGGAAGCGAGCTCCTACGGTTCTCGAGCAACTGATCACCGGTTGCGACGCAGAACGGGTCGCGGTTCACTTTGTCGATGGACGCCTTCTCGAAGGGGCGCTGCTCTTCAATCCGATCAAGCGCAGCGGCAAGCTGATCAACGTCGAACTCGAGTTCTCCGTCGATTTCGAACCACTCGACGTGAAAGAGATCCGCGTCCTCGAGGCGCGTCCCCCGAATGCTGTCGTCGTCGAGCGGCCGGAACTGCGAGTTCCCGCTCCCGCACTCGCGGCGGCCGTCGCCCAGGACGAGGACGACGACGAGTAGTCGTCGACCCGTACCCGTTCGGTAACGAATCCCCTGGGTGGGCGCAGATCGGAATCGTTCGTCGATCTGCTGAGCCTTGCTCCGAGCCGCACGTCGCCGCGGCTTCCCTCGGGGGCAAGCCGCCTTCTCGATGCGCCGCTCGAGTTTTTCGGGCCGGGTTCGTTCCCCGGGTACGCGAGGTGCATTAACGTCGCCTGCGATTGAAAGCTTCATCCAAGGTGCTCGGCGACCACGGCTCGTATCCAGGTCGCGGTTAGGGAGGCAAGGTCGAATGCGAAAGGGACTCATCGCAGCTGGTGTGGCGGCGACCGTCCTCGCTCTCGGGAGCGGCGGTGCCTGGGCCCACGGCGGCCAGTACAAGGGCCCGACGGACACCGTTCCGCCCGGCCTCGGTGGCGGCGGCGACACGACGCCTCCCGGCAACCCCGGCGGACCGGGCACTCCCGGCCCCGGCGCTCCCACGACGGGTGGACCCAGGGGACCCGCGACGGGCGGCCCTGCGGCTCCTCCGACCGGCGGCGGCGGCGGCATCCGCGGCGGTGGCGGCGGATTCACGAAGCGCGCCAGCGGCGAAGGCTTCGAGCGCTGGGAGTTCTGGTGGGAGCACAACAAGGATCCGTTCCTCCAGCTGAAGGCGCGCCTCGGCAAGATGGTCGTGACCTCCGGCGCCAGCCGTTTCACCGGCAAGAAGAACGACGCGGTCTCCGCGAACCGTCCGACGCCGTCCGACATCAAGGACCTGATCGTCCCGGCGCTGCTCGAGGGGCTCTCCGAGTCCCACCCCGACATCGCGGACTCCGCCGCGCTGGCCATCGGGCGCTCGGTCAATCCCGCGGACGCGAGCAAGCCGATGATCGACGCGCTGAAGGCAGCGCTCGGCCACAAGGAGAAGACGGTCCGTGAGGCGGCGGCCCTGTCGCTCGGCGTCCTCGGCGCGCCCGACGGCGTCGACATCCTGCGGTCGCTCCTGAACGACACCAAGGAAGGCCGCCAGCTCACGAATCACCCGGAAGGCGTCGAGCCTCTCGTCCGTGCTTTCTCGGCCGCATCGCTCGGCCTCCTCCACGCACAGACCGCGGTCGGTGACCTCAAGAACGCCGTCAACGACTCGAAGACGACGAACCTCGGCGTGAAGGGGATGTCGGTCCTGTCGCTCGGGATGATGCTGGAAGGCCACGACGAGATCGTGAGCTTCCTGCTCAGCCTGATGCAGGATCGCTCGCTCAACAACCTGATCCGCGCGCAGGCTCCGATCGCGCTCGGCCGCTTGACGCGGGTCACCGAAGCCGGCTCTCCCGCCGTGCACCAGGTCCTCCCGCTCAAGATCATCCCGCTGTTCCAGGACGACAAGTCCGACAACGACCTGCGCCGCTCGCTCGCGATCTGCATCGGCATGGTCGCGACGATCGAGGACGCGGACGCGATCGAAGCTCTGATGAACGCGGTGGCGGTGGCGAAGGACGACCAGACCCGCCACTACTCGATCATGGCCCTCGCGGAGATCGGCGCGAAGGACAACGATCCCGCGAAGCACCAGGACGCGCACAACAAGTTGAAGGAGTTCTTCCTCCGCGAGCTCGGCGGCACCAAGCACATCACGCATCAGCCCTACGCCGCGCTGGGCTTCGCGGTCTACGCTCGCTCGGAGAAGCTGCCGCCCGAGCTGAAGCAGGAAGTCGCCACGAAGCTGCAGGACGCGTTCAACGCGACGACCAATCCGTCCTACCAGGGCGCGATGGCGATCGGCCTCGGCCTCATCGACGCGAAGGCCTCCGCCGACGACCTCTGGAAGCGCTACGAGGAGTCGAACGACCAGCCGCTCAAGGGCTACATCGCCGTCTCCCTCGGCCTGATGCGCATCTCCAATCGTGCGGACGCGCTGCGCGAGGAGATCCAGAAGAAGGGGCTCGACCAGAAGTTCCGCCTCCAGCTCGCGCGCTCGCTCGGGCTCATGGGTGACGCGAAGGCGCTGCCCGTGCTGATCACCTACCTCCAGAACGCCGAGACGATCGCGGAGTCGTCGTCCGCGGCGCAGGCGGTCGGCCTGATCGGCGACAAGGAGGCCGTCAAGCCGCTCCTCGACATCCTGAACAACAAGTCGAAGCAGCCGCTCCAGCGCGGCTTCGCCGAGGTCGCCCTCGGGATCCTGGCCGAGAAGTCTTCGCTCCCGTGGTACGTCGTGTTCTCCGTGGACGCGAACTACCGGGCGAAGGTCGACGCCCTGTCCGAGATCCTCGACATCCTCTGAGATTCGCCAAGCAGTGACGGAAGGGGCCCGGCGGTCAGCCGACCGCCGGGCCCCCTCTTTTTCCGTCCGCGCGACGCCGATCGGCGATCCCGTGCGCGTCGGAGGCAGCCGCGGCCCCCGATCAGCGGTGCGCGGGCCCGCCGTTCCCTGCCGCCCGCTTGCGTCCTTTCACGTCGTCCAGCGCTCGCTGCGCCGTGGCATCCTCCGGCGCCAGCACGACCACGCGCTCGAGCTCCGCGATCGCCTCGTCGTCGCGGCCGAGGTCGCGAAGCGTCTGCGCGAGGTTGAAGCGCCGGTTCGCCTCCGCGGGACAGGACTCGACCGCCGCGCGCCAGGCGGCCTCGGCCCGCTGCAGCGCCGCAGTCCGTCCCGCTCCGTCCGGGAGCGCCTCGGCCTGGCGCGATCGCACCACCGCGATCAGCAGCGTCCCCGGCGCCGGATCGGGGTTCTGCTCCTTCAGCTGTTCGAAGCGCTCGACGGCGACGTCGAAGCGTCCGCGCGCCAGCTCCTCGAGGCCGCGATCGCGCAGGTCGATCAATGCGAAGCGGTCCTTCGGCTCGTGCAACTGCGACTTGTCGCCCGGAAGCGCCGTCCTCGCCGCGACGTACCCGAGCTGCGTCAAGGCCGAGGCGGAGCCGTCGCTGGTCGAAAGCGGTTTCGCGCCGGCGCAGACGCGCTCGAACTCCTGCCGCGCCGCGTCGAGCTCCCGCGCGCGACCGGGCCACTGGTCCGAGACGTCCTTCGTCTCCCCTGGGTCGGCGTCGAGGTCGAACAGCGCGGTCCGCGGCCGATCGACCCGCTTCCACCGTCCGTCCGTCGCACCGTCGAGCCACGCCCAACCGAACTCGTGCCACGGAAGCCGCGACTCGAAGAAGACCGGCCGCGACTCGGCCGGTCCGCGCGCCCCGGGCTCGAGGAGACACGGAAGCAGCGATCGCCCCTGCACGGGGCCCGATTCGTTCCACTCGAACACGTCGGCGAGCGTCGGCATCACGTCGACCAGGCTCGCCACGGCGTCACAGCCTCCCGGCGCCAAGGATGGATGCTGCATCAGCAACGGCACCCGCAGCGTCGCCTCGTGCAGCAGGTGTCCGTGCGTCGCCTCACCGTGCTCGCCGAGTCCCTCGCCGTGGTCGGCGGCGACCACCACGAAGAGGGGCCGCCCCCCCGACGCGGATCGCGCCGCAGCGAGCAACCGCCCGAAGTTGCGATCGATCCGCTCGACCTCGCCGCGATACGCCTCCGCCTCGTCGTACGGCGCGCCGCCTTCTCCCGCCCGTCCCTGCGCCGGGGTCGTCCGAACGGCATGCGGAGCGTGTGCGTCGAAGTAGTGCACCCAGAGGAAGAACGGCCGCGCGCCACCCGCGATCCGGCCGAGCGTCGCCGCCGCTGCGTTGGTCACCTTCTGCGCCGGCCATTCCTCCACGCCGTCCTCGCGCGACGGCCCCTCGAACGAAGCGAACCCCTGCCCGATGCCGCTCTCCCGACCGATGACCGGCGCGGCCACGACCGCCGCCGTCTCGAATCCCAACGCGGCGAGCCGCTCTGCGACCGTGGTGGCCGCCTCCGGGACCCGGAAGCCGAGGTTGTCGCGGACGCCGTGGACCGCCGGATAGAGCCCGGTGAAGAGCGACGCGTGCGCCGGCAGCGTGAGCGGCGCCACCGTCCACGCGCGCCGGAAGTCGACGGCCGATCGCGCGAACTCGTCGAGCGCCGGCGTATGCGCCGGAGCGAACGACGCGCGCGCCGCGAAGCCGAGGACGTCGCGCCGCGTCGTGTCGAGCGTGACGATCAGCAGCGAGCTGTCGCGCAGCGACCGCCGCGCCGCTGCGGGAGCCGCCGCCTTGGGCGCCGCCTCCTCGCCCTCGCGACGGCAGGTCGAAACGGTCGCCATGCAGGAGATGCAGGAGACCACCAAGAGCCGCCGTCCGACCCGCCGCATCCGTGCGTGGCTACCTCCCCGAGCCCTCCGACACAAGCCGGGGGCGATACGATCGTCCGCCTCCCTGCCGCCCGCACCGCCCATCCCCCCACCGGGAGGAGTGACCTCTTGATCGCGATCCCCCGCGCCGCCCTCTCCGCCTGCTGCGCCGCACTTTTCGCCTGCGCTTCCGCGCACGAGGAGGCCGTCCCCGCGACGCTCGACCGCTCGAAGGTCCCCCACCAGACGGTCGAGATGACGGCCCGCAAGTTCGAGTTCATCCCCGCCGAGGTCCACGTGAAGCGCGGCACGCTCGTGATGCTCGAGGTGCAGTCGACGCAGGGGACCCACGGCATCGCCCTCGATCGCTTCGCCATCGACGAGGAGCTCGCGGAGGGAGTGAAGAGGACGATCGTCTTCTACGCCGCCGAACCGGGGGAAATCCCCTTCCGGTGCTCCCACCTGTGCGGCTCGGGACACTTCTCGATGAAGGGGCGGTTCATCGTCGACTGACACTCCGGCCCCCTGGGAGCATCCGAGCGCCCGGCGCCGATCGAGTCTTCCTTGCCCGACCCCGGGAGATTTTCCCGGAACGTGGCAGACTCACGGGCCCGTCCTCGAAGCTACCTGTCGGTCGTACCCATGAGCCCCACCTCCACCTTCGCGCGTCCTCGTCTCCTTTCCATTGCCGTCGGTGCCGTCGGGCTCGCTCTGACTTCGAGCGTTCCGACCGCCAGCGCACGTCGCGGGTCGGCCCCGCGCGCACCGAAGCCCGCCGGCGCCGCGACATTCGACGCACCCCGCCAATTCCGATCGCTCTCGTCGCCTTTCGTCGAGAACGACGGACAGTGGAAGTCGCCGGCCCTCTTCGTCACGAGTCGCGGCGGCCAGAGCGCGAGCTTCGAGCGCGACGCGATCGCGCTCCGCCTCGTCGCCGCCGTCGGAACTCCCGCCGCGAAGGGCGCCGTCGTCCGCCTCGAGATCGAGGGCGCCGACGCCGGCGCGGAAGTCCGCGGCCTCGGAGCGCTGCCGGGCGTCCGCAACTACTTCCTCGGCGACGACCCCGCGGCGTGGCGCACCGGCGTTCCCGCCTGGTCCGCGGTCGTCTATCGCCAGGTGCGCCGCGGAATCGACGTCATCGTGCACGACGGCGCTGGCGCGCCGTGCGACCTCGAATACGACGTCGTCCTCGCGCCGCACGCCGACCTCTCCTCGCTCTCGTTCCGGTGCCGTGGCGTCGACGCGGTCTCGCTCCGCGACGACGGCGCGCTCGTCCTCGAGACTCCCGTCGGCCCGATCGTCCAGTCGGCGCCGACGACCTGGCAGGAGCGAGCCGACGGTACGCGCGCGCCGGTCCCCTGCCGCTTCCGCCTCCTCGACGCCGACCGCTTCGGCTTCGAGGTCGACGGGCGCGACGACTCGCTGCCGCTCTGCATCGACCCCGGCATCGACTGGTCGACCTTCATCGGCGGCACGCAGGACGACGCGCTCCACTCCGTCTTCGTCGATCCGTCGGGCTTCCTCGACATGGCGGGCACGACCTCCTCGGGCGACTTCCCGACGACCGCCGGTACGTTCAACCCGACCTATCACGGACCGACCGACGCAGTCGTCTGCCGCTTCGACCCGACGCAGTCGGGCGCCGCCCAACTGCTCTGGGCGACCTACCTCGGCGGCACGGGCGACGAGAACGGCCGCGAGCTCTTCGTCGACGCCGCCGGGATCGTGACCGTCGCGGGCGAGACGACCTCGTCCACGTTCCCGACCACCAAGGGCGCCTACGACCGCTTCTCCAACGGCGGCGGCGACGTCTTCGTCACGCGCCTCGATCCGAGCCTGACC
>Ga0137437_1000498_pt1 | contig 12330 bp, 7 predicted proteins | sample EasRivERMGT138_2_FD_102332 | JGI IMG/M metagenome (GOLD analysis project Ga0137437, IMG submission 102332) | Soil microbial communities from meander-bound floodplain in the East River, Colorado, USA - East River MetaG ERMGT138_2 | ecosystem: Environmental > Terrestrial > Soil > Floodplain ...
CGCACCCGCCGCACCCGCACCCGCCGCCGCACCCGCCGCCGCACCCGCGCCGACGGGCGCCGCCGGCGGTGCCACCGTGACCGCGACCGGCAACTTCGCGGCGCAGATCCGCGCGATCGCGGCGCGCCAGAAGCAGGAGCTGACGGCGAAGGCGGCGACCGTGAAGGCCGAGCTCGCCGCGTCGATCGTCGCCGAGAAGGCGAAGCTGATCGTCGGCTTCGTGCAGACGCTCGCGAAGATGCAGACCGACCGCGGCCAGGCGCTGTCGGACCTGAACACGCACGCCGAGACCTCGCGCACGCAGGTGCGCACCGCCGCGCAGCAGGAGCACGCGAAGCTCGATCAGGCGCTTGCGCGGCAGCAGCAAGCGGCGCGCACGGCCGGCGAGACGCTCGCGACGAACGCGGTCACGCAGGCGACGCAGCAGGGCGACCGCGTGCACCAGGGCTCGCAGCAGCGGGCTGCGAAGGCGCGTGCCGTCGGCGAGAAGTGGGCCGGGCAGTTCTCGACGCTGGAGGGTGGCGGGGACACGGCGGGCGAGTTGCGCTCGAAGGCCGCGGACCTCGCGACCAAGCTGCTCGACGGCGCGAACGAGGCGCGGCAGATGTGCATCGAGCACGGCACCAAGTTCGCCGGGGACCTGCGCAAGGACGTGGCCGATACCGCGTCGCGCATGCCCGAGAAGCTCACCGACTCGCGCACGCACATCGACAAGAACCACACTGACGCGCTCACGTCGATCGACGACGGCATCAAGAATGCGCGCGACGGCATCACCAGGTCGTTCGACGAGTCGAGGCAGCAGGTGCTCGACAAGCAGAACGGTGCGACGCAGATCTACGACCAGCTCGCGCAGGGCACCGCGCAGCAGCTCGATCAGGGCGTGCAGCAGCTCGCCGCGAAGATCGATCCGACGGCGGACGACATCGCGACGCACGCCGAGCAGGCCGAGCGCGAGGGCCAGAAGTACGCCGTCTCCGCCGAGGTCACCGCGACGATCCACCAGCGGATCGCGGGCGTCGTGAACGACTCGCTCGGCAAGCTCACGTCGGCGACCACGCAGGCGCAGGGCGCGCTCGACGCGGCGAAGGTCGAGGGCAAGCAAGGCGCGCAGCAGCAGACGCAGGGCGTGCTCGGCCAGCTCGACACCGTCGGCACGGGCATGAAGTCGAGCCTGACGGGCAAGGTCGCGGCGACGACCGGCAAGTTCGACGAGTCCGCGTCGTCGGCGGTGACGAACATCGCGACGGTCACGCCCGCGGCCGACACCGCGATGAGCAAGGTCGTCACGCAGGGTCAGACGAAGTGGACGCAGCAGCTCACGGCCAACGTCACGAAGCTATCGGGCGGCATCGACGACGCGCTCGCCAAGCAGGACTCGCAGGTCGCGAAGCTGGATACGGATCTCGGCAACCAGTTCAAGGACGCGAAGGGCAAGCAGGACAAGGCGAATCAGGACCAGAGCTGGTGGTCGAGCGCGTGGGACTCGGTCACGAGCTTCATGGGCGACGTGTTCTCGTTCCTCCACGGCATGTGGGACGGGTTCATCGAGGCCGCGGTGGAGCTGGTCAAGGGCATCTGGGACATGCTCCACACGCTGTGGGGCGTCCTCGTCCTCATCGCGATCATCATCATCGTCGTCCTGGTCGTGATCTTCGTCGGCTGGGAGGCGCTGATCATCGCCGGGATCATCCTCGGCCTGTGCTTCGCCGCGTACTACATCTACCTCGCGGTCACCACGCCGGGGCTGTCGCCGTACGAGCGCGGCAAGCTGTTTGGCAAGGCGCTGTTCAACATCGTGCTCGGCTTCGCCGGCGTCGAGTTCGACTGGGGCGAGCTGCTGAACGTCGCGAAGTGGGTGCCCGAGGCGGTGGAGCTCGTGCGCGCGCTGGGCGGCCTCGGGCGCGCGCTCGAGCTCGTGCGCGCGCTCGGCGGCATCGGCAAGGCGGTCGAGCTCGTGCGCGCGCTCGGCGGCGTCGAGAAGCTCCTGGAGCTGGCCGAGGCGGCGGGCGGCATCGCGAAGCTCGTCGAGCTGGCCGAGGCGGCGGGCGGCATCGGCAAGCTGATGGAGCTGGCGCAGGCCGTCGGCGGCATTCAGAAGCTCGTCGAGCTCGCCAAGGCGGCAGGCGGCATCGCGAAGCTCGTCGAGCTCGCCAAGACCGCGGGTGGCATCGGCAAGCTGATGGAGCTGGCGCAGGCCGTCGGCGGGATCGACAAGTTGCTCGAGCTCGCGCAGCAGGCGGGCGGCTTCGCGAAGCTGATGGAGCTGATCACCGCGGCCGGCGGGATCCAGAAGCTGCTCGAGCTCGCGCAGGAGGTCGGCGGCATGCCGAAGCTCCTCGAGATGGTCAAGCAGGCCGGCGGCATGGCCAAGCTGCTCGAGATGGCGCAGCAGGCCGGCGGCGTGGCGAAGCTCGTCGAGCTCGCGAAGGCGGCGGGCGGCTTCGACAAGCTCGTCGAGCTCGCGAAGGCGGCGGGCGGCTTCGACAAGCTGCTCGAGCTCGCGCAAAAGGCCGGCGGCATGGCCGCGCTCGCGCAGATCATCAAGGACGTCGGCGGCATCGACAAGCTGATGGCGATGATCAAGGAGGCCGGCACGTTCGAGGACCTCCTCAAGCTCGCGACCGAGTGCGGCGGCTGGCCGACGCTTGCGAAGCTGGCGACGAAGGCGGGCGGCATCAAGGCGCTCGAGACGCTGCTGAACGACGCGAAGATCGGACGCAACATCAAGCTGCTCGAGGAGCTGCTCGATCACCCGCTGATCCCGGACGCGGCGACGCTGACGAAGCTGCTCAAGCACGCGAAGGTCGCGACCGGCACCGAGCTGCTCGAGCTGTTGAAGAAGGTCGACACCGTCGAGCGGCTGCTGCGCATGCTCGACATGGGCAGCGTGCCGAGCGGCACGAAGCTGCTCGAGTGGCTCACGAAGGCCGGTGGAAAGGCCACCGCGGCGCGGCTCGAGGACATGCTGAACCTCGCCGCCTCGAAGGGCGGCAGCGTGCAGAGGATGTGCGACGTCGCGGCCGGTAGCGCGTCCGAGTTCCAGAAGATGGCCGACTGGGCGGACATCTTGAAGAACGTGAAGCCGAAGCCGAGCTACTCGCCGCCGCCGCAAGTCGCGAAGTACGGCTTCAACGGGGCGGATACGCCGCACTTCCTCGATCACACGTGGGAGTGCATCAACATCGACGCCCGCGTGAGTAAACCGACGACGATGTGGCCGCAGGGCACGACCCCGCAGCAGATCGCCGACGAGCTCGGCCAGGCGCTCGACCGCCTCAATCCTCCGGGCACATCGCCACCCAAACCGATCAGCGGCACGCCGTCCGTGGATGGCGGCGTGCAGGTCGGTGCGCGCCCGGCCGGCGGCGGCGTCGAGATCGGTCAGTTCTTCCCATTAACAGGTGATACGATCTCAGCCAGGGTGATGAAGGCGATCAAGGCGCTGATCAAGCCATGAGTAACGTGATAGTAGACGTCCGCGTCGATCTACTTGCCGACGGAAACCTCGAGGAGCTGGACGAAGCCGCCGTGGCGGCGCGGATCGCAGCCGGCGACACGGCTTCGCTGCGCGAGGCGCGCGCGCTCGACGGTGCGATCCGGATCGGCGGCGCCGAGATCGTCGACGAGCTGTTCTCCGCGGTGCAACGGTTGTGCTTCGAGGGCGCCGCGGCGCTGCTCGCCGATGGCGCGGTCGTCGACTACCGCTACTTCTCCAGCAACGAGACAGCGCAGCTCCGAGCGGGCGGCGACACCGTCGTGTTCTCCGGAAGCGACGTGCCCGAGTCCACGTTCCCGCGACGGGACCTGATCCGCGCGCTCTACGCGTGCGGCGTTCGCTGGCTGGCGGTGCTCGACAAGATCGGTCGCGCTCCGGAGGCGAACCACCTTCGGCCGTTCGCGGTGGCGGCGCAGTCCGCCCTCACCGCCGCCGGCCTCGCGTAGCGCGTGGACTCCGAGCTTCGCGCCGCGCTCGAAGCGCACCAGTGGTGGACGGAGTCGAACGGCGCGGAAGGCCGGCGCCCCGACGCAGGTGAGCGAGATTCGGCGGGGACCTGCCGAGATTCGCAGAATGGACTGTCGTTGGCGGAATCGATCAGCTTTCCGCCGGTGCAGAAATCCGCACCCAAACCTGATCGGCTCGCCGCAGGGGTCCTGGCTAGCCGCTAGGTTCCGACCAGCGCGATCGCGACCGCGACCGCGGCGGCGACCACGAGTAGCGCGCTGAGCAGGAGCGCCGTCCGCCGGGCACGCCGGGGCGCGGGGCGGCGCGCGGCGCGGGGCTTCGGGGGTGGTGCGATTCCCAGCGTCGTCGATGGAAGCGGCTGGTTCGCGGCCCGCAGGCCATCGGACGGACGGCTCGCTGGCGCCGCCCGGGGGGGCAGCGTCGCGGGCGCCGCCGGCGCCATGAACTGCGCGAGCCCCGGATTCGACGACCCCCCCAGGGACCCCAGCGTGCCGCTCGGCCCGGGCGGCGGCCCGGGCGCGGAGCTGGCGGGCGCGAGGTCCAGCGCCTCCTTGGGCAACGGCGGTCCCGCGCTCGGCGACCGCGTGCGCGGGAAGCTCGGATGCGAGGACCTCCTCGCGTCGATGCCGACGCCGGGGGTTGTCGTCTGCGGCTGCGCGATCCGGCGGTCGGTCGCGGCCAGCGAATCGCCGGGCAACAGCGCCTCGGCGCCGACCCGCGACGCGGTGATCCCGAGCGCGGGCTTGCCGGGGAGCTGGGTGAACGACGACATCGCCAGGCCGGCCAACGAGTGTGTCGGCAGCTGGGTGGTGCGCAGCCGCTTGATCACCGTGCGCACGGCGGCGAGCGACGGCCGCGCCTCGGGGGTCTTCGCCAGCATCGCGTCGACGAGCTGCACCATCTCGCCGGGCAGCCCGGCGACGGTGTCGGCCAGGGACATCGGGGGCTCCTCGGCGTGCTGGAGCAGCGTCGCGAGCGAGTCGCCGAGCGACGGAAACGGCCGGCTGCCGGCGAGGATCTCGAACATCAAGATGCCGAGCGCGTAGATATCGGTGCGGTAGTCGACGCCGATGCCGCGCGCCTGCTCCGGCGACATGTACTCGGGCGTCCCGAGCATCACGCCGGTCTTGGTGGTGAACGCCGGGACCCCGTACTCCGGCATGAGCTTCGCGAGGCCGAAGTCGAGCAGCTTGACCTCCGGCCAGCGGTCGTCGTGGGTCACCAGGAACACGTTGTCGGGCTTGAGATCGCGGTGCACGAAGCCGTTGTCGTGCGCGGCGATCAAGGCCTGTGCGATCTCGTCGATCACGGAGGCCGCCTCGCTCGGGTGCAGCACGCTGCGCTTGAGCCGCCGGCGCAGCGATTCGCCGACGAGCAGATCCATCACGTGGTAGGCGCGGCCGTCGGGCAGCGCGCCGTACGCGAAGATGTCGACGATGTTCGGGTGGCCGATCTGGTTGACCGCGCGCGCCTCCTGGATGAACCGCTCGACCGTGATCGCCGATCGCGAGACCTCGGGCCGCAGGATCTTGATCGCGGCGCGCTTGCCGATCACCGGGTGCGTCGCGCTGTAGACCACGCCCATGCCGCCGTGGCCCAGCTTGCCGTCGATGACGTAGCCGCCGACCTCGGTGCCGGGACCGACGCGCATGCCGATCGGATCGTCGTCGCCGTGGTCTTCGTGAGGCTCCACAGCATCGACGACGGTCAGCCGCTCGCTATCGTGGTCCTCTACCACCGCTAGACTCTACAGCGTCTGGAGAAAGCCGATCAGGGCGGCGCGCTGTTGCTTGGTGGCGTGCCGGAACGCCTCGCGTGCCGACAGCGCCTCACCACCGTGCCAGAGGATCGCCTCGGCGATCGTGCGGGCGCGGCCGTCGTGCAGGAACGTGGCATCGGGCGCGACGATCTGGACGACGCCAAGCCCCCACAGCGGCGGCGTCCGCCACTCGACCCCCTGGGCGGTGAAGTCGGGGCGCGCATCGGTGAGCAGGTCGCCGACATCGTGCAGCAGCAGATCGGTGTACGGATGGATCGTCTGGTGGGCGAGCTGGGGGACCGCGTGGTCGCCGGTCACCAGGGTCGGCACGTGACACGAGGCACAGCCGAAGTCGTCGAACAGGCCGCGCCCGCGCCGAGCTGCCGCATCTTGCGGCGCCGCGGCCGGAACGGCGATCGTCGACACGAAGAACAGCGTCTGCGCGAGCTGGTCGTCGGTGACGTCGGTCCTGCCGTCGGGGTCCGGCAGCAGCTGGTTCGACAGGCCCATGTCGGTCGCGAACGCGCCCGCGGTCTGCTGGCGCAGCGTCGGCACCGTCGCCTTGTGACCGAACCGGCCGATCGCCTGTGCCTGCCGCTCGGGATCCCACACCAGGTTGACGCGGCCCGAGATGCCGTCGCCGTCGTCGTCGTCCGGGTCGGCGAGCGCCACCAGCGTGGCGTCGGGGACCGCCTCGAGGAGCCCGAGCCCGAACACGCCGGGCGCCTGGCGGTACGACGTCCGGACGTCGCCTCCCAGGAACGAGCCGTCGGGTAACAGGGGCTCGACCCGCGGCGCGCGCAGCATCACGGCCTCGCCATCGCCGTAGCGCTCGGCGTGCTCGATCCACGACAGCGTCACGAGCACCTCGGGCAAGCCGACGGTCGCGTGGTCTTGCAGCTGCAAGCCGAACCCGGGGACCGGGACGTCGCCGCCGGGTACGTCGGGCGTTCCGGTCGTGAGGCTGACCCGGATCAAGCCCTGCGATTGCAGCGCGCCGTTGCCGATCAGCGACAGGCCACGCCCGTTGCCGCCGTGGCAGCCGAAGCACGCGTCGTTGTTGAACAGCGGGCCGAGCTGCGGGATCTCCCAGTGAAAGTCGAACGGCCCGCGGCCGGCCTGGAACACGTGGCGCTGATCGACCGTCAGGTTCTGGGCCGGGTGCGTGAACGCATCGCGCGTTCGATCGGCGACGGTCGTATCGCCGCCCTGGCGATCTTCGGGATCCCGGCCGCCGCCGTCGCTGCAGGCGGCCAGCGCGCACAGGGCGATCGCGAGGCGTGGCACGGTCATCAAGGCTACCGCCTCGCCGCCCGCGAGACCAGCGAGAACGCCTCGGCCCGGCGGTCGCTGCCGCCCGCTCGGCCGCCCCGATGTGACGTCCCGCAAGCGGGCGGTCCTGCCTCGGTTCGGACGGCCACGGGGCGCAGCGCGGACCCGCGTCGATCATTCATTGCAGCCGTCGCAGCCATCGCGGCGCGCTCATCGCGCTACGCGGTGCGCTCGCCGGCGAGCAGCTGCTCGTAGGTCTCGCGATCGCGGATCACGGTGTAGCGGTCGCCGGTCACCAGGACCTCGGGGGCGCGCGGCCGCGTGTTGTAGTTCGAGGCCATCGCCGCGCCGTACGCCCCGGCGGCGCCGATCCACACCAGCTCGCCCTGCGCGAGCTCCGGCAGCTCGCGATCGCGCGCGAAGAAGTCGCCGCTCTCGCAGATCGGCCCGACGATGTCGGTCGTGATCAGCGCGCGATCCGGCCGCGCGACGGGGCGGATCGGATGGAACGAGCCGTACAGCGCGGGCCGCATCAGATCGTTCATCGCCGCGTCGACGATCGTGAAATGCTTGGCCTCGTTGCGCTTGCGATACAGGACCCGGGTGACGAGCGCACCCGCGCGGCCGACGATCACGCGGCCGGGCTCGGTGTAGAGCGTGACGCCGAGCGCGGCGAGGGGCGCGAGCGCGGTGCGCACGGCAGCGCCGTACTCCGCGGGCGAGGGCGGCGGCGGCTCGCCCTTGCCGTAGTCGATGCCGAGCCCGCCGCCGACGTCGATGTGCTCGATCGCGATGCCATCCGCGGTGAGCTCGCCGATCAGCGTGATCAGGCGCGCGATCGCGTCGCTGAACGGCGAGGTCTTGGTCAGCTGCGAGCCGATGTGACAATCGACGCCGACGATCGCGATGCCGTTCAGCTGCTTGGCGCGGCGGAGCAGCGCGCGGGCCTCGGCCATCCCGACGCCGAACTTGTTCTGCGCGAGCCCGGTCGAGATGTACGGATGGGTCTGGGGATCGACGTCGGGGTTGACGCGCAGCGCGATCCGCGCCCGGGTCCCGGCCGCGCGCGCGACGCGATCGAGCACGTCGAGCTCCTCGGCGCTCTCGACGTTGAACGTGCCGATGCCCGCCGCGAGGGCGGTGGTCAGCTCGTCCAGGGTCTTGCCGACCCCCGAGAACACGACCTTCGCCGGGTCCCCGCCCGCCTTGATCCAGCGCACCAGCTCGCCGGCCGAGACGATGTCGGCGCCGGCGCCGAGCCCGACGAGCACGTTCAGGATGCCCAGGCTCGCGTTCGCCTTGACCGCGTAGCACACGCGGTGCGGGATCCCGTCGAGCGCGGCGTCGAACGCGCGGTAGGCGCGCTCGAGCTCGCCCCGGCTGTAGACGTAGACCGGCGTGCCGACCTGCTCGGCGATCCGCGCCAGCGGCACGGCCTCGCAGTACAGCTCGTCGCCTCGATACGCAAACGGCTCGGACGTCATGGTGGGGCGGGTTGTACCCCAAGCGCGGCGCAGATCCGATCGATCTCGGCGATGACGCGGCCTCGCGCGGGACCGCCGGGCAGATCGCGGCGGTCCACCGCCCGTGCGGGATCGAGCCAGCCGGCGACGTCGGCCGCGAACGCCGGATGCACCGCGCGCAGCTCCTCGAGCGGCAGCGCGCGGAGCTCGACGCGCCGCTCGGTCGCGATGCGGACCAGGTGCCCGGCGACGTCGTGCGCCTCGCGAAACGCCACGCCGCGGGTCACCAGGTAGTCGGCGAGCTCGGTCGCCACGAGGTGGCCCTCGTCGATCGCGGCGCGCAGCCGCGCGACGTCGAACTCGAGGCTCTCGATCATGCCGCGCGCGACGGCGAGGCAGGCCTCGAGCGTCTCGACCGCGTCGTACAGTGGCTCCTGGGTCTCCTGCAGATCCTTGTTGTAGGCCAGCGGCAGGCCCTTCACGACCGTCATCAGCGTGACCCACGCGCCGATCGTGCGACCGACCTTGCCGCGCAACAGCTCCGCGAGGTCGGGGTTCATCTTCTGCGGCATCAGGCTCGAGCCCGAGCAATACGCCTCGCCGATCCGCACGAACCCGAACTCGGCGGTCGTCCACAGCACGAGCTCCTCGCCCAGGCGCGACAGGTGGACCTGGGCGATCGCGATCGCGGCGACCAGCTCGATCGCGAAGTCGCGGTCGCCCACAGCATCGAGCGAGTTCTGCGTGACGCCGGCAAACCCCAGCGTCGCGGCCACGAGGTCGCGATCGATCGGCAGCGTCGTGCCGGCCAGCGCACCGGAGCCGAGCGGACAGACGTCGCCGCGCCGCGCGGCGTCGCCGATCCGGCCGCGGTCGCGCTCGAGCATCGCGTCGTACGCGAGCAGGTGGTGCGCGAGCCGGATCGGCTGCGCACGTTGTAGGTGGGTGTACCCGGGCATCAGCGTGTCCACGTGCTTGCGCGCCTGGGTCACCAGCGCACGCCGCAGCTCATCGATCGCGTCCACGAGGCGCATCGCCGCGGCCCGCGCGTAGAGCCGGAGGTCCGTCGCGACCTGGTCGTTGCGGCTGCGCCCGGTGTGCAGCCGCCGGCCCGCATCGCCGATCTCCTCGATCAGCCGCGCCTCGACGTTCATGTGCACGTCCTCGAGCGCCGTGTCCCAGGGCAGCTCGCCGGACGCGAGGCGCTGGGAGACGCTCCGGAGCCCGCCGACGATCACGACCGCATCCTCGGTGCTGATCAGGCCTTGCGCGGCGAGCATCTCGGCGTGCGCGATCGAGCCTGCCACGTCATGCGGTAAGAGCCGGCGATCGAACCCGATCGACGCGTTGAGCGCGGCGGCGGCCGGATCGAGGGCGCCTTCGAATCGTCGACCTCTCGCACCTTTCGGTCCCGACATGACGCGCAGTATAAAGCGCTCCATGACGAACACAGAGCGGGTGACGTTTCCATCGAGCGCAGGCGAGGCAACGGGCGTCCTGGTGACCCCGGCGGGTGGCGGCAAGCCGCCCGCGGTGGTGGTGCTGCAGGAGTGGTGGGGCATCAACGAGCAAATCCAGGCCGTCGCGGCGCGCTACGCCGAGGCCGGCTTCGTGGCGCTGGTGCCGGACCTCTACCACGGCCAGCTCGCCAAGGACGCCGAGGAAGCGACCCGCCTGATGAAGGCGCTCGATTCCGGCAAGGCGGTGCAGGAGATCGCCGGCGCGGTCGCGTTCCTGCGCGAGCGCTCGAATGGCAAGATCGCCATCACCGGCTACTGCCTGGGCGGCGCGTTGTCGTTCCGGAGCGCGGCCCACATCCGCGGCCTCGCCGCCGTCGTGCCGTTCTACGGCCTGCCCGGCGACCTCGACTGGTCGAAGATCGACGCGCCGATCCAGGCCCACTTCGCCCAGCACGACGACTGGGCGACCGTCGCGGGCGCGGAGAAGATCAAGGCCGCGGTCACCGTCCCCATGGAGCTCCACGTCTACGACGCCCAGCACGCCTTCGCCAACGAGCAGCGCCCGGACGTCTACCACCCCGAGGCCGCCAAGCAGGCCTGGGGCCGCGCCCTCGCGTTCCTGCGCGCCCACACGGCGTAACCTCGCTGAAAGAACCGAGCTGTCCTCGGCGTGGTGCCAGCTGGCGTCCCGGATCAGCCGAGCGGCTTCAGATCCTCGAGGATTCGTGATGCTGCAAGCGCGCGAATTCGATCCGACAGCGGATAGGTCTCGGTGCCGGCGTGGACGACATCTATCCGGTCGAGTCCCAGCGCTGCAAGGGCGCTTCGCGCCGACGTGGTGGCCGCCGGGGCGGTGGTGAGCTTGACCTCGAAGCCGAGGCGCCGCCCGCCGGCGATCACGAGTAGATCGATCTCGGGGCCAGCGTGGGTTGCCCAGAAGAAGCATTGTTCGGGGCGCGCGCCCAGGCGGCGAACCACTTGCGCGATGACAAAGCCTTCCCAGCTCGCACCGACCTTCGCGTGGCCGTCGAGCTGCTCCTGGCTCTCGATGTCGAGGAGCGCGTGTAGCAAACCCGAGTCACTCACGTACACCTTGGGTGACTTGACCTGGCGCTTGGAGATGTTCTCGAACCACGGTTGCAGCTGGCGAACGACGAAGGTCGAGCTCAGCGAGTCGAGGTAGCGACGAACGGTCATGTCGCTCACCCCCATCGACCTGCCGAGCTCGGACCAGTTGAGCACCGAGCCGTGGACGTGGGCGAGCATCGACCAGAAGCGGCGCATCGTCGGCTCCGCGGTCCGGATCCCGAGCATCGGAAGATCGCGCTCGAGGAACGTCTGGATGAAGTCCCGCCGCCACTGCAGGCTGGCCGCGCCGCTGGGCGCGGTGTATGAGCGCGGAAATCCGCCGCGTAGCCAGAGCCGAGCGAGGTTGCGGGGCGTGACCTCGGCGAGATCGAGTCCACCCAGCGGGTGGAAAGCAATCCTTCCGGCGAGCGTTTCGGAGCTCTGCGCGAGCAGCTCCGGCGCGGCGCTTCCGAGCACTAGAAATCGCGCACTACGTGGCCGATCCACGAGCACGCGCAAGATCGGAAAGATCTCGGGCCGGCGTTGCACCTCGTCGAGGACGACCAACCCCTTGAGCGGGCCGAGCACGCGCTCGGGATCTTCGAGCCGCCTGAGATCAGCAGGCCGTTCGAGGTCGAACATCGCCACGTTGCGGCGCCCCTGGGCGATCTGGCGGGCGAGCGTCGACTTGCCGATCTGGCGCGGTCCCAGGATCGCGACCACGGGGCTATGTGTAAGCAGCCAGCGGACGCGGTTGACGTGCTCGGTGCGGGAAATCAGCACTTGAAAATTCATACCACGGCGATGAATTTTCAAGGCGTCGATTCCGATGGCCTCGGCGCGCGAGATGCTTCGCGCAGGCCGTGGTGCTCGCGCGCGGTCGCGCGGATGGTGCTCGTGTGAGGTCGCGCGGGTGGTGCTCGTGCGAGGTCGCGCGGGTGATGGCGCTCGCGCGCGGTCGCGCGGCTGCCACGCTCGGGGTTCCCCTTCGGACCCGCTACGCCTCCGCGCTTCCCCCGGGCGTTCTCTGCTTCGCAGCACCCTCCCGGGCCGCGGCCACGGCGGTCTCTCTGCTTTCACCACCGGCGAGCCCCGCGGGCCACGGCGCTTCGCGCCTGCCCGCTGGGGGGCCCCCGCGCGTTCGGCTTCGCTCTCCGAAGGGGGACCCACTCGCGGGCGCGCCGCGCGATGACGAGGCGCGAGCGCTCGCGCCAGGCTGGGGCTGCAACGCGTCGCGCTTAGCGCAGACGCGATGGCGCGATCGCTGAACTCGTCTTGATGAGCACAATGCAGCGCGGCGCAGAGCTACGGCGTCGGGAGCGGCGATACCTGTGTCCCGAG
>Ga0137437_1000500_pt1 | contig 12324 bp, 8 predicted proteins | sample EasRivERMGT138_2_FD_102332 | JGI IMG/M metagenome (GOLD analysis project Ga0137437, IMG submission 102332) | Soil microbial communities from meander-bound floodplain in the East River, Colorado, USA - East River MetaG ERMGT138_2 | ecosystem: Environmental > Terrestrial > Soil > Floodplain ...
CAGGAGAGCGCGCCGTAGCAGACTCCGTAGGTAGAGCGGCCGCCCTTGACGCCGTCGACCATGCGGCAGGGGCAGATCGCTTCGCAGTTGCAGGACTCGAAGTACGAGCCGCGCACCCGGAAGGTCACAGCGCCCACAGCCCGGCTCCGATCGGCGGTGCGATCATCGCCTGTCCTCCGCGGCGACGCCGTCGGCGCGATCGCGCGCCAGCATCTCGAGGTACAGCATCACCTGGCCCACCGTCAGCTCGGCGCACTCGGCGGGCGTCCAGCCGAACTCGCGCGACAGGACGAAGCACGCCCTGGTGAGCGGCGCGCGCACCGCCTGATCGAGCCCCTCGGCGTCGAGCGACAGGCCGGAGAGCGCGTTCACCCGCTGCAAGAGGAACTGCACCACACCGGCCGGCAGGTTGCCGACCTGCTCGACGGTGAGCGCGGGCGCGACCAGCGCCTGCTGCACCATCAGCACGCTGGTCAGGAGCCGCTGCTCCTTGGCCGCGCGGGTGACCCGCTCGATGTCGCGCACCGCGAGCGGCCGCAACGTCACCTCGCCGGCCAGCTCGCCCGACGGCGGCGTGCTGCCGTCGCCGGGGCGCAACAACGCCGCCGGCACGCCGACCTTGTACGTCAAGGTGGCGCCGGCCAGAAGCTCGTCGGCGGTCAGTTGCGCCATGTCACGCCGCCGAGGCGTCCTCGACCTTCACCCACAGGGCCCGGAACCCGATCTTCTCCATCACGTAGTCGTCCTCGGGCAGCCCGTAGGCCCACTCGTCGATCTTCACGCCCGCCACCGTCAAGGTGGCGACCGTGCCCGGCACCGCCGGGTTCTCGAGGCGCACGCTCAGGTTGAAGCTCGGGCTCACCGGCGATCCCTGGGGCCGGCTGTCGGCGGCGTCCCCGAGCATCAACCGCAACAGCGCGCCGTTGATGTACGCGCGCTCGATCGTGCCGTACACGTTCATGTTGCCGCTGCGCAGCTCGGTCGCGAAGCGCTGGCCGAGCTCGTGGAATGGCTTGACGTCGTTGGTGACGCGCACCGAGACGCCGGTGCAGCGGCCGATCGGCGTGAGCGCGAACTGATCGATCACGCCCTTGGCCTTGTCGCCCTCGGGGCCGGCGTCGACTGCGACCGAGATGGTGCCGTCCGAACCGCGAAATACCGTGGATGCCATGGCTACCGTCTCCTCACTCGAGAGTCATGATGACCTTCACGAAATCGATCGAGAAGGTCGGTTGAAGGGTCAGCGTCACCTGACACACGCCGTCGATCTCCTGGCGGCGGGTCGCGCTGACGTCGAGGGTGTAGGCCTGGAGCATCTCGTCGAGGATCATTCCGGACAGGAATCCGTCGAGCGTGGCCTTGAGCGCGGCCCGGACCCGGGCGTTGTTGAGCTTGCCGATGTACGGGTTGGAGCCGCGCCGCACGCCCTCCTTGGCGTAGTCGACGATGCGCCGCACCGAGATCTGCTTGAACGCCCCGGGGTCGGTGGTGATGCCCTTGAGCACGCGGGTGCCGAGGCCGCGGAACAGCACCAGCACGCGGTTGTTGAGCAGCTGCTTCTGCTGCGCGCGGGTGTAGTCGGCGGTGAGGCCGTCGACCGCGACGTCCTTGTTGGTCAGGCTGACGTGGGGCGCGATGCCGGCGAGGCGGCCGGCCACCAGCGCCGCCGCGTAGGGCGCGGACAATGACACCTGCTTGTTCTGCTCGCCGGTGCGCGCGGCGTCGTCGGCCTTGATGCCGGGCGCCACCAGGATCACGCGCGCGTTGGCGGCGACGCTGACGTCGGCGCTGGCGATCGTCGCCGGCGTGTCCGACGACACGCCGAGCACCGCGATGCGCTCGCGGTTGTCGGTCTCGGTCGACTCGAGGTGCTTGAGCACGGTCGCGCCGATGTCCTTGCAGGGGAAGCCGCCGATCGCGATCAGGTTGACCGGCTGGTTGGCGACCAGATCGAGCGCGGCCGCGACCTCGGTCGAGCCGGCGGCGGCGCCGTCGGGACCGCCCTGCGTGCTGGGCGTGTTCTCGACGCCGGTCGGCCGCGTGGTCGCCGGCGCGCCGGTCGGCAGGGTCCCGACCTTGACCCAGCGGCTGTTGGCGTTGATCGCCTGCGCGAGCGCGAGCGCGGTCGCGCCCTCGAAGGTCTCGCGCGCCGCGCCGTTGGGCCGCGACAAGGTGAGCGTGAGGAGCACCGGACCGGTGCCGGTGGCGTCCATCGTCGCCTTGAGCCCGTTGGCCCAGGTGCCGGGCGTCACCGCGGTGAACGTGAACAACGGGGTGGCGTTGTCGTTGACCTTCCACGCCGCCGACGCCATCGCCGACGCGCCGGGCGCGGCGACGCGGACCGCGTACACCGTCGACGCGCCGCCGCCGAACACCTGCTCGAGGGTGCGGGTGAGCGTCAGGTTGGGCGTGGCCGCCGCCGGGTCCCAGCGATCGTAGTCGCCGAAGGTATCGAGGGCCTCGCTGTAGCTGCCCAGCACGCGGAACTCGCCCAGCGGGCCGCGGCTCGCGGTGCCGATCACGCCCACGTTGCCGGACGCGATGCCGCCGACACCGATGAGCCCCTCTGCCCGCACGTCGATGTACGTGCCGGGCAGGATCATTTCACCTATCGTCTCGCTCATGGTTGCTCCTCGGCTCAGGTCATTGCAGCGCTGCGTCGATCGGGATCGACCGGATCACGCGGCCCGACGACTCGGGTTGGTTGCGTTCGTGCTCGTATGCGAAGCGAAACCGCGCGCTGCGGCGGCGGGCGTCCTCGATGGGATCGGCGGCCACGCTCGACAGCGCGGTGACCTCGATCGCCATGAGGCGGCGGATCGCCTTGCGCGCGGCCGGCGCGATCAGCAGGCCGATCACCTGATCGGACAGCGACGCGACGGTGGCGGCCGGCGTGCCGACCACGTCGACGCGCAGGGTGCCGGCCAGCCGGGTGAGCTGCTGCTCCCAGCGGCCGAGGAAGTACGACAGCACCACGGTGCCGTTCGGCGGTAGCGCGGTCGCAAACGTCAGCGTGCCCTCGACCGGATCGCAGCTGCACTCCAGAGCGCTGGGCGGGCCGGTGACCACCGGGCGCGCGACGCCGCCGACGGTGACGACCAGATCGAGATCGGTGATCGAGCCCGGCGAGCCGTCGGCGCGGACCAGCCCGCCGTGCGGCAGCACCAGCTCGAAGCGATCGACGGACACCAGTGAGAAGCCGGGCTCGCCGGCGAGGAACGGGGCGTCGAGCGCGATGGTCGCGCTCTGGGGCAGGGCGGGCGGCGCGCTCACGATCGCGCCGACGGCGCGGCCGATGTTCACGCTGTCGCGGCTCGACGCCTCGAGCGACAGCACCACCGCCGGCAGATCGGCTGCCTCGATCGGTTCGGCGACGCCGATGTGCGGCACCGGCGATAGCCCGCCGCTGCCGAGGTAGGTCGCCACCGCGCCGAGCAGATCGCGCTCCGGCACGGGCTAGACCCCTCCCGGGTCGGGCAGATCGAGGAGGAACGCCAGACCGCGCGACAGATCGAGGTTGGACGGATCGCCGGGGCGCAGCGAGCCGGTCGCGGTGACGTCGGCGTCGGCGCGGCGCGCGACGTCGAGCCAGCGCCGCAACAGCGGCACCCAGCCGACCCGGTTGGCGACGTCCTCGCCAGGCGACTGCGGCCGCCAGCTCTCGTCGGGTGCGAGCATCATCGGATCGGGCTCGGCCGCGGGCCGGCCGCGCTTCTCGCTGCGCGCGCCGCCGGCGACCAGCATCTTCCACTCGTTGACGCGGCGGCGATCGAGGTTCCAGTTGCGGAAGCACTGGTAGACCCGCCCGATCGGCGTGGGCCCCGGGAACCGGGTCACCGCGCCGACGGTGGGCAGGCGCTCGGCGTCGGTGAGCACGTGCGACACGCCGCCCAGGCACAGCAGCGCCGCGAGATCGGCGGCGTGATCCATCGCGGTGTCGCCCGAGAACAGATCGCCGGCGCCGGTGCCGATCGGCGCCAGGCCGTCGCGGCTGTGGCCGCCGGCGCGCACGTAGGCCGAGCCGGCCGCGCTGACCGCGTCGATCGCGACGCTGAACGGCGCGTCGAGCTCCATCACCCGATCGCCGACGACGCGGGTGACGGTGCGCTCCTCGGACTCGGGGAGGTTGGTGGTGCCGCCGCCGAGCGCGGGCGCGGCGCGGACCCAGGCCGCGCGGATCACGTCGCCGACCTGGAACAGCCGCGTGAAGGTGGTGCCGGTGCCGATCACCTGCGGGCGATCCGACGCGAAGTTGGTGGCGCCGGCCGCGGCCAGCGTCGCCGCGCCCGCGCCGGTCACGGTCTGGATCGTACCGGCGCCCGACTGATCGTAGCGGCGATCGGCGGTGATCCGCGCCACCGCCGCCGCGGCGGCGCCGAGCGCGGGGGCACCGGTGATCGGCAGCACCGTCGTGAGGTGGGTGTCGTCCTGGATCGCGAGGACGATGCCCTGGTTGGCCGCGGCGCCGATCTGGATGATGTCGCCGGGCGAGAAGTCGCGCAGGAAGCGGGTGGCGAAGCCGAGGATCGCGCTGGCGCCGGCCGCGGGCGCGTCGGCGGTCGCGGTCTGGCCGGCCAGCGCGATGGTCGCGCCGTCGGCCTCGTCGTTGGCGACCACCGCGGTGACCGGTCCCCGCCCGGTGACCTGCACTCCGAGCGCGGCCTTGCTCGCGTGATGGATCGCGAAGCCGTGATCGGCGTCGGTGCCGAGCTCGCGCCACTTCACCACCGCGGCGAGGCGGTTGGCCTGGGTGTCGGCCAGGTTGTCCTCGCTCGCGTCGGCGAGGATCGGACCTTCGCCGAGCAGCCCGCGCTCGCGCTCGGGGATGTCGATGCGCACGGTCAGCACGCCGGCGCCGCCGCCGCTCTCGCGGATCTTGCCGAGCGCGGTCGCGTAGTCGCCGAGGCGCACCGGGCTCGGCGGCAGCGCGACGGTGAATTCCGGCGCGTCGGTGGCGGGCGGCTCGGTCGCGAGGAACTTGATCTCGATCCGATCGCCGCGGACCCGCACCCAGCACTTGAGCGTGCCGCCGGCCAGCCACAAGGTCATCAGCTTGCGGCGGCGGCTCGACGGCAGCGAGCCGTCGTGGCCGGTCGGATAGTAGAGCTGCGCGAGCGTCGGCGCCGGCACGTCGGCGTCGGACACCAGCACGCCGTCGTCGAACAGCCGCAGGTAGCGGCGCTCGAGGAGGTACGCGTCGGTGTCGTCGGGGCTGGTGCCCCACGCGCCCATCGCGAACAGGATGCCGGCCGGCGCTGCGACCCCGAGGCCGAACGCGATCGCCGCCCACAGAGCCCACCAGCCGAACGCGGCCCCGCCGCCCGCGCGCAGGTCCTCGGCGATGGTCTTGATCGCGAGGTACGCGAGCGGGAACAGCGACATCAGGATGTGCATCACGAACACGCCGGCCAGCACGCGGTTGTAGCGGCCGCTGCCGCCGCGGATCGCGAGGATGTAGACGAACGCGAACAGGAGCTCGAGCAGCGCCGGGATGCCGAGCATCAACCAGCGGGTGGTCGCGCTCGCGTCGGCGTCGCCGATCATCGTGAAGCACGCGATCGAGAAGCCGAGCACCACCGCGGCGAGGATCAGCGCGACCCAGGCCTCCTGGCTGAAGCCGCGGTACGACGACAGGTTGAAGATGAGGACGTAGAGCGGGATCACGCAGCCCGACACGCCGTACTGCAGCGCCAGCACCTCCCACCACGCGCGCTCCTCGCCGCGATGGGCGTCCTCGGTGATGAGCTTGCCGCTGGGCAGCGCGCTGAACGCCGGCACCGTGATCAGTGACGGGAACGCCATCGGCGTGAGCAGCGCCGCCCAGGTCCAGTAGTTCCAGTCGTGGCGGGTGCCCATGATGGCCCGCATCGTCGAGAAGCCCTCGGCGATCCAGTCCTTCGACACGCCGGGCAGCGAGCGCAGCGACGCGAACGCGGTCTCGAAGTCATCCCAGCCGGCCTTGCTCGCGTCGTAGGTGGTGGTGGCGACCTCGGCGAAGGCCTGGAACAGCACCGGCGGTACCTCGGAGCCGGTCGGCAGCCAGTTGGTCCAGCGATCGCCGGTGATCATGGTCGGCGAGATCACCTTGCGACGGACCGCATCGTCGACGGTGGCGTCGATCACGGCGCGGCCGCGCGCGCGATCGGTGCCGGCGGTGAAGCCGGGCAGCACGGCCGGCGGCGAACCGGCGGTCGGCACGACCGAGGCCGGCAGGTGCCACGCGGCGTCGGCGAGGCCGGGGCCGATCACCACCTCGCCGGCGACGTGGCACAGGTGGCCGAGGAAGAACGCCTTGGCGCGATCCAGGTGCGCCGCCTTGGCGGTCTCGTCGGTCTCGGCGTTGATCAGCTCGCGGGCTCGCTTCCACACCGCGAGCGCGAACCTGGTGGTCCCGGCGTCGACCTTCTCGCGGCGATCGTCGCGCGTGCCCTTGCGCAGGGTCTGGTACAGCCAGTCCTGGCCATCGGCGAACAGCGACGAGAACGCCGGCATCGTCGGGCCCAGCGCGCCCATCACGAAGAACTTCGACGTGGTCTCGGCGGGCGCGCTCGAGAACGCGCCCGGGAAGTCCCGGATCGGCACGCTCGGCAGGACGTTGGTGACCGCGAGCGCCTGCTCGGCGAGGAACAGGACCCGGGCCTCGATCGGCTTGAGCGGGTTGGGCGCCACCGCGATCCGCTTGCGGCGCAGGCTGTCGCGGATCTGGATCAGGCGCTGGCGCGCCATCAACGCGATCGCGGGCGGCTGCAGGAGGCGGATCATCCGATGCTCCCGGTGAGCGAGGCCGAGGCGCCGCCGCCGCTGCCGCTGCCGCTGGGCAGCGACTGCTGCAGCCGCTTGAACGCGCTCACGGTGTCGTCGAGCCCCGTCGACACCTCACCGGCAAGGCCGTCGAGGGCGTCGAACACCGGCGCGAGCAGGTTGTCGAAGTCGAGCTGCTCCATCACATGCAGCAGATCGTCGACGATCTGGAGCGGCACCCGCAGGATGCGCTCGGCGTGCAGCTTGTCGAGGAGGCGAGCCACGGTGTCGCGGATGGCCTCGAGCAGGTGGATCACCACGCCGAGCGGATCGAAGTCGCGGAGCGTGTCCTGCAGCGCGGTGAACGAGCCGAGAGGCCCAGCCAGGAGCACGTCGGGTGAGAGCTGGGCGATCTGCGCCTTGGTCTCGTCGACCAGGCCCTGGATCGCGTCGACGATCGGGGTCAGATCGATCGCCGCCACCGAGCGCTCGAGCTGGCCGATCGAGTCGAGGATCGGCACGAGCAGGGCGTCGATGAACACGCGCAGGCGATCGCGCACCGCGGTGATGATCGGCGTGAGCAGGCCGGCGACCCGGGCCGGCTCGATCTGGTCGAACACGTCCTCCGCGATGCCGCGGAAGCCGCGATCGAGATCGCGCAGCCCGATCCGGCCCAGGATGCGGCGGCCCAGATCGGTGACCGGCCGCACCGGCGCGAACGCATTGCGCAGGCCGGTCGCACCGTCGTCCGCCGTCGAGAACCCGGTGCGCCGCAACGTCTCGACCGCGGCCGCCGATCCGGCGAGCACCTGCCGGTACCGGGTCTGGTTGGCGATCAGGCTGGCGAACGCCGACTCGGGCTCCATGCCCGACGACGCGACCTCGAAGCGGATGCGCAGCGGCGAGCCCTCGGGGTACTTGTCGCTCGCGATCACGTTGCGCACCGCGCGCGCGGACGCCGATATCCGGGTGCCGAGCGCGCCGACGTCGAGCCCGTTCACCGATGCGGTCATGGCGTCGATCGCGGCGGCGATGCGGCCGGCGCGGGCGACCAGCTCGCTGCTCGCGGTGGCGGCGCCGGTGAGCCACGGCCGCACCGTCGCGAAGCTGTCGGGCGACAGCTTGAGGTCGCTGCCCATGAGCGCCATGCACACCAGGTTGCCGAGCGGATCGAGCGGCGAGCCGCCGGGCAGCTCGGCGAGCGCGCGCCGCCCGCGCCGCAGGAGCTCGGTGAGGCGCGCGGTCTGGTGGATCGGATCGATCGCGTCGAGCTTGCCGAGCGCCTGATCGCGCAGGCCGGTGAGGGTGGAGCCCCACTGGTCGAGCTTGAGGGTCTCGACGAGCTGGGCCCGCGCCTGATCGAGGCGCTCCTCGATCGGGCGCAAGAGCGCGGCCGGGTTGTACTGATCGATGATCTCGTCGATGCGGCGGAACACCGCGCGCACCGGCTCGAGCTGGGCCGACAGGTCGAACTCGGTGACCGCGGTCCGCACCTTGTCGATGGCGTCGGCCAGGGGCTCCAGGCTGAGCTGCGGCGACAGGTTGCGGACGTCCTCGGCGAGACCGCCGAGCTTCTCGTCGAGCTGGGTGACGTAGATGCGCGGGTGGTGGTCCTTGATGACCTGGAGGACCTCCTCGTACTTCAGCTGGAGGTCGTGGAGGCCGTCCTCGATCTCGTCGCGCAGCGCGAACTTGCCCTCGGGCGTGATCTGCAGGACCGACCTGATCTGCTCCTTGAAGCCGTCGGCGTCGACGTCCCGGATCGGCTTGAGCGCGTTGTCGACGTCGGCCTCCATCGAGTCGGGCAGGAGGCTGAACGGGATGGCGCCGACCACGTCGGCGGTGGTGCCGATGACCTCGACCGCGGTGTCGAAGTACGGCTTCATGTGGGCGCGGCCGATCAGCTCGGCGAGGCCGCGAATGTTGTCCTGGACCTGACCCATGATCTGGTCGAGGTGGAGGCCGTCGATGAAGATCTTGGCCTCGCCGAAGAACTCGTCGATCGAGGTCTGGAGACCGTCGACGGTGGCCTCGATCAGGCCGAGGATGCGCTGGGCCTCGGTCGCGGTGTCCTCGAGGGTGTCGCCGATCGTGCCGACCACGCCGCGCAGGAAGTCGAGCGCGGTCGTGATCGGCCCCAGCGCGGTGCGGATGGCATCGGCGATGTCGTCGAACGGCAGCGCCGCGATCACGCCGCGGACCTCGCCGAGCGCGCCGCGCACCGTGTTGACGACGCCCTCGAGCGCGTCGGCGATGGTGCGGGTGACGTCGGCGACCTTGGCCAGGATGTCGGCGACCGGCTTGATCGCGCCCGCGGTGTCGATCGACGAGATGCCGGCGGCGGCGGTGCCGACCAGGCCTTCGACCTGGTCGAGCAGCGCGTCGATCGTCAGCTCGGGGACGGCGTCGGGATCGATCACGCCGAGGTACGGCGTGAGGGCGCCCATCGCCGACGACACCAGGCGCCGGGTCGGGTCGAGATCGGCGCCGCGGACGAACTGCAGGCTGCGATCGATCCGGGTCTGCACCGCCGGCAGGTCGACGTAGACGAGCGTGGCCTCGCCGAGGCCGAGCCCGGTGGCGAGGGCGTCGATCAAGAGGCCGAGGGTGCGGCGGGCATGGGCGACTGCGGCCACCGCGGCTTCCACCGCGGCCGGATCGTCCACGTCGACGCCGCGCACGAAGTTGGCGAGGGCGTCGCCGCCGAACGCGGCATCGGCGCGCGCGATCAGCCGGTCGATGGCCTCGCGATCGAGCTGCTGGGCGGCGAGGGTGGTGACCCGCTCGGCCTCGGCGAGCTCGGTCTCGCACGCCATCAGACCGCCGGTGACCCGGAGCGCGCCGTCGAGCGCGGCGATCGCGTCGCGGGCTGGGGTGATCACGCCGGTGGCCTGACGCCCGCCGGCCAGGCGCAGGATCTCGTTGACCAGCTCGCCGACCGTGGCCGCGGTCGGGTTGATGCGCAGCAGATCGATGATCCGGAGCAGGAGCGCGGGGAAGCCGTCGCCGTCGCCGCGCAGCTCGGCCTCGATCGATCCGATCGCGCCCGCGACGTCGCCGGTCAGGTTGCCGGTGAACAGGCGCTCGAAGGTGTCGAGCGCGCCGGTGATCGGCGCGATGGCGTCGCCGGCGATCGGTAGGCGGGCGAGCAGCGGCTCGAGGCGCTGCACGATCGCGGTCACCTGCGGGCCCAGGCCCGACAGGTCGGCGTTGTCGGCGTGGCGCGTGGCCTCGTCGAGAACGCTGGTGTCGACCCCGACCGACAGGCTGCCGATCCCCTCGTCCTCGTCGTCGCTGCGGTGGGTGTCGATCGCCGACGAGAAGTCGGCCATGCGCGAGCTGACGTCGAGGTTGGTGGTGAGATCGGCGGCGAGGGTCATGGGCCTCCGCCACCGAACAGGTTGGCCAGCGGCTCGAAGGCCGCGCTGGCGCCGCCCAAGCTCTTCTTCATGTCCTCGGCCGCGGTGGTGACCGGCGACAACAGATCGCCGATGTCGGGCACCGCGCCGAGGATCGCGGGCAGGTCGAGCATGTCGAGGCCGAGGTCGGCGAGCGCATCGAGATCGAGGCCGAGCTCGTCGAGCCCGGGGGCCGGCGGCTCGGGCGGCTCGGTGTACTCGCGCAGGACGATGTGGTAGCGGAACGCGTCGGGGACCCCAGCCACCTCCTCGACGATCAGCTCGTCGATCAACACCTGCTCGAGCTCGGTCTCCTTGATGATGTCGGCGACGAAGTCGACCGGCTCGCCGGCGAGGAACTGGCCGCGCACGTCGGCGAAGAACTTGTCGCGGGCTTCGTCGTCCGACAGCGAACCGCAGATCTCGACGACCATCGCGCTGCGGCCGAGGTCCTGGTGCAGGTCGCCCGACAGCCCGATCGTCGGTAGCGCCACCAGACGGCGGACTTCACGCGACGCGACCCGCTCGATGCGCGGTGGCTCCCACGAGCCGATCATAGGTCGAACCAGCAATCGCCCCCCGCCGGCGTCCCAACGCCGAGCGACGCGAATCTACGCGTCCGCATTCGTGCGGTCAAGTCACGACAGCACGCTTTGCCATCCCGCCCAGCAGCTCCGTTCATCGGACAGCTCGTCGAGCAAGTAGCGGCGGCCGCGCTCGGCCATCGCGCGGTGGCGATCTGGATGGCGCGCGAGCATGCTCGCCCACCAGCTCATCTCGTCGGAATCGGATGTCCGGATACCGGTCTCTTCGTGAATGACGATCTCGGGGAACGCGTAGTCGTCCTCGACGATCGGCACCACGCCGTGGGCGTAGGCCTCGATCACCACGCGGCAGTAGCTCTCGCGCGAGCCGCCGGTCTTGTGCATGAGCGTATCGATGGTGCGATAGAAGTCGGTGGCCGAGATGCCGGCCGGGCCCCAGGTCTGCCAGTCGAGGCCGGGCGGTGCTGACCCGATCTTTGCCGCCGCGTTGGGACCGTAGCCGAGCAGGTACACCTTCTTCTGCAGGCCGGGCGGCACCAGCACGCGATCGAAGATGCGCCAGGTGTCGGCGGCGTACTTGCCCATGTCGTCGCGCGAGATCCGGCCGATCTTGTAGCAACCGTCCCACGGACGGTAACGCCACTCGACGATGCTGGCGTCGAAGTAAGGCCGGTACGCAAAGCTCGGCACCTGCGGCCGGATCGCGGCGAGCTGGGGCTCGAGGTGCCCGCGCTGGTACGCGCTGACGAAGCCGAAGGCGTCGATCCAGCCCTGGCGGTGGGCCTCGCGCTCGCCGTCGAACAGCCAGGTCATGCAGTTGAACCAGATCACCTTGGCGGGCCGGCCTGCCGCCATGATGCGCGGCAGGTGGGCGAGGAACTCACCGTTGCAGTAGCTCACGACGATGCGGCCGCGGAACACGTCGTCGCGGTAGTCGTGGACCTGGCAGCCGCGATCGATCTGGCGGCGCCGCGCGTCTGCGTCGACGCCGAACATCGGCACCAGGTGGACGTCGACGTCGTGGCGGCGCCACAGGGCGATCTGGTGATCGAGCTCGGTGTCGGCGCCGCCGTACGCCGACGGGAAGCCGGCGACCCACAGCTCGCGGCGTGTTGCGACCGTGGGAGTTGCGGGTCGATCGCGCGCGGCCAGCCATCCGACCACTGCCGCTGCGGGAGCGGTGGCACCGCCGGTCAGCGGTAGGGTGGCGAGCCGCGCGATCACGCCGCCGTCGCGGCCGCCGGCGTGCATCACCGGAACGTCGCGGTGAGACGCCGCGAGCGCGGCCGCGAGCGCGACCGGACCGTCGCCGTGCACGATCAACACGGCGGGCTCGACCTCGGCGAGGAAGTCGCCCAGGCGGGTGAGCAGATCGGCGAGCTCGGCGGTGGCCGACTCGGCGGGCGCGCCACCGAGGTTGCGGTGCGAGCCCAGCGCGGCGCCGTTCATCAGTGAGCCGCCGGCGATCGTGACGATCGGGTCGACCCGGCGATCGCGGCCGCGCAGATCGGCGACCAGCGGCGCCAGCGCACCGACCGCGGCGGCGTCGCCGGCGACCACCGCCACCCGCCACGTCAGCGGATCAGCGACGGCGGCCGAGCCAGCCACGCTGCCATCTGACGATCACGAGGATACCGATG
>Ga0137437_1000501_pt1 | contig 12318 bp, 9 predicted proteins | sample EasRivERMGT138_2_FD_102332 | JGI IMG/M metagenome (GOLD analysis project Ga0137437, IMG submission 102332) | Soil microbial communities from meander-bound floodplain in the East River, Colorado, USA - East River MetaG ERMGT138_2 | ecosystem: Environmental > Terrestrial > Soil > Floodplain ...
CACGTACGTGTTGGCGGCCATACGGGCCAGCACTTCCTCGATGCCCTCGAATTTGCCGATGGAGATCTTGAACTGGCTGCGCACCCTGCTGTACGCGCTGGTGGTACGCAGAGCCAGCTTGGCTGCGCCAGCGCTAGAAGACGGCAGGGAAATGGAACGCCCGGCGGCAAGGCATTCCATCAGCATGCGCCAACCCTGTCCGGCAAATTCGCGGCCGCCGATGACCCAGTCCATCGGGATAAAGACGTCCTTGCCCCAGTTCGGCCCGTTCATGAACGAAGCGTTCAGGGGAAAGTGGCGGCGACCGATGTTGACGCCGGGATGTCTTGTCGGAATGAGCGCCAGCGTGATCCCGATATCCTCCTGAGTCCCGAGCAAACCATCGGGATCGTGAAGCCTGAATGCAAGCCCAAGCAACGTCGCGACCGGCCCGAGCGTGATGTAGCGCTTTTCCCAGGTCAGTCTGATCCCGACCACCTCGCGGCCTTCGTGCAATCCCTTGCACACGACGCCGAAATCCGGAATCGACCCCGCGTCCGAACCGGCTTCCGGCCCGGTCAGTGCGAAGCAAGGCATCTCCAGGCCTTTTGCCAGGCGCGGCAGATAGTGATTCTTCTGCCCCTCGGTGCCGTAGTGCAACAGTAATTCGGCCGGTCCCAGTGAATTCGGCACCATCACCGAGACGCACGCCGTGGCGCTGCGCGTTGCAAGTTTCTGCACGACCTGGGAGTGTGCGAAAGCGGAGAATCCCATTCCGCCATACTGGCGCGGAATGATCATGCCGAGGAAGCCACGATCCTTGATGAACTGCCAGACTTCCGGCGGCAGGTCGTTCAGTTCGTGCGTGATCTCCCAGTCATTGCACATGCGACAGAGTTCTTCGACCGGCCCATCCAGAAAGGCCTGCTCGTCGGGGGTCAGGCGCGGCTTCGGCGTGCCGAACAATTTGTTCCAATCCGGCTGGCCGCTGAACAATTCGCCGTCCCACCAGACGGTGCCCGCATCGAGCGCCTCCTGCTCGGTTTGCGACACCTGCGGCAGCGCCCGGCGAAACCAATTCAGCAGGGGGTCGCTGACCAGCGCGCGGCGCAACTGCGGCACCATCAGCAGCGCAGCCACGATGAGGAGCAGCGTCCACAGAGTCGTTATGGCGGCGCCGCCCGTACCGGACCACAACGTCAATGCGCCCAGGTAAGCGCCACTGCCAATGGCCCACGCCGCGGCGCCGGCGCGAACATAGGCTAGTATCCAAACCAGCGCCGCAGCCGCGGCCGCCCAGAGAACGGCATTCATGTTCTTTCTCCTCTTTCCGATTCGTCCATTAGCCTCAAGCCGCTCTTCAACCCGACAGGCTTCGTTTGGCTTGCAATGCCGGCAACGGCGCTTGCAATCCCGCTGCAAGGAAGGGAACCCGTCGGCGCATGATGGCTTGCTCGTCCTCCACACCCTTGAGGTTGCAGGATACCGTCAGACTCAGCGCGGCGTTACCGGCTGTTGTGTATGACAGCGTGCCGAACGTGAAGTGCATTCGCCAGGTCAAGTTCTGGTCTGGCATGTCCGGTAACGACCCCATCAACGCGCCCTTGAGTCAGAACTGCGCTTCTTCGAGCGCCAGGACACTGCTCGAGCCATGCACGATTTCCTGTTTGTAGGCTGCCGCCAGGGGAAGGATGTGCTCGGCATAAAAACGCGCGGTGCCGATCTTGGCGCGGTAAAAATCGTAATCATCGTTACTTTCGTCCAACCTGTTTTTCGCGATCAGCGCGGCCCGCGCCATCTGCCAGCAGCCGGCCACCGTACCAAACAGTTTCAAGAACGGGACAGCTCCCGCCGACGCCGCCTTCATATTGCCGGGGAAAGTCGCGAGCAGCCAGTCGGTCGCTGCGGACAATGCCGCAACCCCTTCCGCCAGCGAGCGCCGGATCACGGCGAGGCCGGGGTGGCCGACCTTGGCGAGCTCCGCATCGAAGCCTCGCATCTGCTCGAGAAGCAGCCTGATGGTGGCGCCTTTCTCGTAGGCTACCTTGCGGCCCACCAGATCATTGGCCTGGATGCCGGTGGTGCCTTCGTAGATCGTCGTGATGCGAGCATCGCGCAAGTATTGCGCCGCGCCGGTTTCCTCGACGAAACCCATGCCGCCATGGATTTGCACACCCGTCGACGCAATTTCGATGGACTGCTCGGTACACCAGCCTTTTACCACCGGGGTGAGCAAATCGAACATAGCCTGATTCCTGGCGCGCTCCGTCTTGTCCGGATGCAGCAACGCCTTGTCGAGATGGGCCGACGCCAGCGTGGCCAGTGCGCGCATTGCCTCGGTCTGCGCCTTCATGCTCATCAGCATGCGGCGCACGTCAGGATGATGAATGATGCTGACGCGATCCCCATTCTTTACACCAATCTCCCTGCCTTGGACGCGGTTCTTGGCGTAGTTGAGCGCATGCTGGTAAGCGCGTTCTGCGATCGCCACTCCTTCGATGCCGACTTCGAGGCGAGCGAAATTCATCATCGTGAACATGTATTCCAGACCGCGATTCTCCTCGCCGACCAGATAGCCGAGCGCCCCGTCGGCATCGCCGTAGGCCATCACGCAGGTCGGACTACCATGGATGCCGAGCTTGTGCTCGATGGAGACGCATTTCACGTCGTTGCGTTTTCCCAGGCTGCCGTCGGCGTTGATCAGAAATTTCGGCACGACGAACAGGGAAATGCCTTTCACGCCTTCGGGCGCATCCGGCGTGCGCGCTAGCACCATGTGAATGATGTTCTGCGCCATGTCGTGCTCGCCCCAGGTGATGAAGATCTTGGTGCCGTGAATCCGGAAATGGTCGCCTGCGGGTACGGCTCGAGCGCGCACCGCGGAAAGATCCGAACCCGCCTGCGGTTCGGTAAGATTCATGGTTCCGGTCCATTTGCCGCTCACTAGGTTCGGCAAATAGGTGTCTCTCTGCACATCCGAGCCATGACGCATCAGTGACGCAACCACGCCTGCCGTAAGCATGGGACAGAGGCAGAACGACATGTTAGCCGAGTTCCACATCTCCGATGTCTGCGCCGAAATGATGTGCGGCAATCCCTGCCCGCCGTATTGCGGATCGCAGTTCAACCCGGTCCAGCCGCCTTGCGAGAATTTCCTGAAGGCGTCGGCGAAACCCGGAGCGGAGGTCACCACGTTGTTGTTCAGTTTCGCGCCGCTGGCATCGCCCGGTCGATTGAGCGGATCCAAAACGCCGGTGGCGAACTTGCCCGCCTCTTCCAGCACGGCATCGACCACATCGGGCGTGAGATCCTCACATCCCGGCAACCCGGCGATGTCGTCTAGGCCGATCAATTCCTTGACCGCGAATTTCATGTCGCGTATCGGCGCTGCGTATGTGGACATGTCTTAACTCCTAGTAGCCAGAATTCCAAAGTTCACCACGAAGACGCGAAGACACGAAGTAGAACGAACAGGAAACGAGCAAATTTCAGGGCCCGGCGCTTGCCCGTGTTCCTGGAAGAACCTTTCCATTGCATTGAGCGTGCTTGATGTCCCGCATTGCTTCGTGTCTTCGTGCCTTCGTGGTAAAGGATTTGTGTTTGTTGGACCGGCTCAGTTTAGCGCGGTAGTCAGTTCCGGCACCGCCTGGAAAAGATCGGCGACCAGTCCGTAATCGGCGACCTGGAAAATCGGCGCCTCGGCATCCTTGTTGATGGCCACGATCACCTTGCTGTCCTTCATGCCCGCCAGGTGCTGGATCGCGCCGGAAATGCCGACCGCGATGTACAACTCCGGGGCAACGATCTTGCCCGTCTGCCCGACCTGGTAGTCGTTCGGAACAAAACCGGAATCGACGGCCGCACGCGACGCGCCGACCGCGGCGCCGAGTTTGTCGGCAAGCGCTTCGAGCATCTTGAAATTCTCTCCGTTGCCCATGCCGCGGCCGCCCGACACGATCGCACGCGCGGACGTGAGTTCGGGGCGCGCCGATTTGGTAAGCTCCTGTCCGATCATCGCGGACAAATCGCTGTCCGGTCCCGCAGCAATATTCTCGATCGTCGCGGATCCGCCGGTCGCCGGCGCGGCGTCGAATCCCGTGGAGCGCACCGTGATCACTCTGATGGCGTCGCCGGATTGCACGGTGGCCAGTGCATTGCCGGCATAGATCGGCCGCACGAAGGTGTCGGCCGATTCGACCTTGATGACGTCGGAAATCTGCGCCACGTCCAGCAACGCGGCCACCCGCGGCAGCACGTTCTTGCCCGCGCTCGTGGAGGGCGCAAGCACATGGCTGTAGTTCCTGGCGATGGACACGATCAACGCGCTCAGGCTTTCCGCCAGCGCATGAGCATAGTGCGGCGCATCGGCGACCAGAACTTTTTTCACGCCGCGAATCGCGGCTGCCGCCTGTGCGGCGGGAGCACATTGATACCCGGCGATCAATATATCGATGTCGCCGCCGATTTTCTGCGCAGCGGCGACCGTGTTGAGAAGGGCCGGCTTGATGGCGGCATTGTCGTGTTCGGCAATGATCAGAATAGCCATCAGATGACCTTCGCCTCGTTCCTGAGTTTTTCGACCAGCTCCTGCACGCTCTTGACCATCTTGCCAGCGATACGCTTCGGCGGATCCTGCACCTTCAGCGTTTTCAGCCGCGATGCGACGTCGACGCCCAGGGCTTCCGGGGTCAGCGTTTCCAATGGCTTCTTTTTCGCCTTCATGATGTTCGGAAGCGTCACGTAGCGCGGTTCGTTCAGGCGCAGATCGGCGGTCACCACTGCCGGCAGCTTGATCGATATCGTTTCCAGTCCGCCGTCGACTTCGCGCGTGACTTGCGCTGTAGCGCCGGTGACTTTGAGCTTCGAAGCAAACGTGGCCTGCGACCAGTTCAACAGCGCGGCCAGCATCTGCCCGGTCTGGTTCGAATCGTCGTCGATGGCCTGCTTGCCCATGATCACCAGGCCCGGCTGCTCCCTGCCTACGATCGACTTGAGCAGCTTCGCCACGGCCAGGGGCTGAATTTCGACGCCGGTCTCAACCAGGATCGCGCGGTCCGCGCCGATTGCAAGCGCCGTGCGCAACGTTTCCTGGGATTGCGCGGTGCCGATCGATACCGCGACGATCTCGGTCGCGACGCCGGCTTCCTTCAGGCGTATCGCCTCCTCCACCGCGATTTCGTCGAATGGGTTCATCGACATCTTCACGTTGGCGGTTTCCACGCCCGAGCCATCCGGCTTCACGCGCACCTTGACGTTGTAATCCACCACCCGCTTGACCGGGACCAGTACTTTCATTGCGCAAGCCTTTGTTGATGGGAAAGAATGCCGATTCTACAGCAGCACATCTGAAATTCCCCAACCTTGCGGTCCGGAACCGCAAAGGCGCGAAGGCGCAAAGAAAGGCACGCAAAGGAATGCAACTGCCTGTTTGAAATCCAATAGCGATCGAACGTCTCCGTTGGCAGGGCCTCCTCATCGAGATTTCCGATTGTTGCTTTTCTTTGCGCTCACTTTGCGCCTTCGCGGGGAAGCATTCAGACCGATTTCGCTTGTTCGCGCAGGACGTTCTTTTGGATCTTGCCGGTGGAGGTCTTGGGCAACGGACCGAATACCACCTTGCGCGGACATTTGAAATGGGCCAGCCGCTCGCGGCAGAAGGCGATGATCTCCTGCTCGGTGACCGCCGGCGCGCCGGTTTTCAACGTGACGAAGGCACACGGTGTCTCGCCCCATTTTTCGTCCGCTTTGGCTACCACCGCCGCCTCCAGAACGTGAGGATGGCTGTAGAGCACATCCTCGACTTCAATCGTAGATATGTTTTCGCCGCCGGAGATGATGATGTCCTTGGCGCGGTCCTTGATCCTCACATAGCCGTCCGAGTCGATTACCGCCAGGTCGCCGGTATGAAACCAGCCGCCCGCGAAGGCTTCCGCGGTCGCCTGCGGATTCTTGAGGTAACCCTTCATGGTGATGTTGCCGCGAAAGAAGATCTCGCCCATGCTCTTCCCGTCGCGAGCCACCGGTTGCATCGTCTTCGGGTCGAGCACGTCCATGCCTTCCTGCATTTCGTAGCGCACGCCCTGCCTGCCGTTGAGTTCCGCACGCTTCGCGGTGGGTAACCCCTCCCAACCGGGATGTTTCGCACACACCGAGGCCGGGCCATACACCTCGGTCAGCCCATAGACGTGGGTCAGATCCACGCCTATGCGCTCCATGCCCTCGATGACCGCCTGCGGCGGCGCAGCACCGGCGATCATCGCCGACACCTTGTGGCCGATGCCAGCGCGCATTTCGGCCGGCGCATTGATCAGCATGTTGTGCACCACCGGCGCGCCGCAGAAATGGGTCACCTTGTGACGGCGGATCAGGTCGAACACCGGTTTGGCTTCCACCCTGCGCAGGCAAACGCTGGTACCGGCCACTGCAGCAAGCGTCCACGGAAAGCACCAGCCATTGCAATGGAACATAGGCAATGTCCATAAATAGACCGGGAAATGCGGCATCGCCCAGGTCACGATGTTTCCTACCGCGTTCAGATAGGCGCCGCGATGATGGGTAACCACGCCCTTGGGATTTCCGGTCGTGCCGGATGTATAGGACAACGCGATCGCGTTCCACTCGTCGCCTGGCAAAGTCCATGCAAAATCGGCATCGCCGGTACCGAGGAAGGCCTCGTAGTCGCTTTCGCCCAGCAGATCTCCGCCGCTGCCGAGCGGATCATCGATATCGATTAGCAGTAAGTCGCGCTTGACCCGACGCAATGCAGCAGCAATCGTCTGAGAGAATTCCCGATCGGTGAGCAGCGCATTTGCCTCGCCGTGATTCAGCATGAACGCGATGGCCTCCGGGTCGAGCCGTGTGTTCAGTGTGTTGAGCACCGCGCCGGTCATCGGCACGCCGAAGTGCGCCTCGAACATCGCCGGCACATTCGGCGCCATGACTGCCACGGTATCGCCGACGCCGATGCTGCGCTGCACCAGGGCGGACGCCAGCCGGCGGCAACGCCGATAAATTTCGCCCCAGGTCGCTCGATCCTCTCCATGGATTAGCGCGATTCTGTCCCGGTAGACCTCGGCCGTTCGGGCCAGGAAAGACAGGGGTGAAAGCGGAACATAATTGGCGGGATTTCGCTCCAGGCCCGTCTCGTAAGGGCTATTGCGGTTCAAGGTTGCTCCGGATTTTTCCGAAAAAAGGACTGGAACTTAAGAGTAATGAATGGACCGAAATTGACTTATGGGGGTCAGGCAAGGCTGCCTGACACTTGGGGGATGATACGGGATTACGACTCCCGAGATCGGCCGGAAAGGGCTCCACCAGAACCTAGAAAACCATGGAAGATTGCTCCGAAAGGGCTTGAAGTCAGTAGAAAAATTATCATTTCTCTATACCGAAATATGGTTGAATGGTGATAAGATTCACCTCCCGCGGAAGGCTGTGCTCCGCCAAGGAACCCGTTCGATGCCGAAGCCACAGGGGACGCCCAGATGATGCCCGAGCGCGCCAACCGCACGTTCATCTGCAGCGTGCTGTTCCTCGACCTCGCGGAGTACTCCAAGAAGCCGGTCTCCGAGCAGATCCAGCTCAAGGACCGGTTCAATGCGCTCATCGCGGAATCGATTCGCGACATTGCACCGAACGACCGCATCATTCTCGACACCGGCGACGGCGTGGCCATCAATTTCCTGGGCGACCCGGAGGACTCGCTGTTCGTGGCCATGAGCCTGCGTGAATCCTTTGCTCCGAGGGCAGACGAGCCGCCCAAACTGCCGGCGCGCATCGGCATCAACCTCGGCCCCGTGCGCCTGGTCCGAGACCTCAACAGCCAGCCGAATATCATTGGCGATGGTATCAACGTCGCCCAGCGCGTAATGGGATTCGCGCGGCCTGGACAAATCCTGGTCTCGCGCTCGTATTATGAGGTGGTGTTGCACATCTCGGAGGGCTATACCAAGCTGTTCAACTACGAAGGTTCGCGCACCGACAAGCACGTGCGCGAACACGAGGTTTACAGTGTCGGCTATACCAACTCGCGCAGCAACGGCATCCGCTCCCCGTCCGAGCGCGCCCAGGTCTCCACCCACGAAGGCAGGCGCCAGGCGTCCACCGCGACGCGTGCCACCGGTACCCGGTCCTGGCCTCTGCTTGCACGCATCGAGCCTTGGCTGAACAACCGGACCATCGCACTTGGCACGGCCACTTTGTCCGTCGGCGCGTTCGCGCTTGCGCTGGTGGTCAACCTGCTTGGCCACAGTGAAGTTGCGGCGCTGTCGCAGCAGACTACCGAAGGCAATGTGCCGAAGAAAGCGCAGACCGTCACGCGCTCGGAACAAGGCGTGACGTCCACGCCGCAAAAGCCCGCCGAGAAAATAACCCGACCCGCGGTTGCCCGCGTGGAATCCACGCAGCCGCAAGTCAGCCTGCCCGCACCAAAATCAGAAGCCGGTGTGAAAAAGGAGACCAAGCACTCGCCTTTTGCCTTCTTCTTCAGAGAAAAACCCGTGGCCGAACCAGATGCGCCTGCCGCACCCGCCGGTGTCGCACTGATCACGCTCGCGATCGCGCCGTGGGGTGAGGTCTACGTCGACGGCGATCGCATTGGAGTCAGTCCGCCGGTCAACGAGGTGAAGGTCGCGCCCGGCAAACGCAAGATCGAAATCAGGAACAGCTCTTTCCCGGTGTACGCGCAAGTCGTCGAACTAAAGGCCGATCAGAAAGTCCGCATCAAGCACAAGTTCCACTAGATGAACATGCTCAACGTCCGAACCCTGATTCTGATACTTGCCATGCTGCTCGCGGCTGGTTGCCAATCAGGTGCCTTCAAGAACATTGGCGCACCTCGCTACGCCGGGAACAACTACCTGGAGGAAGGCGTCGAAAACTACGAGGAAGGTAATTACCGGGTCGCCAAGCGGCGCCTGCAATTCGCACTGGAAGAAGGCCTCAGCAGGCCTGACCGCGTCACGGCGCATAAATACCTGGCTTTCATTGCCTGTATTTCCAACCGGCCATTGACCTGTCGCGAGGAATTCGCCGTCGCCCTGGAACTGGATCCGAATTTCGAACTCGCGCCTGAGGAGGCCGGCCATCCGATTTGGGGTCCCATGTTCAAGAGTATCAAAGCGACGCAGGCCAAGCAGCGATGATCAACGACACATTGGCCAAGACACTGGGGCGCTACGAGCTCATCTCGGAGCTCGGGCAGGGCGCCATGGGTGTGGTCTACAAGGCTCGCGATCCAATGCTGGATCGCACCGTCGCGATCAAAACCATCAACCTGACGCTGCCAAAGGAAGAACTGGCCGAGTTCGAAGCGAGGTTCTATCAGGAAGCCAAAGCTGCAGGCGGCCTGTCGCACCGCAATATCGTCACTATTCACGACATCGGTCGCAGCGAGCGCGTCGCCTACATGGCAATGGAGTTTCTGGAAGGCCAGGAACTGCGCCGGCTGATGCAGGCGCGCGCCCCGATCCAGATCGCGCATGCCCTGGATATCGGTGCGCAGGTCGCCGAAGGCCTTCAGTTCGCGCACGATCGCCAAATCATCCACCGCGACATCAAGCCCGCAAACATCATGGTGCTGAACGACGGGCTGGTAAAAATCACCGATTTCGGCATTGCGCGCATGCGCACCAACGAGGTCAAGACCATGACCGGCATGATTCTGGGTTCGCCCAAGTATATGTCGCCGGAGCAGGTGTCAGGCAAGCGCGCGGATACGCGCTCCGACATTTTCTCGCTGGGAGTGGTGCTCTACGAAATGCTGACTGGCACATCTCCCTTTGTCGCCGACAACATCCACGGCGTGATGTACCAGACCATGAATTTCAATCCGCCAGCGCCCAGAACGCTCAATCCCGAGCTACCGGAGGTCCTCAACTTCATCGTTGCGAAGGCGCTGGCCAAGAACCTGGATGATCGCTACCAGAAGGCGGCAGATTTCGCCGACGACCTGCGCCGGGCGCTGTTGGCACTCTCAGGTGATTCGGCAGCGCCGAGGATTGTCGCCGATGCGCTGGACAAGCCATTCGTCGAACCGGCTTCACTCCTGACGCGGCAGGAAGACAAGGAAGCGCGCATTCTGGGCACCGCGCAAAACAACGCCGTGCTCCAATCCGGCGCGGATTCGGCGCAGGCGGATACGTCCTCCGCGGAGACCGAATCCACCCACCCCACGCTTGGCCTGTCGAAAGCTTTCGATTCATTCGATGCCACCATGCGGCTCGCGGCACTGACGGGCATGGAGAAGGAACTGGACAAATTCTCGGAAACGCAGAAGATCGCTCGCCTGAAAGCGATCGCGGATGCAAAGCGCGCCCACTCTGCTTCAGCGTCCACCCTTTCAGGCAGCGCAACCTGGCGTCAGTCCGCCCCCGGTGCGCAGAATGCCGCACCAGCCGGCATGACCGCGGCGCAACTGAAATTGATCTGGATCGGCAGCGGCCTGATGGTGGTCGCCGCAGCAGTACTGCTCCTGCTGCGCTGAACACTTACTTCAGCGCACTCGGGCCACCGCTTCTTCCACTCGCTCCACGCTTATCACTTCGATGCCTTCGATGGCGGTCTTCGGCGCATTCGCCTTCGGGATAATAGCCAGTTTGAATCCGAGTTTGGCCGCCTCTCTGAGCCGCTCCTGACCACGTTGCACGGGCCGCACTTCGCCAGCCAGTCCGATTTCGCCGAAGGCGACCAGTTTTTCCGGCAAAGGCCTGTTGCGCAGTGAAGACACGATAGCGAGCAGCACCGGCAGGTCCGCGGCGGGTTCGTCGATCTTGACACCGCCGACCGCATTCACAAATACATCCTGGTCGAACGCAGCGATACCGGCATGCCGGTGCAGCACGGCGAGCAACATCGCCAGCCGGTTCTGCTCAAGACCGACGCTCAGCCGGCGCGGATTCGGCGCATGCGCCTCGTCCACCAGCGCCTGCACTTCGACCAGAAGTGGCCGGCTGCCCTCCTGCGTAACCATCACGCACGAACCGGCCACCTGCGTCTGGTGATGCGACAGAAACAATGCGGACGGATTGGACACCCCGCGCAGGCCACGATCGGTCATTGCGAATACGCCGAGTTCGTTTACAGCACCGAAACGGTTCTTGATTGCGCGCACCAGACGGAAACTCGAATGCGTTTCGCCTTCGAAATACAGTACTGCGTCGACCATGTGCTCGAGCACGCGCGGGCCGGCCAACGCACCTTCCTTGGTCACGTGGCCGACCAGCAGCAAGGCGGTACCCGATGATTTGGCGAAGCGCGTCAGTTGCGCGGCACATTCACGCACCTGCGCGACGCTTCCCGGCGCCGACTGCAGCGCTTCGGAATAGATGGTCTGGATAGAGTCGATCACAGCGACGTCGGGCCTTTGCGTGGCCAGCACGGAGAGGACTTTCTCGAGCTGAATTTCCGCGAGCAGGTTCAGGGCGGCCGCGTCCACCGCCAGGCGCCGCGCACGCAGCGCGATCTGCTGAGCCGATTCTTCTCCGCTGACATAGATCGCGTTACAGCTTGCGCCAATGATCGCCAGCGCCTGCAGCAGCAGCGTGGATTTGCCGATGCCCGGATCGCCCCCGAGAAGCACGACCGCACCGGTCACCAATCCGCCGCCGAGCACCCGGTCCAGTTCGCCGATGCCTGTGGGCCGCCGTGGCTCTTCGAGGGCATCGACTTCGCCCAGCCTCTGCAATTTGCTGGATTCAGCGACCGACTGGTAACGCGATCCCGCCGCCTTCTCTGCGATGGTCTCGACCAGCGTGTTCCAAGCCGTGCAGTGCGGGCATTGGCCTTGCCATTTCAGGGTCTGCCCGCCGCACTCTGTGCAGGCGTAGACCGTTTTCGCCTTCGCCATCGCCTTTAGCCCGCCTCGCGCACGGGCACGCGCCGCGACAGCGCGCACAATAATTCGTAGCTCACGGTGCCCGCTGCCGCCGCAACCTCCTCGACCGGCAGTCCTGCTCCCCACAACACCACGGGACTGCCAACATTCGCTTGCGGAACATGGGTCAGATCCACGCACAGCATGTCCATCGATACGCGGCCCGCAACCGGCACCCGCACTCCCTCGATCAGCACCGGCGCGCCGTTATAGACATGGCGCGGGTAGCCATCGGCATAACCGCACGCGACCACGCCAATACGCATGTTGCGATCGGTTGAGAACAGGCAGCCATAACCAACGGAGTCGCCCGGCTTGAGCTGCTGGATGGCGATGATTGCGCTCGTCAGCGTCATCACCGGCTTCAGCCCCAGCTTCAGCGCGCTCGCTTCCTCCAGAGGGCTTGCGCCGTACAGCATCAGACCGGGGCGGACCCAGTCGCCACGCACCGCGGGAAACCGCAGCAA
>Ga0137437_1000502_pt1 | contig 12311 bp, 9 predicted proteins | sample EasRivERMGT138_2_FD_102332 | JGI IMG/M metagenome (GOLD analysis project Ga0137437, IMG submission 102332) | Soil microbial communities from meander-bound floodplain in the East River, Colorado, USA - East River MetaG ERMGT138_2 | ecosystem: Environmental > Terrestrial > Soil > Floodplain ...
CGGTGCGCGAGCACGGCTGGACGGCGTTGTATTCCGGCTCCCCGTCGCGGTCGCCGGAGAACGTGATGCCCAGCGTCGCGAGCTCGGCGTCGGTGAGCTGCGCGCGCGTGTAGTGCGTGCACTGCTTGCCCTGGGACATCGCGTGGCCGCTGCGCTCCTGGCAGAGGTCGAGCCCACCCGGACCGATGAGCGACCGAAGCTGCGCGGCCGTCGCGTAGCCCAGGCGGAGCACGAGCTGCTCGGTCGGGAGCTTGTCGTCGACGACCGGGAACGTTCGCAGCCGCGGCGCCGTGTCGCGTAGCTGCTGGTCGCCCGACATCACGCCGAGCGCCGCGGAGGTCCACGGCTGCTCGGAGAACCTGAGCGCGCCGCCATGCGCATCGTCGAGCGCGAACACGTAGGTGCTCCGCGCGCTGTGATATTTCGGGCCGGACGCTGGGTCGATCCACACGATCAGATCGGGCTTGCCGTCGCCGGTGACGTCGAGGACGCCGAGCCGCTCGACGCGGACACCGAGCCCCAGGTCCAGGCGTTCCGGATCGGATGCGCCGCTGATCGCGACCTCCACCTCGACGTAGTCGTCGGGCACGACCGTCGCGACGAGCTCGCGGGTCCCGGCGCGCCACGCCAGCGAGCAGGGTGTGCCGCGCACGCAGGCGACCGAGGTGGGGCGGATCGCCGAGACCGGCGCGATGTTGGCCACCGGCTCGCCCGAACGCGCCGCGGGCGCCGTGTGGCACGCGGTCGCCGCGACGAGCCATGCTGATCTGGAGATCCACGTTCGAGCCATGCGCCGACCTACAACGCGCGAGGCGCGGGGCAGATTTCATGCGCCTGGTGCCGACGCGCCCACGACCACGTGCCCGGCCCCAGATGCACGAGCCGGTGAGCGACAGCGGACACCTGGGGCGACCGGGCGCAGGTCACCGGTGGCAACGAGACCGCAGTCGCTGCCACGACGAGCGCGACTGCGGGTATCGGACACGTCACTACACGACCCATGCGATAGCCGACGTCAGCATGTCAATCGTCCGCCGGGCGGCGCCGGGGGGCATAAGATCGCAGGCGTGAATCAGCGCGCAAACGCCGGGGCTGCGCTCGTGATCGCCACGCTGGCGACCGCGGCGATCGATGCCGCGCAGGCAGGCAACGACCGTGCGCCGCCGCCGATCCGCCCCGTCGTCGCGCACGACGCCAGCGGCAACGCGCTCGAGCCCGACGATCTGCCGGGGCCGCAACCCGAGGTGGCGAAGGCCTCCGCAACCAAGCTCGACGTGCCCGCGGTTCCCGGGTTCGCGCTCCCGGCGACCGAGCCGGGCTTCTACGGCCCGAGCGCGCTGCGGGTCCACGGCAGGGCGGTGCTCGGCACCGAGATCAAGGTCAAGGGCTACGTCACGTCGCTCTACGACTGCGCGACGGAGCTCGCCGGCGCCAATCCCAGGGCCACGCGCGCGCAGATCGTCGCGGCGATCGACAAGGATCCGGCGCTGTGCGAGCGGCCGATGTTCTTCCTGGGCGACGCCAAGGGCGCCTCGCGCGACGCGTCGATCTGGGTCGTCGACGTGCCGGCGCCGCCCAAGGCGGTGCGCGACCGGCCCGTGCGCGACGAGCGCGTGGCACCGGCGCCCCGGCTCGCGGTCGGCGACTATGTGGTCGTCACCGGGACCTGGGCGATCCAGTCGCCGCACGCCGAGCACAACAGCGATGGCTTGCTCGTGTACCAGGCGCTCGACCACGCGGTGCCCGCCGCCGTGAACGAGCCCGCGAGCGCCGGGCAAGTGCTCGAGATGGAGATCGAGATCGAGGGCGAGGCGCGGCCGCCGCTGCGCAAGGTCGTCGACGAGACCACGCGCAACACGTCGGTCGAGCACCTGAACGCCTGCAACAAGGCGATCGCCGCGCATGAGTACGACGCCGGGATCACGGCGTGCCAGGCGGCCACGACGGCGTGGGACGGCAATCACCTCGCGTGGTACGCGGGGGCGAGCGCGCACATGGCGAAGCGCGAATGGATCGAGGCCAGGGCCGCGGTCGAGCACGCCGTGGCGCTCCGGCCCGACCAGGCGATGTACCAGCTGTACTACGGCATCTCGCTCTACGAGGGGGAGCGCCAGCAGGCACGCGAGGAGCTTGCGCGCAAGGACCACAAGAAGCCCGACGAGGCCGCGATCGATCCGTCGCGGCTCTCGCTCGGCGCGGCGCGCGAGGCGCTGCTGTGCGCGACCCGGCTCGCGCCCGAGCTGTGGCGCGCGCACTACTACCTCGGTCGCATCTACCGCGATCTCGACGACGCCAGGCATGCGGCCCGGCAGTTCACCCAGACGATCAAGACGAATCCGGCGTATCGCTTCAGCTACATCGCCCTGATCGAGCTCTACCGGCGCTGGGGCTACCTCGATCTGGCGCTCGCGGTGGCGCTGCTCGGCACCGCGAACGTGCCGGCGACGGAGGTCGCCGAGCTGTGGTTCGAGGTCGGGATGGCGTACGACGCCAAGCACGCCGACGACAAGGCGATCGAGGCGTTCACCAGGGCGATCGCGGCTCGGCCCGACGACGCTGGCGCGAAGTTCCAGCGCGGCGAGATCTACTTCCGCAAGGGCGACTTCGACGGCGCCAGGCACGACCTCGAGGCGGTGGTGGCCTCGGCGGACCCGGCGGCGCGTGCCGCGAAGCCGTTCGCGACCCAGCTGCTGGGCCAGATCGTGAACGACGTCCGCGCGTCGTCGGCGAGCAGCCTCCCGGGCGGGAGCTGGGGCAGCCGGAAGATCTATCGACGGCCGTTCTTCACGTGGCAGGACGCGGCCAGGTCGCGCGTCCAGTAGGCGCCTGAAGCCGCCACACCTCGTGAATCCAAACGACCTCTTATGGCATAAAACTACAGTGAGGCGCGCAGCTGCATTTGGATCTCTCCTGATCTCCTCGGTGGCGCTGGCGGGTGGCGGGAAGCTCGAACCCGACGATCTACCGGGGCCAGCGGCCGAGGTGGCGAAGGCGCCGGCGAAGGTCGAGGTGCCCGCGGTGCCCGAGTTCGAGCTGCCGGCCGCCGAGCCGGGCTTCCACGGGCCGCGCGAGCTGCGGGTCCACGGCAAGCCGGTGCTCGGCACCGAGATCAAGGTCAAGGGCTACGTCACCTGGATCTACGACTGTTCCGCCGCGCTCGCGAGCGCCAATTCCGAGGCGACACGCGCGCAGATCCTCGTCGCGATCGACAAAGATCCGACGCTGTGCGAACGCGCGAAGTTCTACCTCGGCGACGCCAAGACCACCTCGCGCGACGCCTCGATCTGGGTCGTCGACGCGCCCCGGCCGCCGACCCGGACCGAGCGCAAGCGGCTGCCCAAGAGCGAGCTCAAGGCGTGGCCGGCGGTGCCCAAGCTCGCGGTCGGCGACTACGTGGTGGTCACCGGGAGCTGGGCGCTGGAATCGCCGCACGCCGAGCGCAACACCGACGGGCTCCTCGTCTACAAGGCGCTCGAGCACGCGGTGCCCGGCACGCTCGGGGCCACGCTGTCGCCCGTGGAGACGCCAAAGGAACCCGAGATCGCGGTCGTGACCAGGCCGCCGCTGCGCAAGGCGATCGACGAGAAGACGCGCAACACGTCGGTCGATCACCTGAACGCGTGCAACAAGGCCATCGTCGCGCGGCAGTACGACGCCGCGATCGCCGAGTGTCAGGCAGCGACGAAGATCTGGGACAACAACCACCTCGCCTGGTACGCATGGGCGAGCGCGCACATGGCGAAGAGCGAGTGGGCGCTGGCCAGGGCCGCGATCGAGCACGCCGTGGCGCTCCGCCCCGACCAGGGCATGTACCAGCTCTACCATGGCATCTCGCTCTACGAGGCGGAGCACCAGCAGGTGCGCGAGGAACAGGCGCGCCTGGAGCACAAGAAGCCCGAGGAGGTCACGCTCGATCCGTCGCGGCTTTCGCTCGACGTGGCGCGCGACGCGCTCCTGCGCGCGACCAAGCTGGCGCCTGATCTGTGGCGCGCGCACTACTACCTCGGGCGGGTCTACCGCGATCGCGACGACGCCAAGCACGCCGCCGAGCAGTTCGCCCAGACGATCAAGACGTACCCCGCGTATCGCTTCGGCTACATCTCGCTGATCGAGCTGTACCGGCGCTGGGACTACCTCGATCAAGCCCTCGCGACCGCGCTGCTCGGCGCCGCCAACGTCCCGCCGGCCGAGGTCGCGGAGCTGTGGTTCGAGGCCGGCATGGCCTACGACGCCAAGCATGCCGACGACAAGGCGATCGACGCGTTCACCAAGGCGATCGCGGCAAAGCCCGACGACGGCAGCTCGAAGTTCCAGCGCGGCCAGATCTACTTCCACAAGAGCGACTTCGAGAAGGCCAAGCACGATCTCGAGGACGTGGTGAAGTCAACGGATCCGCAGATCGCCTCGGTGAAGCCGGTCGCCAACCAGCTCCTGGAGCAGATCGCAAGCAAGAGGCACTGACGCGCCAGCGACGAATCGTCGATAGCCAAGCATCCAGCCTGCTACCCCGGGGTAGGATGCCCCGTGCCCACATCCGAGTCTCCCGCGCCACACCAGTCGGCGACCCGCACGGCGCTTGCCGGCGTCATCGGCAACGTCCTCGAGTGGTTCGACTTCGCGGTCTACGGATTCTTCGTCAGCGCGATCGGCGCGCAGTTCTTTCCGCAATCGAACCCAACCGCCCAGAAGCTGTACGCGTTCGTTGGCTTCGCGGTCGGGTTCCTGGCGCGTCCGTTCGGCAGCATCGTGCTGGGCCTCATCGGCGATCGCATCGGCCGGCGCGCGCTCCTGACGGTGTCGATCGCCATGATGGGCGGCTCCACGCTGCTGCTCGGGCTGTTGCCGACCTACGCGATGATCGGCGTGGCGGCCCCGATCCTCCTGGTTGTGCTGCGGCTCCTCCAGGGTCTCTCGGTCGGCGGCGAGTTCACCGGCTCGATGGTCTACACGACCGAGCTGGCGTCTCCGCGATGGCGCGGGCTCATCAGCAGCTCCACGGCGGCCGGCACGACGATCGGAAACATGCTGGGCAACGTCTCGGCGCTGATCATCAAAGCGACGCTCTCCCAGGATGACGCCAACGCCTGGGGCTGGCGGCTCCCGTTCATCTTCAGCGCCGTGTTCTGCATCGGCGGCTGGCTCCTGCGCCGCGGCATCAAGGAGACCGCGGAGGGCCAACGCGCCGCGGGGATGCGCCCGCCGATCCTGCCGTCGCTCCTCGCGGACTGGCTCCCCATGCTCCGCACGTTCGGCATCGTCGGGATGACCAACGCCGCCTATTACCTGACGTTCACGTTCGCGGCCGAGCGCCGCGCGAACAGCGGGGGCGGCAAGGCGTTCTGGGCCGCCAACCTGATGAGCCTCGCCGTGGTGCTGATCGCCAAGCCGATCGGCGGGTGGTTATCGGATCGCGTCGGTCGCCGGCGGTTGATGATGGTGCTCACGGTCGTCGGCATGGGGGCGATCTATGTCGCGTTGCCCATCTTGTTGACCGGCTCGCCGTGGGCATTCTGGGGAGCCCAGGTCATGCTCGCGGTGCCGTTCGGCATGGCCCTGGGCCTGCACGGCGCGATGCTCGTCGAGATCTTCCCGCTGCGCACCCGCGTCACGTCGATGAGCTTCGCGTATGGCATGACGCTGGTCGTGGCCGGCGCGGCGACGCCGGCCGTGTCGACCTGGCTGATCGACGTCGTCGGCCAGCCCTCTGCGCCCGCGTACTACATCATGGCGTTTGGCTTGATCGGCCTCGCGCTGATGTGGCCGATGAAGGAAACCAACAAACAAGCGCTCGACAAGTGACTCGGTAAACACACTGTTTCAATCGGCGCCAGCCGACAGGTGGTCCTGTGATGCCAGTCGCTTTTGGGCCTTAATGGTCCAACCAGCGTGAGAGAATCGTCGAACGATCTCCTCAGGCGGTCCGGTCCCCGGTGAATCGAGGCACACTCCGTCGCGGTTCGCGCCATCGCGCTTGCGAAGCGATCGTGTGTCATCGATCGGCGCGGACGCCATCATTCGCCACGCTTTGCGTGGAAGGAGGACGACCATGCATCGACACCGAGAGACGTTTACGACCTGCACCCGCTTGCTCCTCGTCGGGCTGCTCGCGAGTTGCGCCGCGCTCGATGACGCGGACACCGAGGCCGCCGCGACCACCGAGGCCGCCGGCCTGACCGGCGCCGCCGACCACGACGCGTTCGCGGCCACCGACACCGGCGCCGTCCGCGGCATCGCGACCGCCACGACGCGCGAGTTCCGCGGCATCCCGTACGCCGCCGCGCCGGTCGGCGACCTGCGCTGGAGTCCGCCGCAGCCCCACGCCCGCTGGACCGGGGTGCTCGATGCCACCCAGTTCGCGAACCACTGCCCGCAGCCGTTCGGCGCGTTCGGCCGGGCGACCGACACCGAGGACTGCCTGTTCCTCAACGTCTTCACGCCGAACAACCGCGGCACGGACCACGCGGCGTCCCACGGACTGCGCCCCGTCATGGTGTGGATCCACGGCGGCGCGCTGGTGACCGGCGAGACCGACGACTACGACGCCACGGCGCTCGTCGAGCAAGGCGACGTCATCGTCGTCACGATCAACTACCGGCTCGGCGCGCTCGGCTTCCTCGCGCACCCCGCGTTCACCGCCGAGACGCCGGACCACGCCTCCGGCAACTACGGCCTCCAGGATCAGCAGGAGGCGCTGCGCTGGGTGCAGCGCAATATCGTGCGGTTCGGCGGCGACGCGTCGCGCGTGACGATCTTCGGCGAGTCGGCGGGCGGGCTCAGCGTCCACTCGCACCTCGCGTCGCCCACCTCGCATGACCTGTTCCACCGCGCGATCGTCGAGAGCGGCGCGTACCAGCTCGCGATTCCGGAGCTCGCGGCCGGCGAGGCCGCCGGCACCAGGTTCGCGGCCGCCGCCGGCTGCACCGATCAGTCCGCCGCCTGCCTGCGCGGCCTGTCGGTCGCCCAGGTGCTGGCCACCCAGGGCGGCAACTTCTCGACGACCCCGGTCGTCGATCACAAGGTCCTGACCCAGTCGATCAGCGCGGCGTTCGCGACCGGTCAGTTCAACCGCGTGCCGGTGGTCGAAGGCTCGAACCACGACGAATGGCGCCTGTTCGTCGGCGGCGCCGAGCTCGTCACCGGCCCGGTGACCGCCGCGGGCTACCCGGCCGCGATCCAGGCCACCCTCGGCGTGTCGGCGCCGATCGCGGCGTTCCTGGCGGCGCAGTATCCGCTGGCCAGCTTCCCGAGCCCCGACCTCGCGCTGTCCGCGCTCGGCACCGACGCGATCTTCGCGTGCAACGCGCGGTTCTCGGCGCAGCTGCTGTCGCAGTTCGTGCCGACGTTCGCCTACGAGTTCAACGACGAGAACGCGCCCCAGCGGTTCCTGCCGCCGGTGAGCTTCCCGTACGGCTCCGCGCACGCCTCCGAGATCCAGTACCTGTTCGGCCTGCCGGTCGCCGTCCCCGCGCCCGCGCTCGACGCCGGCCAGCAGCAGCTGTCGGCGGCGATGATCGACTACTGGACCACCTTCGCGCGCACCGGCCAGCCGAGCTCGTTCGACACGCCGTTCTGGGCGCCGTACCAGACACAAAGCGACACGGCGCAATCACTCGTCCCCGCGACGCCGCGGCCCGAGACCGGCTTCGCCGCCGATCACCGGTGCGCGCTCTGGGACTCGCTGCGCCGGTAGCCGACCTTCCGGATCTCTATCGCTGGAGAGCCGACTGGTCGCTGCCGAGCGCGAAGTTGTTGCCTAAGACAATGGGGACCGGGCCGTAAACGACAGCAAGTGAGCCATACCTACCGAGGCTGTCAGTCCCTTGCACATTGGGATTCCACGTGTTGCCTACCGCATCGGCCTGGGTCGCTCCCTCGATCACAACGCCGAGCACGCGGTTTTGGAATACATTATTTCCGACGTTCGCAGCGGTTCCGAGATCTACGCTCGTGGAAGTTATTACATGAATGCCCGTACCATTGCCAACAACCGAGCAGCCGTGCATCGCCAGGACCGCATTCTGAAGGTAAATGCCAAAAGAAGTGTTTTGTTTGACCTCGACATCCGTGAAGGTCCAGGTTCCACCACTAGTCTCCAGCCCTCCGGCCCCATTACTCGATAGGGCGCCGCCAGTCATATGGACTATCGCGGTGCCACCCTGCATCGCATGAGATCCAGCGTTGCGAATGGTGACATTTGTAAGAGTCGCCTGCGTCGGCGCAGCAGCGTCTCGAAAGTCGATGCCCTCCTTTCCACCATCCAGAATGCTCTCGCCCAAGGCAAACGAGTTGCTCGATGAAATCAAGAGCACAGGAGAGGCCGTGCAAGACGCGTCCCCCGTTACGTTCGCCCTGATAAGCTTGGCCGTGCTCTGATCTCTCATCCGGAGACTCGTCCCAAGAGCTCGCGCAGCGAAGTCAGTGGCTACGAGATCGGCGCTTCCGTTGATCTCGACCCCTGTCGCGCACTCGCCCACCGCACCCGTGATGTCGAGATTGCTCATCGTCAACTTCGCTGTTGTCTCTCCACGCACTGCAATATCGCTTGCACGCACCCGAACGTTCGCGAGTTGTCCTTGCCCGTTCGAAGTGATAGCAACGGTAAAGCCCTCGAATTCAAGATTCTTGAGTGTTCCACCGCCCAGGATGAGGCCGGGCTCCGCTTTGTTGCCCGCCAGGATTGCTCCGCCGCCGGGCGGGCCAGCTACCGTCACGTTCGGCGGTACGGTATATGGAAACGTCTCGCCGGTCGCAGTTTCGTATCTCCCGTCCGCCACAGCGATCATCGTGATCTCTCTATTTGCTACTGCGAGGCCGATCGCTCGCTTCAACGTCTTGACGGGGTTCGCTAGGCCATCGTTCGCATCATCACCGCTTGCCGAGACTTGGATCGTGAGAGCCACAGCATCGTCCGGCACGTCTGCCGGTCGCGGAAACCCGCAGCCTGCTACAGCGCACGAGACCAAGGTCACCTTCAACATTCCAGTACCGTAGGCCCGACAGGCGGAGGTTTCAAGCTGTTCGGTCATGCGAGCGTCGCGCGACCAAAGCTCGATTGTATTCACGAACCACGGCAAGGATCGATCGGGTGACGCCAACCACTCGCGTGGCCATGAGCAGTCCGTGATCGATGGCGACGGCGATGGATCCAGTAGCGCGATGGCTCGCTCACCACACCCTCGGGCGGCAGCACCGTGAGCTCCAGGATCTTGTCGAGCATTCGCTGCGCCGGTAGCCGACCGACTGGATCACCGTGCGCGCCGCCGCCAGCGTTACGGCTTCACGATCCACGCCTCGGTCCCTACCCGCGACAGGTCGGGCCCCGAGCAATCTCGGTACGTCGGATGTACCGAGCCGAGGTTCATCGGGCCCGAGCCCTTGCACGGCACGTAGTCCGTCTGGCCGCGCGGCGGAAAGCCATGCATCGAGGGCATCCGCGACCGCGTGCCGATGATCGCCTCCAGCCAGCCCGCCGACGGCCACTCGATGCCCCAGACGATCGAGGTCCCCATCGGCTTGTCGTCGTCATTGCGCGCCGGTTCGAAGCGGAGCTTGAAGACTTCCGCCGCCGCGATCTTCTCGAGATCATAGCCGGGCCGCTTCAAGAACTTGAAGCGCTTCACCGCACCATCCGGGCCAATGTCGAGCAGCATCCAGGCACGCGCCCACGCGTCCTTGTCGAGCGCCTCCTGGCTGTACGGGGGCGCCCTGGTCCTGGAGAAGTTGGTCGGCTTCGGCATCACCTTGGGCGGCAGCGGATCATGGATCTCGATGACCTCGCCCGGCGTGCTCTCGACTTGGGAGTCGAGGATCATGGCCTGTCCGGGTTCGATCAACAGGTGGGCTTGCGCGCGCGACGTCTCGAGCTGGATCGTGACGTCATAGGTGCCCGGGGCCAGGTCGATCGCATAGCGCCCGGTTCGATCGGTGGTCACGACGCGCACCGGGCCCGCCGCGTTGCTCACGTAGACCTGCGCATGCTCGACCGGCATGCCCGTCAGTGTGTCGGTGATGTGGCCGGTCAGCGACTGGGACGGATGACGCTCGACTTGCGCGTCGAGCACCGCCGACTGTCCGGGCTCGATCGAGACATGACCTCGCGCACGCGACGTACCAAACTCGACCGTGACGTCGTATGCGCCCGGAGCAACGTCGAGCGCGTAACGCCCGGTGCGATCGGTGGGCGCGACGCGCTCGTGGCCCGCGGCGTCGCTCACGTGGACCTGCGCGTTTTCGATCGGCACGCCGGTCTTGGTGTCGGTGACGTGGCCGGTCAGCAGCGTGGTCGAACGATCCTCTGCCGCGGCGACGCGGGCGAGGCACGCCAGGGTGATCGCGATCGTCTTGGTCGAGACCATTCCTGTCGTCAAGCAAGCGTCGCGCCACGCCCGCCCGGCCTCTGGCCTCCGTGCGCACGAGAGCGCTATGTCGCCGGGAACGTAGCGTTTCGCGACGACTACTGTGTCGCGCTGTCACACGCACGCGCTTCACCACACCCGCGGTGGTGGAACCGTGAGCGCCAGCAGCTTGTCGAGCAGCACGAGGGCGAGCGAGCGAGCTGGTTCGAGGACGTCGAACGGGACGATGCCGCGCTCGGCCAGGATGTCGAGGATCGCCGCGCAGTCGGTCAGCGCCTGACGCGCCCGCGTGTGAGCGCCCGCCGCAGCTTCATGTCCCCGGTCGCCAGCCCCTGCGCGACGAGCTGCGGGATGATCGCCGACTTGCGGTCCAGCTGATCCCGCAGGTAGAAGCGCTCGGCCTCCGCACGCTCGAGCACCAGGAACGCCCGCGCGGCGAAGTCGAGCGCCTGCTGATAGACAGCGGCCCGGTCATGCCGCTGCGCGACACCCTCCTCGGGCGCCGACTCCAGCTCCGCAACGGGGCCCGCTTCGTCGCTCGGCAGGTGCTTGAACCGGATCGCGAAGGGTGGCGTGTCGGCCATGGTCGATCCGTAACACCGGATAGGGCTGGATTCATGCGTGACTTACCCACACATAACCGGCGCAGACGAAGTGGCGCCAGGTGACATCAGCCGAGCGGGGGCTTGTCGAACCAGCCGAGCCATTCCTTCACGAGCTCGAGGCGCGCGTGATCGACGGCGTAGACGTGGTTGCGGCCTCGCCGCTCGTGGCGGAGCAGCCCCGCGTCCTCGAGCACGCGCAGGTGGCGTGTCGTGGTCGGCCACGCGTGCGCGAAACGACCGGCGATGTCGCCGGCCGTCATCGAGCCGCGCAGGTGCACCGTCAGGAGGATCTGGCGGCGCGCCGGATGCGCGATCGCCGCGCACACCACTTCGAGCGCGTCGAGCCTGGCTTTGGCGTCGAGCGTCAGGGCGTCAGGCGATCGCTTCGAGGGTGATGAGCGTCATGTCCTCGAGGTGTGGGCCCATTGTCTCCCACACCGCCATGACCTCGGGTGTCTGGTGTGCGATGTCCGCCGCGCTGCCGTCGCGCCAGGTGAACTGCTCGATCAGAAAGCCACCGGCGTCCGGCTTGCGGAGGTCCGTGGCGCGATGCACCTGTACCGGCGCATCGGTGATGAGCCCCACCTTGCGCAGCACCGATCCGTGCTGTTTCACGATCGCCTCAAGCGCGGCGAGCTTGCCGGCCTTCGGCCGGTAGATCACGAGGCGGTGGACGGGATCCTTGGAGGCGCTGGCTTGCGACATACTGATATTTAGCGTTTTAGCTAAATGACTTCCGGAGATCAAGTGCGTTCGCCGCACCGCAGACTTACTTATTGGAATCGCTATGGTATTTGCCCTCGCCAGCGAGCCCGATCGGCGTGTACGGTCCGCCGGTGCGCACGGTCTTGCTCCACGGCTTCGCCGGCGATCCGGCGAGCTGGGATGACGTGCCGGTCGGAGGCGAACGGATCGCGTTGCCGGGCCACCTCGGCGGCGGCGCGCTCGAGGACGACTGGGCCGCGAACATCGCCGCGATCGCCGCGCGGATCGGCCGTTGCGAGATCGTGGTCGGCTACTCGCTGGGCGCGCGTGTCGCGCTGGGCCTGGTGATCGGCGGCCACGTCACGCGTGGCGTCTTGATCAGCGTCAATCCGGGGATCGCGGAGCACGAGCGCGCGGCGCGGCGCGCCGGGGACGCGGCCTGGGCCGAGCTCGCCCGCCGGCGCGGGATCGCAGCGTTCGTCGAGGCGTGGCAGGCCCAGCCGCTGTTCGCGACCCAAACGCGCGCCCCCGCGGCGCGACGGGCCGCGCGATCCGCCCGCCGGCTCGCCCTCGATCCGGACCAGCTCGCGCGAAGCCTCGAGACGATGGGGCTCGCCGAGATGCCCGACTATCGCGCGCACGTCGA
>Ga0137437_1000503_pt1 | contig 12310 bp, 11 predicted proteins | sample EasRivERMGT138_2_FD_102332 | JGI IMG/M metagenome (GOLD analysis project Ga0137437, IMG submission 102332) | Soil microbial communities from meander-bound floodplain in the East River, Colorado, USA - East River MetaG ERMGT138_2 | ecosystem: Environmental > Terrestrial > Soil > Floodplain ...
GGCACGCCGGCGAACCGGGTACGCCAGGCGGCGAGATCCTCGGCGCTAATCTTGCGCGCGAGCACATCGGGGACGTGGAATGCCCGATCCGGCGCCAGCACCCGCAGCTCGTCCGCGATTGGCCGCGTGAACCACCGCCGCTCGTCCGGCGTTGCGCCGAATGCGGCGAACATCTTATCCGCGGTCGCCGGCACCACCGGCGCCGACACGATCGCGAATACCCGGACCAGGTTGATCGCGCAGTGCACGATCGCCTCGGCACGAGCGCGGTCGGTCGTCAGGACCTTCCATGGGGCGGCGGTCTCGAAGTAGACATTCCCTGCCATCCAGATCGCCAGTAACTCGGTCATCGCCTTGCGGTACGACAGCAACTCGAGGTGATCGGCGTAGTCCACGATGCGCTTGCTGAGCTCCTCGTGCAGCCGCGCCTCGAGCTCGGTGACCGGACCGGCGGCGGGGATCACCGGGCCAAGCTTGCTGTCCGCGAACTTGAGCACGCGGTTGACGAAGTTGCCGAGCTTGTCGGCGAAACCCTTGTTGATCGCGGTCGCAAGCGATTCCCAAGTGAAGTCCGAATCACTCGACTCGGGGCAGCCCGCCATAAGCGCGTAGCGCCAGTAGTCCGATGGCAAGACTTCGATCGCCGCGTCCATGAACACGCCGCGGCGCTGGCTGGTGGAGAACTTGCCACCGTCGTAGGTGAGCCAGTTGAAGCCCTTGATGAAGTCGGCCAGCTTCCACGGCTCGCGCGTGCCGAACAGCATCGCCGGAAACATAATCGTGTGAAACGGCAGATTATCCTTTGCCATGAACTGGACGTAATGGACATCGTCTCCCGGCATCCACCATGAGCGCCAGTCACGCTCATCGGGCCGCAGGGCCGCCCACTCCTTGGTTGCGCCAATGTACTCGATCGGCGCGTCGAACCAGACGTAGAACACCTTGTCGGCAAAACCCGGCCGGTCGACCGGCACACCCCATTTGAGATCGCGTGTGATGCCGCGGTCCTGCAGCCCCTCGTTCAGCCATTTGAGCGCGGTGGAGATCGTGAGTAGCGGCCAGTTCTTGGCGTAACCCTCGATCCAGCGCCGTACCTCATCGGCGAGCTTGGGCAGCAGCAGGAACAGGTGACGGGTCTCGCGGAACTCGATGTCGCTGGCGCCGGACACGGTCGAGCGTGGGGCGATCAGCTCGGTAGGATCGAGCAGGCGCGTGCAGCCGTCGCATTGATCACCGCGCGCCAACGTGTAGCCGCAGTGTGGACACGTGCCGGTGACGTAGCGATCGGGCAGGAAGCGGCCGTCGGTCTGAGAATAGGCCTGTCGACTGCTGCGCTCTTCGATGAAGCCATTGGCTTCGAGCCGGGCCGCGATGTGCTGGGTCAGCTCGCGGTTCTGCGGTGACGAGCTGCGGCCGAAGTGATCGAACGACAGATCGAAGCGGCGCCCGAGCTCGGCCTGGATCTCGTGCTGCAGCCGGCAGTACTCCTCGACGGGGAGGCCAGCCTCGAGCGCGGCGAGCTCGGCGGGTGTACCGTGCTCATCGGTGGCACAGATGAACAGCACGTCGCGGCCGCGGGCACGCAAATAGCGCGCGTAGACGTCGGCTGGCAGCATCGAGCCTACGAGGTTCCCGAGATGCTTCACGCCGTTGATGTACGGGAGCGCGCTAGTGATCAGATACCGACCCGGCATGGAGCTAGTTTCCAAGGCAACCCTGCGCTGTCAAGGAGCTACCCCACGTTTCGTGGCGCGACGATCGATTCCGGGTCAGCCGCCTCCGACCCTGCCGGGTCAGCCGCGTCCGACTCCGCTCCCGCGGGCAGCGCGCGCAGCGCCGAGGACTAGGACGGACACCACTCACGGGGCGCCTATCTTGGCTGGAACTGTGTCGAGGGTTAAGAGGGCGCTGCATCGGCATGGCTACGTGGTCAAAGAAAGCGTCGACGGCCGCTGGAGAGTCTGCGCCCCGACGTCGTCGCGAAGCGGGACGCATTCCTGAGCAAGATCCGGCGGATCCCGTTCGAGAGGTTGGTCTTCCTCGATGAGTCTGGGATCAACGTGGCCATGAGCCGCAGCCACGCATGGGTCAAGCGCGGCGAGGAGCTCGTGGACCGCGTCCCGATGAACTGGGGCAAGAACCTCACGCTGCTCGGCGCGATTCGGCGGACAGGCTGGGTCGTCCTCACCACAATGTTCCGGACGGCAAACAAGGACCGGTTCGTGCAGTGGCTCAAGACCAAGCTGCTGCCCAAGCTCCGGCGCGGCGACGTTCTCGTGATGGACAACCTCGCCGCCCATCACGATCCCCGCGTCGCTCCCGCGTGCAAAGCACGTGGCATTCGCGTCCTCTACCTGCCTCCGTACTCTCCGGACTTCAACCCGATCGAATCTGGGTGGGCCCTGCAGAAACAGTACGTTCGCCGCTTCGCACCGCGCGAGGTCCACGAGCTCCGCCGCGTTGCCAGGCGCGCGAGGCATCGCGTTACCAAGACTCACTGTCGGAAGTGGTTCGCTCACTGCGGCTACCCTGGTCGACCCAGGTGATCTCTGGGGTTAGTCGATGAACATGATCAGCTGCTCTTTGGTGTCGTTCAGGGTCGAGTCGATGCGCGTCTGTACGGGCGTTGCGCATCGCCACGACGCGCCGCCGTTCGAGGCCATCGACCTGTGCCGGCTACACGGTGCGGGTTCCAGAAATTCTGACCTAACCGATTCCGGAAATTCTGACCACCCCGGCGCGTCATCCGACCGTCGGGGACCTTCGGTTGCCGTGGCCAAGAGGCGCGGCAAGGCAAAGGATGATCGACATGGTCAAAAGGCACGAGATCCAGGTCCTGCGTCGAGCGGGACACGGCCTGGCCGAGTCCGCCAAGCTGGTCGGCGTCTCGCAAAGCAGCGTCCAGCGCGTCGCGGATGAACCGCCGGTCACGAGCTTCGATATCGACGAGGAGCGAGTCAAGCGCGAGGTCGGCCGGCCGTCCAAGGCGGAGCCGTTCCGCAGCTTCCTGGTCGGCGAGCTTGCGGTTCAGCCGGACGTGCTCGCCGTCGAACTGCTTCGCCGTGCGAAGCTCCAAGGCTACGCCGGAGGCAAGAGCGCCCTGTATGCGCTGGTCAAGGAACTGCGGCCCAAGCGACCTCGGCCAGTAGTCCGCTTCGAAGGCCTCGCCGGCGAGTTCTCGCAGCACGACTTCGGCCACGTCGACGTGCGCTTCCTCGACGGTCGGACCCAGCGCGTGCACTTCTTCGCGTCGCGCCTCAAGTACTCGCGCTGGGTGCAGGTGAGCCTCGTCGACAACGAGCAGGTCGAAGCGCTCGTCCGCGCGATGGTCGAGCACTTCGCGACGTGGGGTGGTCTGCCGCTGCTGGCGGTGTTCGACCGGCCCAAGACCATCGCGATCAAATGGGCCAAGGACGGCACGGTCACCGAATGGAACTCGACGTTCGGCGCGGTCATGCTCGACCTCGGCCTCGGCGTCGAGCTGTGCTGGCCGCGGAGCCCACAGCAGAAGGGCTCGGTCGAGAACCTCGTCGGCTGGGTCAAGGGTTCGTTCTTCAAGCAGCGACGCTTCGTCGATGATGAGGACCTGCATCGCCAGCTCGCAGAGTGGCACATCGAGGTCAACACCCAGCGGCCGTCGCGCGCGACCCACATCGTGCCCGCGGTGCGGCTCGCCGAGGAACAGCCGCGGCTTCGCCCCTTGCGCGTGTCGCCGGACGCGCTTGCGCTGCGGATCCCAATCTGCGTTGGCCCGACCGGCTACGTCGTGCACGACTCCCACCCCTACTCGATGCCGCCCGACGCGCTCGGGCTCCCCGGCACTCTGTTCCTGTATCGCGATCGCGTCCGCATCGTCGCCGGCAGCTACCAGGCCGAGCACGACCGCAAGTTCGGTCGCGGCGAAGGCTCGACCTTGCCCGCACACCGGGCGCCGCGCGTCGCCGCGGTCTCCGGCAAACGCGCCAAGCGCTACCTGAAGCGCGAGCACCTGATCGGTCTCGGCGAGCACGCGCTCGCATACATCACCGAGCTCGTCCATCGCCGCCCCAAGGTCTGGATCCGCGACGTCGACCAGCTGCACGACCTACTCGAGCGCTACGGCGACGACGCACTCCGCGCGGCCTTCGAGATCGGCCTCGCCAACGGCGCGTTCGGCGCCGAGTACATCCACCACTACCTCACCACCACCCTCGGCGTCACCCTCGGCGCCCAGGTCCATTAGGAGCTCGTATGAACACCAGCGACCTCGACATCGACGCGCTGCTCAAGCGCCTTCACCTCGCCAACGCGCGCCGCACCTGGCGCGATCTCGTCACCCGCGCCGAGACCGAGGCGTGGAGCTGCCGCGACTTCCTCGCCCTGCTCGTTGCCGAGGAAGTCGCGCACCGCCAGCAGACCCGCATCCAGCGCATATCCAGCCGCTGTGGCTTCCCGTTCCTCAAGACCATCGACGACTTCGACTTCACCTACCAGAGCACCGTCAAGCTCGCGCTGCTCGGCTCCGCACTGTCGCCGGACTTCGTCACCGACGGTCGCTCGCTCATCCTCCACGGCAAGCCCGGGCGCGGCAAGACCCACATCGCCGTCGCCATCGGCTATCGCGCGATTCAGAACGGCTTCGACACCCTGTTCGTCACCGCCGCCGAGCTCATCGAGGACCTCTCGGTCGCTTCGCGCGAGGGCCACCTCGCCGATGCGCTCGCCCGCTACGTCGCTCCTCACGTGCTCGTGGTCGATGAGGTCGGCTACCTCACCTACGGCCCCGACGCCGCGAACGTCCTCTACCACGTGGTGACCAAGCGCTATCACGCGACCCGCGCGATGATCTTCACCTCCAACAAGCACCCCAGCGACTGGGGCGCCGTGCTCCACGACGACGACCTTGCCGCCGCCATCGTCGACCGCGTCCTCGAGCGCGGCCGCTTGCTCCACCTCGACGGGCCATCGATGCGCACCAAGCATCTCGGCCCCGATGCGTCGACCCTCGACGATCGGCAGCCACCGGCTGCCTCACAGGCGCTGCAGCCGCAGCGAGGCCGGAGTCAAGGCCGCGAAGCGCCGAGGAGGAACGACGAGGGCAGCCTTTACGCCCAGGCCGAGCGAAGGCTACCTCGTGACGAGCACAGCCCGCTCACCGTCGCGGACTGCGACGACCTTGCCGCTCCCACGGGTCACGTGGCAGGGTCGCCGCAGGTGGTCAAAGTTTCCGGAATTCATCACCCAGAATTTCCGGAACCCACACCCGGCCTCGTGCCGCTTGCGGCACAGCTCGCTGCGCTGCACGCTCAGTGCCTCGAGCATGCACGACGCGAGCTGGTGCTGCGCTCGCTGCGCAGTGTGACCGACGCGTACTGCGTGCTTAATCTCGACACGAGACGGGTGCGCTGGTTCTACGAGCTAGATGATGACCAGCCGTGCACGCGCAGCGTCCTTCATGACGAGGAACGTTTTCTCAATCTTGTCGAACGCTTGCACGGTGTATCGTCTGACGACGACGACCAGTGTCCGCGTATCGACGTGATCGGACGTGCGAGGGTGGTTCGCACTATCGATCTCGGGTGTGCGGCGGAGTTCGACACATCGCGCAGCCTGGCCGTGGCGCTGATGTCCGTGGATGCGCGGGCGACGAAGCTGTCGGCGCGCGAACGTCAGGTCGCGCAGCTGCTGGCGGCTGGCTACTCGACGGTGAACGCTGCGTCGATCATGTCGCTTAGCGAGAACACGATTCGCACCTATGTGCGGCGGTTGTATCGCAAGCTCGAGATCACGAACCGGGCCGACCTGACCCGCAAGTGCGCCGAGTTCTACTTGACCTGAGCGTCGGCGAGGTCGGCCGGCCCGCGTCAAGCGACCGGCGTTCGAGCGCACGTGGTGCCGCGAACAGCTCGTCGCCGGGACAAACGCTGCGACCACGACGCTCGCGAACGGTGCGGCGCTCACGGCAGCGCGACGACCTCGCGGACACCGAAGCGAATCTTGTCGGCTACCTCGTCGAAAACCGCCACTGCCGTGGCGTTCTTCGGATCGCGCGTCGCTGGCCCGTAGCCGAAGTACACCTTGCCGGCGGTGCGCGCTGTCTCGACGAGCAGAACAATGAGGTGGTGACGCTCGAGCAGCATCGCGACGTCGACAACGATCACTGCCTCGGCGAACGTCCCACTCGCGAACGGCGTCTTCAGGCCGAAGAACGGCCACACGCGTACGCCGCTCCTGTCGACCGATCGCTCGCGCGCCGGCCTCGTCGGATCGAACGCGTCCGACAGTGAGAGCGCTGCCGCATTCGCGGAGTTCATCATGAAGTGCGCGAACCGCCGCCCCTGTGGCGCGGGCAATCGCGCGCCGAGCGCTTGAACGGTGCTTGTCACATCGAGCATCCCGAGCAGGTGCACCATCCCCATCAGCTGGCGGTTGGCCGAGGTGACCTGCGTGGTGTAGACGCCGAGATACTCGAGCTCGCGGTTCGCGTACTTCGAATAGAAGTAATCGAAGTTCTTTCGCCAGCTGACGATGCTGGTACGGATGTCGAACGCGTGAGGCACGTGGAACGCCCACGCGTCGCGCGAGAACAGAAGCCGCTTGTCCTTGACGAGGAACTGCTGCGCGAAATCGTCGTCCTCGACGCCCCAGCCGTCATACCACTCGTCGAACCGGCCGCATTCGTCGAGGTCCTTGCGCTTGACCGAGACGTTGCAGGTCCAGCACAGTCGCGACGGGGCGAACTGGGCCTTGAGATCGACGAGCGTGTCGCCCGAGCTCACTTGCATCATCTCCGGGTGCATGCGGCTATCGGCCATCTCGGGGCGCGAAGCGAGCGCCGGCCCGGCGGAGCCGATGTCGCCCAGGTCAAGCTTCGCGACGAAATCGCCAAGCGGGCGGGCGAAGATGCCCTTGCCGTACGTCATCCCGGCAACGAGTGCGGAAGGGTGCGCATCGTGCAACCGCGCGTGCTCACCGACGAAATGCGGCGGCACCATGATGTCGTGGTCGATGAACACGAGGACATCGCCGCTGGATGCATCGATCAGCCGGTTGCGGACGAGCGACCGGTTGGCCGAGGTCCACGGCACGTCGACGACTTTCAACCCGGAGAACTGCCCGCACCACTCCCTCAGGATGCCCGCTGTTCCGTCCGTCGATCCGTGGTTGCCGACGATCACCTCGAAGGCGTCCGCCGGATAATCGGTCTTCGCGATCAGGTTGCGAAACGTATGCTGGAGTTGTCCCTCGCCATTGCGGACCGGAATACACACAGATACGCGGGGTTGCTTGGGCATGGTTGGCGCGGCGCGCGGAGAGAGTGTCATCGTCCATCCTGAGTGTTGGCGAGGTATCCACCTCTAGCACTGGCATTACAGCCGGCGTGTCACCAATTTGGACGACGCTTGTGTGTGTTAGGAGGCAGCCCGCATGAGGCCCGGAGCCGCGTGACAGCGCCGGCTGCTTGATGGCCGAGGGTCTGGACGCCATCGGTCAAGAAATTGGCGTCGCGCCGGATCGCTGAGGACGATAGCAGCCCGCAATCGATAGGGCTGGGCACGTCGCCCACCGAAAGAAGATGACGCCGTCAGTGCACCACCACCGACGGTGTCGTGCCCTTGAGCGGTTATGCATGACGACCAAGAGCATCTCCCTCATCGTCTATCCAGCGCTCGACGTCAAGAATTGGCTGCAGGACCCGCCCACGGTGGCCGCGGCACGGCCCCGGCAATGCCCGCGGTGCGAGGCCGCGAGCCGACCGGTGGGCCAGCGGCTCGGGATCCATGGTCACGGCCTGCGAGACCGGCAGGTGCGCGGACCCGTGGTCAGCAGCGAGCCCACGACGGTGGTCATCGCGTGCCGGCGCTACCTCTGCACGGTGTGCGCGGCGGTGATCACCGTGGTGCCCCGAGGGATCGAGCCGCGACGGCACTACGGGCGGGCGGCGATCTGCCTGGCCCTGGCGCTCTGGGCGCTGGGCGGGCAGCCGACAACGGCGGTGCGCGCTCGGGTGTGCGCATGGCGGGCGGCCGCGACGACGAGCTGGCGCGCGCTGCAGCGCTCGGCGGGGGCTGCCGCAGCGGGGGCATGGTCATGGTGTCGCGCGGCGACCGGGCTGGCGCTCAGGGCGGCCGCCGCGCGCGCTGCGCAGATCGCCGCAGGACATGCGCCGCCTGGCCTGATGGGGCCCGTCTGGGAGCTGGCCTACGCGGGAGGTGCAGCGCTCGCCTGACACGATGGCCACCGCGCGCAGCGCCGTCGAGGTCGGTCGCCCACTGCGTTGGGTCCTGGGCCTGCGGCCGGCGACGTGTGACGAGCGAGGGCGGCGCCGGCCTACGGACCTGTCGGCGCCGGAGGACCTCCCATGCCCGATGCCTTGTCTCCCCGCGACCACGCCGAAGCGGTCGCGCTGTTCCGCGCCGAGCTCATCGGCGCACTCGCTCGCCGCGAGTTCGGCCGCGGCGAGCTGGCGGCCGCGTTGCGCGTGCTCGCCGCCGAGCGCTACCGGCCACCGGGCAGCGCGACCACGCGCCGGTTCGGCGTGCTCATCCTGCGCACGCTGGTCACCGACGGTCGCCTGCCGGCAGGCATCGTGTCGGCGCCGACGGTGGCGCGCCTGTACCGCGACGCTGGCCTCGAGCGTGGCGTGCGCCTCGACGGCCACACCCGGCTGCGCTGGGAGGCCGAGCATCCCGGCGCGCTGTGGCACGGCGACGTGTGCCACGGCACGTCGCTGCACATCGGCGCCACCACGCGGCCGCTGCGCATTCACGCGTTGCTCGACGACGCCTCGCGGTTCATCATCACTATCGAGGCCCGTCGCAGCGAGCGCGAGGCCGACATGCTCGCGGTCCTGCTGGCCGCGCTGCGCCGCCACGGCGCGCCCGACGGGCTCTACCTCGACAATGGCGCCACGTACCGCGGCGATGCCCTGCGCCTGGCCTGCGAGCGTCTCGGGATCACGCTCGTCCACGCGCGCCCCGGCGACGCGCCGGCCCGCGGCAAGATGGAGCGGTTCTGGCGCACGTTGCGCGCGGGCTGCCTCGACCACGTCGGGGGGCGCGCATCGCTCCACGACGTCCAGGTCCGCATCGACGCGTTCGTCGCCGAGCACTATCACGCTGCGCCGCACGGTGGCCTCGTCGGCAAGACGCCGGCCGAGGCATGGGCGGCTGCGCGATGCCGCCCCATCGACGGGCCCGCGCTCGCCGGCGCGCTGCTGCAGCATGTCCGTCGCCGCGTCCGCAAGGACGGCACCGTCGAGGTCGCCGGCCAGACCTGGCAGGCCGACCAGGGCTTCTTCGCCGGCCGTGTCATCACCATCACCCATGACCTCGTCAGCGCGGCGGCCCCGGTCGCGCTGCACGACGGCCATCGCTACCCGCTGCGCCCGCTCGATGCTGTGGCCGCATCACGTACCCGCCGCCGCCGCGAGTCGTTGCCGGCACCGTCGATTCCCTTCGACCCTGCCGGCGCGCTCCTCGATCAGGCCGCCGGTCGTCGCCCGCGCCACCGCCCCGAGGAGGACTGACCATGAGTGCCTATCTCGCCGCGCTCGGCCTCAAGGAGCCACCGTTCACCAAGGAGATCCCCGACGCCGACCTGTGGCTTCCAGCCTCCAAGGAATCAGTCGTCGGCGATCTCATCGACGCGCTCACCGAGCACGCCTCGGTCGTGCTCGTCGGCGAGCCCGGCGTCGGCAAGACCTGCGTCTTGCGCGCGCTGCGCCATCGCATCCTCGCCGCCGGATTCCGTCTGACCTACTGCCACAACGCCACCCTCGGTCGCCGCGACTTCTACCGCCAGCTGTGCGTCGCCCTCGGCCTATCACCGGCCGCGACCGCTGGCAGTCTGTTCTATGCGGTGTCTCGCCACGTCGAGGAGCGCGCCGAAGAGCGCGTCCATCCCGTGTTTCTGCTCGACGAGGCGCACCTCCTCCACCAGGACACCCTCGAGCATCTCCACATCCTGCTCAACTACCACTGGGACAGCCGCGCGCTGCTCAGCCTCGTCCTGGTCGGGCTCCCCGAGCTCCGCGACCGCCTCGCGTTGCGCCGCAACCGCTCGCTGCACTCGCGTCTCCACCACCGGTTGGAGATTGCGCCGCTCGCCCCTGGCGATACGGCCGAGTACCTCCGCATGCGCCTGCGACGGGCCGGCTGCGATCGCGAGCTCTTCGCCACCGATGCCGTCGCGTTCCTCCACGAGGCCACCGCGGGCGCCATGCGCGACCTTGACCGCCTGGCTGCCGCGGCGCTGCGCGAGACCGCCCGGCGCAAGCGCCGCCTCGTCGAGCGCGACGTTGCCGTCCGAGTCATCGAGGAGGATACCCGCGAGCGCGATCGCTGACGATCGCCCAGTCCATCGCCAGCGTGACCGCGTCGCCCGCGGTCGGATGGCCATCGTCATTCCGGATCTCGCCAGCCAGATCGCCGGTGGCCATCACGGCCGCGATGACCGCCTGCCGTCGCGTTGATGGCCATCGTTCACCCCGCCTCGATGGCCATCAACAGGGGCGCCCGGTAACACTTGTCGACCGTGGAGCGATGGCCTCGGGAGCGCATCACTTTCGTCGTGTCCTCCATTTTGGCGACTCGCGAGCCGTGCTTGCTGTTGACCTGCACCGCGATCTCGACAGCAGGTGGACGAAGATCTCGGCTGATTCGGCTGGGTGCAGTTCCCGATTTGCAGGCCGAAAATTGTAACCGTTCGCGCTTGATGACGCTCGCCGCTCACGTTGGGTGTCGCTGTTGATCCAGGGGTCGCCGCTCTCATTGCGTGTCGCTGTTGATCCAACGGCCCGGGGCGCTGCTGGTCCGAGCGCGAATCAGAACGGCCAGCCTTGTTGCTCGCGGCGGAGTCGCGCGACAACGAGGCGACGGTAGTCGCGCAGGCACTCGCGCAGCAGGTCGCAGTGACCGGCGAGTGCGCGGGCGGCGGTGACCTCCTCGCTTTCGTCGTGGAAGTAGTCGCCCTGGATTTGGATGTGTTGCCCGCGCAGTGCGTTACCGGCAACGGCGGCGGCGATCTCGAGCAGGAGCAGTGGGCCAAGTTGCGGCTCGCGGACCAGATCGCAGGGCGGCGGAACGCGGGTCTTCACGCCGCCCCCTGGTCGAGCAGCGCCTGCTGCACCGCATCGGCATCGACGGTCTTCTTGTTGGCGGTGGCGGTGGCGAGCAGGCGCCGAGGGCGAGATTCTGCGCGAGGCGCGGGATGCCCCGGCTGTGCTGGAACACGAGGGTGAGGGCGTCGGGCTCGAACAGGTTGGACTTGGCGCCGGCGGCGCGCAGGTGCTTGTCGAGGAACAGCGTGAGCTCGGTGTCGGTCAATGGGCGAAGCCGAGCGCGCACGGTGATGCGCTGGGCGAGCGCGTAGTGGAGAGGCTCGGCGAGGCGCTCGCGCAGCAGCGGCTGGCCAGCGAGCACGAGGGCGAACGGACTCTTCTGGTCGAGGCTGTCGCCGGTGAGCAGCCGGAGGTCCTCGAGGGCATCATCGGGCATCAGGTGCGCATCATCGACGATGATCAGCGAGCGCTTGGCGAGGCCGCGGCAGTGCGTGACGAGTTCGTGGGCCGTCTCGCCCTTGAACCGGCGAGACCGTAGCCCGGCCTTGGTCCCGAGGTAGGACAGAAGACCGAACGCCTTGAGCGACGACATCGACGAGTACAGGACATGGTAGGCGGTGGCATCGAGATCGCGGACGAGGTGGCCGAGCGCCGTGGTCTTGCCGCAGCCCGATTCGGCGGTGAGCAGCGCGATCGCGTCGCGGTCGAGCGCAAAGCGCATGCGCTCGACGGCATCCTTGAGGCTGGGATGGGGGAGCAGCGCGGTCTTGTCGACGGCCTGCGGGAACGGGGGGCGGTGCAGCTTGAAGTGATCTTCGACGAGATGCGAGACTCATGACTTTCCTTTCCGGCGAAGGCCGAGGACGTGGGCGCGGAGCGCATCGAGGTACTGCGAGGCATGGAGACCGGAACCGAGCGTGGCGACCGCCGTGCGAAGCGCGGCGTCGGCGATCGCGATCTCGACCGGCGCGATCGCGTGCAACACCGTGGCGGCGTGCTCGGCCTCGACCTCGCCGAGGGCGCGACCGCAACAGGTCCGCAGCCGCTCGACCAGGCGCGCCAGTGTCAGCGCTGCATCGTCGTCGGGCGCGGCGCGGAACCGGATCGCGACGGTGGCCTCGGCGCGGCGGCGCTCGTGATCGCGGCGCACGAGCGCGAGGTAGTCGACCGAGGGTGGCGGGCGCTCGGTCTTGACGGCAGGGAGTGGATGCTCGCCAGGGATCTGCGGGGTCGCGCGCTGGATCCGGCGGCCGTCGAAGAACACGAGCA
>Ga0137437_1000505_pt1 | contig 12300 bp, 8 predicted proteins | sample EasRivERMGT138_2_FD_102332 | JGI IMG/M metagenome (GOLD analysis project Ga0137437, IMG submission 102332) | Soil microbial communities from meander-bound floodplain in the East River, Colorado, USA - East River MetaG ERMGT138_2 | ecosystem: Environmental > Terrestrial > Soil > Floodplain ...
CGCTGCAGGACCCACGCGAGCGGCCGATGGAGCGCGCCGGCGCCGCCGACGCGGCGCAGGCAAAGTTCGACGATGAAAAGTCCGATTTCCTCTCCTGGCTGAAGCTGTGGAAGTTCTACCAGGAGGCGCTCGCGCACAAGAAATCCAACCGCAAGCTGGCTGAATTGTGCCGCGAGAACTTTCTGTCCTACAACCGCATGCGTGAATGGCTGGATATCCACAGCCAGTTGCACGCTTTCGTCGCCGAGATGGGATGGAAGGTATCGGGGAAGGAGGCGAGCTACGCGCAGATCCACCGAGCGCTCCTCGCCGGACTGCTCGGCAATGTAGGCTGCAAGTCGGAGGACAGCGAGCATTACCTCGGCGCGCGCGGCATCAAGTTCCTGATCCACCCCGGCTCGGGCGTGGGCAAGAAGGCCGGGCGCTGGATCATGGCGGCGGAGATCACCGAAACCACGCGCCTCTTCGCACGGTGCGTCGCCCGCATCGAGCCGGAATGGCTGGAGAGCATAGGCGCGCATCTGATCAGGCGTCATCAGTACGAGCCGCATTGGGAGAAGAAGCCCGCGCACGTGGCCGCGTTCGAGCGCGCGACGCTGTACGGCATCCTGCTCTATGGCAACCGGCGCATCCACTACGGGCCCATGGACCCGGTCGTATCGCGCCGGATCTTCATCCGCCAGGCGCTGGTCGAGGGCGAGTTCGAGACGCGCGCGCCTTTTTTGCAGCACAACCGCAGGCTGATTTCCGACATCGAGACGCTGGAACACAAATCGCGCCGCCCCGACGTGCTCGTCGACGAAGAGCTGATCTACGCCTTTTACGACAGCCTGATCCCCGACGGCATCCACAACGGCGCCGCCTTCGAGCACTGGCGCCGCGAAGCGGAAGCCGGCAACCCGAAGCTGCTCTGCTTGAAGCGCGAGGACCTGATGCGGCACGAGGCGGCCGGCATCACGACGGCCTTGTTTCCGCACCAGCTCGAAATCGGCGCGCGCAGCTACGCGCTCGAATACCTGCACGACCCGGGCAATGCGCGCGACGGCGTCACGCTTAGCGTCCCCCTGATCGCGCTGAATCAGCTCGCAGCCAAGCGCTGCGACTGGCTGGTGCCGGGCCTGCTGAAGGAGAAGGTCGCGCTGCTGGCGAAAACGCTGCCGCAGAAAACCCGCCACAAGCTCGGGCCGCTGCCCGAATTCGCCGAGGGATTCCTCGCGGCGATGTCTGCCATGGATGGGGAGCGCCAGGGACAGCTCGCCTTGGCCGAGGCCATCACCCGCTACGCGCGCGAGGAACTCAACCTGGTCCTGCCGCTGGACGGTTTTCGCCCCGAACTCTTGCCCCCGCATCTCGCGATGAATTTCCGCGTCGTGGACGAGCACGGCCGGCAACTCGCCATGGGCAGGAGTCTGGCCGCCTTGCGCGCAGAACTGGGCGAGCAGGCAGGCGAACAGTTCAGCGCCATCGCCCAGCCCAAGGCCGCGCTGTCCGGCATCACTGCGTGGAATTTCGGCGAGCTGCAGGAAATCATGGAAATTCGCCAGGGGGCACAGACCCTGATCGGCTACCCGGCACTCGTAGACCGCGGCGCGAGCGTGGACCTCGAAGTGCTGGATTCGCCGCACAAGGCCAAGGACCTGCACCGCGACGGACTGCGGCGGCTATTCATGCTGCAGATGAAGGAGCAGACGCGCTACGTCGAAAAGAACCTGCCCGGCCTGCGCGACATGGCGATGCAGTTCCTGCCGCTTGGCGACGCGGCCTCGCTGCAGGACCAGCTGTTGCGCGTCACTTTCGATCGCGCCTGCATGGCCGATCCCCTGCCGGCGACGCAGGCGGCGTTTCTGCAGCGCTGCGAAGCAGGGAAGTCGCGGCTGTCGCTGCTCGCCCAGGAAATCTGCCGCCTGGCGGGCAGCATACTCACCGAGTACCAGATGCTGCAGAAGAAGCTGCAGGGGCTGAAGAGCCATCCGCAGGCGGCGCGCGAGATCGAGGAGCAACTCGTGCGCCTGCTGCCGAAGAACTTCATCGCCGCAACGGCCTGGGAGCGGCTGCAGCACTTCCCGCGCTACCTCAAGGCGGTGGCGCTGCGGCTGGAGAAGCTGCGCGCCGATCCGGCGCGCGATGCGCGCTGCAGCGCCGAATTCAATCCGCTGTGGCAAACATGGCTGCGCGAAGACCTGAAGCAGAGAAAGCAGGGCGTGTTCGATCCCCAGTTGGACCAGTTCCGCTGGCTGCTCGAGGAATTGCGCGTATCGCTCTACGCGCAGGAATTGCGCACGCCGCTGCCGGTGTCGGTGAAGCGGCTGCAGAAGATGTGGCAAGGCATGCAAAGGTGAGAGGGAGAGACACATGAGTGAAGTCAGCAAAGCACTGTTGCGGGCATTCGCGAGCCTGTTGCATCGGCGCATGCTGCTGCTGATGCTCTGGCCGCCGTTCATTGCGCTCGCCTTGTGGCTGGGCTTGGCGTTCGCGTTCTGGCCGCAGGCGGAGGCCTGGCTGCAACTGCAGTTCAACCAATCCGCGGTGATCGGCTGGGCCGTCGGCGTGTGGCCGCTGTCGCTCGTCGCCTCGAACCTGGCCTGGATCCTGCTCGTGCTGTTGTTCATCCCGCTGGTGCTGGCCACCGCCGTGCTGATCATCGGCGTGTTCGCGATGCCGGTGATGGTTGGCGTGGTGGCGGAGCGCGCGTATCCCGGCCTGGCGCGCATGCAGGGCGGCACGTTTGCAGGCAGCCTGTGGAACGCGGTGATGGCCCTGGCCGGCCTGGCGCTGCTGGTTTTGCTGTCGCTGCCCTTGTGGCTGTTCCCGTTATTTTGGCCGGTGCTGCCGATCGTGCTGTTCGCCTATCTAAACCAGCGCGTGTTTCGCTACGATGCGCTCTACGAGCACGCGACCGCCTGGGAAATGGAGACGCTGTTTCGCCGCCACCGGCGCGAACTGTTTTTGTTGGGCGTCGCGGTCGCACTCTTCGGGCTGATTCCGGTGCTCGGTTTCCTGGCGCCGGTTTACGGCGGCCTCGCTTTCATCCACTATTGCCTGGCGCGGCTGGCGCAACTGCGCGACGAACCGGTCGCGACTCAATAGCAACTTCTACGGAGAAAGAAATGCCTTTCGGCGCGATTATCATCGGCGATGAGATCATGCGCGGCAAGCGTCAGGACAAGCACATGGCGCAACTGATCGCGATTCTGCGCAGCCGCGGCCTCACGCTCGCCTGGTGCGAGTACCTCGGCGACAGCCCCGAGCTGATCACGGCGACGCTCAAGCGCACGCTCGCCGGCCCGGACGTCGTGTTCAGTTTCGGCGGCATAGGCGCGACCCCGGACGACCATACCCGTGCGTGCGCTGCCGCCGCGGCCGGAGTGGATCTCGTGCTGCATCCGGAGGCCGAAGCGGAAATCCGCGGCCGCTTCGGCGCCGACACGACGCCGAACCGGCTCAAGATGGGCGAGTTTCCCCGCGGCGCGAACATCATTCCCAACAGCTACAACCGCATTTGCGGTTTTTCCCTGCGCGAGCATCACTTCGTTCCGGGGTTTCCGATCATGGCCTGGCCCATGGTCGAGTGGGTGCTCGAGCAGCGCTACGCCCACCTGTTTCACCGGCGGCCGGAAGCCGAGGCTTCGATGATGGTGTACGAGTCGGCGGAGAGCACGCTGACGCCGCTGATGGAAGCGGTCGAGGCCAAATACCGCGGGCTCAAGGTGTTCAGCCTGCCCAGCGTGGCCGAGGGCGGCGTGCGCCGGCATATCGAACTGGGCGTGCGCGGCGCGCCCGAGGAGGTGCCCGCTGCGATGGAGGAACTCAGGCGTGGCGTGATCGAAGTGGGCGGGACTTGGGAGGTGCACGGCGTGCCGCCTGCGCCGGAGGCAGCGGGATCGTGAAGCTGCTTTAGGTGGGGTGGTTTGGGCTCGATCGGTCGAAAGCTTTCCGAACGCCAATGCCCGGAAGCGAGTTTGTTTCGGCAGGACTCGATCCGATGCGGTCACACAACCCGACATAGATCAAGCATCCGCTTACGCCGGCAGCAGACATTCATGCGCGCAGATGACCGTCGTCATTTTCAATTTCGATTTCACGACGGCAATCGCGTCACTCCCATCGCTTCCGCCAAGATCTAGTCAATGTTTCTCGCGCCGATTATTCCGCCTTGATCCCCAATTGCTTGATGAGCTCACCCCACTTTTCGAAGTCGTTGCGCATAACGCTCGCAAATTGGTCGGGTGTGTTGCCCGCGACGGCCATTCCGGCCACATTGACCCGCCGCACCACTTCAGGATCGGTGAGCACATGATTGACATCGAGCGAGATTCGCTCAAGAAGAGTTTTGGGCGTGCCTGATGGTGCAAACAAACCAAACCATCCGACCAACTCGAATCCTTGCATACCAAGTTCCTGAAAGGTTGGCACACTCGGTAACACTGTTGATCGCACGGTACCCGCAACTGCTAGCACTTTCAGTCGGCCTGCTTTTGCCGACGACGCGGCAGTAACCGGTGTCAGAAAAGCCCCATTTACAGTACCGTTAATCACGTCGGACACAATAGCGGCTTCGCCACGGTAGGGCACATGCGTCAAGTCCAGTTGTGCGACGGACTTGAGCAACTCGCCGTAAATGTGCGCGGTGGTCCCCAAACCGTAGGAAGCGTAGGAGAGACGGCCCGGCTGGCTGCGCGCCGTGGATACGTATTGGGCCATGGTAGAAGCGGGGGCTTCCCCCCCGATTGCCCAGGCCATTGGCCCATCAACGATCTTTGAGATCGGCATGAAGTCGCGGAACGGATCAACGGGCAGTTTTGGCAAAAGAATTGCATTTTGCAGGATTCCGTTGTTGGTGAACAGTAACGTGTAGCCATCTGGAGGCGAGTCCCCTACCTGCCGCGCGCCGATACTGCCGCTGGCGCCGGGGCGATTGTCGACAATAACGGGCTGCTTCCATATTGTCGACAGTCGCTCAGATAGCAGGCGGGCGATCATATCGGCCCCGCCGCCCGCGGAAAAAGGCACGACAACGCGCACTGGTTTGCTGGGGAAACTCCTCGCTGATTCCGAGGTCTGTCCCATTGCGGAGCCAGTAGCCAGCCACAAACTCGCGGCCAGTGCCGCCAGTACGTTCCTTCGTTTCATCTAAAGTCTCCTCAGCTTGACCACTTGGTAGATAAGGTGTCCCGTAGAATCCGCAACCGCCGAACTGCTCGGACATGAAGAACGATCCGGTATTGATCATTACAGCTTCTTTCTGATGGTTACCTTCTGTTTTCCGAATTCGCGGATTTTCTTTCCCGTTTCAAGAAGCTCGTCAAGATTGGACTTTATGATTCCAAACTGGTTTATGGGCCTGTCCCCCGTAAATGGGGTGCGGGGATAATAATAGGGTCCGTAGACAATGATGATTTCTGTCCTGTTAAAGTTTGTTTCAGGCCCATACGCATCAATGGCGAGGGTTCCAGGCAGATTTCCCCAGACCTTTTGGTTTTCTACATGCACCTGCTCCAGTTTGATGTCATGCGTAACCGCCCAGACCCCCTGCCCGGAATATGCGCAGTGAATAGCCTCGGCCTCGATCGGAAGTGCATTCCAGATCATTTCACAATTCTTGGGCGCCACTTCTTCAAACAGTTCCACTGTAAATTTTCCTCCGCCCTCGAACTCGACTTCAATTTCTCCTGCCATGACAGTTTCCTCCCCTTGGTTAATCCAGGTATTCGTTCCTGGTAAATTTATGAAATCGCCTTGCCGCAGGACCCCATAACATAGGGCTCTTTATTCAATTAATCGTTTTCACCCTGTCCGGTGATTCCTCAGCGCCGGCAGCCACGCGGTCCGATTTCAGGCAGTCGAGGCCGTGCCGCCGCGCGATACACACCCTAACCGCCAGCACGTTACATTTCCGTTACCGATGGCAAACCAGCTGAGCCGACCCCGCTTGTCACAGAAGCGGTACAGCGCTTCAATTGGGCCAGCGCCGGGGCGGAGCATAGGGATGAGAGCAGTGCGGCGGCAAACAGGACTTTGCCAAGCGCTGGTGATGGAGCGTTTTGCAATGTCGGCGCGTGCTGGCGCCGCGATCAGCTGCTGGTGGTCCGGGCGAAGCTGGACTATGCTCGGTGCATCTTGATGCCCCGAGGGGGTCGTGGCAGGATCCGTCGCCATTGCCAAGCTGAGCCGGCCGCGGTCACACTCGGCGTTGCCGCGCGAGCGGCTGTTCGCCCTGCTTGACGACTTCCGCACGCATCCCATCCGCTGGATCGCCGCCCCGCCCGGGGCTGGCAAGACGACGCTCGCCGCAAGCTGGCTCGAGGCGCGCGCTCTCTGTTCCTGCTGGTATCGCATCGATGAGCGCGATGCCGATCCGGCCACCCTGTTTTATTATCTGGGTGAAGCCGCGCGCGAGCTGGCCGGCGAGGCTAAGCGTCGCCTGCCGCTGTTCGGCCCCGAATACGCACAAGGCCTGCCCGCCTTCGCCCACCACTTCTTCGAGTCCTTCTTCGCCCATCTGCCGCGGCCCTTCATCATCGTCATCGACGACTACCACGAAATTCCTGTCGACTCCCAAACCCACGCCGCTCTGCTTCACGGCCTCACCGAATTGCCCCTCGAGGCCGCGGTACTGGTCCTCAGCCGCCAGGACCCGCCCGCCGACTATGTCCGGCTCAGCGTCAGCGGCGCCCTGCAACGCATCGACCCCGCCGCCATGCGGCTCGACGATGCCGAGGTTGCCGGCATGCTGCACCTGCAGGGCGTGGATGACCGGGAGCGCATCCGCGCCATCACCGAGCACTCTCAGGGCTGGGCGGCCGGCATCCAGTTGCTGCTCGCCACCGACCCCGGCAGCACCGACGCGGGACCGAAGGAGACCCTGTTCGACTACTTTGCCAGCGAGATCTTCCGCCGCCTGCCCGAGGCCGAACGGCGGGTGCTGCTTTGCGCCGCCCTGCTGCCCGCTTGTACCGTATCGCTCGCGCGTCAGCTTTCCGGAGAAACCGGGGCCGGCGAGGTGCTCAACCGACTCTACCGCCGCAACTACTTCGTGACGCGGGATGCCGACGTTGCCGATCCGCTTTACCGGTTCCATCCTTTGTTCCAGGAGTTTCTGCTGGCACAGGTCAGGGAGGCGATGCCGCAGGAGCAGCAGGCATCGCTGCGGCTCAATGCCGCCGGCCATTTGGAACAGGAAGGCAATGTCGAAGGCGCCATCGCCCTGCGCCTTGCGGCGCGTGACGCGGAGGGAGCGGCTGTCATCATCGCCAGCGCGGCGGAAGGCCTGCTGCGCCACGGGCGACACCGGACGGTAACCGGCTGGATCGAGGCACTGCCCCTGGACACCATCGAGGGCAATCCATGGCTGCTCTACTGGAAGGCGATGGCGCGGCTGCCGTTCGCCCCAGGCGACGTCTTACCGTGGTTGAAGGAGACCTTCGAGTCGTTCCGCGGCCGCAACGATGTCGAGGGCGTTTTCGCGTCCTGGGCGGCCGCGGTCGAGTCAATCCGTCTTGACCTTGGCGGCGATGCGACCCGCCTCGATCCCTGGATTTCCGTTCTCGATGAGCTGCTGGCAAGCCATCCCGAGATTGAGGATGAGGAGCTAAGCTTAAGGCTGGCGAGCAATGCGCTTAGGGCGATAGTCCTCCGGAACCCACAGCATCCGCGATTGGATTACTGGAAGGCGCGAACCATCGAACTGGCGCGACGCGGGGATAGCTTGGGCGAGAGGACGGTGGCGCTGTATTCGCTTGCCGTCGTGGCGAACTTCAGCGGGCGTCTGGATGAGGCGAGCTCACTGTTGCGCGAGGCGCCGCCGCCGGATACGCCCGGCCTCAGTCCTATGGCTGCCACATACGCCTATATCGCGACGGCCATGGAACAGTTGTTCCGCGGACATTTCGACAGAACGCTGGATGTAGTTGATCAATACCTAGCCACGTCTCGGGCTAGCGGGGTGACGTGGTTGGTCGATATGATGTCCGGAAGGGGTGTATCAGCGGCCATAGGCAAGGGCGACCTGCAGGACGCCGCGCGACGACTGGATCACATGGCGGCGACTATCGATGTATCACAGGGGTGGTCAGCGTCCTTCTACGGCAACTTGCGTGCCCAGCTTGCGTACCGGTCGGGGGACTATGAAGAGGCCCTGCAATTCGCGCAGGAGGCGATTGCTCCGGCGCGAAAGTCGGGCTGGAGCTGGCCCGAAGTGCAGGGGCTGATAAATTCCGCTCTGCCCGCGATGGAACACGGCAATCTGCAACTGGCGGCGGCCGATCTTGACCGCGCGCAACAAATGCTTCGGAACGGACACGCGCTGCTCTTTGACTTTACGCTGCGACTGGCCGCGGTGCGTCTGGCGGTTCTCAAGGGCGAGGATCAGGAAGCCGCCAAGCTTTTGCGTGATGCGCTGGCCATCGGGCGTCGCCGCGGTGATGTGGAGATTGGTCATCTGCGTCCTGAAATTCTCGCCGATCTTTGGGGCAGGGCGCTTTCCCTCGGTATCGAACCCGACTACGTCAGACAGCAGATCCGCCTGCGCCAGCTCAAGCCCCCGCCGGGATACACCGGCGACTGGCCATGGCCGGTAAGGATTACGGCACTGGGGAACTTCACGGTTGAGTTGGATGAGGCGCCACTGCGCTTCACCGGTAAGACACCACGCAAGCCGCTGGAGCTGCTGCAGGCCATCATCGCCTTCGGCGGTCGCGGTGTGGCGAGTGAAACCATAAAGAGCGCCTTGTGGCCGGATGCCGAGGGGGATGCGGCGGACACCTCGCTGCGTGTGACTCTTCTGCGGCTGCGCAAGCTACTGCGGCACGAGGGCGCCGTGACCTTCGCCGAGGGCCGGCTTGGTCTCGACGACACACTCTGTTCGGTGGATGTCGACATCCTTGACAGTCTGCTCACGCAAATCGAAAACATCGGTCATGGGCCGCTCGTAGTCGGGGACGAAGCCGGGCACCTGGCGACGCGCCTGACGGACCTTTATCATGGGGCTTTCCTCGTCAATGAACGCGAATTCCATTGGATGCTGCCGCTGCGCCAGCGACTGCGCGGCCGCTTCATCGCGGCTGCCGAAGCGCTTGGCAGCTGGCTCGAGCAGGCGGGCGCGCAGGACCGGGCTATCGTTCTTTACCGCCACGCGCTAGATCAGGACAACCTCGCCGAGCCAATCTACCGCCGGCTGATGTTCGTCTACCTGTCACTCGGCGAGAAGGCCGAGGCGCTCGCCGTTTATGGACGCTGCAAGGAAATGCTGTCGATGCTGCTTGGCGTCTCCCCGTCGGCGAAAACGCAGGCGGCAGCCGAAGCTGCGCATCAGACGAACAATTGACACCCTGGATGTTCCGCGTTTGAGCCTCGGTCGCACGGCGTTCGGTGCGGCAGCCCTGACGCTCCGTGGTAGCCGCTAGCCGCCGTCCGTTCTTAATAGTGAATCGGTTATTAGGATTTTGCCAGCGCCAATGGCGGCACCGGGTCGAGAGCCCGCGGTCGAAGAGATAGGTAACGGCCGTTCATTTGCACCGAGCGGTCGAATGTCCGGTTTTGCGTTGCGGATTCAACCGGTGGATGCAACACACTAGACACTGCGTAAGTAGAATGAGTGTTGCAGATGAGGCAAAGACCGAGGATCTATTACACGGAAACCCAGAAAGCGCTAATGTGGGATCGCTGGCGGAAGGGTGAGCCCCTCCAGCAGATCATGAGCCCTACGGCGCCAAAGGCGGCGGGATCCTGATGGCAGGGCACTGAGGCGCGCCGCCTAAATCGACGGTTCGCACTGCCGCGCGAATCCAGCTCCCAGGTCAATTCCTTCGCCGCAGTTGTCAGCCAGCGCCAGGGCCTGCGCGTGGGCCGCACCGAGCGGGCCTAGGTATTTGCGGGCGCATTCGAAGCAATTGTCGGCCCATCTGACGCGGTGATGATCAAAGCCGTTGACCAAGCTCGGCTTTACCACCTCGAAGTACGGAGAGATATCGAAATCGCTGGGGGTATACAGGCTGTGGTGCCGGATGTGCAGAACCTCACGGGAACAGTCCTCGTACACGGGGTCGGCGGATTCTTCCAGTGTCACTTTCGGCAGGATCGGGTAGCGCAACGATTCGAATGCCTGCGCGATCAAAGTGGAACAGATCGCTCGCGACGGATCGCCGCTGCCCAGAGCAAGCAAGCGCCGCCTCCATCGCGCAGGCACGGGCGGAGTCGGGATGAGGTAGCGCGCGAGGTCGAGCACGTTCTTCATGTCGTACCGGTGGCCGATGCGCGAAACGGCGTAGCCGACGAGCTTCCTCACTTCCTCCGGCGAAAGTCCGACCGGCCTGCAGATGCGCGTATGCATGTTGGCATACATGCTGAGCGGGACTGCACGCACGCCTTCGCGTAAGTCGGCCTCTATAAATACCTTGGGCTCCTCCCCGTGTTCTGCGGTGGCCAGCGCGTCGCCGATGTACAAGGCTGCGTGCGACCAGGTGGATTGGGTCAGGTACTTGATCGCCACGCTGATCCGGGAGTTGCCGCCGACAAGTAGCACGTCTCCGGGGCGCAGCGCCGCGGAAAGCGCCTGCGGCGTAACCGTCGCCACATTCGAGCCCTGGCGCTTCGGCGCGGAAAGATAGTCGGCCAGGCGCTTGCCCAACGTGGTGAACAGCGGGTTCATTGCCGTGTATGGCTCCAGTCCCCGTTTATACGCGGGTCTGCGGACACCGACGCCGGAGAAACACGACTCGACTCCTTGCGTTTTGGCGGACGGTCATCGGCTGTACCACCGTCAGTCGAATTCACGAAACAGCGCATCCGCGATGACTGAACTAATTGAAACTGAGCCGCCTGCGTCGCCGATGCCGTTGGAATCCTCGATCAGCGGGCAAGGTGAAACAGAAAGCGCGAATTCGGTTTCCTCAAGCTCGGGTATATCGTAGTGAGAATAATCAGACGGAATGCGCTTCATCACTCCTCCTAAACAGGTTCATTCGTCGTACCCGTGGGCAGCGGCAAAACCAGCGGCGCCGATAAGGCTGTCCTTGGCCTCTTTTTTTCAGCGAACCGTTAGCGAAGTCTAGTTATCGAGACGACGGAAAACAGCAAGGTAATAACCTGAATCGCGTAGGATAAAGGCAGTACCGCGGCTAGGCGCTAAGCTGTAGTTCCGACGCATCCTGAACACATCAGTCCGCCGGGCTGCCGCGGACCGGAGTGCGGATTTCGACAAAGAAGGGACGATGGGTCGGAATCTTCGTATCGGGTCCGGGGTCCAATTGGCTGAGGCTGCAATGAAGCGCAGCGATGGATTCCGTTGATCGTCGAAAGCTTAGGGAGGATGGTATGAAGGCTACGTGCATTTCGATATGTCTGGCGGCGGCCCTGATCGCAGGCTGCGCGTCCTATTCCGGCAAAGGCCTGATTCCGGGAACATCCACCGCCGCCGACGTCGAAGCCCTGATGGGGCGGCCGGCTGAGCGGATCGCGAAGCCCGACGGCGGCAGCGTGCTCTATTATCCGCACGCCCCGGTCGGCCGCGAAACCTACGCTGTCTCGATTGGCGCGGACGGCAAGGTCCAGGCCGTCGAGCAGCGCCTCACGGATGCCAACATCGCCAGGCTGGTGTTGGGCACTACGACCGTGAGAGAGGTGCGCGAACTGTTCGGGTCGCCGTGGAGGACGACCCGTTATTCGCGGCTGGAGCGCGATGTCTGGGAGTACCCCATGGACCCCGTTGCAATGCCCTATATCCTGTACGTGCAGTTCTCCTCTGACGGCATCGTGCGCGAAGCATTCAAACTGAGGGACTACATCACAGAGCGCCCGAGCGGCAAGGACAGACATCGCTGAGAACGTATGGAAAACGTATTGCGCTCGGCGACCGCCCCTCCTTTCGCATCGCCCCGCTCCAACCCGTAGAGCCATTCCATCCAGAGGCGCCTCGCGGCCGTCGCGTTTGAGCGGTTTCGCTTTCGTGGCGAGGTGATGGTTTTCGCATCAGGCGTGCCGCGTTTGCGGCCGCAGTATCCGGGCGGAGTCCCGAAGGTCAACATTTTGCGGAGGGTGGTTCCGCTGAATCCTTCGCTTTTGACGACGCTCCGCTTTGATTCTCCCGAAACCAATACCCGTTTTCGGATGCGCCTCCATTGATACAGGTTCGAGTACATCGATGTCTCTGCCTACCGAATGCACGTCAATCTCTAAGGCTCGCCCGGAATTAACCTACTTGCCAAATTTAACCAACTAGGTTATTATCGATTGTGGAAAAGGCCGCCCCTCACTGCAAACTGCCGGTCGTCAAGGCACTAATCGAAGCCGGCAAGGTGCGCTCAA
>Ga0137437_1000506_pt1 | contig 12300 bp, 9 predicted proteins | sample EasRivERMGT138_2_FD_102332 | JGI IMG/M metagenome (GOLD analysis project Ga0137437, IMG submission 102332) | Soil microbial communities from meander-bound floodplain in the East River, Colorado, USA - East River MetaG ERMGT138_2 | ecosystem: Environmental > Terrestrial > Soil > Floodplain ...
GTGAGCGGATTCTCGGGATCGACCAGCCACTTCGCGAATCCGAGGCGATTCTTCGGCTGGTTCTGAGGCCAGGCGGAGACACTCGCCGGCACGGCGGCCGAGACGCGCGATCTTGCCGTCCAGCATCTCCACGAAGCCGTCCTCGATCACCTCGTCGCCGTTCATCGTGACGAGGCGCGCGCCGACCAGCGCGACGGTCGCGGCGGGGACGTCCGACTTCGCCTTCGCGACGAGGCGCGTGACGACCGCCTCGGGCCGCACGCCGCGCGCGTCGAAGTCGGACTTCTTCTCGTCCTTCTTCTTCTCGGGGGCGCCCTCCTCCTCCTTCTTCTTCTCCGGGGTCGGTGGCTCGGCCGGCTTCGGGGCGAAAAGCGGCGCGACCTCCTGCGTCGCGAAGTCGGGGCCGAGCACCCACGAGACGCGCGTGCCGTCAGCGCTGAAGGCGGGCCACGAGCCGCCGATCTCGGTCAGCTGCTTCACCGGCACCGGCGCACCGCTGCGACTGATCACGAGCGGCCGCCCGATCGCGACCGGCAGCACCGCGACGTAGATCTGGTGCTTCTCCTTGAAGGCGACCCGGCGCCCGTCGGGCGAGGGGGCGATCTCCTCGGCGTCCTCGTTGGTGAAGAGGACCACCTTCTCCCGGCCGTCGAGCGTCGTGCGGACGAACGCCGACTTCTCGCCCTGTGTCTCGCAGTAGAGCAGGTGGTCGCCGTCGGCCGCGAAGAAGAGGCGCGGCATGCGGCGGTTGGCGCCGCGGTTCGCCGTCGTGGTGATCTTGTGCTGCACGCCGTCGCCGCCGGCGTCGACCCAACGCAGCTCGAACTCCGGCTCCTCGGAGAGCGCGTCCCCGCGCAGCGAGCCGCCCGTCCCGGCCAGGAACGCGACCCGCTTCCCGTCGGGAGAGAAGGCGGGGTTGGCGTAGTCGCCGGCGCTCTTCGTCAGCGGCGTCGCCGCGCCGCCCTGCGCCGGCATGCGCCAGACGTGGCCGCCGACGCCGTTCTTCCAGGTCACGAAGGCGAGCGACTTCCCGTCGGGCGACGGCGCCGGCGCGAACGCGAGGCCTTCGCCGTGCGCGAGCGGCTGCGCCGCGGCGCCGGCGGCGCCGAGCTCCTGCCGCCAGAGCTGGCCGAGCGCCTGGAAGAAGACCGACTTCCCGTCCGGCGCGAGCACCGGCCAGCGGACCATCTTCGCCGCGAACTCGCCGTCCTCGAGCTTGTGGGGGAAGCGCAGCGCGTCGTGGACGCGCTGCGTCGTGCGCACGTGGAACGGGATCGTCGTCGCGGCGCCGCTCGTCGCGTCGACGCGCACGATCTTGCCGCCCGCCGTGATCACGACCGCGCTCGCGTCGGGCATCCAGGCGTAGCCCGGGAACGTCCCGTGGATCGACCAGGTCTCCATCGTGTCGTGGTCGAGGCCGTCGAAGAGGATGCGCTCGCGCCCCGACTCGAGCTCGCGCACGACGAGCGCCGTCTTGAGCCCCACGCGCCGGACGAAGGCGAGGCTCTTCCCGTCGGGCGAGGGGCGCGGCCGGCAGGCGCCGCCGTTGCCGGACGCGACGATCGTCCGCTCGCCGGTGGTGCGGTCGATCTTGAAGACCGAGTAGATCCCGGCGTAGACGTTCTTGTTGTAGTCGAAGTCGCCGGCCTGCGAGAAGTAGAGCCAGCGCCCGTCCTTGCTGAGCGCCGGCTCGTTCACGTCGGCGGTGTTCGACGGCTTGTCGGTGAGCGCGACGCCGCTTCCCTCGCCGCTCGCGTGGTACATCCAGATCTCGCCCGAGCCGAGCGAGCGCGTGTGGGTGAAGTGCTTGCGCGCGAGGAGCCAGTCGCCGTCGGGCAGCCACTCGGGGCCGTAGACGAGACGGAAGTCCTCCTTCGTCACGGCGCGGAGGTTCTTGCCGTCGCGGTCGCAGACCCAGACGTTGTCGGCGCCGCCGCGGTCGCTCACGAAGGCGATGCGGCCGCCATCGGGGCTGAAGCGCGGCTGCCACTCCCACGCGGCGCCCGTGAGGATCGGCGTCGCCTCGCCGCCCTCGATCGGCAGCGTGTAGAGGTCGCCGAGGAGATCGAAGACGAGCGTGCGCCCGTCCGCGCTAACGTCCACCTGGATCCACGTCCCCTCGTCCGTGTCGATGACGATGTCCGTGGTCGGGCCGTGCGCGGCCTGGACGTCCCACGGAGCGTCGTCCGCGGCGGAGGCGACGGCGGACGCGGCGGCCAGCGCCGCCGTGGCGAACCCGAGACGGCGCGCGAGCTTCGAGACGGGACGAGCGGACACGCGATGCCCCTCCTTCTTCTCTTCCAGGATCGGCCGGCCGGTGGCGCGACGGCCGCCAGTCGGGACGGACCATGTTAGTCCGGCTGCTCCCGTCGCACGGCCGCGCGCCGCTGCGGTTCCAGCCGTTCACGACGTTCCTGATCGACCGCAAGGTCGCGCTCGACGCCGGCAGCCTCGGCTTCGGGCTCACGCTCGCCGAGCAGCGGCGCGTGCGCCACGTCGTCGTCTCCCACACGCACGCCGACCACACCGCCTCGCTGCCGATCTTCGTGGCCGAGGTCTACCCGTTCCTGAAAGCGCCGATCGTGATCCACGCCCCGCCGGTGGTCCTCACCGGCCTGCGCCGCCACGTCTTCAACGGCCGCGTCTGGCCCGACTTCCGCCGCATCGCGCTCGACGGGAGCCGGCGCGCGGCGCTCGAGTACCGGCCGTGCCGCTACGGGCGGCCCTTCACCGTCGAGGGGCTCACCTGGACCGCGTTCCGCGTGAACCACACCGTCGACACCTGCGGCTTTCTCGTGTCGGACGGGAAGTCGTCGGTGCTCTTCAGCTCCGACACCACCACGACGGACGAGCTCTGGCGCGTCGCGAATCGCACGCGCGACCTGCGGGCGATCTACGTCGACGTCTCGTACCCGAGCGAGATGGAGCCGCTCGCGCGGCGCGCCCGCCACTACACGCCGACGTCGCTCCTGCGCGACCTCGAGAAGCTCGAGCGCGACGTCCCGATCCTCGCGGTGCACCTGAAGCCTTCGCTGCGCGACCGCGTCGCGCGCGAGATCGCGGCGCTGCGCCTTCCGAGGCTGCGCGTGGCCGAGATCGGCCGCGACGTCCGCTGGTGAGCCGCCACGTGACGGCGGTGCGCATCGCGCTGAAGCGGCCTCCCGCCGAGGTCTTCGCCGCGCTCTCCGACCCCGTCGCGCAGACGCAGTGGCGCCCCGGCATGAAGTCGGTCGAGCTGCTCCCGCCGCAGGACGGCAAGGCGGTCTGGCGCGAGACGACGCGGATGGGGCCGGTGCGCTACGTCCTCGACGAGTCGGTCGCCGGCAGGCGCCGCGTCGCGCGCATCCTCGACGAGGACCTCGGCTACCGCGGCCGCTGGGTCTTCGACCTCGAGCCCGACGGCGCGGGCACCCGCCTCACGATCACGGAGGAGGGCGAGGTGACGAGCTGGCTGTTCCGCGCGCTCTCGCCCTTCTTCTCGAAGACCGCGACGATCGAGAGCTACCTGAAGGCGCTCGCCGCGAAATTCGGCGAGGCCGCGGCGCCCGTGGTGGTCCGCCGCGAATAGACCGCTCGCGGATCACCTGAAAAGACGCGTGCCACAACCGGCCGGCGGCCGACCGCGGTGCCCGCGGCCTTTTTCAGGTGCATCCGCGTGTTGGCCGGCATCCCCCTTATTTCGAAGGCGGGGCGGGGGCGTCCTTCGCGGGGGGCGGCGCGATCGGGTCGATCAGCGCGAGGACGTCGCGCGCGACGGTCGCGATCCGCAGCGTCATCTGGTGGTTCGTCGCGGTCGGATCGTCGTCGTCCCAGAAGACCGCCTCGGTCGCCGACGCGTGACCCACGACGTTGCCGCACTCGTCGAGCACGGGCGAGCCGCTCGACCCCGCCGCGAACTCGGCGGTGATCTCCATCACCACGACGAGCGGCGCGTCCGGCGCGACCTTCACCGGCGCCGGCGCCGGCGCTGCGCCGGGCTTCGCGGGCGACTTCCCGTCGCCGTCCGCCGGAGCCGCGTCGTCCTTCGCGTCGGGTTCGTTGGGGGCCTCGGCGGCGAAGCGCGCGATCTCGCCCTCGGAGAAGAAGCCGAAGTGGTGCTGCGGGTGGCCGTAGCAGAAGACCGTCTCTCCCGGCCGCGAGTCGGTGCGCAGCGCCAGCGGCACGAGCCCCTTCGCCTCGACGCGCAGGATGCAGACGTCGGTGCGCAGGTCGGCGGCGAGCACCTCGATCACCGGGTGGACGACGCCGTCGGGATCGGCCGCCACCGCGAACTCGTCCCTCGACCCGGGCTCGGGCGCGACCACGTGCGCGCAGGTCGCGATCGCGCCGTCGGCAGAGATCGCGTAGCCGGTCGCGCCGCTGAAGTGCCACTCCGCGCACGAGTCGCAGTGGAAGACGACGCCGACGATCCAGGTCGAGCGGTGCGCCGCGACGCATATCTGCGGCGGCGTGAGCTTCTCGCGCGCGGGCTGCGCGAGCGCGAGCCGGCACTTCGACCGCTCGCCGCGCTGCTGCGCGAGCGTCGCCATCGCGACCAGCCGGTGTTCCTGGTGCAGCTTGACCGACTGCTCGGTGAGCGAGGCGAGGAGCTTGTCGTCGTCGAAGACCGGGACGTCGGCCGCCTGCGCCCGCAGCGGCCGCGGCGCGGCGAGCGCGGAAAACGAGGCGAAGACGGCAAACGCGACGAACCGGCGACGCATCGCGACCTCCGTCAGGCCGACGTGCCCGCGTCAGGCCGGCGTGCCCGCCTCCGGCGTGCGCAGCGCCTCCCACTCCTCGAGCGTGCGCGGCCAGTCGTCCTTCAGCAGCTGCGACAGGGCGCGATCGGCCAGCACCTTGCCCTCGGTCTGGCAGCGCGCGCAGTAGTTCGACTCGTTCTCGGCGTGCACGATGCGCTGCACCGGGCTCTTGCAGACGGGGCACGGCTCGCCGAAGCGGCCGTGCACCGCCATCCCGGGCCGGAACGCCGTCACCTTCTCCGGGAAGCGCGGGCCGGTCTCCTCGCGCAGGCGCGCGATCCATTCGGAGAGCACCGACAGCGTCGCCTCGTGCAGGCGCGCGACCTCCTCGTCGGTGAGCTTCGTCGTCCACTTGAACGGCGAGATCCGGGCGCGATGGAGGATCTCGTCCGAATAGGAGTTGCCGATGCCGCTGAAGGCGTGCGGATTGGTGAGGGCGCGCTTGACCGTGTGCTGCTCGCGCAGGAGCACGGTGCGGAACGACTGGAGGTCGACGTCGAGCACCTCGAGTCCGCCCGGATCGTGCTCGCGCAGCGCCGGCTCTCCGCGCACGACGTGCAGCGCGGCGCGCTTGTGCGTGCCGGCCTCGGTGAGGATCAACGTGCCCGCCTCGAACTCGAAGTTGGCGAGCCCGATCTTGCCGCCCGGCCGGGTCATCAGGCGCGGCGCGGCGACGACCTTCAGGTTCCCCTTCGCCTTCGACTTCGCGCCCGCCTTCGCCCGCAACTTCATCGCGACTGCCGTCTGGCGGCTGTGGCCGTTGGTGGCCGTGTCGGCCGCCGTCTCCCAGCGCAGGCGTCCCGCGATCATCAGGTGGAGGACGAGGTAGAGCTCGTTCTCGAGCACGAAGACGATGCGCTTGCCCATGCGCTTGAGCCCGATGCACCGCTTGCCCTGGACGGTGGTGAGGGGCGGATCGACGCTGCGGAGCAGAAAGGGCGTGAACAGGCGGACGCGTTCGAGCCGACGCCCGACGACACGGGGCGCAAGCGCGTGGAGATAGAGGAGGACGTCCGGGAGTTCGGGCATCGAAACGGCGCGCCAACCTAACGAACGGAAAGCGGACGGCAACGAGAGATTCCGCGTCCCCGAGGGACGGAGCGCCGGCGGCCCCGGGCCGGATCGGCCGCGGGCCCCGTTAGGCTGCGCGCTCGATGGCCGAACTCCCCGACGCCGACGAGCTGCACCGGCGCTTCTTCGGCCGCTGGAACCGGCCGGCTGACCGCGAGCGCCCGGAGCCGCGCATGCTGCGGCCCGACCTCCTCCTGGTCCCGGGCTTCCGGGAGGTCGCCCCCGAGGAGCTGTCGCCGCTGAAGGCGGAGCGCCAGGCCAGCGTCCTCGCGATGGTCGAGAAGATGGTCGCGGCGGCCCGCGTCGACTGGGCGCCGCTGGTCGCCCCGCACGACGTCCTCGCGCGCGACGGGCTGCTCGCCCTCGACGCGAGCCTCGACGACGAGCGGCTGCGCGCCCTGCTCGACGCCTCCGATCCCGAGGACCTCGGCAACGACTGGTTCGTCACGGCCTGCGAGCTCGGCGCGGTGCTCGGTGCGACGCTGAAGGCGGCCCGCACCTCCCTCCACTGGGTGGCCGACTGGCCCTACTGGGAGTCGACCCTCGTCGAGCGGCGCACCGGCCACGTCGTCGCGCCGTTCCACTGGGCGATCCGCCGCCTGAGCGCCGGTGGCCCCGCCACCGGACTCGTCGAGAAGATCGGCTGGTGCCTCGGCGTCCTCGACGAGGCGACGCGCGCGGCGCGGGTGGCGCGGCCGTGAGCGCGCCGCCGACCCTGCGCACCGCGCGCCTCGTCCTGCGCCCCTTCTCTCCGGCCGACGCCGCCGCGGTCCACCGCGCCGTGGCGCTGCGCGACGTGGCCGCGATGACGGCGTCGATCCCGCATCCCTATCCCGACGGCGCCGCGCTCGCCTGGATCGAGTCGCAGCCCGCCGCCTTCGCGCGCGGCGAGTCGGTCCTCTTCGCGGTGACGGCCGCGGAGACCGGCCTGGTCGGGGCGGTCGGCCTGCAGATCGAGGCGGCGCACGCGAAGGCGGAGCTCGGGTACTGGATCGCGAAGCCGCAGTGGGGGCGCGGCTTCGCGACCGAGGCGGCGGGCGCCGCGGTCGGCTTCGGCTTCGAGACGCTCCACCTCGAGCGGATCCACGCGCGCGTGATGACCGCGAACCGCGCGTCGGCACGCGTCCTCGCCAAGCTCGGATTCGCGCGGGAAGGCGTGCTGCGGCGTGATCTCTTCCGTCTGGGCGCCTTCGTCGACTGCGAGGTCTGGTCGCAGCTCCGCGAGGAGCACGCGGGCCGCGAAGCCGCGGGAGCGGCGTCGGAGTGATCGGAGTGAACGGGTCGCGCGCGCTCTTCCTCGCGGCGCTCGCGCTCCTCGTCGTCTCCGGCATCGCGCCGGCCGACCGCACCACCTGGTGGCTCGAGGTGGCGCCCGTGCTCGCCGGAATGGCGGCGCTGATCGCGACGCGCCGGCGCTTCCCGTGGACGCCGCTCGCGCAGGCGCTGATGTTCGCGCACGCGCTCGTGCTGTGCGCCGGCGGCCACTGGACCTACGAGCACGTGCCGGCCGGGGAATGGGTGCGCGACGCATTCGGGCTGGCGCGCAATCCCTACGACCGCCTCGGCCACCTCATGCAGGGCTTCGTGCCGGCGCTGCTCGCGCGCGAGGTGCTGGTGCGCCGCGCGGTGGTGCGGCGCGGCGCGTGGCTCTTCTTCGTCGTCACCTGCTTCGCCCTCGCCCTGTCCGCCGCCTACGAGCTCTGCGAGTGGCTCGCCGCCGTGACGCTCGGCCAGGGCGCCGACGCGTTCCTCGGCACGCAGGGCGACCCGTGGGACACGCAGTGGGACATGCTCTGCGCGCTCGTCGGCGCCGTCGTCGCGCAGCTCGCGCTGGCGCGGCCGCACGACCGGCAACTCGCGCATTTCACTTCTTCAGGCTCTCCAGCCAGCCCACCAGGTCGGTGAACTGCTCGCAGGTGAGCGCCTCGATGAGGCCGGTCGGCATCGACGACGTCTTGCTGGGCCGGCGCTCGCGGATCTCCGACGTGCGCACCTCGTGCTGGACGGCGTTCGAGTCGATGATCGTGACGACGTCGTCCTTCTCCGCCGTGACCAGGCCGCTCAGCACGTCGCCGCCCACGAGGAAGAGGTTCGTGGACTGGTAGCCGTCGAGGATGCGGCTCGACGGCTCGAGCAGCGACGTGATCAGCTCGGCGCGCGGGTACTTCGTGCCGACGTCGCGCAGGTCGGGGCCGATCTTGGGGCCGACGCCGCCGACCGCGTGGCACTTGGAGCAGCCCGGCCCGCGCTCGGCGTAGAAGAGCGTCCGCCCGCGCGCCGGCTCGCCCGGGTGCACGAGCGCCCAGGCGCGCCACCGCTTCGCGTCGAAGCCGACGGGCGGCACGACCGGCGCCAGCCCCTCGAAGAGCGGCCCGACCGGCGGCTCCGACGCCTTCGCGCTGAAGGCCCAGTCGCCGCCCGCCTGCTCGACGCGCAGGACGACGAAGTTCACGCCGGCGGCGAACTCGACCTCGAGCTTGTCCTCGTCGGGCGCCCACGGCCGCTCGAGCGGCGCATCGGCCACCTTCGCGCCGTTCACCCACGCGGCCGCGCCGTCGTCGCTCCCGATCCAGAGCTTGGCGCGGCACGCCTCCGCCATCTCGACGCGCGCGACCGCGTAGGCGCAGACGTTGCCCTCCTGCGAGACGAGGTCGTGCAGGTCGACGCGTCCCGAGCTCGGCGCCGCGCGCGTCTCGAGCGGGCGCAGCTTCGCGCCGTCGCGCCCGTCGACGCCGGTCTTCAGCGCCGACTCGACGTCGCGCGGCGGGCCCTCGAGCTCCGCGACGTGCGCGCTCCTCGCGAACGGCCCGAGCAGGCTCCAGGCGACGATCGGCTGCGGCAGCGAGTAGATCGTGCGCGCCTCGTCGAGCAGCGCCGGCGCGAGCTCGCCGCGCTCCTGCATCCCCTCGAGGGGGATGCGCACCTGCGCGCGCACGGCCACGAGCGCGCCGCGGCACGCCTCGCGCAACTCGCCGCCGCGCGCGAGCCCGTCGAGGTAGTGCGTCAGCGCGGCCGGATCGGGGTGGCGCGCCAGCGCGGCGAGCACCGCGTCGTGCGTCGCCGGGTCGGCGGCCAGCGGCGCGAGCGCCGCCGTGATGCGGTCGAGGCGCGACGCGCCGTACGCCTTCACCATCGCGAGGCGCACCTCGACGCAGCGGTCGGAGAGGAGCGGCGCGAGGTCGTCGAGCGCGTCGTCGCCGCGGATCGCGATCAGCGACTGGAGCGCCGCCACGCGCTCCGAGTCGATCGTCGAGCGCGCGAGGAGGTCGCTCACGCGCGCGAGCAGCGTCGGCTCCTTCGTCTCGCGCACCGCCGCCAGCGCGGCCGCGCGCAGCTCGGGGAGGCGGCTGTCGAACGCCTGCGAGATCGAGGAGACGACGATCTCCGTCCCCTCCCACGCCTCGGTCTTGACCGGCCGCGGCGAGCGCGCCGGCTGCGTCTGCCACCACTTTCCGTCCCAGGGGGGGTCGCGGCGGTGGGCGGCGGCGAGCACCTCGAAGTCGGCGACGCGCTGCTCGTTGCTGAAGAGGGAGTAGGTCACGCCGAGCGCGAGCTGCTTCATCAGGTCGACGTCGTAGAGGTCGCGCAGGGCGAGCCAGAGGTCCTGCTGCGCGCGCGGCGACGCCAGCGGGACGAACTTCTGGATCAGCACGCTCCAGTTGCACGGCAGCGCGTGGACCGCCTGGCGGATCGCGAAGCGGACGAAGAGGTCCTCGGTCGCGTCGAGCGCGCGCACCAGGTTCCAGAGGCAGCTCGGGTCGCGGCTGCGTCCGAGCGCGATGGCGCACTCGCGCTTCACCATCGGGTCGGGGTCGTTCACGACGAGGCTCGACGCGATCGAGACGAAGGTCTTGTCGTGGCTGCGCCGTTCGCCGTAGGCGCGCACGATCTCGGCGCGCGTGTCGCCGTTGACGACGCTCGCGCCGCTCGGCTCGCGCAGCGCCTCGAACAGGACGTCGTCGGGCATCGCCCCCGCGTTCGACAGCGCCCAGACCAGGTGGCGGCGCGTGCGCGCGTCGGTCGCCGACTTCACGCCCTGCGCGATCGTCCGCTTGCGCGCCGGGTCGTTGGCGAGGCGGCGCGACAGCTCGCGCTGCGCGGCGACGCGCTTGTTGAACGACGGATGGGCGAGGTTGTCGATCAGCTCGTCGTCGGTGAGCTGGCGCGCCACGTCGCGCAGCCCGCCTTCGAGGCGGCGCGTGCTGCGCCACGGCGCGCCCGGGCGGTCGTCGGCGCGCCGGATGCGCCAGAGGCGGCCGGCGACGTCGGGCTTGGTCCAGCCCGGGTGGTTCCAGTCGGCGAGGTAGAGGTACCGGCCGTCGGGCGACTCGCACAGGTCGAGCGGCCGGAACTCGACCGCCTCGCCCGCCGTCGCGAAGTCCTCGTGCAGCGTGCACTGGTAGGAGGCGCCCGACGGCTCGACGCGGTAGCGCCGCACGACGCCGATCGCCCAGTCGCAGCAGAAGAGGTCGCCGCGGAAGTCCTGCGGCCAGGCGTCCTCGCGGTAGACGAGCCCGCCGGCGCCCGAGCCGCCGCCGTCGTCGCGCATGCACGGCAGCATCCGCTCGGTGTGGGCCTGGTAGTCCCACGGGTAGCCGTAGTACCCGGTCGGCATGACGTGGGAGAGGCGCGTCCACCAGCCGAGCCCGTCGTCGGTGTTGTCGTAGGTGAAGACGTGGTCGCGCTCGTTCATGCAGACGTCGAGGTGGTTGCGCGTGCCCGACGCCACCAGCTCGAGGCGCGAGCCGTCCGGCCGCACGCGCACCACGCCGCCGCCGCGCAGCTGGAACTCGCCGCCGTCGGTCGCGTGCGCGAGCGGGATCCCCTTGTCGCCGACCGAGACGTAGAGGAAGCCGTCCATTCCGAGCCGGAGCCCGCTCACGACGTGGTCGTTGAAGCCGCCCGGCCAGCCGGGCGCGGGCGGGCCGAGGTCGACCAGCAGCTCCCGGCGCTGGTCGGCGACGCCGTCGCCGTCCGTGTCGCGCAGCACCGTGAGGTTCGGCATGTTCATGACGTAGACCGCGTCGTCGATCTGCTGCATCCCCATCACGGCGAAGAGGTGGTCGGCGAAGAGCGTCTTCGTGAAGGTGCCGTCGGGCTGGAAGCGCAGCAGGAAGACGCGGTCGATCGGCTGGTCGGCCGGTCCCGGCATGTCCATCGCGTCCTCGGCGACGAGGAGCGAGCCGTCATCCAGGCAGTGCACGGCCGACGGCCACCGGATGTCGGGCGCCTTCGCCACGAGCTCGATGACGAAGCCTTCGGGGACCTTGGGCGAGGGGGCCGCGACGGCGATGCGGCCGCCCTCCTGCGCCGACGCGCTCGACGCGATCACCAGCGCCACGGACGCGAGTCCGGCTGCGAGCTGGCGTCGGGAGCGATGCGTCATGCGGACTCCGCCACACCCCGGAATAGGCGCAGCATCGTGCCCGCCGTCGCGGCGGAGACAAGTCCGCGCACGGAGCGCTCGCCTTCGCGGTCTGGTAAACCGCTCGACGCCCCGTCGATCCGGAGTCCGGCCGTCGCAGGTCGCGTTCGTCTCGGGAGGAATGGAGATGGCTCGCTCGAAGGGAATCGCGCTCGCGGTGGTCGCGTCGTTCGCCGCCGTGGCGGCGTTCGCGCAGGAGGGGAAGAAGCCGGAGCCGGCGGCGCCGACATCCCAGGATCGGCCGCTCGGCGGACTCTCCGAAGAGGAGTTCCAGAAGCTCCACCAGCTGAAGGAGGGCGAGGCGCCTCCCGCCAAGGGGACCCTGGTCGATCTTTCCGACGGGACCAAGGCCTACCTCGCGCTGCCCGAGCACGCCGCGCCGGGGCTGCCGGCCGTGATCGTGATCCACGAGTGGTGGGGGCTCAACTCCCACATCAAGCACTGGGCGGATCGGCTGACCCTGACGGGACGCGCGGCGCTCGCGGTCGACCTCTACGGCGGCAAGACCGCCACCGACCCCAAGGGGGCGAGCGAGCTGATGCAGGCCGTCAACGCCAACGCCGACCCGGCGGTGAAGACGCTGCTCGCGGCGCGCGACTTCGTGAAGAAGGACGCGCGCGTCAAGGCGACGAAAGTGGCGAGCCTCGGCTGGTGCTTCGGCGGCGGCATGTCGCTGCGCCTGGCGATCAACGCGCCCGACCTCGACGCGTGTGTGATGTACTACGGCTTCCCGGAGACCGACGCCAAGAAGCTCGCCGCGATCAAGGCGCCGCTGCTCGGCATCTTCGGCAACAAGGACAAGGCGATCGACCCGCCCCTGGTCGACAAGTTCGACCAGGCGCTCACCGAGGCCAAGGTCGTCCACACGATCCTGCGCTACGACGCCGAGCACGCCTTCGCCAACCCGTCGAACAAGATCTACGACGCCAAGTCGGCCGCCGACGCGTGGGAGAAGGTGCAGAAGTTCCTGGACGAGAAGCTGCCGGTGGCCGCCCCCGCGAAGAAGTAGGGCGGAGCGCCGCCCGATCCGGACTCAGAATCTCAGCCGGTAGCCTTCACCGCGCA
>Ga0137437_1000507_pt1 | contig 12294 bp, 11 predicted proteins | sample EasRivERMGT138_2_FD_102332 | JGI IMG/M metagenome (GOLD analysis project Ga0137437, IMG submission 102332) | Soil microbial communities from meander-bound floodplain in the East River, Colorado, USA - East River MetaG ERMGT138_2 | ecosystem: Environmental > Terrestrial > Soil > Floodplain ...
AGGTCCCCACCAAGCGGCCCAAGGACGCGCACGACATCCTCGGCACGTTTCGCCTGGTCTCCTCTCCGGTGGAGATGCGCAAGACCCCGCAGCGCTTCGACCACCTGGTCCAGCTGCTCGGGGCTCGTCACGCGGCGCTGATGGCGCAGCGCCCCGAGGCCGAACCCGGTACCTTCAAGCAAGCGCCGAATCGCGCAGGCGATACCCACTTCGTCGATCCCGAATACGTGAGGGGCACGCTGCGGAAGGGGATGGAGCTGTACGCCGATCTGGGGGTCGGTCTGCCGCGGGCGATCTTCCTGATGTTCCTCGTCACCGACGTGCATCCGTTCGTCGACGGCAACGGACGGATCGCGCGGATCATGATGAGCGCGGAGCTGGTCTCCGCCGGCCGCTCGACGATCATCATCCCAACCGTGTACCGTGATGACTATGTCCTGGCGCTGCGTGCGCTGACGCGCAGGCACCGACCCGGTCCCCTCGTGGCGGCGCTGGTCGCGGCGCAGCAGCTCTCGAACCTCGAGTTCACGTCGTATCCTGCGATCCTGAAGGAGCTGCAGCGCCGGAACTGGTTCCGGGAGCCCGACGAGGCCCGGATCGTTTTCTGAGCTCCTGGTAGCCTCCAGCCGCGATGATCAAGGTTCCCGCAAGCGGCCTCGCGAACGGCCCCGATGGTGAGGCGCGCTGCTTCTGGGGCGTGTCGACACCGGATTATATCGATTACCATGATCGCGAGTGGGGGTTCCCGGTCGTCGACGACCGCCGGCTGTTCGAGAAGCTCTGCCTCGAGGGCTTTCAGGCCGGGCTGTCGTGGCTCACGATCCTGCGCAAGCGCGACGCGTTTCGCCGCGCGTTCGCCGGCTTCGATCCGGCGGCGGTCTCCCGGTTCGGCGCGCGCGACGTGAAGCGGCTGCTCGGCGATGCCGGGATCGTCCGCCACCGCGGCAAGATCGAATCGACGATCAACAACGCCGCCCGCGCGCTCGAGATCATCGCCGAGCGCGGTTCGCTGTCGGCCTACGTATGGGGCTTCGTGCCGGCCGCCGGCGAGCGCCCGCGGGTGGTGACGCGCGCCGCGCTGCGCGCGATGACCCAGACGCCGACCTCGGTCGTCCTGTCCAAGGACCTCAAGCGTCGCGGCTGGACCTTCGTCGGGCCGACCACGGTGTACGCGTTCATGCAGGCGATGGGGCTCGTCGATGATCACCTCGAGGGCTGCGTGATCCGCCGGGCCGCGGAAGCCGCCCGGTCGGGCGTGGTGCCGTCGGTCGGCAGGCCGTCGGCTCAGCTGGGCGGGGGGCGTTCCGCGAAGCGTTGATGCGCGAGCTTCACGATCAGCGAGAGCTTGTCTAGATCGGCCGGCTTGGTGATGTGGCAATCGAACCCGGCGGCGAACGCCTTGTCCCGATCCGCAGGCTGGCCCCAGCCGGTCACGGCGGCGAGGTACATCGACGGTCCCCGCGCGCCTTCCCTGAGCGCGCGCGCGACCTCGTATCCGGTCATGTCGGGGAGCCCGATGTCGAGGATCACGATGTCGGGCGCGAACACCTCGGCTTGTTCGAGGGCTTCTCGGCCCGTCGTCGCGGTCCGGCACTCGTGCCCGTACAGCGTGAGCAACATCGACGCCGCCTCCGCAGAATCGGGATAGTCGTCGACAACCAGGACGCGCAACTTGATGCCCGCCGGAGGAAGGTGGTTGGTGAGCGGCACGATGACTGGTCCTTTCCCCTACGACCGCAAAGATGAATCCCTACCGGTTGGTCGCTCGATGCGTTGAACATGGGTGCTGTGATGCTCGCCAGACGCCACGTCAGGTCTGCGCTGCGCTCGCTCGCTCGCTCGCTCGCGCTTCACTGTACGAGGATCTCGACGGTCCCGGGATACGTTCTGGAACATTTGTCGACGACGCGTATGGTCCTTACACCCGGCATGCCATGTCGCGAAGTGACGAGGCTGGCGGCGAAGAAACCCCGAGGCAGCGTAACCGGTTGGCTCGGCGTCGAAACCGCCGCGACGGATCGATCCCGCGAGAGCGATTCTTGGAGGGCCTACAGGCTCGAAGGTGCGCGCCGACTCCTCAGCAAGGGAAACTTCACGGTCACCGACGGAGCTCTCGAGAGCGTGCCGCCGCGCTTGTACGGCGGCACCGAACAGATCGTGGCTTACTTAACTGACGGACAACCCCGTCGCGGCGGGCCACGACGTCACGCTGTTCGCGAGCGGAGCTTCGATGATCGGGTACCGCGGGCTCCGTGCCGAGGTGATCGACGACGGCGTCACCTGGCTCGCCTGCGACGGTGTCGACCAGGCCGGTGGCGTGCGCGCCACAGGCGTGGGCCGCGGGCTCGGTGTTCGATCGCTCACGATCGATCCGCCAGCGCCAGGTCGGATCCGCTTGGTCGATCTGGCGCTCGTGAACCACGCGCATGACGTGGGCGTTTACCTCGCCGCGCGCGACGGCGACGTCGGCGTCGTGATCATGAAGTAGCCGGCGATGCCGACGCCGATCGCTGTTGCACGCACGGTCAGTCGCGTCACAGTGGGCGTCGGCGCGCGCTCCGCGGGACGCAGCCCGCCGACATGGCGGGGCACATGCCGTGCAGCGTGGTGCTGGCTCGGCTCTTCCGCGACGTCAGCCATGGCTGCTCTGTTCCCTCCGTGGACCAACACCGCCACGAACCTCGTCCTCGGCGCGATCGCCGTGGCGCTGGTCGGGGCGCTCGCGACGCCGATGGTCTGCGCGCGCATGCCGGACGCCACCGGCGAAGGCAAGCCGGTGCTGCAACCGATCCTGTTCGACCACCGCCACCACGTGCGCGACGACGGCATCGACTGCCTGTACTGCCACGAAGCCGCCGAGCGCTCGGCGTTCGCGGGCGTCCCGGCATCCGATCGCTGCCTGGGCTGCCACAACCAGATCTGGAACGACAGCAGCCTGATCGCGCCGCTCCACGCGAGCGTCGCGACCGGCCAGCCGATCCGGTGGCAGCGCGTGCACTCGCTGCCCGACTTCGTCTACTTCGATCACGCGATCCACGTGACCCGCGGGATCGGTTGCGTGACGTGCCACGGCCGCGTCGACGACATGGCCGCCGTGTACCAGGTCCATCGGCTGACGATGAGCTGGTGCCTCGACTGTCACCGCGATCCGGTGCCGCACCTGCGCCCTCGTGATCGAATCACGAGCACGACGTGGACGGCGGATGGGCCGGCCGAGCTCGCGGAGCTCGCGCGGCGCTACCGCCCGCGCAGGCTGACCCATTGCTCGGCATGCCACAGGTGACCTGGTGAACGACCCACACGATCACGATGACGATCGCGGCGACGCGTACGACGGCGAGCGCGAGGCGGTTGCGGCGCCGCGGCTCGATCACGGGAGCCACGGGAGCCGCGGGCTTCCGGCCGTCGCGGCGCTGGTGCGACTCGCGCGCTCACCGGCGGCGTGGCAGGCCGGTGCACCGGAGCTCGCCGAGGCCGCCGGGCCTGCTTCGCTCGACGAGCTGAGCCGCCGCGCGTTCTTCCGGCTCGCCGGGGCCGGGGCCGTGGCCGCCGGGCTCGCGGCGTGCTCGTCGCGGCCGGCGCGCGAGATCCTGCCGTACGCCAACCAGCCGCCCGAGCTTGTGCCCGGCGTCCCGCTGCACTACGCGACCGGGCTCGTCGAGGACGGCTTCGCGACCGGCGTGCTCGTCGCGTCGCACGAGGGTCACCCGACCAAGATCGAGGGCAACCCGGATCATCCGGCGAGCCTCGGCGCGACGCGCGCGATCGAGCAGGCCGCGGTGCTGGCGCTGTTCGATCCCGAGCGCGCGCGGACGATCACCGACCGCGGCGTGCCGGCCGCGTGGGCCGCGATCGAGGCGATGCTCGCCGCGGCGGCCGCGCGCCGCGGCCTGGGGCTCCACCTCGTGCTCGAGCCGACCTCGTCGCCGCTGGTGATCGAGCTGGTCCAGCGCGTCCGCGCCGCGCTGCCGGCGGCGGGGCTGACGTTCTGGTCGCCGTTCACGCCGCGCGCACAGCTCGCAGGCAACCGGCTCGCGTTCGGCCGGCCGCTCCAGACCCAGCTCGAGCTGGGTGCCGCCGAGGTGATCGTCACCCTCGACGCCGATCTCGTGGGCGAGCACCCGATGGCGCTCGCGTACGCCCGCCGGATCAGCGATCGCCGGCGCGTCGTGGACGGCGATTCGGCGATGAGCCGGCTGTACGCGATCGAGGCCGCCTACACACCCACCGGCGTGATCGCCGACCACCGGCTGCGCGTGCGCGGGTCGCAGATCGAGCACGTCGCGGCGGAGCTGTGCGCGCAGCTGATCCGGCAGGGCGTGCGCGTCCCGCCGATCGCCCAGCCGCTCGCCGGGCGTGCGGCGGTGGCCGAGCGGGCGCACTGGATCAAGGTGATCGCCCGCGATCTCGTGCGCGCCGCGGGGCGCTCGGTGGTCGCGGTCGGCGAGCGCCAGCCACCGGCCGTGCACGCGATCGCCGCGGCGATCAACACGGCGCTCGGCAACGTCGGGCGCACGGTCGGGTTCTCCGAGCCGGTGGTGTTCGAGGCGGGCCAGCCGAGCCACGACGGCCCTGGCCTGGGCGGCCTCGGGGGCCTCGGGGTCCTCGTCCGCGCGATCGAGCACGGCGACGTCACCTCGCTGCTCGTGCTCGCCGGCAACCCGGCGTACACCGCACCGGCCGACCTCGGGCTCGCCGGCGCGATCGCGCGGGTCGCGACCAGCCTCTACCTGGGGCTCTACGACAACGAGACCGCGCGGGCGTGCCGGTTCGTCGTGCCCGCGCTCCATGATCTCGAGCAATGGGGCGTGGCGCGCGCGTACGACGGCACGATCACGCCGCTCCAGCCGGTGATCGAGCCGCTGTTCAGCGGCTCCTCGGTCACCGACGTGCTGCACCGCCTGCTCGGCGATCTGCCCGCATCCGCGCACGACCGGATGGCGGCGGCGTGGCGCCGGCTGATGCCGGAGGTCCCGCTCGACGCCGCGCTCGCGCTCGGTGCGGTCGGCGGCAGCGCGCTGCCGCTCGTCGCGGTGGACGTCGCGTGGGACGCGCTCACGCCGGTGATCGCCGGGGCGGGCACCGGCGAACCTCCCACCCTCGAGCTCGCGATCCGGCCGCATCCGTTCGTCCACGACGGCCGCTACGCCAACAACCCGTGGCTGCTCGAGCTTCCGGAGCCGACCACGAAGCTGACCTGGGACAACGCCGCGCAGCTGTCCCCGCGCACCGCGGCGCGGCTCGCGATCGACGACGGCGACGTCGTCGCGCTGATCGTCGCCGACCAGGCGGCCGGCGGCGCGGTCGATCGCACGATCGAGGTGCCGGCGATCATCGTACCCGGCCACGCCGACGGCGCGATCACGCTGCACGCCGGGTTCGGGCGCGACGGCGGCGAGCGGATCGCCCGCGGGATCGGCGCGAACGCGTTCGCGCTGTGGACGACCGCGGCCGGGCTTCACCCGCCGGTCACGGTGGTCGCGCGCGGCACGCGGCACGCGCTCGCGGTCACCCAGGTGACCATGCGCGACGACGGCCGGCCGCTCGCGCTATCGGGCACGTTGTCCGAGCTCGGCGGCGACACGCTTCGCGCCGAGCTCGCGCGCCACCGTGGTCCGCAGCCGTCGCTGTACGCCGCGTTCCCGGCGCAGGGTCCGCAATGGGCGATGTCGATCGATCTGACGACGTGCACCGGGTGCACGGCATGCGTGATGGCGTGCGCGGCGGAGAACAACACCCCGGTCGTCGGCAAGCGCCAGGTGCTGAACGGGCGCGTGATGCACTGGCTGCGGATCGATCGGTATGTCGGGCCCTCGGGGGCCTCGGGGGCCTCGGGGCCCTCGGGGCCCTCGGGGGACGACGCCGACGAGCCCAGCGCCCGCGTGCAGCCGATGACCTGCCAGCACTGCGAGCTCGCGCCGTGCGAGTACGTGTGCCCCGTCGAGGCCACGACGCACAGCCCCGATGGCCTCAACGAGATGACCTACAACCGCTGCGTCGGGACGCGGTTCTGCTCGAACAACTGCCCGTACAAGGTCCGGCGGTTCAACTGGTTCGATCTCAAGGAGCACGGCGGCCTCCGGATCGCCGCGCGCAACCCGGACGTCACCGTGCGCGATCGCGGCGTGATGGAGAAGTGCACGTACTGCGTGCAGCGGATCCGCCGCGCCGAGATCGACGCCCGGATCGCGGACCGCCGGATCCGCCCCGACGAGGTGCGCACCGCGTGCCAGCAAGCGTGCCCCGCGCAGGCGATCGCGTTCGGCTCGCTCACCGATCCGGTCTCGGCCGTCGTCCTGCACCGCCGGCGCCCGCACAGCTACGCCGTGCTCCACGACCAGGGCACCGTGCCGCGCACGCAGTACCTCGCGCGGATCCGCAACCGGAATGGAGCGCTGCGATGACGGCGCCGACGCTACCGGCCGAGGGCGTGCCGCCGGGCGTGCTGCCCGACGTGCTGGTCGGCCGGCCGAGCGACGCCGAGCTGTCCGAGCAGCTGCTGTCGACCACGTGGCGGCCGTGGACGCGCGGCTGGAAGCTCGCGTTCGCGATCTGCGGCGCGCTGACCGTGAACCTGTTCGCGATGATCACGCTGACCGTGCTGCGCGGCATCGGCGTGTGGGGCAACAACATCCCGGTCGCGTGGGGGTTCGGGATCATCAACTTCGTGTGGTGGATCGGCATCGGCCACGCGGGCACGTTCATCTCGGCGATCCTGCTCCTGCTCGAGCAGCGCTGGCGGACGTCGATCAACCGGTTCACCGAGGGCATGACGCTGTTCGCGGTGATCCAGGCCGCGATGTTTCCGCTCCTCCACCTCGGCCGGCCGTGGTTCGCGTACTGGCTGTTTCCGTATCCCAGCGTGATGGGCACCTGGCCGCAGGTCCGCAGCGCGCTGCCGTGGGACGCCGCCGCGGTCACCACGTACTTCCTGGTGTCGGTGATGTTCTGGTACCTCGGCCTCATCCCGGACCTCGCCGCGCTGCGCGATCGCGCGCCGGCGCGGACGCGCCGCATCCTCTACGGCATCTTCGCGCTGGGCTGGCGCGGCTCGGTCCAGCAGTGGCGCCACCACAAGGTCGCGTACCTCCTGCTCGCCGGGCTGGCGACCCCGCTCGTGGTCTCCGTCCACTCGATCGTCAGCCTCGACTTCGCGACGACCGGCCTGCCGGGCTGGCACTCGACGATCTTTCCGCCGTTCTTCGTCGCCGGCGCGATCTTCTCGGGCTTCGCGATGGTGCTGACGCTGATGATCCCGGCGCGCCGGGTGTTCCGGCTGCACAACGTGATCACGCTGCGGCACTTCGACGCGATGGCGAAGCTGATGCTGGTCATGAGCTGGATCGCGACGTACGCGTACGTCGCCGAGCTGTTCGTCGTGTGGTACTCGGGCGACCGCTACGAGGCGTACCAGCCGCTGGTGAACCGGCCGTTCGGCTGGTACGGGTGGGCGTTCTGGGTGATGGTGTTCTGCAACTGCGTCGTGACCCAGCTGTTCTGGTCGCGGCGGATGCGGAAGAACCTCACGGTGCTGTTCGCCGTGGCGCTGCTCGTCAACCTCGGGATGTGGCTCGAGCGGTTCGAGATCATCGTCGTGTCGCTGTCGCGCGACTTCCTGCCGTCGTCCTGGCACATCTTCGTGCCGACCTGGGTCGACCTCGGGATCCTGGCCGGCACGCTGGGGTTCTTCGGCCTCTTGTTCCTCGTGTTCCTCCGGCTGGTGCCGTTCGTCCCGGTCTCCGAGATGAAGCAGATGCGCGCGGAGATCGTGCATGACGAGGTGCGGCCGTGACGGCGCGGTACGCGAGGTCGGTCGCGCGCCCGGCGATGCTGGCGGAGTTCGCCTCGGGCGAGGCCCTGCTCGACGGGATCCGCGCGCTCGCGGCGTGCGGCGTGTCGCGGTTCGACGCGTTCACGCCGTACGAGGTCGCCGGCCTCCAGGACATGCTCGGGGTTCGGCGGTCGTGGCTGTCGTGGATCGTGCTCGCCGTCGCGCTCGTGGCGGGCGGCGGCGCGTACCTCCTGCAGTGGTGGATCAACGTGATCGACTATCCGCTCGACATCGGCGGCCGGCCGTATCACTCGGCGCCCGCGTTCCTCCCGATCACGTTCGAGATGGCCGTGCTGTTCGGTGGCGCGGCGGCGCTGTTCAGCGCGCTGGTGCTCGGCGGCCTGCCGCGGCTGTGGCACCCGGTGTTCGAGATCGATGGTTTCGAGCGCGCGACGATCGATCGGTTCTGGCTCGCGGTCGGGGCCAGCGACACGGCGCTCGACCGCGTGCGCGCCACCGCCGCGGTCGAGGCCGCGGGTGCGCTGTGCGTCGTGTGGCCTGCCACGGGGGGCGAGCGATGACGGCGCGCGCGGTGGCTCCGGCCGTCTGGCCGGTCGCCCTCTGGCTGGTCGCCTCCGGCCTGGTCGGCTGCGACAACCACGGCGCGACCCCCGACTGGTCGCGCATGATCACGCAGCCGAAGCTCCTGCCGTTCGGCGCGACCGACCTGTTCGACGATCAGCGCGCGATGCGGCCGGTGCCGGCCGGCGCGATCCCGCGCGCGTGGATCGCCGATCCCGCGCGTCGCACCGGGTGCACCGCCGACGGCGCCGATCTCGACGCCGCGCCGCTGCCGGTCACCCGCGCGCTGCTCGAGCGCGGCCGCGAGCGCTTCACGGTCGCGTGCGCGCCGTGCCACGGCGTCGCCGGCGACGGCGACAGCGTGGTCGCCCGCAACATGCAACGCCGCCGTCCGCCGTCCTTGCACGAGCCGCGGCTCGTCGCGCTCACCCCGGGCGCGCTGTACCGGGTGATCGCCTCCGGCTACGGCGTGATGCCGTCGTACCAGACGCTGCTCTCTGTCGACGATCGCTGGGCGGTGGTCGCCTACGTGCGGACGCTCGAGCTGTCGTGGACCGCGCGGCTCGACGCGTTGCCCGGCGCGGTGCGCGACGACGCGGGGCGGAGCTTGCCATGACCGAGCGCGATCGAGCGAGCGTGGGGCAGGGGCCCGACGTCACCCCGGCGCGAGGCAAGCCCGGTGGGGTGACGCGGCGCCGGCTGATCCTCGTGGCGGGCGCGCTCGGCGTGCTCGGCGCGGTCGCGACGGCGATCGGGTTCGCCACGGCGCCGGCGCAGGCGGCGTTCTCGTACCTGACGGCGTGGTCGTTCGCGCTGTCGATCGCGATCGGCGCGCTGATCTTTCAGATGATCGGCCACGCGACCGACGCGCGCTGGACGATCGTGTTCCGGCCGTTCACCGAGGCGATCGCCGGCAGCCTGCCGGTGCTCGCGGTGCTGTTCGTCCCGATCGCGGTATCGGCCGGCGAGCTGTACCCGTGGGCAAGGCCGGCCCGCGCGCTGGCCACGCTCGACGCCGAGACCCAGGCCTTGCTGGCGCACAAGGCGCCGTACCTGAACCTCGGGTTCTGGGTGATCCGCGCCGCGGCGTGCTTCGCGCTGTGGATCGCGATCGACGAGTTGCTCGTGCGGTGGGGCACACGGTTCGGCCGCGAGCCGCGCGCCATCACGCGCGCGCGCGCGCTGTCGGCGGCCGGGCTCCCGGCGATCGGTCTGACCCTGACGTTCGCGGCGTTCGACTGGCTGATGTCGCTCACGCCGCTGTGGTCCTCGACGATCTTCGGCCTCCTGTACTTCTCCGGCGGGTTCGTCGCCGCGCTGTCGCTCATCGCGGTGGTCGCGTGCGCCGCACGGCGGGTCCCGGCGGTGGCGGTGAACCTCCACGCAAGCCACACCGGCGCGCTGGGCCGGATGGTGTTCGCGTTCCTCGTGTTCTGGGCCTACATGGAGTTCGCGCAGGGCTTCATCGTCTGGATCGCCAACAAGCCTGACGAGGTCCCGTGGTACGTCGCGCGCGGCGCCGGGGCGTGGGGCAGCGTGTTCGCGTTGCTCGTGATCGGCCACTTCGCCGCGCCGTTCTTCGCCTTGCTGTCGCGATCGCTGAAGCGCCGGCCGACGCTGCTCGCGATCGCCGGCGGCTGGCTCGTGGCGATGCACTACGTCGATGTCACCTGGCTCGTCATGCCGGTGCTGCATGGCGCGCCGGCGCTTCACTGGCTCGATCTCGCCGCGCCGTGCGCGGTGCTCGGGCTCACCACGGCCGTGACCTGTGTGCGGCGTCGCACGCGGAGCGCGGTCGCCACCGATGATCCGCGGTTCGCCGCCGCGGTTGCCTACGAGGGAACATGATCGATCCAGGACTACGACAAGAAGCCGAGCGCATCCACGCCGTCGTGATCTGGCTCGTCGGGCTGGGCGGCGCCCTGGCCAGCGCGCTGCTCGTCGTGATCGCGTGGTGGCTCGTCGTGCCGCCGCCCGCCGCCGAGCACCCGCCGGCGCAGCCGTCCCCGCTCGAGCACGGCTTGTTCGATCGTGCGGCCGGCGGCAACGAGGCGCGCGCGGCCGGCGAACAACGGCTCGAGCGCTACGAGTGGGTCGACCGCAAGACCCGCGTGGTCCGCATCCCGATCGAGCGCGCGATCGACGCGGTGGTCGCCGATCCGAGCCTGATCGGCGCGGGGTCGCCGGCGATCTTCCAGGAGATGGGGCGATGATCCGCGGCGGTGCGCTCGGCGTGGCCGGGTGGATCATGGCCCTGGCCAGCGGCGTGGCGGTGGCGGCCGCACCGAGCGAGCCGGTGCCGCCGGTCGGATCGCCGACGTGGGCCGAGACCGCCGACGTGACCGAGCACCTCGGCGTGCGGCTCCCGCTCGATCTCGTGTTCATCGACGCGCGGGGCCAGCGCACGGCGCTGCGCTCGCTGTTCGACGGCACCCACCCGGTGCTGCTCATCCTGGCGTACTACGAGTGCCCCCAGCTGTGCAGCCTCGTGCTCGACGGCGCGATCGCCGCGATGCAGGCGCTCGAGCGCGGGGGCTGGGAGCCCGGTCGCGAGTACCGGGTCGCGACGATCAGCTTCGACGCGGCCGAGCGCATCGATCAGGCGGCGCGCAAGCAAGCGAGCGTGCTCGCCAAGCTCGGGCACGACGATCCCGCCGTGTGGCCATTCTTCGTCGGGGACGAGGCGAGTGTTCGCGCGCTGACCGGGCGGCTCGGCTTCGAGCTGCTGCGCGATCCCCGGACCGGCACGTTCGCCCACGCCGCGGTGGCGTTCGTGTTGACGCCCGACGGCGTGATCTCGCGCTACCTCTACGGCGTCGATTACCCGGCGCGCGACTTGAAGCTCGCGCTGCTCGACGCGTCCAACGGCAAGACCGGGTCGTTCGGGGACCGGGTGATGATGCGCTGCTTCCAGTACGATCGGGCGACGCGGCGCTATGGGCTGTTCATCGCGCGGTTCATGAAGCTCGGCGGGGTCCTGATCTTCCTCGTCGTGCTCGCGGTGGTCTCGGGGTTCGTGCGTCACGAACGCCGGCGCAAGCGGGCGGAGCGGGCGCCGTGAACGAGCTCTTGCGCCGTGCGCTCGACCTGCCGCCGCAGAGCTCGTCGGTCGCGCGCGGGATCGACGCGCTGCACTACACGGTCATCCTCACGACGCTGGCCGGCGTCACGCTGGCGGCGGTGGTCGCCGGCGGCTTCCTGGTGCGCTACCGCCGTCGCACGCCGGTGATCCCGCTGACGCCGCGGATCACCGCGCCGGGCTGGCTCGAGGCCACCGTGATCAGCGGGCTGCTCGGGCTGTTCTGCGTGTGGTGGGTGATCGGCTTCACGCAGTACCGCGAGCTCGAGACGCCGCCCGCCGGCGCGATGCCGATCTACGTGACGGCGAAGCAATGGATGTGGGAGTTCGCGTATCCCGCGGGCCCGACCTCCGCCGACGTGCTCGTCGTACCGGTCGGCCGGCCGGTCAGGCTGATCATGACCTCGCGAGACGTGATCCATGGCTTCTACGTCCCGGCGTTCCGGATCAAGCAGGACGTCGTCCCCGGCCGTGCGCTGACCACCTGGTTCGAGGCCGTCGAGCCGGGCACGTTCGACGTCCTGTGCACGCAGTACTGCGGCACCCGGCACTCGCTGATGCGCGCGCAGATCATCGCGCTCGCGCCTGACGCCTACGCGCGGTGGCTCGACCAGGCACGCGCGCCGCTCGCGCTGCCGGGCGCCAAGGGCGACGGCCAGGGCCTCGCCGAGCGCGGCCACGCGGTCGCCGCCGAGCGCGGCTGCTTGCGCTGCCACTCGGTCGATGGCTCGGCGTTCATCGGCCCGACCTGGGCCAACGCGTTCGGGCGGCGACGAAGGACGGCCGACGGCCGGACCGTGGTCGTCGACGAGGCCTACCTGACCGAGTCGATGATGGATCCGCGCGCGGTGATCGCCGCCGG
>Ga0137437_1000509_pt1 | contig 12279 bp, 8 predicted proteins | sample EasRivERMGT138_2_FD_102332 | JGI IMG/M metagenome (GOLD analysis project Ga0137437, IMG submission 102332) | Soil microbial communities from meander-bound floodplain in the East River, Colorado, USA - East River MetaG ERMGT138_2 | ecosystem: Environmental > Terrestrial > Soil > Floodplain ...
GAGTTCATCAGGTTGGGTCGCAGCTTGGTGCCATCGACGCTGAGCCTCACGGTCACCCTGGTCGAACCAAACGGCGGGACGTAGATCGTGGACGGGCTGACATTGATGTTGACTGCGCCAGTGTCCTTGTCGTCCTGGTAACGCAGCGTCGGCGTCACCGTGTACTGGAACGACGACCCGGTGGTGTTCTCGATTTCGAGCTGCCGATACAGCGTGGTCGTCGGCTTCGAAGCGTCGAGATAACCGAAGCTCAATGCGCCATTGATCTTCGACACCTTGTCGCCGGTGGTGTCGCTGATCAGTACCGGCGCAACCAAGGCGCGATCCACGCGCACTTCGCCGCCACCGATACGGGTGATCGGCGCGAGCTGGCTCGGCAACACCGAACTCGAGGATGGCGGCTGATACACCTCGGTTTCCGCGGTGGTCATCAGCACTTGCTTGATTTCGGCATTCGACAGGGCCGGACGTGCCGCCTTGATGAGTGCCGCGGCACCCGTGACCATCGGCGCGGCGCCGGAGGTGCCACCGAATGCGGCCGTGCCAGTGAAGCTGCCAGACCTCGCGGAGACCGATGCGCCCGGAGCGCCGATTTCAGGCTTCACGATGCTGTCGTCGAAGCGCGGGCCGCGCGATGACGTGGAGGCCATGGTCCCGGAGAGCGACACCCGCTTGTCGGGTGAGAAGCGCACCACCGCGCTGCCCGTGCGCAGCACGTTGGCGTCCGCCTGGCTGATCATGTAGCCCGGAATCGTCGGTGTGCCGCCGCCGAAAGCGCCGCCGAAGGGCGCATCCGCGGTGACGAGACCAATGATGCCGAGCGCACCGCCTGCACCGGCGATGTTCGAGATCTTCAGACTGAACGAGCACGTGCCGCGATCCACCAGCACGATCTTTCCGGCGAGCTCGCCGGGTGCGAACGGAGTGTTGCCGGCCGCATCAGCGCAGCCGAGGCGCTTCGGGGTACCGGTGGCACCCGCGACAAACACCGGGCCCTCGATCGTTGCCGCTAACGGCGCCGACCACGGCTGAAACACCGCTCCGCGATCGCCGAGCGCCGGCGTCAGGATGGTCATAAGCTGCAGCGTGGAGGAAGGCACCTCGGTTTGCGCGACGCTGATCGCCGACGACGCGGCGGCCGGTGAGCCGGTGATGAACTGCTTGTCGGCGCTGTTGCCGGCGGAGGCCACCGTCAACACACCGGCCTTCGTGGCATTGTCGACTGCGAGCGACAGGTCATCGTCGAAGGGCTGACCGTAGGGCGAACCCAGCGACATGTTGATGATGTCGACGTGATCGCGAGTACGGCCGTCCCCGTTCGGGTCGACCGCGGCTTCCATGCTTTGCAATAGAGCGACGCCGCTGCACGAAGTGGCCGGCGCGGAGCAGGCCTTGAACGCGTACAACTTCGCGCCCGGGGCTACACCCAGCGTGCCGGCGATGATGTCGGCGACATGTGTGCCGTGACCGCCGAAGGTGGTCGCATCAGGCGCGCCGACCGGATCGGGATCCGGTAGCAGGCCGGTGTTCGGCCAGCTCTCGCCGACGAAATCGTAACCGCCGATAACCTTGGCGCTCGGGAACAGGCCGTCGTCCGCCGTCGTGCCCGGATCGTCAATCACGAGATAACCAGTACCTGCGGCGACCACCGGAATTGCGGGTCCACTGGTGGGAAGCGGCGCCCAGGCCGCTTCATACGCTGCCTTCGTGCCGGGGCCGCCGAGAGCGGCGTGTGTGTAGTCGATACCGCTGTCGATGATGGCGATGCGCACACCCTGGCCGGTGGCGCCCATCGCGTGAGCGGTGGCGGCGCCGATATAGGGCACGGTCTCCGACAGATCCTGGCTGTAGTTAGCCACGCCAACCACGCGAGCGATGGCGGTGTCACGCGCGATCTGCGGCAGGTCCGCAGCGTCGACGTTCAATACGACGGCATTCAGCACGATCTGCAGCGAGGCAATTACTTCGGCGCTCGGCGCGACTGCAAGAATGCGATCGATGAGGGCCGCCTGCTCAGCTGCCAACTGTTCGCGACTGCGTACGTCCCTGGACCCGGCGACGGATTCGCCGTTCAAGCGAACCAGGACTTCCACGCGTCCCGTGACACCCGCGAGGCTCGGATGCAATACGGACTGTGCATTGCCCTCGGTGACGATTGGTTCGGAAAGCGTGAACGACTCAAGACGCGCGAGGCTGGCAACGGACATTTCACGCGGCGCGGCGGCCGCGAGCGTGCTCGCTGACAACAAAGCGCTACACACGGCCCACTTAAGGCCGTGCCTAACACGTTTGCTCTTCATTTGAATGTATCCCCTGAGAACCTGTTATTCCGGACACACGCCGAGCCCAAGTCTTTTCAGACAAGGGGCCACGGGGAGCGCGGCGGTTCTTCTTTGATGCCGCGAGCAGTGCGTGCCATCTCCTTGGCTTGCGCACCGTAATGTCCAGGACCCGCTGGCGACGCTACTCCGCGTCCGGACTTAATTCAATCGCGTTTGACCACGAGATTGAACATAAGCCGCTCAAGATTTTTTACGTTTTGATGAAGTTTTTTTGGGAACGTGTGCGCCGGGTTTCGCATTGTCGGCGCGTGCAACCGCTTTCTTTTTTGGAGCGGCGGTTTTTTTCGGCGCGGTTGCGCCGTCGGACTTTTGTGCGGACTTCGCTGCGGATTTTTTCGCCGCCTTGGGCGCGGCCGGAGTTTCCGCGGCCGCGGGCGCTGCGACCTTGGCCGGCGCGGCGCCTTTCTTGCGGCCGAAGCGGCTGCCACGCGGCGGTGCAGCGGCGAGTAGTTCGCGGCACAGCTCGATTGCCACGGATTTCGGATCAGTGTCCTTGGGAATCCGTGCGTTGCGCTTGCCGTCGGTGATGTACGGGCCGTAGCGGCCGTTCAGCACCTGGATGTTGTCTACGCCGAAGTCCTTGATGATGCGGTTCGCATCCGCTTCTTTCTTGAGACGGATGACTTCGAGCGCGCGGTCGAGTTCGACCGTGTAGGGATCGTCTGGCACCTTGAGCGACACATATTTCGCGCCGTACTTGATGTACGGCCCGAAGCGGCCGATGTTGGCCTGCACGGGTTCGCCGTCCGCCGTGACTCCCAGGTTGCGCGGTAGTTTGAAGAGCTCGAGCGCCTCCGGCAGCTTGATGAGATCCATCTTCTGTCCGGGACGCAGTCCGGCGAACTTGGGCTTCTCTTCATCGTCCTTGGTGCCGATCTGCACGAACGGGCCGTAACGGCCCATACGCACCGTGATGGGTTTGCCGCTTTCAGGATGCTTGCCGAGCTCGCGCGCCTGCGCGACTTCTTCGCGCGAGACGTTTTTCTCGATGTGCTCGACCTGAGTGATGAACGGCTTCCAGAATTTCTTGAGCGGCTCGGTCCAGTCTTCTTCGCCGCGCGAGACCGCATCGAGCTCGTCTTCGAGCGCGGCCGTGAAGCCGTATTCCACGTACTTGTGGAAATGCTTCGACAGGAAGCTGCCAACGATCTTGCCGATATCCGTCGGAATGAACCGGCGATTGTCCATGTCGACGTACTCGCGGTCCTTGAGCGTCGAGATGATGGTGGCGTAGGTCGAGGGACGCCCAATGCCGTGTTCCTCGAGTGCCTTTACCAGGGAAGCTTCGGAAAAGCGCGGCGGCGGCTCGGTGAAATGCTGATCGCCGTGCACCTTAAGTAGAGTGACGACGTCGCCGTCCTTCATCGCCGGCAGGATGCGATCGTTTTCGTTCTCGGGTTTACCGTCGTCGACATCTTCCTGGTAGACGGCCATGTAGCCCGGCTTCACCAGCGTCGAGCCGTTGGCGCGCAACACGTGCCGACCGGCGGTCGCGCCCTCGGACTGCTTGCTGGGCAGCATGTCGACGGCCACGGTGTCGAACAACGCGTGCGCCATCTGCGATGCAACGGCACGTTTCCAGATCAGCGCATACAGCTTGTATTGATCGGGATCGACCTTGCCGTCGAGCTGCGACGGCAGGACCGCCGCCGAGGTGGGACGAATGGCTTCGTGCGCTTCCTGGGCGTTGCGCGATTTGGTCTTGTAGATGCGCGGCTCTTCGGCAACGGCCTCCGCGCCGTATTCCTTGGTGATGACCTCGCGCATCTCGCGCACGGCGTCGACCGCCAGGCTCAGTGAGTCGGTACGCATATAAGTGATGAGACCGATGGCGCCTTCGCCGAAGTCGACACCTTCATATAGCTGCTGCGCGAGGCGCATCGTGCGCTGCGCCGAGTAGCCGAGCTTGCGCGCAGCTTCCTGCTGCAGCGTGGAGGTGGTGAACGGCGGCGAGGGATTGCGGCGCCGCTGCTTGCGGTCGATGGACATGACGTGCAGGAAACCCTGCGCGGCATCGTTGATCGACTTTTCAACGCCGCGGGTGGTGTCTTCGTTGGTGAAGCTGAACTGCTCGACCTTCTGCCCGTCGAACTCCACCAGCTTGAGCGGGAAAGTCTGTGCGCTGTGTTCGCCCTCGGCCTCGAGCGTCCAGTATTCCTGCGGTTTGAAAATACTGATTTCGTGTTCGCGCTCGCAGATCATGCGCAGCGCCGGGCTCTGCACGCGGCCGGCCGAGAGTCCGCGCCGCACCTTCTTCCACAGCAGCGGCGAAAGATTGAAACCGACCAGGTAGTCGAGCGCGCGGCGCGCCTGCTGCGCGTTGACCAGGTCGAGCGACAGGTCGCGCGGCTCGGAGACGGCGCGCTGCACTTCACCCTTGGTGATCTCGTAGAACACCACCCGCTTGACCTCTTTGCCCTTGAGGTCGCCGCGCTCTTCGAGCAACTCGCGTAGATGCCAGGAAATGGCTTCGCCTTCGCGATCCGGGTCGGTTGCGAGATAGAGATTCTTGGATTTCTTCAACGCGCGCGAGATGGCGTCGACGTGCTTTTCGTTGCGCTCGATGGAGCGATAGCTCATCGCGAAGTGCTTGTCCGGATCGACAGCGCCTTCCTTCGGGATGAGATCGCGTACGTGCCCATAGGAAGCGAGCACCTCGAAATCCTTGCCGAGGTACTTCTTGATGGTCTTCGCTTTGGCGGGCGACTCGACGATGACTAGGTTTTCAGCCATCAGTTGGGCAACGATTCCGATTCGTCGAACACCAGGTCTTCCATGCGCGCGCAGGCTTGTTCCTGCCCGGGCTGGCTGGAGAGCACCATCAGCACCAGCCACTTGAGCCGGTCGATGTCGACTTCGTCGCTATCGAGCGCCACCAGGCGATCGATAACGATCTCGCGCTGCAGGGGCGAGAGGATTCCTTCGCGCTCGAGCTGCAGCAGGTAGCCGCGGCAGCCGGTCGAGATGCGTTCGAGTTCGCAGGCGGAGAACACGCGCAGCGCGCGTGAGGACATGTCGGGGCGTGAGCGTTCGCCGGCCAGATCCGCCAGCCAATCGAGCGCCCGCTCGACGTTGTGACGGCCGAAGCCGGCGCGTTCGAGATCGGCAGCCAGCGTCTCGCGCTCGGGTACTTCCGGCGCCTCCGCCAGCATGTACTGGTCGAACACGTAGATAAGAATGTCTAAAACACTTCCGGTCATGCTGTCGCCGGTTGTCGTTGGCTTCATTGTCCCGCCATGCGGCTGTAACGGCCGCCGGGATGCGGCGCCACGTGCCCGTCGAGCTCCAGAATCAGCAGCATCGAAGCGATCGATTCGCTGTTCATACCCGTGCGTTCGATCAAGCTATCGACGCTTGCTGGCTCAAAGGCGAGCGCATCTAACAGGATTTTGTATGCCTTGTCCAACTTCGGCGGGTTTTCCGGCCCGTTCGCCGGCGTCGCAAGTAGTTGGGAGGTAAGGGAAATTTTGAGCTCCGCGAGCACGTCGTCCGCGCGCTCGACCAGCTTGGCGCCTTGCCGGATGAGTTCGTGGCAGCCGCGAGTGAGCGGGTTGTGGATGGATCCGGGGATGGCGAACACCTCGCGTCCCGCCTCCCCGGCGAGCCGCGCGGTGATCAGCGAGCCCGAGCGGCTGGCGGCTTCGACGACCAGGGTCCCGTGGGAGATGCCCGCGATGATCCGGTTGCGTTGTGGGAAGCGCTGCGGGATGGGCGGGGTCCCGGGCGGGAATTCCGAGATCAACGCACCGCTTTCGGTAATGCGCTCGGCGAGTGCGCGGTTCTCGGGTGGATAGATTTCGTCGAGACCGCACGCAAGCACCGCGACGGTGAGTCCTTGCGCGGCCAGCGCGCCCTCGTGGCAAGCGGTATCGATTCCTAAGGCGAGCCCACTCGTGATTGAAAGTCCCGCGCGCGCGAAGAACGCAGCGAAGTCGCGCGCGGTTGCGCGGCCGCCGGCCGTGGGGTTACGGCTGCCGACCATGGCGAGCTGCGGATCGGCGAGAGCGCTCACGTTGCCGCGCACGAACAACAACGGCGGAGCGTCCGGCGCCGCACGCAGCAACGCGGGGTACGCGGCGTCCGTTACCGTCACCAGAGTGGCTCCCGTGGATTCCAGCCAGCGCAGGTCGGAGTCGATGCGCGCGGCGTCCGGGCGCAGCAGCGCATCGCGCGCGCTGGTAGTTAGATTGAGCTGCGCCAGTGACGCGGGCGAGGGTCGTTCCAGCACAGCGAGGTCCGGGCTGCGCTCGATGAGCGCCGTGAAAGCGCCGGTGCCGAGGCCGGGCGCGCGCGCCGCGAGCACCAGGCGCCGCAGTGGAATTTTCCCGTCGGGCTGCATCGCGGCAGCTTAAAACGAAAGGGCCAGCACTCAGGCTGGCCCTAACTCGTCTGATTCAAGAGAAATGCGTTAGGGGTTGTAAACGCGATCCGCAACCTGCATCGGGCCGCGTGCCCCGATCACCAGTCCGTAGCTGACGCGATCGAAGACCTTGAAGATGATCATCGTGCCGGCACGCTCGAAGGGCAGTTGCACGTCCTTGCCGAACGGATCTTTCTCGAACGGGTACTTGCTCCACTTGTCATGCACGACCGCGCCGCGCTGATCGATCGCGAGCACCGCGCCCGGAGCGAGACCATGGTTCGCGCCGCGGTTAACGATGACGATCTGGTACTGGCCGATCTCCTCGATGTCGTCCGCCACCGCGATGATCTGCCCGTCGATATTCGACTTCGGCGCATGCGGCGCAAAAGTCAGCGGCACTTCGCCTTCCTGCGAGATGAGGCGATCGCCCTCGAGCGCTTCGCGCGCGCCTTCGGTGAGAATCGCTTTTGAAACTTCGCCCGGCGCATTGACGACGGCGGTTGCGACATACGCGGCCTGGTAGCCGACGACGTCATTCGTCTCCGGATCGTAGATCTCCGTGCCGACATGCATCACGGCGAAGCGCTGGTTGAGCGGCGCGTTCAGATCCTTCACGTAAATCTCGTGTCCGGTACCGCCGATCATGTGGTGATCGCGGAACGCGAGAATGTGCGGAGCGCGCAACGCCTGTTCCCGGGTGAGCACGCTCGGCTTGGAAAGAAACGCGGAGATTGCCGAGAACGGAATCGTGTCGATCGGGCCGTCGAGCTGCTCGCTGCGCAGGCGCGGCGAGAGCCGCGCACCGCTGTACTGCGAGATGCTGACGTGCGCATCGCCGTTGTTGCCGTAGGCAAGCGACAGCACGTCGCCCGGATAAATAAGGTGCGGGTTTTCGACCTGCGGATTGATCTGCCAGATCTCAGGCCAGAACCACGGGTCCTTGAGGAACACCGCGGAGATATCCCACAGCGTATCGCCGCGCTTCACCGTGTAGTTCATCGGCGCATCGGGCCGGATGAGCTGCGCGGTTTGCGCCGGCTGCGCATCTGCGGGAGCGTCATTCATTCCGGCGATCGCCGCCTCGGTGGCGGTGAGGTCGTCGGCGGTGGTATCGGTGGCGGGCGCCTGCGGTTGCGGTCGGGCTTCGACCACGTCCGGCGGAGGCCCGGATTTACATCCGGCCACGATCAGGGCAAGGGCCGCTAAGGCCATTAGCGCGAAGAGTCGCGAGGTCAGAGTTCCGAGCACGCGCGGCACCGTAAGCTGTTGATTAAAAGACATCCTCCACTCCTCAATCCTGGGTGGGGCAAGCGGACCCCACTGTTATAATCCGCCGCGGCACGAGGGCATACGATCTATTGTCAAGTTTGTGCGCTGGATCACGGGATCTTCCCCGGCAGGCCCAAGCAAACCTTGTCCACGGTCGAATCCCCCAAACATTAGCAGCAATCGAGCGGAACATCATGGCGCGCCTGCAAATTCTTGAATACCCCGACCCCCGTTTACGCACCAAGGCCACGCCGGTCGAGGTGTTCGATGCCGCGCTCGCCCAGAAAGTGGAAGACATGTTCGAGACCATGTACGCCGCCCCCGGCGTCGGGCTCGCGGCGACACAGGTCGACTTTCATAAGCGCTTGATCGTCATGGATGTTTCGGAAGGAAAGACGGCTCCGCAGGTGTTCTGCAATCCCGAACTCCTGTCCCAGGAGGGCGTGGGCGTCACCGAGGAAGGGTGCCTGTCCGTGCCTGGCATATTCGATGAAATCAAGCGGGCGGCGATCGTTCGCGCCCGCGCCCAGGACGTCACTGGAAAGTTTTTCGAGGTCGACCTCGATGGGCTCGCGGCGGTGTGCCTGCAGCACGAGATGGACCATCTCGAAGGGAAACTCTTCGTCGACTATCTCTCGGACTTGAAGCGCGAACGCATCCGCAAGAAGTTGGAAAAGGACCGCAAAGAACGCGCCAACAAGACGCGCGAAACGACCTCCGCGCGCGCCTACTGACACGCACGAAACCTTAAGCCCTCCGGGCCCGCCATGACCTCGTTACGAATTGCCTACGCGGGCACGCCGCAGTTTGCCCTGCCTGCGCTGCGCGCCTTGCTTTCTTCCACGCATCGCGTGGTTGGCGTGTTGACGCAACCGGATCGTCCCGCGGGCCGCGGCCAGCATCTGCGCGCCTCGCCGGTCAAACTACTCGCCGCGGACCACGGCCTGGCGATAGCACAACCGCCAACACTCAAGACGGCCGAGAGCCGCGCGGAGCTTACGAGTTGGGCGCCCGATCTGCTGGTGGTCGTCGCTTACGGTCTCATCCTGCCGCCCGCGGTGCTGGCGCTGCCGCGACTCGGCTGCGTGAACATCCACGGCTCATTGCTGCCGCGCTGGCGCGGCGCGGCGCCGATCCAGCGCGCGATTCTCGCGGGCGACGCGGAAACCGGCGTGACGATCATGCAACTGGACGCCGGCCTCGATACCGGCCCGTTGCTGCTCGAGCGCCCGCGCCCCATCCAGACGCACGAGACGGCGGGCGATCTGCACGACGCACTGGCCGAGCTTGGCGCGGCGGCGCTGATCGAAGCGCTCGATGGCCTTGCTGCGGGCACACTTGCCGCGCGGCCGCAGCCCGCCGACGGCGTGAGCTACGCCGCCAAGATCGACAAGTCGGAAGCGCCGCTCGACTGGAGCGCGAGCGCCACCCAGCTCGACCGGCAGGTGCGGGCCTTCAATCCGTGGCCGATGGCCGAAACCCGTTTCGCCGGCGAGCCGCTGCGCGTGCTGCGCGCGCGCGTCGCGCAGCCGGCCGGCAGCGAGGCGGCGCCGGGCACTTTGTTAGGTATCGCCGAGGACGGACTGCGGGTCGCCTGCGGCGCGGGCGTTCTCGCGGTGGGGGAGCTGCAGCGCGCGGGCAAGCGGCCCGTGACGGCGCGCGACTTTGCGAACGCAATCCGCCTCGACGGAACGCGGTTCGGTTCATGAAGCGCAACGGCACCGCGCGCAGAAACCCGCCGCCGCCGCGCCGCTCGCGCCATGCGCCCGGCGCGGAAACGCTGGGGCAGGCGGCGCTCGCGGTGCATGCCGTCGTCCACGAGGGCCGTTCCGCCGACGTCGCGCTGGAAGCGGCGCACGAGCGCGTCGATCGCGCGGCGGTGCGCGCGATCGCGCTCGGCACGTTGCGCTGGTATTTGCGGCTCATGCCCGCGATTGCGCCGCTCGTCAGCCGGCCGTTCGATGAGCTGTCGCCACAGCTCGCCGCGCTGCTGGTGACGGCCGCGCACCAGGTCGAATATTCGCGTGGCGCGGCCGAGGCGCAGGTGCACCTTGCCGTCGATGCGAGCCGCGTGGTCGGCGAGGGCCGCGCCAGCGGCGTCGTGAACGCGGTGCTTCGGCGTTTCGTGGCGCAACGCGCGCAGTTGCTGGCTGCCGCCGATGCGGATACCGCGCAGCGTCATGCGCACCCGCGCTGGCTCGTGGATGCCGTGATCGCGGCATGGGGCCCGCGCGCGGAGGAGATCCTCGGCGCTAACAACCTGCATCCGCCCATGGTGCTGCGCGTCGATCCCGCGCAGTTGCAGGTGGCGGATTTTCTGCGCTCATGGCGCGCGCTGGGCCGCGAGGCGCACGCGGTCGAGTGGAATGACGCCGCCGTCGTGCTGGAGCGGCCGGTCGCCGTGCAGACGCTGCCGGGATTCGATGCGGGTGCGCTATCCGTGCAGGATTGCGGTGCCCAGATGGCCGCGCTCCTGCTCGATGCGCAAACCGGCATGCGCGTGCTGGATGCCTGCGCTGCCCCGGGCGGCAAGACGCTGCACATCGCGCAGCGCACGCCGAAGCTCGCCGAGCTGATCGCCGTGGACGACGATGCCCTGCGCCTCGCGCGCGTGCGCGAAAACCTGCAGCGCGCCGGAACCGACGCGGTGCTGATCACCGCGGACCTGCGCGAACCGCCGCCGTCGCTGCACCCGGCGACATTCGACCGGGTGCTGCTCGACGCCCCGTGCTCCGCTACCGGCGTGATCCGCCGTCATCCCGACATCAAGCTGTTAAGGCGCGCGAGCGACATCGAGGCCTTCGCCGCGACCCAGCGCCGAATTCTCGCTACGACGTTCGAACTACTGCGGCCCGGTGGGCGTCTCATCTACTGCACCTGTTCAGTCCTGCCGGCCGAGAACGAGAACGTCGTCGCCGAATTCCTGGATGCGGATCCGCGGGCGCAAGTCGCAGGCTGGCCGGAACATGTCATCCGGCCGCCCGGATTGCTCGAACGCACGGTGGGCTGGCAGCTGCTGCCGGGTGGCGGGGCGGGTACCGATGGCTTCTACTATGCTTGCTTGACTAGAAAATAGAGGAACCAATGCAGTTCCGGCGCGCGAACCACCTGTTGACCCTGTTGCTGACCGCGTTCATCGCGCTCGGCGCGGGCGGCGCCGCGCGTGCCGACGCGCTCGACGGTTTGCTCGAAGTCCGCTCCGCGTACGTAAACGTGGAGGGACAGGTGTTCCAGCTGTTCGCGCGCATAGCGTATCCGGTCAACGACGACATCCGCGCGGCGCTCAAGGACGGGCTCACGCTCACGTTCGACCTCGATATCATCGTCGCGCACGAGCGGCGCTTCTGGGTCGACGACGACATCTACAATCAAACGATCACGCGCGAACTCATGTACCACGCGGTCAGCGACCGCTACATCACGCGCGATATCGATTCGCGCAGCAACAACGCCCAGCATAGTTACGCGACGCTCGAAGAGGCGCTCGAGGCGCTCGGCACCGTCGATGCCTTCGCCATCCTCGTCGCTTCTCAGGTTTCGCCGAGCCGCGAGTACCGCGTGTCGCTGCGCGCCGGCGTGCGACGCGGCAAGTTGCCGGACACGCTGCGCGTGCTGCTGTTCTGGACCGATGACTGGCACCGCGAAAGCGAGTGGTTCTCGTGGTCCCTGCAACGCTGAGACGCCTGGGTACGCTGGGACTCATCGCACTGTGGGTGCTGGTGAGCGGCGGCCTGCTGCTGCTGCTCGCGCTCTCGGTGCAGAACTCCGTTCGCTACAGCAATCTGCAGGCGTGGATCCTGCTGATCAACGCCATCGCGGTGGTCACGGTGAGCGTGTTGCTGGCGCGCAAGATCATCGAGCTGGTGCGCAATTTCCGGGCTCAGGTTCCCGGATCGCGCCTGACCGCGCGTACGGTCGCGATCTTCGGCTCGCTCGTGGTCGCGCCGCTGATCATCGTCTATCTATTCAGCCTCGAGTTCCTGAACCGCGGCATCGACAGCTGGTTCAAGGTCGAGATCAAGCAGGGTCTGTCCGACGCGCTCGAACTGTCGAAGTCGGCGATGGACGTGCGCATGCGCGAATACGCGCGCAGCACTGAACTGTTCGCGAACAAGCTGGCGGACAGTCCGAACACGAACTGGGCGATCGCCACCGACGCACAGCGAGTCGAGAGCGGTGCGCTCGAAGTCGTCGTGTACGGCACGCTCGGCCAGGTACTGGCGGCAAGCAGCGCCGGTCCGACTTCCACCAGCCTGCCGCGCTACGCGCCGGCAGGCTGGTGGAAGTCCGACCGGCGCTGCTTGC
>Ga0137437_1000510_pt1 | contig 12275 bp, 14 predicted proteins | sample EasRivERMGT138_2_FD_102332 | JGI IMG/M metagenome (GOLD analysis project Ga0137437, IMG submission 102332) | Soil microbial communities from meander-bound floodplain in the East River, Colorado, USA - East River MetaG ERMGT138_2 | ecosystem: Environmental > Terrestrial > Soil > Floodplain ...
CAGATACGGTGTTCTTGCTCATCCCCGAAAGCTGGGGGTATCCGAGGGGTCGGTCCACTGGGGTTCGGGATTTGTTGAGGGCATAACATGACGAGATTTGGATTGGGCGTACGTACGTCGAATGTCACCAGTGGACAAGCACTGTGCGAGATCATTGCTGGGAATGTCGGTTGCCGAGTATGGCCGATGTTTCTGACACTAGCTACAGCGGTGACTGGTGTGTTTGGAATTGGACGACCCGCTGCTGTGGGGATTACACCGACGACACCAGTTCAATTTCTGGGTGATGGACTGAACGCGGTATCAACGTCACGAGTGGCATTGGCGTGGGCTACAAGTCCTACGGCACCGGCGTCATTCTATACTCGGATCTCGGCTCCGGGAACTGTTGGGTCGTTCTGGACGATAGGCATGGCACAGGGGATCTGGGTGCCGCCGGGGCAGACCCTCACACTTCACAACATCACTGGAGGTCCCACGCTCGATCTCACAATCGAGATTTCGGAGTAGCCCATGGGGTTGATGGATCTGGCGCATTCGATGATTGAGTTTGCGGATAACTTCACACAGGCGCAGGGTGTGCAGGCAACGGTGCAGCACGAGTCGTTTATCTCCGGTGGTGGCGCGGGAAGTTCGACTCACATGCCGCCGGTGGCGCGACCAGCGATTGTGGAATACAAACAACGGGAGGTGCGTACATCGTCTGGTGAAGTAGCGATGAGTGCATCGACCGTAACGTTTTTGGACCCAACCGTGGAAGTGGATATCAACGATCGGATTACGTTACCGAACGGTGAATCGGGTCCGATCTTGGCACTCGGTGCGTTTGTTGACTCAACCCAGAAACCGATCCTGACAGAGGTCTATCTTGGCTAGCGTACCGACGTACCGTGGTGCGGATAAGATGATTCGGAATCTGGAGAAGCTCATTAAGTTTTCGCCGGATGAGTTCGCTCGCGCGCTTGCGCAAGAAGTTGAGGAGGTCGAAGTTCCGGAATGTCAACGTGTGTGCCCGAAGTTGAGCGGAGACCTGGCCGATGGGATCCATATGGAAGGTCCGCAACGAAATGGACGGCATATCGTGTGCTCGATCGTTACAAGCCAAGCACAAGACGAATATGCGTTGATCATCCACGAGGATCCCGATTTGCAGCATACAAACGGAGAATGGAAGTACATCGAGAACCCGTTGAAAGATAGCGCACCGCACATGAAGGATCGGATCGCCGCACGTATTGATTTGAACAAGGCGTTGTAACTATGGCACTATCAACATTCACAGCCGATCTCGTGGTTCTGCTCCAAGATGCGGGATTGGGCACGTACGGTCTCGAGATCTTCAAGGGTCAGAAGGCGATCATCCCGGCGGGTTCGGGACCGTATACTTCAATCATCGCAACCGGAGGGGAGGGTGAATCAGGAACGCACAACCTATCCAGAACTGCTATAGCGTACGAACGTCCGTCCGCACAAATCGTCTGCCGTGCCGCAAAATACGAAGACGCAGAAACAGCAATACAGACCGCGTATTCGGCGTTGAATTTCGTAGATAAATTTGTGAATGGCACATGGTGGCGGAAATGCCGTCCGAAGCAGGAAGTGATGGAGCTACCGTTGGACGACAAAGCTCGAGTCCGACTGGTATTCAACATCGAAAGCGAGAAACGTGTATCACCAGCAACTAGCTAACAAGGAGTTCTAGCCATGGCAGCGACTGTTACGTCTAACATTCTGTTTCAGTTTCGGTCAATCCTTGCCAATACGGTTGGATTGGCCTCCGCGCAAGCATCCGTCGAAACGGGTGTCACAGCTGCGGTACCATCGGGTACCGGTGCGAATCAAGCAGATCGCATCTATACCGACGCAGCCAAGTCGATCTCCGGTGCGTTTGACTACGATCTGTCTGGTGCGTTGCTTGATGCACTCGGTGGTGCGTTCGTCCTCGCACGAGTCAAGGCCATTTTGCTGATCGCGGCAGCGGCGAATCCAGGCAACGTCATCATCGGAAACGATGCGGCATCGCCTGCGCTTGGATTCGGTGCCATCACACACACCTGGGCGGTGAAACCTGGTGGCATTTTCTTCGTATATGCGCCGGACGCGGTCGGCTGGGCAATCACCGCAGGCACCGCGGATATCCTCCAGGTCACACCGTCGGCGGGTACGTGCATCTTCGATCTCGCGATTCTCGGCTCCAGCGTGTAAGGATTCGGTTCATCCGTCTAAGGAGAAACGTTCATGTCAAACGCTGTAACAACTACTGGGATCCTCATCAAGCGGGCACCGTTTGCGACACCGACCGCATTCGTGACCGTTGCTGAGTTGACGGAAATCGATCCAGGGGGAATGAGTCGGAACAAGATCGAGACATCGACGCACAACGACGGTTCGGAGAGCCATGTGCTCGGTATCTTGCGGCAGATGGATCCGACGATGAAGATCAACTACGTGGCATCGGAGGCCACGCATATCCTCATTCTGGCGGACATCACGAGCAACGTGAAGAACGCATGGCAGATTCTATTTCCGTCTGGAAAGACACGAACTGGGTTTGCCTATATTCAGCAGTTCAAGTTCGATCCCGCCCCAGTGGACGGGAAACAGGGTGCGTCGTTGGCGCTCACATGGGCCGGCGTCGTTACAGAAGCGTAATTCGTAAATCAACAAGGAGTCACCACCATGACACTTCTCTCAGCAACGAGCGTATTAGATGCACCAGACCTCAAAGAGGAGATCGTTGAAATCCCGGAGTGGCCGGCTGACGGCGCTCCGGGAAAACTTCGTCTCCTTGAAATGGATGCGGAACGAACGCAGTTATTCACCACGGCGATGGAAACCCATGGAGTTGATGGGATGTCCGTCATCCTGATCTTCTGTGCAGTGAATGAGGACGGTGCGCTCCTCTTCACCATGGATGATCTCGCACGTATGCGGAAGAAGAACTTCCGAGTGTTGGATCGGTTGCAACGCATCTGTCTTAGACTGAATGGGATGGGTGCGGAAGGTCGGGCGATACTAAAAAACGCCTAGTGCGGGGCGGTCGTCGCCGCTTCGCCTATCGACTCGCTAGGGCACTCGGTATCGTACACGTCGATCGGATGCTCCGTGAGATGTCGTCGACTCAATTTGAGGAATGGCGAATGTTCGAAGAACTTGAACCTTTCCCAGATGAGCGGGCGGATTGGAACGCGGCGCATATCGTGCAAGCATTAATGCGAACTGGTAAGCAATTGCGTGAGTTCATGCTTCCGTTTGGTGATTACGATTCTGTATCGATACCGATAGCTCAACCGGTGGAGTTTCAGGAACGAGTCATCGATGATTGGATTTTCGTGAACAACGCGATCTTCGCGGCGAAGGCAGGTCGAAATTGACAGATATCGGCGTTGTCAAAGGTTTAATCGATCTTCAGGACGACTTTACCAGCAAGCTGGGGTTGGCCAAAGCCGCGCTCAGTAATTTCTCAGAAGAAACTCAACAAAGTCTCATAGCAACGGCTGGGGCTGTGGGATTGGCCACTGCAGCTATTGGTGCGGTTACTGCTGCAGTAATCGCACTCGGTAATCGCGGTGCTGATATTGCGGACGTTGATGCGACTCTCGAGCATTTTGCAGGTAGTGCCGAGGGCGCCAGTGAGATCATGGAGAAGTTGCGTACTGGTACGAAAGGTACGATCGACAACTTCATGTTGGCCAAGGATGCCGCACGGTTGTTGTCGGCGGGGGTGAAGCTTACCGCCCAAGATTTCGGTGTGCTCGGTGAAGCTGCGTTCGTACTTCAGAATAGGGGGTTAGGTACAACACAAGAGATGTTGGATCTGGTATCCAACGCTATGGTCACGGGTCGTACACGTGCGTTGGCCATGGCTACCGGAGTGGTCGACGTCGGTGACGCTGAAGACAACTTCGCCAAGTCGCTGGGTACCACCGCTGAGAAATTGTCGATGACGGGAAAGGCGGAAGCGCATCGTATTGCCGTGCTCGATATCTTGAATCGTGCGGTCAGAGATGCCGGGCAGCAAGAGCGTGACTTTGGGGAACAACTTGACGCGAGCCGGGTTGTTGTTGAGAATTGGATTGATGATCTGGCGAAATCCATTGCTCAATCGTCCGTGTTCGCCGCCGGTATGAAAGAAGCCGGTGTAGCGGTTATGGATGCGTTTGGAGGTGACAGCGAGGATTCGATCAAGAATATCGTTCATGCAGTGGAGCAGGCAGCGATCGTTGCGATCGATTTCGGTATCGGTGCCGTAGAAACGGCGCGAATAGTCCATGTCGCGTGGTCGGTCATTAAGACGGCAGTACTCGCAGTTGAAGGTGCGATTTCAAATGTCATCGGACTGCTCGGATCTGCTGGTCTGAAAGCCGCAGAAGCGGCGGAGATGATGGGAGTCGGATCCGCTGAGACCACCGCCATGTGGCGGGGGTTCCGTGATGCGATCGAAGAAACCACTGCTGGGTTAGTTGCCGAAACACAAGAAGCTGCGAAAGGAGTCACCGGACATTCTGAATTCGATAAGACGCTTGACAAACTTGGCGGAACATTGTTCCGTGTCAAAGATGCGATGGAAGCCGCAGCCAGCGCTACCGACAAGGATTCGGAGGCTACTCGGATTCTCGATACCAATACAAAGAAGCTTGCCGCAGCGCACAAAGAAGTCGAAAAGAGTATGTTGGATCGCGGCAAGATTGCGGATGAACTTGCGAAGATCGAGAAGAAAAGTTTGGAAGAAACCGCTAAGCTGTGGGCGGAGTACGCGTCGATCGTAGTTAAGAATACCGGTACTGCTCGAGACGCAGCCAAAGCGGAAGTCGAACAACGATTCAATACAGCAGTAGCTGCACTCGAGAAACTCGATCCGAAGTATAAGGAGCATTATGCGGCATTGCGTGCGGTAGCCGACGAAACCTTGAAAGGCCTCGCAGCGAACTGGGCATCCGTGTCGAGTACGTCCATTGAAGGGATGCGGCAGGAAGCCGAAGCGGCGCGAGAAACGTACAATCAAATGCAAACTGGGTCGTTGCATTTCACCCGTGAAGCACTTGATGCTCAACTCCAGAAGACAAGGGATCTGGAAGATGCGGCACGTGGGATGGGAAAGTCCTACAAAGACGCATTCGATCAAGCGGCTGCGGCAGCGAAAGAGTTAGCCGATGCGCAGGCAGCTGCGGCGAAAGCGGAGAAGGAGCGTAAGGAAGCGAATATGGCGATGGGTGGCTCATTTGAAGTTACCCGCGAAAATTTTGCTGCGTCCGCACGTGGGATGGGTGCGGATCCTGGATTGGTCGAGAACTTCCTGAAGAAGGGGTACTCCTTCCAGCAAGCGATGCTGTGGTCCAAGCATCCGGAATGGCCACCACCACCGAGTCCTGGACCCCGAGTGGCAGGATTCGCCGAGGGCGGTACGATCATGGTAGGTGAGAATGGTCCGGAAGTCATACGTGCGCCACTTGGCTCGCAAGTATTCCCGACCGGCACAGGGCCGGGAAATGGAGGTGACACGTTTAACGTCACCATCAATGTCAACGGCACCGAACGAGAGGTGGCTCAAAAAGTCGGTCGCGAGTTCATGCGCCAATTGAAAATGCGTCGCCAGTTCGGTGCCGCCTAAGGAGATAGTATGCTGTACGGACGTTCTTTCTTTGAAACACTTATCAGCGCACAGGTCGACGGTATTGCGAATACCGCCGGCACCGCTGCGTCCGCGATTCCGGCGTCGGCGAAATTTACATTGCCGGCGAACACGTGCCAGATCGGTTCGGTCTTCAAGATCGAAGCAAGTGGAAAGATGTCATCGGTCATCACCACACCAGGAACGATGCGGTTTGATGTACGGTTCGGTACACCCATCGTGTTCGACGGACTCGCGGTATTGTTGGATACTGTCGCTGCGCATACGGCCGTAGGGTGGTGGCTCGAGATCATGTTGACGTGTCGTGCGATTGGCGCGACCGCATCGGCAAACTTTATTGGCCACGGGAAATTGACCTGTGAAGCTGTCAAAGGTTCCGGTACGATGCCACTGGGTTCGATGGTAGCGATGTTACCGTGGAACTCAACCCCAGCTGTTGGTACTGGGTTCGACAGCACGATCTCAAACGTTATCGATATGTTCTTCACTCAAACGGTTGCAACTGGGTCGATGACCTTGCAGCAGTACACGCTTTCGTTGATGAACTAACATGGCTGTCATTGTCAACCCACCGGTTGGTCCGGGACGATTTCGATCTCGGACTCTTGGCGACGATACATCGCCGAAGATTTATTCGGTCACTCCGAATTCGGATCGTGCCGCAGGTGGAGTAGCCGTTACAATAACCGGTACGAATTTCTTTTCAGACGCTATCGGAACGAAGCCGACAGTTACGATTGGAGGAGTTACAGCTACAAGTATTGTACTGGTCGACTCCGGTACAATCACATGCGTTGCACCAGCGCATGCGGTGGGGCTAGTCGATATCGTAGTTGTGAATCCAAACAGTCAATCGAGTCTGCTTGAAAATTCGTTTACGTATTACGATACGGTCATTTTCTTCGTGACACCGAATTACGGTCCTATTGCCGGTGGGACGTCAATTCAAGTTATCGGTGCGAATTTCAAACCCGCTCCAACAGTTACGATTGGAGGTGCCACTCCGCCTACGGTAAATCGGATTGACTCGCAGCATCTGTCGATCGTTACCCCATCACGTCCATTCGGCCCAGCCGATCTGGTGATTGACGGAGTAACACTTCGAGGCGCGTTCGTCTATACGTTGCTGACACGAGGAGAGGATCTTCGACGAAACCCGTCAATCCGTATCTCTGAAAGTATTAACGCGCCATCGACATGCGCATTTACAGTAGATGGCCGTAGCTCACCGCCGTCTGCTGGAGAAGAATTCGTATTCCGGGACGACGCCAGTAATGTACTCTTCGCGGGTGTTGTGCAGACGGTATCCCAACGATACGAAGAAGGTGGTGAGACCGATCAGCTTTTGTGGGACGTTACCTGTACGGACTACACTGCGTGGTTGAATCGTCGTCGTCCGGTAGGCGATTACACGATGGTGTCGGCGTCGGATATCGTGAAGGATCTCATGGCGAAGTTCGCTCCGTGGTGCACTGTGGCCCACGTCCAGAGCGGACTGAGTCAGCTCACGATGAGCTTTGACGGTGTACCTGACTTTGCTACCGTATTGACCGACATCGCCAGAGCCCTGGGCGGTGGGTATTGGCGAATCGATTACTCAAAGGATCTGCATTTCTTCCAGTCGAATCTGCGTGCCTCGAATACGAATGGATCTACGGCAGTACCGGTAGCGAGTCTTGGTGGTGGAGAAGTTATCCCTACGGCACCGGTGCTGGTTCAGAGTGCGAACTCAGGAACGTATCTTCCTGGGTACTATATGTTCAGTTGCGCGTTTCGATACTCTGACGGATCTGTATCCACTCCCGGTCCATTTTCGGATCTTGTGCTTTTAGACGGGCACCATCTGCCTACGTTGAGTAGCATTCCAACCGGAGCTGCGATAGGTTCACTTACAGTTACGGATCGCGTACTGTACTATACCTTCTTCGGTGCGTCGGGTGGCGTGCCGTTTACCGCAGGTATCCGTATTCATGACAACACCACTACTACAGTCACCGCTACTCCCGATGGGAATCAGAGTGCCGCAAATCTATCTCTAGGAGATCTGAGCGGAGCGCCACGTATCCCTACGGTAGCACCACCCGCCGGTCCGGCGCGTGCTCCGGACGCTAGTCAGATCTCGGACATGACTGCACGCACAGCAATGGGTCAGATATTCCCCGACCTCTATGGACCGGGTGGTAGCAAGCCGACGTTCTCATTTCCTTCTGGGACGTGGGCATTCCAGATGACGGACCTATATGACGATGGGACCGAATCTCAACCCAGTCCTGCGTCGGGTCGTGCAAACTATGACGGATCGCATGCCGTTCGTTTCTCAACGAATAACTACGCAGGAGATGTGAATGGACGAAGTGTCATAGCCCGAAAGATCTATGGAAGTCGAGCAGCGAGACTCAATGATATTCCTGACTTCTCTGCAGGGACGACCTCGTTGTGGTTCGTTCATCCGGACAATGGAAACTCTACGATCACGATTGTTCCCGCAGTCAAGCAGGATAAGCTCAGTACCTCGATCAGTACAACGTCGAGTCAGCAACCTCCCGGGATCAACGATGGTGGTGTGCAACGTGATAACGTACCTGGACCGAATCCGGAGATACCGGATTACCCAGCTGACATTACGGATACGAGTACGACACTGTTGCGCGATCCGCAGATCACGTCCACGATAGACGTTACACAGCTACGTAACCGAGTCATCGTCTATGGTCAGGTAACTCTGGAAGCTCCGCATGTGGTAACACCACCACCCGCAGGAACTGGGAGTGGGGCGTATACTCAACCAGTGGTAGTTCCAACGGCGACGGTGAATCAATACGCGTTAGCTGGCGCAGGCTTTGCATGTGGATGGCTTGGGATCCCCATGGAGTACATTCGTAATCACCCACAATTCTACCCCTGGTCAGGTTACCCTTTGAACCAGCGATGGAATGTGATCATGAATACGGGACGGCCTGCTCTCGCGTCAGGAGAGAATCCGTTGCATGTATACATCAGAGACGAGTTGGGGATATCGGATGAGTACTGCACGGATCATCCGTACACTGTATTCATGGATTTGTCGGAAGGTTACTACGACGTTGCCGCTCCGCCCACGATAGTTCCAACTACGACCACGCAGGACATCATACGTGAAACCGATATCCCTGGGCAGCCGACGATCATCCGCACGCGATATCAGATCGACGATCTCGACTCACAACGATACATGGGCGGTATTGAACTCGACGCGGCTGGTAATCCGACGGATGGGATTCACGAATACGCTGTGAACACGTCGTTGGCTACTGCGGAGGAATGCATCGCATTTGGCAAAGCCCAGCTGGCGCAATTTGCATGGCCATTGATTCAGGTTCACTACGCCACCAGAGATCCGAAGTCTCATCCCGGACGCGTAGTGCATATCGACCTTTCTAACCCTCCTCTGAATGGAAATTTTCTGATTCTAGCTACGGAGATCGATCAGATTAAGGAAGAAGCCGAGACCACCACTCTCCTTACTCCCAGATACGTTGTTACGGCAGCGGATCCGGTGAAGTTTAATCTCGACGATCTCTTGTTGCTGATCGGTCAAGCTGGCGAGAACATCGGACTCATGATGGGTGGAAGTCCACTGGATCAGGACGCCGCATTAATGGCCGCACGACTGGCGATACCGCCTGCTGCGTCACAGACGTTGTTGGAAACTGCGTGGGTTATTTTCGATGAAGCGGCTATTATAGCGGGCACTATGAGGCAGGCGGTAGCTGGCCTTGCCGGCTATCTCATTGTTCCCGTAGCTATGATTTTCTCGGATGACTTTTCCACGGTTGCCGGTGGATGGAATACGTCGCGAAATGCCATTTGTCGATATGCGAGCGGTTCTGCGGTTGACCTCATCCCTTCCGCGAATACGTTCTTTCAGAACGGCGCAACTAAAAATAGTGGGTGGGTGATTAGTGGATCGATCGTCCCACTTGGTACGAGTAATCAAGTGGGCATCGGAGTAAACGTTGGACCGAGCGGAACGAATATTCTGCTTGCAGTACCACCCAGTGGTTACACAGCAAAGATCAAGTTGCTGTATTACCTATCGGCACAATGAAAAGGAGGATCAATCAGAAGTGGGAAGCTAACCGTGAAGGGGCATGCAGTGGAGATACCGATTCACATTCACATTCACATTTACGATCATCGAGAGCCACCACCGCCACCGGTCTCGCTGACACCGGTGTTGACGGCGCTCGCTGATCTAAAGGAGTTACTTAAAATGTCTGTTGCCTCACTCACTGCCGCACTCGATGGCATCAATGATGTCACCAATGAATTGTCGGTGGTCGCTGGCAAGATCGTGGTCAACGAAGACAGGCAGCTGGTACTGATCCAGGCGTTGAAGGATCAGATCGCGGCAGGGTCACCGATCACACCAGAACAACTGGCTCAACTGGAAACGTCAGCGAACGCGCGCAAAGCCGCGCTCGTGGTATTGCGTGACACGTTGTTGCCGATCGCGGCGGATATCGACGCACCGGTACCCGAGGTGCCGCCGATCGAAGATCCGAACCTTTAGTCGACCCTCGGCACCGGGATCGTTGTGGTCTCGGTGCCGTCGCAGGAGTCCGTATGCGAGTTGATTACATCTATTGGTTCTACGCGGCGTGGTGCGCATTCTTCCTGACATTTGTATTCGTTCCATTGGCGAGTACACAGGTGTTGGCCCCATTCGCTAAAACCACCGTCACATTCATTGGGTTGGACGTGTCCACACCATACGACTCAGTGAACTATGGTCGGCTTGGGGCAGTGTGGACGAGTATGCCGGGACCGTACGACACGCCCATCGAATGTCGGTGTGCAAAGCAGGGCGAGCATGTCCGTATTCGACTTCGTTTTCGTGGCGTAGGCGGGGTTCATGTCGTGGTCGCGTCCGGCACACTTGACGACAAAGAAATTTTTCTCGCTGCCACCACGGACATCGACTTCCCACCAGGACGCGACGAAGTACTGGCTGTGTGGGATATCGATGGGCCGGTGGTGTTCTCGTTTGGCCCAGGTACGAACATGCGCGGTGTATTCATTGACTCGGCTCCAGTTCCGAACGGGGGCCAAATCAGAATCGTGGGGGAGTAAATGAAGAGTTTGCTTTTGTGCTGCGTGTTACTGTGTATGGCATCGTCAGCGTTCGCGCAACAGGGACAGTTACGTTCACCGATGCGTCCAGTAACCGAACGTATTCAACCATGGGACTGTGAACTGCCTGCCGTACCGGGTATGCCGACGCAGAAGATCAATACCCAGGTTGGTCAGTTAGTGGAATGGTGTACGACATTAGCGGGTGACCCGGCAAAGGCCGCGCCGTGGACTGCGCAAGTGGACGGTGGGGTGCTGACTCCGTTAGCGCATATGTGTCGTGGCGCGTTGAATCTCAGTGACACGACGTTGTGTTACGCGGTGTTGCCGTTGGCGACCACTACCGCACTTCAACAATCAGGACCGCACGATTTGAAGATCGCATCGATCTCAGTGAACGAGGGTGTACCGTTAGTTCTGCGCGTTGAACCATTGATGTGTACGATGGACGGAATGACGTTCCCTGTCAACACGCCGCTGCCACCGCCTCCGTCTGTTGCGACACCGAACGGAAATCTTCAGAGCACTCTGGGTGCGTACACTATCGAAAGTCGTATCGGCTACCTACGCGCCAACGGTTGGCATGTCGAGTGGGATCGTGCACAGTTTGCCGTTGCGCCAGTCAGCGGCGGTATCTGGGCCGTACTCGGATGGTGTGAAGGAAAATGAAATGCGTAGGGATCGGAAGCCACGACCGTCGTGCGCCTACTGCGGCGAACCGGTGAAGCGGGCGTGCAACGAAACCTGCTCGTTCTCGTGTCGAGCACGTCTACGGTGGGATCGCAAGAGTAAAACTGAACGACGATCGTTGATGGTCAGTGTCAGTGCAGGACGTAAAGCGAAACGACCAGCTCGACTCATCCGCTGGCTTCAGCAGATGGTACCGGTAACCTCCGATAAGATAAGCTGGTCGGCTGTCGAAGTTGCGAAGATCGGTTATGCCTGTTACGAAAAGGGGCTGAACGGTTTTCGTATGAAAGTACTACAACGTACGCGACGCGCATAAAGGTCTGTATGAGCAACGCATTCTGGGATCGACTTGTGCCTCGTCGGCCACCACGTCCTCCTCGTCCACCGGTGCCACCGCCGGAACCTACGAGGCCACCTATGGCAACGAAAGTCATTCAGGTCACTGATGAGAACGACGGGGACTTTATCAACCGGATGTATCCCTACTGGTGCAACTCGTGTATCATCGATGGGGAGGCGTACATCTTCGCTGGCCAGACCGACGACCGACCGAAGTTTTTCCGAGTCAATCTGGAACGTGGTACGGTGACTCGATTGGGTACGCTTCTCGCCTACACTGGCACCGGTGAGGGGTGGTCGTGGGATAGGAACGGACGGATCTACTTGGGCGACGGACCGTTTCTTCATCGAGTCAACCCGATCAGTGGACAGGACGATATCGTCTTCTCCATCCAAGATCGCTTCCCTGGGCATCGACTCTGGCAGATCCACGTATCTGAAGACGGACAAACGCAGTCCGCTACGGTGCAACTGGTTACCGAGGGTACGTATCCCAATGTCG
>Ga0137437_1000513_pt1 | contig 12234 bp, 9 predicted proteins | sample EasRivERMGT138_2_FD_102332 | JGI IMG/M metagenome (GOLD analysis project Ga0137437, IMG submission 102332) | Soil microbial communities from meander-bound floodplain in the East River, Colorado, USA - East River MetaG ERMGT138_2 | ecosystem: Environmental > Terrestrial > Soil > Floodplain ...
CCGGAAGCTATCGAACTGGATCGGCACGTCGGACGTGCCCTTGACGATCTGCAGCGTGTCGGGGCTGTTGAGCAGCTCGTCGACGCCACCGAGCACGTAGAGGTGACGGAACACCTCGAACGCCGCCGTCAGCTTGATGCGCGGGTAGTGGTCGAACGAGGCGTCGAACAGGTCGGCGGAGAACCGCAGATCGCGATCGAACCAGTTGAGGTCGGCGTCCGCGCCGATGCCGCCGGTCGACTCCTTGAGGCCGTAGCGCAGCGTCAGCCACGAGAACCGCTTCGCGAACTGGAACGTGAACCGGATCTTGTCCTCGATCACCGTCTTGCGGATCCAGTGGTTCGGATCGACGGTCGGATCGAAGCTCAGCGTGACGTCCGGGTACGCGCCGCGCGGGCCCTTCTCGAGCTCGATCAGGTAGAACTTGTCGGGCCGGGTGTGGAGCTCCACGGTGATGTAGTGGCGCGCCAGCCCGGCGAACACGTTGTATTCGCTGCGCAGCCCGACGTAGGCCTTGAGCCCGAACAGCGTGCCGAGGAAGCCCTTGGCGTCGTCGGTGATCTGCTCGACGTTGTCGGCGATCGCCGGATCGTTGACCAGCCGGCCGAGCGTGCCCTTGTCGTCGTTGATCTTCTTCGTGATCGATTCGGTGTTGCCGATCACCCCGTCGAGCTTGTCGAGCTTGCCGCGCAGCGCGTCGCCGGTCTGCGTCAGCTCGGCCTTCGCGGTCGCCACCAGATCCTTGGCCTCCAACGACGCGTCATCGAGGTTGTGCAGGATCTGATCGATCCGCGGATCGGCGCCCTTCGTGATCGAGCGCAGATCGCCTGCGATCTGCTCGATCTTCGCCATCGATCGATCCGCGCGCTCGATGATGTCACCCACCGTGCCCGCCTCGCGCTGCACGAGGCCGTCGACGCGGGTCGCCACCCCCTGCAGCGGCCCGTTGACGATCCGGCGGACGTCCTCCGACAGATCGCGCACGCTCTCGAGCACGCGGTCGACGTTCGGCAGCGTCTGCTCGATGCGGTGCAGCAGCTGGTCCGGCGTGGTGGCCTCGATCACGTTGGTGATCTGGCGGCACACATCCGACTTGCGGCGATCTTTGTCCTTGTAGGTCGGGCACGCGGGGCCGAGCTTGGTGAACGACTGCCGGCTGCCATCCGGCGCCTGCTTGATCTCCTCCCCCGGATCGATCTCGAGGTAGTTGTCGCCGAGCAGCGAGCGCGCCTTCTTCACGATCACGGCGCTCGTCCACACCGTGATCTCGTCGTCGAGCTTGAACGTGACCTTGGCGTAGCGACCCTCGATCTCGAGCCCGATGACCTCGCCCTTGGGCAGCCCGGCGATCACGACCTTGGTGCCTTTCGGCAGGCCCGACGCATCGCGGAACTTCGCGAACAGCGTGTAGTTGTCCTTGCCCGCGGGGTTCTGCCCGAGGTTCTTCCACACCAGGTAGCTGCCGATCGTCAGCAGGAGGAACAGCACCGCCACGCGCACGCCTGCAGAGACCGACTTCACGCGTGGCCTCCCACCCGCGCGGACGCGCCGGGGCGCTCGTGGACGGTCAGATCCACGATGCGAACGCCAGACGCCCTGTCACGGGAGCTCACCACCGAGGTTGACCTTATACCGCTCGCAGCCGCCGAGCATCATGTCGTCCGCCTCTCCGTGACGAGATCGACGCCGGTGTCAGATACAGGCCGACCCTGTGCAAGTCGCGTCCTGGGCCATCGTGATACTCCTCGGGCGTCCTCGGGCTTCAGCCCGGCCCGGTGCGGAACAGCGCAAAAAGCACATCGGTCAAGAAGTAGTCGATGATGAGCGTCGAGACCGAGGCGATCACCACCGCGCGCGTCGTGCCTATCCCGACGCCACGGCCACCGCCGCTCGCGTTGAACCCCTGGTAGCAGCCGACCAGCGCGACCAGGAAGCCGAAGAACACGCTCTTGATCAGGCCCTGGACCACGTCGAGCGGATCGACCAGGTCGCGCAGGTTCGCGACCCATTGCCCTTGATCGACGTGCTCGAGGATCACCGCGATCAGCCAGGCGCCGCCCATGCCGACGACGAAGAACAACAGCGCGAGGATCGGCACGACCACCATCGCGGCGATCAGGCGCGGCAACACGAGGTACTGGACCGGGGAGACCGCCATCGACTCGAGCGCGTCGATCTGCTCGGTGATCCGCATCGTGCCGAGCTCGGTCGCGATCCCCGCGCCGGCGCGGCCCGCGAGCATGAGCGAGGTCAAGACCGGCCCCAGCTCGACCGCGAGCGCCTTGCCCGTGGCGCCGCCGGAGAACGACTCGAGCCCGAACTGGCGGAACGCATACACCGACTGCAGCGACGTCACCATCCCGGTGAACGCCCCCACCAGCAACACGATCGGCAAGCTGCCGAACCCGATGTACTCGGCGGCCTCGAGATAGTTCGCCCACCGAAACGGCCGGCGCGGCAACCAGGACAGCGCGCGGCCGACCAGGAGCAGGTGGCCGCCGACCGCCTCGAGGAAGCGCATGACCGGCGCGCCAGCCTCCCTGACGCCCGCGACGACCGCGCCGCCGACCGCCTTTGCCCGGCGGGGATCCTGCGGGCGCTCGGCCTCTTGGCCGCCGTCGCCGGCCAGCTCGACGGCGGGCGGGCCTGGCTCGGCCGACGCGCCGGGGCCGGTCGCATCTGGCGTGCCGTTCGGGGCGCCGGCCACCGGTCCGGGCAGCGTGCGTCCGGCGTCCGCCGGGCGGACATCCGTCGCCTCGTGGTCCGGATCGCGTCGCGCCGTCATGGCGGATCTCCGACGTAGGTGCGCGGTACCCGCTTGCTCATGCCGCAGGTCACTTCGTACTCAGAAAGCCCGGCCCACGCACCATACTCGGCGACCGAGATCGAGGCACCGCCGGACGCGCGCCCGAGCAGCACCGCGGCATCGCCGACGGCAACCTCCGGCACGTCCGTCACATCCGCGACGGCGATGTCCATGCTGATGACGCCGACCAGCGGCACCCGCCGGCCGCGGATGGCGGCGAACGCGCGCCCGCTCGCGCGCCGAGGCAGCCCGTCGGCGTACCCGAGCGGCAGGATCGCGACCCGGCTCGCGCGCTCGGCCCGCCAGGTCGCGCCGTACCCGACGCTCGTGCCCTCGGCCACCGTGCGCAGCTGCGCCACCTCGGTCACCAGCCGCATCGCCGACCGGCGCGGCGCGGCGTCCGCCGGCTGTGGCCAGCGTCCGTTGCCGTAGATCGCGATTCCGGTGCGCACCAGATCCAACCTTGCCTCCGGAAACAACAACGCGCCGCTGCTGTTGGCCGCATGCCGCACGCGCAGCGGCGCACCGGCGGCGGTCACCGCACGGTCCACCTCCCCGAACCGGCGCAGCTGGTCGCGCGTCATCGACTGCGCATCATCGGGGTCGTCGCTATCCGCGCACGCAAAGTGCGTCATCAGCCCGACGATCGCGACGCCGGCGCGGGCCGCCTCCACCGCGAGCGCCGGGGCGTCGCCGACCGGCACGCCGAGCCGGCCCATGCCGGTATCGACCTTGAGGTGGGCTTCGATCGTCCGTGCGCGCCGCGCCGCGATCGCCGCGATCGCCGCGAGATCCTCGGCGCACCCGATCACGGGCGTCAGCCCGGCCATCACCATGTCGTCTTCACCGCCGTGCTGGCTGGGTCCCATCACGAGCACCGGCGCGGTCACGCCGGCGTCGCGCAACGTGACGCCCTCCTCGACGAGGCTCACCGCGAACCCCGCCACGGCGCGCGCCGCGGCCAACGCACGCGCGACCGCGACGGCCCCGTGGCCGTACCCGTCCGCCTTGACCACCGCGAAGACATCAGCGTTCGTCAGCGCGCGGACCGTCCGCGCGTTGCCGACGATCGCCGCGAGGTCGACTTCGACGCGGGTGCGCCGGATCATCGTCGACGACTGCATGCGACGCAATCAACCGCTGGATCACCCTGCATGTCAAGCCAACCAAGCGATTCGCCGACAGGAGTAGGACGTGCGGACCGAAATCGATCGTCGTCGCTACGCGGCCTTCTTCTTCTCGGCGCGCTCGATCAGCGCCGGCGTCACCACCAGCGAGCGTCCGCGCGGGATGATCAACCCGTCGCGCGCGAGCTGATTGAACGCCCGCGAGATCGTCTCGCGACAGCTGCCGATCATGTTCGCGAGCTCCTGCTGCGTCGGGCGGCGACGAACGACCAGCCCATCGGGGCCCGAGGCCCCTTCTTCGCGGGCGAGCCCGACCAGCCGGTGGATCAAGCGCTCGTTGACGTCGCACAGCGCGAGCTGCGCGATCGTCTCGTCGGCGCGGCGCAACCGGCGCGCCATCTCGCCGAGCAGGTTCAACGCGGTGCGGGCGTGCGTCTGGATGTGACGCATCAGATCGTCGCGCGACAGCACGAGCAGCGTGGTCGGCTCGATCGCGAGGCAGTGCGCCGAGCGCGGCGCCTGATCGAACAGCGACATCTCGCCGAACGAATCTCCCGAGCGGAGCAGCGACAGCGTCACCTCACGGCCGCTCTCCCCGAAGATCACCACCTTCACCCGGCCAGACATGATGACGAACATCGCATCCCCCGGCTCATCCTGCGCCACCACCACCGCCCCCACCGGGACCTTGCGAACACTCACGCGCGCCGTCAGATCCTCGATCGCGGTGATCGGCAGCGCGGCAAACAGCGGTGCCCGGGCAATCGTGGCTCTGATCCGGGCGGGATCCTCGCCCCCATTCCTTGGGTCCAACGACCGCAGGGTGGGTAGCGATGCAGGTGACATGACCGGACGTGCGATTCCTAGCGTCATAAGGCGAAACTCCTAGGGGTGACGACCTACCGAGGTGCATTTCTCTACAAGGGGCGTGCCCGTGACGGGGATCGCGAGTCCGGAACGCGCTTTCAGTCACTTGCCGGTTGTCCTACACACAGTCGCTGTGACGGTTACTTCACAAGGTAGTGTAGAACCACGGCGTTGATGTCGCGGTCCTTACATCTGGCGGGCTGCGTCAAGGGGTCTGGAGGAGTTCTGCCCTGGGGCAAGCCACCCCGGGGGCATGGTGGTAGCTTGGCCGCGATGTCGGTCCATATCGACCTGGTCATCAACGGGCAGCCCCGACTCGTGAACCAAGGGACCACGGTGGCAACCCTCATCAACGAGCTCGGCCTCGCCGGAAGGCCGGTGGCCGTCGAGCGCAACCGCGAGGTCGTGCCGCGCGCCCTGCACGCCTCCACCGTGCTCGCTGCCGGCGACCGCCTCGAGGTCGTCACCTTCGTCGGAGGAGGATGAGATGAACGATACCTGGACGCTCGCCGACAAGACCTTCCGCTCGCGGATCATCGTCGGCACCGGCAAGTATGCTTCGAACGACGAGACCCGCGACGCCCTCGCGGCCTCGGGTGCCGAGATCGTCACCGTCGCGCTCCGCCGCGTCGATCTGTCGAGCAAGCAGACCGTGCTCGACGCGATCGATCGCACCCGGTACGTGCTGCTCCCCAACACCGCCGGCTGCTACACGGCCGACGACGCGATCCGCACCCTCCACCTGGCCCGCGAGCTGGGCATGGACGAGCTGGTCAAGCTCGAGGTCATCGGCGACCCCAAGACGCTGTTCCCCAACAACACCGCGACCGTCGAGGCCGCCCATCGCCTGGTCAAGGACGGCTTCAAGGTCCTGCCCTACTGCTCCGACGACCTGGTCACCTGCAAGCGGCTCCAGGACGCCGGCTGTCTGGCCGTCATGCCGCTCGCCGCCCCGATCGGCTCGGGCCTGGGGATTCGCAACCCCCACAACATCCGCCTCATCATCGAGAACCTCACCGTGCCGGTCATCGTAGATGCCGGCGTCGGCACCGCCTCCGACGCCGCGATCGCCATGGAGCTGGGCTGCACCGCCGTCCTCATGAACACCGGCATCGCAGGCGCCCGTAAGCCGGTCCTCATGGCCGAGGCCATGCGCCTGGCCGTCGACGCCGGCCGCAAGGCCTTCCTCGCGGGCCGCATGCCCCGCCGGGACTACGCCAACGCCTCGTCACCGACCACGCAGCTGATCGAATAGATGCTCGCCGCCCTCCGCGTCGTCGCCATCACCGATCGCCGCCTGATGGTGCCCGCCGGCATGCTCGCCACCGGCGACTGGACCGCGATCGCGCGCGCCTTCGGCGAGGCCGTCCAGCGTGCCGTGCACGGCTGCTCGCCCGGCAGCGTGGTCGTCCAGGTTCGCGAGAAGGACCTCGACGGCGGCCCGCTCCTGCAGCTGGTTCGCGCGGCGCAGCGCGCAGCGCCCGTGATCGTCAACGATCGCGTCGATGTCGCCCTCGCCGCCGGCGCCTTCGGCGTCCACCTCCCCGAGAACAGCTTCTCGGTGACCGATGCCCGTACCCTCGCCCCCCTGCTCGTCGTCGGTGTGTCGCGCCACGCAGCCCCCCTCGACGCCGATGCTGACCTCCTTCACCTGGGCCCGATCTGGTCCACCCCGTCGAAGCCGGACGTCCCCGCCCTCGGCGAAGCCGCCCTCGCCTGGCCTCACGGCACCGCGGCCCTCGTGGCCGTCGGCGGTATCGACTCGCCCGAGCGCGCCGAGCGTGCCGCGGCTGCAGGCGCCGATGTCGTCGCCGTCATCCGCGCGGCCTGGACCGGGGCTTCCCTGGCACCCTTCGTGGCTGCGGCCTCTGCCGGCCGCGCGCGCCGCTGACCCAGCCCCCTCGGGGATCCCGGGGTGGTGACTGCAGTCCCATGGCCGCCGGCCTGGCCAAGCCGCGCGGCTTCCCGGCCTGGGCCACTTGCGCGATTCGCGTGTCTCGGGTACCAGTTACCCCTCACCACGCCGCTGTAGCTCAGTGGTAGAGCAACGGTTTCGTAAACCGTAGGTCCCCGGTTCAAACCCGGGCAGCGGCTCGAAATTACAGGGTTTTCAGCGCTACATGTAGCGCTCACTGTAGCGCTACAGTGCGCTACAGCGACTCCGCCGAAAGATCTCGGCGCCCCAAGCGTCTCGGCGAGAACCGGAGCCACCGACGTACGCGGCTCCTTGGGGCACACCTCCAGCGCGCGGAGCTCCGGGCGCGACGTCGCTAGGCGCAACTCCAGCGCGGGTAGCTCCGCGGCGGCCTCCGATCGCACGATCGTCAACGTCGGCCCTGCTGCGGGCGGGACTCCGGTAGGCATCGAACGAAGACGTGCCGAGGCCCCCGGCGCAGGACTCGCGTCCGGAAGATCGATCTTGAGCTTCGCCACCTCGGCGCACAACGTCGGCCAAGGGTAGGTCGTGTAGAGGCTCATGATGTCGGCGGCGTTGGGTGCGTGCGTGATCACCTGCAGGACGTCGCGCCTCGCACCATCCTCCTGCGCCAACGTGATGAACGTGCGGCGCAGATCGTGACCCCGACGGCGGCGCATCCCGAGTGCCTCCAGGTCTTCCAAGAACATCTTGTGCGCGTGGTTGGCGCACCACAGCGTCTCGCCCGCGCCGTTATCCCATGGCGCCTCGGCATCGTCGACGCTCGACGCAGCGACAGATCGCGGCACGATCAAGTCTTGCAGCGTTGGTGCTCGTCCGTAGGCCGTGACCCAGCCGGACCGCTTCCACTCGGCGAGCAGCTGTGCGAGCGCAGGATGCACCGGCACCAACCGCGAAATCTTGGTCTTGGTACCGTCCTTGTCGTACGAGCGCGCCACCACAAGCTTTCCGAGCGGCTGCACGTCGGCGAAGTAATTGCTCCAGCGAAGCCCGGCGGCCTCGCCGTGTCGGGTACCCGCAAGGCCCTTGATCGCGTTGAGCATACGGCGCTCGGGCGGGACGATTGGATCAGAGACGAGCCGCACCAGCTCGCCGCGCTCGTACATTGCCGTCGCTCGCCACGCGGGATCCTTGTCGACGTTCTTTGGAAGAACGCCCTTGGCGACCAGCACCGGGCTCGTGTCGATCACTTCATCGATCACCGCTGCGCTGAACATCCGACTGACGAGGCTGAACACGTGGCGGACGGTGCGCGGTGCCACCTTGCTGGTTCCGAGCCCCTTGCCCGTCCCGCGGCGATGGACGTTCGACGTCTTGAGACCGAGGATAAAATCGCGGATATGGCGGGGGCGAACCTCGCGCATCCGCAGGTCGCCGATGCGGGGGAACACGTGGTTTCGCAACCGGCCTCGCTCGTCGCCGATCGTCTCGATGCCTGCGCGTGACTGGAGCCAGCGCTCGCCGTATTCGCGGACCGTCGGTCCAGTTCCGACGCCGGGGATGGGCGCCGGGGCTACCGCCGTCGGGTTCGGTGCTGGTCCGCTCGGCGTGACGTCGTTGCGCTCCACCTGCAGCACCGCGGATTCGGCCTGGGCGTCGGTCGCCTTGCGCTCCAATTCGGCGAGCAACGCACGTGCCGCCGGTTCCTCCCCGACCTTGTAGCCGCTCGGCTTACACACCCGGATGCCGCGCTCGTCCTTGAACGCCACCCACAGCGAGTTTCCGCGCTTGTACATGCAGCTCATCTCAGCCTCGCTTCGCACGGGCGCGCGGCGCGTGCTCTCGGATGTAGTGCTCGACGATGCGTCGAGCGAACGACGATGGCCCAGCGTCGGCGCGGCCCGCGAGTGCGCGCAGCGCTTCCCAGTCATCGTCGTTCAACCGGAACGTGACCGGATTACGCGTCGCGCGCGGACGTGCGAGGGCTTCGGGTGAAGGCATACGCGAGCCTTTCATGTGTTACATGCTGTGTTACGCAGCCTGCGAGCGCAAGGGCTTTCCGTGCCCGAACAGATGCGCCGCACGGCGATGCGCCTCCGCCCCGTTCGGCCCCGTGGCCTCGCCCCGCATGAACTGGTCTAGCTCGGTGCGGCTGACGCGGAGAACGCGGCCGGCATGCTTCGCGGTCAGTCGGCCCGCGCGAATCCACGCCCGGATCGTTCCCGGTGCCACGTCGGCCAGGCGTGCCGCCTTGGTGACCGAGAGATAGCCCTCGTCCGCGCCCGGACTGCGTCCGGAATTGCGCTGCGCGAGCAGCGACAGCTCCTCGCGGACGACGTCGCGAACGGCCTCGCGCATGATGCGCCGCACGAGATCCTCCAGGGTTGAAGGATGGTCGGCGTTCACGGCTTGCCACCGGATCCGCGTGCCGGCGCAGGCGCTGGACGCGGGAGGTACGTGGGCGCTCTTTTATCGATCGGCAGCACCAAGGGGGTCCCCTCGCGGCCGTACACGACCTCCGGCGCCCCTTTGGGCTTGAGCTTCCGGACCCGCCAGCTGATGGCCGTGCCCGGAACCTCGAAGGGTTCTCCATTCAGATTGAACGCTAACTCCGACATCGTTTTTCGGGACCTCCTATATCTCTACTGTTGACGAGAAGGCCCTCCACGACCGTCGCGGCTCCGATTTTTTCAACTATTTTATATCTGCGTGATTTCACGTGTTCGATAGGTGGCAATGATGGGCATGCGGAAGGCGTGCGCGACTTGCCCTCGGCGGCGCGGGACTTGGCCGAAACTTGGGGGTCTACATGCCACCGGATTACGCCGAAACTTCTTTCGGCGATCACGCTCCGCCCAGCCGTCTGCCCATGGTTGGCCGTCGTCGGAGATCATGCCCTCCAGGGCAAGCACGAACTGCGCGCGGGATTTGCCCCTGGCGCGCATTGGGTATTTCTCGGGCTCCGCGCTCCCCGTTCCTGGGACCAGGCCGACCGTCAGGCGCATAGGTTTCCGGAGTCGCGACCGCGTCGCAGCCCGGTGACCCACCCGGGTGTCGCACACGTTCCGCCCGTGTTCTGCCGATGTTCCGATTGTTCCACTAATGTACGCGCCGAGGATGCCAGCGCGCCGGCCGATCCTTTCAACCAAGCGCGGGCGGATTGGCGCTACCCGGTGATCATCCGTGCGATACGCCGGCTAACAACGGCGCGCCGATCCTGATCCTGACGACGAGCGCTTGGGGGTATGATGCTCCGAGGTGGGATGTCCGGGCAGCGGTTCGTCTACGATAGCGAGCGGCAGCGGCACGAGAGGTTTGTCGGCCGCGCGGAGCTGATCGCTCGCCTTGACCGGCTGCTGGTCGACCCCGGCGCCGATTGCTGGGTCGTGGTCACCGGCGGCCCGGGGATGGGCAAGAGTGCGATCTTGACCACCTGGCTGGCCCGGCGCGAAGCCGCGGGCGCCGCGGTCCCGCATCACTTCATCCGCCGCGGCGCGTACTACTGGGATGACCCTTCGCAGCTGGTGAGCTCGCTGGTGGCGCAGCTCGAGGAACGCTTCGGGCTGCACGAGCCGGAGGCCGATGAACGGCTGCATCCGGCCGCGCGGCTGCACCGGATGCTGTCGCGCGTCTCGTCGCACCAGCTCGCGCCGCGCAACGAGCGCCTGGTCGTCGTGATCGACGGCCTCGACGAGTACGATCCGCCCGCAACGGCGGCGGGCGATCCGCTCGCCGCGTTCTTGCCGCATGCGCTCCCGGCGGGCGTGAGCGTGCTGTGCGCGTCCCGGCCGCGTCATCCGTACGTGGCGAGCCTGGCTGCGCGCGACGGCGAGTTCGTCGAGATCGATCTCGATGAGGCGGCCAGCGCCGCCGATAACGAGGCGACAGTCCGGGCGTTCTGGGACCGCGAGGCGGGGCCGCTGGGGTTCGATCCGCGGGTCGGCGACGACGCGCGCTTTCTCGACGAGGCCGTGGCGCGAGCGGCCGGGAACCTGCAGCATGCCGTGCAGCTACGCAAGCAGCTGGCAGCCCTTTCCGCAGAGCAGCGCCGCGCAGCGCGGGATCGCATCGAGGACATCCCCCGGGGACTCGCGGCGTTGATCGCGAGGTCCTGGGAGCGGGTCGCCGTCGAGCCGATCGTCGTGGCGGGCCTGGGGATCCTGTGCGCTGCCCGCGAAGCGCTGTCGCTCGACGAGCTCGCGGCGGTGGCCGGGTGGTCCGGCGATGTGCCGCGGCGGGCCTTCCTCCGGGGTGCACGAGAGCTGCTCGTCGAGACGTCACGGCCCGACGGGACCAGCGAGTTCCGGCTGCACCACGACTCGATCCGCGCACATGTTGCCAAGGAGATCAGTTCCGTCGCGCTGTCGCAGCATCATCGCTCGCTGGCCGAGCGGCTCGCTAGGTGGCCGTGTTCGCCAGAGGCAACGTCGCGGCGATACGCCTTGCGGTACGCCTTGATCCATCGCACCGATGCCGGCGACTGGACGGATGCGTGGCGCGTCGCGGGCGACCTGAGCTTTCTGGAAGCCAAGTGTCGCGAGCTGGGGGTGCACGAGACCGAGGCTGATGTGACGAGGCTGGCCGAGCGTTGCCGCGCGAGCGGATACGATGTGCTTGGCCAGCGTGCGGGCGACCTCGCACGGGCGCTCGCGCGCGAGTCGCACTGGCTGCGCGCCGCCCCTGAGGCGACCGCAGCGCTGGTGTGGAATCGGCTGCGGCGGTTCGGGTGGAGCGGGAACGAGATCGACGGACAGCTCCGGGTGCCGGACGGTGCGAGCTTCTTGCGGGTGCGCCATGCGCACACGCGTGAGAGCCCGGCGCTGGTTCGTGACCTCGCAGGCCACACCAGCTCGGTGACTGCGTGCGCGGTGACGCCCGACGGCCGGCACGTGGTCTCGGCGTCCGGGGACCAGACGCTCAAGGTCTGGGAGCTGGCGACTGGGCGCGCGCTCGCCACCCTCGCAGGCCACACCCGCAGGGTGAGCGCGTGCGCGATGACGCCGGACGGCCGGCACGTGGTCTCGGCGTCCGCTGACCAGACACTCAAGGTCTGGGAGCTGGCGACTGGCCGCTGCTCGCCCACCCTCGCAGGCCACACCGGCGGGGTGAGGGCGTGCGCGGTGACGCCGGACGGCCGGCACATGGTCTCGGCGTCTTTTGACCGGACGCTCAAGGTCTGGGATCTGGTGACCGGGCAGGCGCTTGCCACGCTCGCAGGTCACACCAGCGGGGTGACTGCGTGCGCGGTGACACCGGACGGCCGGCACGTCGTGTCGGCGTCCGATGACAGGACACTCAAGGTCTGGGAGCTGGCGACCGGGCGCACGCTAGCCGCCCTCGATGGCCACAGCAACAGGGTGACCGCGTGCGCGGTGACGCCGGACGGCCGGCACGTTGTCTCAGCGTCTTGGGACCAGACGCTCAAGGTCTGGGAACTGGCGACCGGGCGCGCGGTCTTTCTCGCCACCCTCACAGGTCACACCAGCGGGGTAACCGCGTGCGCGGTGACGCCGGACGGCCGGCACGTTGTCTCGGCGTCCGATGACCAGACGCTCAAG
>Ga0137437_1000514_pt1 | contig 12219 bp, 11 predicted proteins | sample EasRivERMGT138_2_FD_102332 | JGI IMG/M metagenome (GOLD analysis project Ga0137437, IMG submission 102332) | Soil microbial communities from meander-bound floodplain in the East River, Colorado, USA - East River MetaG ERMGT138_2 | ecosystem: Environmental > Terrestrial > Soil > Floodplain ...
CACTCACGTACGTGGATGTTGGCCTGGTCAGGACCGACCTCGTGGCCGCCGAAGGCCATTTTCGTTCCGGGCGCGCCAAGGACGTGAGTTCGGCCTTTCGTCGCGCGGTCGAACAGATCGTCAACGACGCGTATCGCGAGGGCGTGAAGCGGGGAGCGATCCCGGCGCCCGCAGCCACGCCTGACATGTTTTCCCAAACTGAGGTCATCGGGAAAACGCTCGCGACGAAGGCCACGGCGCGGCAAGCCTACGGCGCGTTCGCGCTGCTCTCGGAACTGGGCAGCCACACGGGCCCGATCGCGGACGACGAGCTTGAGGCCGCCTGGCACTCCGATCTTGCCGGCATTTTCATGCTTGCCCGCCGTCTCAAGACGTAGCGGATCGCCGCCGGCGGCCCCGGGCTGCGGCTCGAAACTCCACTGACTGACGGCGCGGCGGTGGCACGGCGCCGACCTTGCAGCTGCGCCGCTTGGCGACCGCGAGCACTGCGGTACCTGCAGGACGCCGCGATCCGCGACCGCAGTGCAACTGCAGCTCAACCGCGGCGAGTCGAGGCACGAACTCGCGCGGCGGCTGTTCTTCGGGGTCTTCTGCAAATGTTTGGCGCGCCCGTCGAAGATCCATCGTCATGAAGACCGTCTACTCAAGCTTCCCGCAGATCCGAAGGATCTTGAGTTTTAGATAGTCACGGTCATGGAACCCATAGGCTTGCTTCTTAATGGTACCGACCACGTTATTGTCAGTCCGCCGGCTTCGACTCCGGGCGCGGCGGCGCCCGCCGCGTAAGCGCGATGCCGCTCAGGACAACGGGACTTCGCTCGGCGATGGCAGACCACTGTTCGAGTGTCCCCTCGTCGAGCCGGACGTCCCAGACGCGCGCGGTCTTGTCCACGCTCGCGGCGACGACGCGGGTGCCATCGGGGCTGAACGCGGCGCTCCGCACCGCGTCCTGATGCTCAAGGGGGCTGGTGAGGGACTTGCCGATGGCGACGCCCCAGACCCTCGCGGTGTTGTCCATGCTCGCGGTGACGACGTGGGTGCCATCGGGGCTGAACGCGGCGCTCACCACCGCCCCCTCATGCGCGAGGGGGCTGGTGAGGGGCTTGCCGGTCGCGGCGTCCCAGACCCGCGCGGTGTTGTCCCAGCTCGCGGTGACGATGCGAGTGCCGTCGGGGCTGAACGCGGCGCTCACCACCTCTGCATGGTGCTTGAGGGGACTGGTAAGTGGCTTGCCGGTGGCGGCGTCCCAGACCCGCGCAGCCCCGTCATAACTCGCAGTAACCACGCGGGTACCGTCGGGGCTGAACGCGGCGCTCACCACCCCCTCCTGATGCGCGAGAGGGCTGGTGAGGGGTTTGCCGTGATGGCGTCCCAGACCCGCGCGGTCTTGTCCCGGCTCGCAGTGACCACGCGGGTGCTGTCGGGGCTGAATGCTGCGCTCCATACCATTTCCTGATGCTCGAGGGGGCTGGTGAGTGGCTTGCCGGTCGCGGCGTCCCAGATCCGAGCGGTCTTGTCATCGCTCGCGGTGAAGTCGCCGGTCGTGCTCGACTTCCTCGACCTGCCAGAGAGCGAGCTGCTGCGCGAGGGCGACCTCGAGCGCGCGATCCTCACCAAGCTGTCCCAGTTCCTCCTCGAGCTGGGCAAGGGCTTCGCGTTCGTCGCACGGCAGAAGCGGCTGACGTTCGAGGACGAGGAACTCTACGTCGACCTCGTCTTCTACAACATCTTCCTCAAGTGCTACCTGCTGATCGACCTCAAGCTCGGGAAGCTCACGCACCAGGACGTCGGCCAGATGGACAGCTACGTCCGGCTGTTCGATGCGCAGGGGCGCACCGAGGGTGACGGCCCGACTATCGGCCTCGATCCTGAACGAACACAAGCAGCTCTTCGCGGCGAAGTACGTGACGTACCTGCCCAGCGTGGAGGAGCTCGAACGCGAGCTGGCACGCGATCGGCGCATCGCCGAGGCCATCCTCGAGACGCCGCGCGCCGCTAAGCCGTCGTCGCGCGCGAAGGGGCGCAAGAAGTGACGACGGCGCTGTCGCCCATCCTCGTCTCGCGCGTCGAGAAGGCGGCCACGGACAACGGCTTCGACCAGGCGCGTCCACATCGAGGTGCTCGAAGAGCGTCGAGCGGAGTACGCGCCAGCTTGTCTCTGCGGCGGGGAGACAATTGGAGGCACGCTACGGGCGCGGCTTCGGGACGACGGGGTGGAAGCTCACCGCGCTACCCCGACCGGGCGCCTAGAGCGCACGCGCCGCGTCGGCGTCGTCGTGCTCGAACGCGGTCGCCATCCGGTCGAGCTGGCGCTGTGTGAGACCGCAGTCGCTCGCGAACCGGCGCCAGCGGCGGGTCACGGCGGCGACCTCGCGGACGATCGCGCGCGCCCGCGCCGCCTTGACGTTGAACTGCGGTGCGATCGCGAGCACGCGCGGAAGCGACGCGCCCGGGTCGTCCTCGTCGATCGCGAGCGCGTGGACGCGCGGCCGGACGTCGGTCGGGACGGGGTTGAGATCGAACGCGGGGGCCAGCCGCCACCCGCCCGGCTCGTGCAGGAAGCCGTGGTTGCGCAGGTGATCGTCGACGTTCGAGACCAGCACGTTGAACACGACGCGCCGCCACAGCTGCTCGAGATCGCGCGCGGGCGCCGCGCCGGAGCCCTGCAGTACCTCCGCGATCTCGAGGTAGCTGCGGGTGTCTCCATCGCGCGCGGCCATCGCCGTGAGCGCCGACATGTACGGGATGCGCTCGGAGCCACGCCGGTCGAAGCGCTCGATGATCAGGACCGGCTTCTTCAGCACGGTCGCGAGCTGGCGCCGGGGGACCTCGATCCCGGCGGACTCGGCCATCGCGAGTGTCGCGGCCTCCCATCGGGTGATCGGCCACTCGTCCTGGGGCGACGGGAACTTCGCGATCGCAAGCCTGCCCCCGGGATCGCGCACGGACGCCTTGGGGCGCGCGCCGCCGAGCGAGGTCCCGGGAGCCAGGAGCAGCGCGAGGTCGTCGTCGGTCTCCTCGTCGCCGAGGACGCGGTTCGTGGCGCGCAGCAGCCGGGGGAGCTCGACGAGCGGAGGGACGCGGCTCCGGCCCGTCGTCAAGAATTCGCCTCCGGCCGGGTCGCGGAACCGCAGCGCGCCCAGTCGCGCCTCGTCGTCCACGAGCACGAGCATGTCGATGGACAGCAAGGTTCGCGCGGCGCGACCCTCCGCGCGCGCGCGCGCTCGCTCGTTGCGCCGCAGCAACGTCTGTCCCCAGCGATCGGGTGCCGGATCGGTGAACGCGTTGAACAGCGGGCGATCGGTGTGGAACTGCCCCGCGCCGAGCACGAGCTCCGGATCGAGCGAGAACGCGTCCGGTCTCGCGAGCCAGGCGTCGTCGTACTCGAACGACGCGCTCTCCCGGCCCGAGCGGGCGCGCGCCCACAGCCGGCCGACGCGCACACCGCCATCGATCGCCAGGTAGACGTCGACGAGCCGCTCCATCACTTCACCGAGGCGCGCCGCGGGGTCCGCACGCGCTTGGGCAGCCGCTCCTCATCGAGCGCGAGGCCGAGACGATCGGCCTTCGGATCGGCGAGCTCGGCGAGCCGGTCCGTCATGCCGAGCACGAACAGGACCGTCGCGTAGGTCCCGACTGCGACCCCGGGATCTCCGCGCTCGACCCGGCTCAGGGTCCTGCTGCTGATGAAGGCGCGCTCCGCCATGAGCGACATCGGGATCCGGCGCCGGCGCCGTGCGACCGACAGATCTTGCCCCAGCTTCGAGAGGGCTCGCCGGACGGAGATCGGGACGGCGTGCGAGGTCTTCATAACCAGACATAAATAGCATGTACAGGTATGTGATGCGAATCTTATGTCACATAATGAGCTCATGCGCTTGTCGCCGAGGCGCGCGACGATGACCGCGTAGAGGCCGGCCGCGTCGAACATGCGGCGGGCGCGGAAACCGCCAGCCGACCTCGGCGAAGTGGTCGGCCTCGATCTCGGCGAGCGTCTCGCCCCGGTGCGCGACGAGATCGGGACCAGGCCGTCGTTCGCGCCGGTGGTGCGGCGCAGGTACGCGTGCGCGGCCACGAGCGGCAGCGGGACCGGCGTGCCGGGGCGACGCACGCCGCCGATGACGCACGCGTTGCGCACGCCGCGCGCGTTCGCGGACCTCGCGGTTGAACCAGCATCGGGGCAACAGTGGTTCGACATGGGCGTCCGCCGAACCGCACAATCCTTACCGCGATCTCGGTCCCTACTTCTCCGTGGCGCCGTGAAGCGCCCGGATACGACGGCAGGCGGACGTCACCAGCGCACAGAACGTCGCGCGGTTTCGCAACGACCTGTACCAGTTCGCGACCTACACTCGGCCGACCAGCGCGGACGACGCCGGCGGCGATTACTATGCGAAGTGCGGTGCCAGGCGGTTCGTTGAGCAGCGGTGCTCGCTCTGATAGTGTGACCGTGATGGCGGATGGATCGGCGAGCCGGACGGAGCTCGAACTGGGGCGGTGCTTGGCCGACGTCGTGATCCTGACCGTGCTCCCCGAGGAGTACGAGGCGGTGCTGGCGTGCCTGCGCGAGCCGCGCGTGCTGCGAGGGAACGCCGAGCGGCCGAACACGTACGCCTGGCAGCTGGGGACGATCGACTCGAGCCTGTACGGTGCGGCGTTCTCGGTGGCCGTCGGCAAGGGGACGCCGACGACGTCCTATGGCGCGCTGGCGGCCCGGCAGGCCGTCGCGCTGTTCGATCCGAAGTACGTCGCATTCGTCGGTGTCGGCGGCGGGTTTGCGTTCGACGGCCAGTGCCACGGCGATGTGGCGGTGTCCTCGGTAGTGGTCGGTTACGAGTACGGCAAGATCGACACGGGCGGGTTCTCGCCGCGCGGCGACTTCACGTACCGCGGCGATGAGGGGTTGATCCGCGTCGCCGAGGCCGCGATCGTGCGCGGGGAGGCGTGGTGGCGAGCCGAAGACAATGCGGGTCGGTCGCCCTGCGCGCGGACAGGCATGATCGCGTCCGGCGACAAGGTGATCGACGATCCCGACGAGACGTTCTTCGCGGCCGTGCGGGCGAAGTGGCCCAAGCTGCTCGCGGTCGAGATGGAAGGCGTGGGCGTGGCGGCGGCGATGCACGAGGCCCAGGCCGACCACCGGGGGAGCCGCTTCGTTCTGGTCCGCGGGATCTCGGACATGCCGCACGCGAAGGCACCGGGCGAGGGGACGAGCACCGGCGAGCGCGATGCCTGGAAGAGGATCGCGTCACGCAACGCCGCGCGGTTTCTCGCCCATCTCATCACGGCCTGGTGGCCGGTTCCGCCGCGTGCGCGTCCGGCGAGCGCCGGAGAGGAGGCATCGCCTGCCGCGTGCGGGTCGGGAGAGCGGTTCACGGTAGGATCCGCTGGATTCTGGCGGTACATCCTGGGCCACCTCGCTCCGCGCCTGCACGGCTGGCTCCGCCACATCGGTGCGGTGGAAATGCCGCCCGAGTACGCCGACATCACCGCGTACATGCGGGAGCTCAAAGGCGCTACTGGAGCAGGACATCGCCGACCGGACCAAGGCGTACGTGCCGCTGCACGCTCGCACGGTGCCGCGCGCGCCCGCGGCGGCGGACGATGATGATGACCATTTCGTGCGTCCGATCCACCAGGTGATCCGGCTGGTCCTCGGCAGACTCAAGGGTGGAGATTCGGCGACCGCCGAACTCGCGATAGTGAATCGCCAGAGCCGCGTGGTCCGGAACCTGATGCAGACGCTGCGCAACGCGACCGAGCCTCTGATTTTGCTCGGCGATCCGGGGACCGGCAAGTCGATGACACTGCAGCGCGTGGCCTGCGCGATGATCGAGGCCGAGTCGCGCCGCGTGTTCCCGACGCTGACGCTGTACGTACCGCTCGGCGAATTCCACGTCGACGGCAGCGTCTCGCACCGCGACGTCCTGGCGCACGTGCGCGGCACACTGCCGCCGGAGGTCCGCCGCTGGATCGATGCGCTCGATCGCGCCGGCCGTCTGGTGATCCTGTTCGACGGCATGGACGAGATGAGCCGCGAGCGGTACACGGAGCACACCGAGGCGCTGAGCGCATTTGCCGGCTCGCGGCACTGGCGCACGCGGACGTTGTTCTCGTGCCGGATCACCGACTTCAGCCCGCGGTTCACGCACCGGCGCTATGTCCTGGTGCCGTTCAACCGCGGCCAGATCCTCACCTACCTGCGCGACTACTTTCGATCGGCGGGCGAGCCGGTCATCGAGGGTGAGCGCTGGCCGCTGCGGCGGCTGGCCAGGCGGCTGTCCCAGCGCGACTTGCCAGTCGACGCGAGCAACCCGTTCGTGCTGTGGCTCCTCTGTCACCATCTCTCCGAGAACGGGCGCTGGCCGAACTCGCGCATCGAGCTACTGCGTAACTTCGTCGACAAGACCTATGACCGCAAGCGAGCCAGGCGCGGGTCGGCCGGTGAGCGCGAGGAAGATCCGGCATGGCCGGGCCAGGCCGCCCTCGAAGCCGCGCTGGCCGAGCTCGCATTCCTCATCACCGAGCGCAACCGGGGCCGCGCGATCGCGGTGGAGGAATGGACGGCGCGAACCGCCGAGACCGAGGACGTGCCTGCGGTGATCCGCGTCGGACGCACGCTGGGTATCCTCACCGAGTCGAAGGACGCGGGGCAGGTGCGGTTCGATCATCACCGGCTGCAGGAGTACTTCACCGCGCTGCATCTGTGCCTCGCACAGACCAGCGTGGCGTGGCTCGACAAGCTCGATGTCCCGCGATGGCAGGAGACGATGATCAACCTCGCCCTGCTGGGCCACGGCGAGGTCGCGGTGCGCGTGCTGGCGGACGCGCTGGGCGAGACCATGGACGCGCGGGTGGCCGCCTGGGCGGAGTTCGAGGCCGAGGTGGATCGCCGCGAGCAGGCGGCGGCGGCGCCGGAGCAGGCCGCGGCGAGCGCGGCGGCGAGCGCGGGCGCTGCGCCGGATGTGGCTGCGAGCGAAGCGGGTGAGGCGAACGCAACGGCGAGCGCGGCGGGTGAGGCGAACGCGACGGCGAGCGCGGTGGGTGAAGCGAGTGAGTCATCGGTGAGCGAGGTGAGCAAGGCTGCGAGCAACGACGCGGTGGGTGACAAGAGGACATTCCCCGTGCCGCTGGTCGAGCCGTTGCAGACGGCGAGCGAAGAGATCTTGCTTGGGGACCGCACCGAGCTGGCAGCTCGCCTCGTGCGGGAGGCGTCGATCAGCTCCGCGGTGACCGAGCAGCTTCAGCCGGTTCTCCGGCGAGCGGTCGGTGTCCTGATCGAGGAGGGCAATCCGGTCACGCAGGTGAAGATGATGCGCGCCAGCGTGCACCTGGCCGATCCCGAGCTGCACGCCGCGATGCGCCCGCTGCTCGCGTCGGATATCGCATGGGTCCGCGCGCAGGCGCTGATCCTGCTTGCCGAAGGTCAGCACGGGATGGGCGTCAACCTCGCGCCCGAGATCGGCTTCGATCTCGCCCGGGCAGTCTGGTCGCGAGCCTGCCGTCCTACGTCAAGGCGATCGTCCGATCGCACCAGGCGGGAGCGGCGTGGAGCCTGGGCGTGGGCGTCGCGGCGAACGTGATGCAGCTCGCGCTGTTCGTCGCTGTCGCCGCGGCGGTGAACGGGAGCGTGCACGCCTGGCTGACGTTGCCGAACATCTTCCACGGAGATCTAGGCCTGAAACCCCGGACGACCTGAGTGTGGGTGCTCGTCTCAACAAGGACGAAGATGGCAACGGAGGCAGCTGAACCGCGGAAGCGGCGGAGGTACACGACAGCGGAGCGGATGGAGATCCTGGAAGCGGTAGACGAGGTGGGGGTCGTCGAGGCATCGCGTGATCACGGCGTTCCGCAAACGACCGTGAGCAACTGGCTCCATCGCGATGCGACGAAGGTGGCGAGAGAGCAGGCGACACAGAAGGCGGCAGCGCGTGGTCGGTCGAAGGTGGCGAGGAAGCAGGCGGCACAGAAGACCGGGGCGCCGATGCGTTCCCCGCGCTGCGCGACGCCGAGGCCAAGCCCGAGCGGCGGCTGGTCGAGTTGCTCAGCCGGGTATCGAAGCAGCTCGGCGGCACCGGCCGCCTCGTGGTCGTCGTGGACGGTCTCTGGCGCTACCACATGGCGCCCTCGAAATTGAAGTCCGTTTTCAATCCTGCGCCGTCGACGAATCCGTTCGCGCTTGGACAGTCGGATGCAAGGCCAGGAAATTCAGTGGGATGCGAATGCTCGGGTTTCGAATGGCTGCCGGCCCGTTGGGGTCGCGATCCATTCGAAACCGGGACGGCTCAGCCGGACCGGTTGTTTGCGCGAAGTCCGCGTCACCACTAATCTTCCAGATCTACCGCGCGCCGTCCGGAGTTCGCGCCGGCTCGAAGGACCGATCCGCGGCGGGATGACCTCGGCGATGGCGATCGCGGCCCGAGGGGCTTTTGCTCGCCGTGGCGATGCTGGCCGTGCTCGGTGGCGGTGGCTGGCGTCCCCAGCTCGGCCGTGATGATCCACCTGCGGCGCACCCGACTCCGGACCCAAGCTCGCCGCAGTCCGCTGCGACCACGTCGGCGCGGCTGCCACGTCGGCGCGGGTCGCATGCACCTCACATCGCGACCGTCCGTCGGGCCGATGTAGGTGCAGATGCGCTCTGCGTGGCGGTGTTCGTAGGAATGTCTGCCCGCACGCAAGGTCCGTCTCCGGGTTGTGTAGGATTCTGCCGATCTACGGCGCCAAAGAGGGGCGATGAAGCATCGCTGGTGGGACTTGTCGTACTCGAAAGGACCTGACCTGGCGGTCGCGGCGACGCGATCTATGACCGGTCCCGACAGGCCGCTTCTTCACATCTGTTACGCACCGGAAGATCACGCGTGGGTGCACGGCCGGATGCTTCCCGCGCTCGGCGTGGTCGAGGGGCAATACCGTACGCGCGCCGATGATGCGTTGGGTGACGTGCAACTCGAGGCAATCGGACGCGCGGTCGAGGAGTGCCGCTTCACGCTCCTCATCGCATCGAGTGCCGCTCGCTGGGACAAGTTCACACAGTTCGCGGCCGTGCTCGCGCAGCATGTGGGGTTGGAGGGCGCTGCGCCGCGCCTGGTGATCGTCGCGCGTGACTTCACGCTGGGGTCGGAGAGCGAGCGAGCGAGGCTGTCGCTCGCGCAGCGCGTGCTGGTCGGGCTCGACTGCAGCGATGAGGCGCACACGGTGGAAGCGCTCGCACGATTGCGCAAGCTTCTGGCGATGGAAGATCCGGTCGACGAGCCGCCGGCGTGCCCGTACCCCGGGCTCGAGCGGTTCACCGCCGCCAATCGCGATCTGCTATTTGGGCGTGACCACGATCAGCAGGCCCTCCTGCAGCGCGTCCGAGCGCGCCACACCCGGATCCTCATCGTAGGACCGCCGGGCTCGGGCAAGTCGTCGTTGATCCACGCTGCGGTATTGCCGGAGCTGCGTCGCGACCATGTAGTTCAGATCGTATCACGCAGGGGTGCTCTTACACCGGCGCTGCGGGCCGCGATCGACGCACTCGATGTACCCGAATTGGGCGCAGCGCTCGATCAGTATGTAACCGTCGTGCGCGGCGCCTCCGACGCTCGGATCGAGCAGGCGAGAGCCCTACTGTCCACCGTACCGATATCTGACGCGCGCCGTCGCGTCGTCGTCCTAGATCCGCTCGAGGAGATCTTCGCCGAGGACGACGCCGTCGCGCGCGAGACATTGTTCAGCTTGCTGAGAGGGTTGTGGAGCTTGCCATGGTGCACGGTCATCCTGGCCATGCGCGCCGATTTCTATGGAGCACTGATGGTCGAGCGGTGCTGGCACGAGCTCGAGTGCAGCCAGTACCCGGTGGCGCCACTTGACGAGCGGGGGCTCCGCGCGGCGATCGTCGACCCCGCCGCGCGTGTCGGCGTCTACGTCGACCCCGTGCTCGTCGAGAGGCTGATCCGCGAGATCGACCGTGATCGGTCTTCGGTACCGTTGCCGCTACTGCAGGTCGCGCTCAAGGAGCTGTGGGGGCATCTGCGCTGGCGATACCTCACGCTGGCGGACTACGAGCGCGTCGTCAACCATGAGCAACGCGGGCTCGCCGCGGTGCTCGCGGTGCACGCTGATCGGTGTCGTACAAGCATTGACCGGGCCTGGCGACTGGGCTGTCGCACAACGGATCTTGCTCGACCTGGTTCACCTCGGCGAAGGTCGCCCGCACACGCGTCGCCGGCGTACGGTCGACGATCTCCGGCGTAGCGGCGATCGACCGGAACAGCTCGAGCGCGTGCTCGAGCAGCTAGTCACAGGCAGGTTGATCACCCTCAGCGACGGTGCCGACGCCGGGATACACGGCTCAAGCGCCAGGGATTCCTGGACCAAGGAGCGCCACGTCGATCTCGCCCATGACACTCTGATCACCGGTTGGCCGGCGCTCGCAGGCTGGGTCGTGGAGCGCCGCGATGATTTGCGTACCCAGCGCCGTCTCGAAGCCCGCGTAGCTGGCGGTGGTGTCCTCTCGGCCTCCGAGCTTCCCGAGTTCACCCGCTGGATCGGACGGCTCGCTAGCCCTGCCGGACAAACGCTCGGTGCCAGCAAGGCGCTGCGCGTACTGGTACGGCGCAGCATCGCGGCGCGGCGATTTCGTCGAGCTGCGTTCGGTGCCGGGCTGGCGATAGCGATGGCCTTCGCGATCGTATTCGGGCTCCAGACCTGGCAATTACGCGAGGAACAGGCCAGGACGCTGCAGAAGGAGCGTGAGCGCGAGCGCATCGCCGAGGAGAGAGATGAAATTTTCAAGAAGAAGGGTGAGATGGATAATGACCTCACTCAGCGTAATAAAGAGCTCCAGGAGGTAAGAAGAGATCTTGTTGAGGAGCATAACAATTCCAGCGAGCGGGCCCAGCAAGCTGAGCGCGCGCAACGGCTTGTTGAGGAGAATGCGCGAACATATGCGGAGGCGCAGAATGAGTTAATGAGACGTATAGATGAGGATCGAGTCAGCTACCAGAGAGAGCACGACGGACTGATGAAACGCAGGGATGAAGATCGGGCTAGCTACCAGAGAGAACACGATGCATTACTCAAACAGAGAGAAAAAGATCAGGCTGACTACAAAGGAGAGCATGACGAATTGGCCAAACGGATGGATGGAGAACGAGTCACGTGCAAAAGAGAACATGATGGATTGGTCAACCAGATCGACAACGAACGAGCCACGTGCAAGAGAGAGCATGACGATCTGGTCAAACAGATAGATAGGGAGCGAACCAGCCGTCAAAACGAGCGCGATCACGCTGAGCGCGAGATCAGGGACCTACGAGAGAGCATGGCGCGCAGGAGATGACCAGTGCCAATAAGAGCGCGATCGCTCGCGCTCTCGACGTGAATCGCACCGCGTTCCGGAGGTTGCTTGCGGCGCACGCCCAGGCCCACGAGATCGAGCACGTCGCGGTTACGCCGCGCCTGTCCCTACTCAATCTCGTCCCTACTCCGGTCCCTAGGGGAGATCGGGAGTCGGGAGCTTGGGAAGCCGCGGCGCTGTGGCCCCGGGGGCGCGGCCGGAAGTGACAGCGTGGTCGAGCGCCGCGGTCGGGATCACCTCTGGCCGCTGCGGAGCTTGCCGGCGCCCGCGCGGCCTGACCAGGCCGCCGAACCGCTGCACGAACGTGATCGCCCCGGTCCGCGGTGCGCGAATGCCGCGCCGGCGGGCGATTCGCCGCTGCCATGCCCGGATCGCGCACAGCCGCGATCCGGGTCGCGAAGCGTAGGCCGTTGCGATAGGCTAGCCTAGTGGGCCGACGTCGTGTCCGAGTGTTTCACATCTCCGACCTGCACATGCGGAGCGTCGAGGGGCCGCAGGCGAAGCGGGCACGGGTAGAGGCAGCCTCCCGGTGGCGCGTTCTAGGCGCGCAATGGTCTGACAACCTCGCCGAGCTAACCAGGGACGGCGTACCGTTCGACATCGTCGCGTTCACCGGTGACCTCGGTGACTGGGGCCACCCCACCGACTACCCGAAGGCGATCGAGTTCCTGAAGCAAACGTGCGCGGCGCTGCACGTCCCACTCGATCGTCTGTTCGTGATCCCCGGGAACCACGACATCGATCGTAAGGCTCAGATCGCGGCGTGGAAGTGGATGCGGAACAACATCGGGAGCAATCCGCGCACGTTCTCCGAATGGATGGCCGGGATCGAACCGCGCGAACTGCCCCGCGACGCGCGCCACGACAAGCTCCTGGAG
>Ga0137437_1000515_pt1 | contig 12207 bp, 16 predicted proteins | sample EasRivERMGT138_2_FD_102332 | JGI IMG/M metagenome (GOLD analysis project Ga0137437, IMG submission 102332) | Soil microbial communities from meander-bound floodplain in the East River, Colorado, USA - East River MetaG ERMGT138_2 | ecosystem: Environmental > Terrestrial > Soil > Floodplain ...
AAAAAAGTGCGACATGTCATCACAGGCAACCGGCAATTTTAACCAACCCTGACGCGCGGGTCGCGAATCTGGCTGGACCCCCCGGGTGCTATTCATACACCGCGGCGAAGAGCTTGACAGAGCAAGGGAAACTAACGAGAATCATTGCACTTGACGACAGCTCGTCAAGTCGTGATTCGGAATGAGTCAAACTCTTGAGCTGATTCGTGACTTAGTCGCCCGTCGAGAAATACGTATCTCAGAGCATGGCTATGATGAACTCGCACAAGATAAAATTTTTGTTGACGATATTTTGGCCGGAGTCGCCACTGCTGTCGTCGTTGAGGATTAACCCGATTACCACAAGGGACCATGTGTCCTTGTCTTACAACGCGACGGATTGAGGCAACCAATTCACGTTGTTTGGGGAATACCCAAAGACGCTTCTACTCCAGCGGTTTTGGTGACCGCTAGGCCGAATCCGTCGACCTGGAGCGATGATTTCTTATGGAGAATAGGATGAAAAAACGTTCGCACACTAAACTGATCCACGAAGGACAATACGCCGCCGAAGTAGACGTCGAGTTAATTGAGACTGAAGATGGCTGGTCGCCGTACCTCTCGTTAGAGGACGCCCGGAAACTAGACGATGTACGACAAGCGCTGCGTCTTGGCGATCTCAAACGCGCAAGCCACATCGCGCGTGTTTATCAGCTCATGCCAGTGATCGCGTGAAAACCAGTTTGAGCTTTAACTCCTCTGAGTATGGGTATGATGGTGCCGAATTGTCGCTTGCTGGAAAATCATTTGGGGTGCGACATGCCGACCAAGACAATCGATCGTTAGCCTCCTTCTGAGCTTCACTCCGGCGAATTGATACAAGTGGAAAGTTGAAGCAGTCAGACTTCCAGATCGGAACGGAATTTTTCACGGCCGCCGGCAAGTGGCGCTGCACGGACGTGGGCACTCGTGTGGTCGTGGCGATTTCACTGGAGCCTCGCGAAATGGTGCGCGTGCGACGCGATGAGAACGACGAGCGCATCGAAGAACAATTTACCAGTGACGATCCACGGGATCTTGTCGGGCCGCCCTATGTGGTAGCCGAGCATGTGTTTAGCGAGTACGATTTCGAAGGGTGCTACGCAACGGCGGATGAAGTGCCGCGCTGACCGAGGAGAAATTATAGGGTACATCGAGGTCGGTGAACTACTTTGTTTTCGCTCGGTAAGTCACGATGACGAACCAAACAGACAAGTTGGCTCGGATGAAAAAGCACTCTGACCCCATTTTCAGTCCCGGAAAAAGCCGCCGATCGTTAGCGAGATAACCCGCCGCGCCGGTCCGCTATTGCCGGAAAACTTGATATTGACAAGCTCAGTTACCCGATGGATATTGCAGCCGATTTGAACTCTTGATTGTCCGAGCCGTTGCCGGGCTAAGCCGACCAGCAATTGTCGGCAGCTACGGCGGCTCACTTAATAGTTAGCAATAATCATGGACCGAGCAACTCGCTTTGCTGCATCTCTTGGATTACGCGTACCGATTTTTCAGGCGCCGGTGGGCAGCGCTGCGGGACCAGAACTGGCCGCGGCCGTGTCTCAAGCCGGCGGGTTGGGCGCGCTCGCGCTCACTTGGACATCCTGGGAGGACACTCAACGTTCGGTTGCAGAAGTTCAGAAAAGAACGCAGAAACCCTTTCAAGTCAATTTTGTCTTGGCTTTCGAGCCCAAATCGTTGAGGTGTGCTCTTGAGGCCGGTGTTCGCGTTGTTACGTTCTCTTGGGGAATACCCGCTGAAGAAGAGATCGCTCTCGTGCGATCTTACGGCGCACGCTACGGCGTTCAGGTCACTACGATTGACGGTGCGAAACGCGCATTGGATATTGGCGCTGACTTCCTGATCTGCCAGGGCGTCGAGGCCGGAGGGCATGTGCAGGCCACACGAAACTTGTGGGAGATCTTGCCGCAAATCATCTCGCTCGCCCAGACGGTGCCCGTGATCGCCTCGGGAGGAATTGGTAACGGCAAGGGCATTGCCCGTGCTCTATCAATAGGGGCCTCAGGAGTCATGCTGGGGACTAGATTCGTTGCTACCCAGGAATCGATCGCGCACGAACTTTATAAGCGCAAACTCGTGGAAGCTAAAACCGAGGATGCCGTGTTGACGGTTTGCTTCGATCTCGGTTGGCCTCATGCGGCCCATCGTGTGTTGGGTAATTCCACCCTTGCTATATGGGAAGCGGCGGGATGTCCCCCGTCCGGTAGACGTCCTGGTGAAGGAGACCTTACCGCGACCGATTCCAGCGGACGCAGTTTCTTGCGTTACCATTTTGTTCCACCTCGCGCGGACATGAGCGGGAACGTGGAGGCGATGTGCCTTTATGCCGGCATGAGCTGCGGCGAAATTCGAGACGTTCCCTCGACCATGGAACTTATCGAACGTCTTTGGCGAGAATGCGAATGCGAACGGAAGATGATTGCTAACCAATTGGGTTGAGACCGACGCGGCGGACCGCGCCTCTCACCCAAAACGTTAAGCGGCGCATTCGACCTCGATACGGAGGCTATTCATGGCAAAACGATCTAGCATCAAAGCCAGCGAGGAAGAGCTAAAAGCGTACTTCGCGGACCTAGCGGCTCAGAACTTGTGGCCGCTGTGGACCTTGAATCAGTCCAAGGAACCCAAAAGCAAGGCTGTGCCTTATATCTGGCACTGGAGAGACCTGCGTCCCCTGGCCATGCGCGCAGCGGAATTGGTGGGGACGAAGGAGGCGGAGCGGCGAGTGTTGGTACTCTCCAACCCGGGTACCCAGTGGGGTGCCGCCAACACGCTCTTCGCCAACATTCAGGTGGTGCTACCAGGTGAAGTCGTCCGGTCCCATCGTCATACCAATGGCGCGCTTCGCTTCATTATCGAAGGCAAGATCGGTTATACCGTCGTCGATGGCCAGCGCTATCCTATGGTGCCTGGCGATCTTGTGATCACACCGAGCTGGTGCTGGCACGACCACGCGAACGAATCGGACGTTCCCATCCTTTGGCTCGACAGCTTGGATGCACCTCTGGTGCGTTTGCTGGAAGTTGGATTCCGAGAGGATTATCCCGACGAGATTCAGCCGCCTGGCGAGGGCAACGACAACTCGCAGGCAAGGTACAGCAGCGGCGGTCTGCGTCCTGCGTGGGAGCCTGCGCCGTCGACGCCTCATACACCCATGTGTCGCTACCCACTGGAGCAGGCCAAAGCGGCGCTGGATCGGCTCGCTGCCGCCGAAGCGGGATCACCCTACGATGGCATCATATTGGAGTACACAAACCCCATTACGGGCGGACCCGTGATGCCCACCATTGGCTGCTACATCCAGCTACTGCGCCCGGGAGAGCACACCGAGTGCCATCGTCACACCTCGTGCGTTTGCTACCACGTGGTAGAGGGCTCAGGCTACACGATGATTGACGGCCAGCGACTGGACTGGGAGGAAAAGGACGTTTTTTCCGTGCCTGCTTGGGCGTTTCACGAACACGTGAACAGCAGCGACCGCCCGGCCATCGTTTTCAGCGTGACGGACATTCCAGTAAAGCGAGCGCTGGGTTACTATCGCGAGCAGTCGTCCCCGAGCGGGAGGCAGTAATTTTCCTCTCATCATTTGGAAACGAGGGATAACCAGCCTGTCAATGCCAAAAGGCGTGAAGAGCCAGGACGTCTAACAGTCCCGGGACTGAACATCCGCCTAACTATCCGCTTCAGACCGATCGCTTAACAGCGCCGGGTGAGCGTTGCGTTGAACTAAACTGCTACGTGGTAGCACTGGCTGTTTGAGGCCGGTGCCACTCACTCGCCTTTTTTGTTTCATTGATATTCCTGGCTCATTTTCATCATCTGATCTAGCGTAGCTCGCAATTTTAATCCAAGGAGGATTTTTATAGGAGCACTACGAGAGAAGATGATCGAGGTAATTCCGGGGACAGCGTACAGCAATTGACAAGTAGCACGAGTCCGATGCAGAATCTGCCGCCGTGGTGAGGTTCGCCCGAAGGTGCAAGAATGAAAGTTCTTTGATATAGCTCGGTGCGTTATGAGGCCTGCCAAATTGCGATTATTCACGTATGCGTTGGTATTCTGCTTGGCGCAAACCGCCCAAGCGCAGGCGTGCAGTTGCAGCGCGCCGGCGACAACTGCCGAGGCGTTGCAGCGGTCTACCGCGGTGTTTAGAGGCAGGGTCGTTAAGATCAGCGTTCCATCTCTGGATTGGCTAGGCCTTACTCGGACCGGCGCTCATCGAGTTAAGTTCGAGATATTGAAACAATGGAAAGGCCCGTCTGCCGAGACTTCCGTTGTCGTCACGCGGCTTACCGGAGAGGGGTGCGGATTCCCGTTCGAAGAGCAGAAAGAGTACCTGGTGTACGTCGTAGCCGAGCAAAAGCACATTCAAAGCGGCATTTGCACTGGGACGAAAAGCATTGCCGATGCGGAAGAAGAGATGGAAGCACTGGATGAACTAATGTTAACGCCAAACCGATGACACCAATGCTTCGAGAAAAACTCACAGCTTACTGAATTGGCGATGACGCGCGGTGGAATTAACGGAAAAACAAAAGGGAGTAGTCCGCGGCGTGATCCCAGCGGCGTTAGGGACTCTGGTGGGGTTAACCGGCATTTCGTTCTTGATTCCCGTAAGCGCGCTTCCCTTCGACGAGCCGGGCGCGCGACTTGCCTGGGCGCTGCCGTGGGCGCTGCTGCCAATTCTCACTTTGATGATTTCCATCATGCGGGTGGCGAACTATCGATTCTCTTCGCCGGACGATATCGATGGCAGCGGTCTTACGGCCGGCACTGAGCGGGTGCTGGTGCTTCGCGCGATCTTGCAAAACACTTTGGAGCAGAGCGTGCTTGCCGTCGCGGCTTATGTCATTTGGGCAACCGTCATGCCGCACAGCTGGCTGCGCGCGATTCCCGTTGCTGCTTTGCTTTTCGTTACCGGCCGGATTCTCTTTGCGCGCGGTTACGAGCAGGGTGCAGCGGGACGGGCGACGGGATTCGGATTAACGGCGTATCCGACATTTGGGATGTTGGTGACTTCGGCTGTTGCGCTGCTGCTTCGCGTGATCCATTGGGCTAACGGCTAGACTAAACGGCGAACGCGCTCGGCGCGCTTCTAGCTGTCCTTTCCTGATTGCAATTTCAGATCGGGTCGAGTTATTGAGATACACAGGCAATAAACCAGGCATTTCACCTACGGGGTATTAACCCCGCAGGCGACCAAAGGGGATGCTCGCCCCCTTTGGCAACCCCATTTGATGGTGCCCGCAGCAAGCTGCGGAGAATATTAGATTCAAACGATCGATTCGGTCCGGAGGGAGTTGGACTATGTTGCGTTCGCCTCGTTTCACGCTCGGTTTGAAATATCTGGCCGTCGCGCTGGTAAGCGGATGCTTCATAATTTCGCTCCCGGTCCCGTTCATCAACGCGGCGACGCCGGCCCGGAAAGTGCGCGTCTTGTTCGCTGACTTCAGCGAGCGCATGGGTCTATTTTTCGTCGCCAAGGATCAGCGCTTTTTTGAAGAGCAGGGCATCGATGCCGATCTAGTCCAGGTGAATACCGGGCCCATCGCGGTGGCGGCGATGGCGGCCAATGAGGCGGAGTTCTACACCGTATCGGCCACCGGCGCGGCGCTGGGCGCCATCGCGAGCGGCCTCGACCTGGTGTGGATCGCGGGCATGATCAACAAGCTCGACGGCTATTTTTACACCTTGCCGAAAATTCAGAAGCCCGAGGACTTGAAGGGCAAAACCCTCGGCGTGCAGAGCATCGGCGGCGGCATCTGGATGTTCATCATGATGACGCTGGATCACTGGGGGCTGGCACCGGAGCGCGATAAGATTCAGATACGCGTGATCGGCGATCAATCGGTGCTGACGCAGGCCCTCAGCGCCGGGCTAATCGACGGATCGGTGTGGGGCTATGCCTACAATAATACTTTACAAAAAAGCGGCGGGCGTTTGTTGGTCGATTTGACGACGTTGAATATTCCTTATCAAGGCACGGGCCTGGTGGCGCGGCGCGCTTTCATAGCCAACTCGCCGGATGTCGTCGAAAAAACCCTGCGCGCTTTCGTCCGAGCCAACGGCTTCGTCCAGGACAAGAACAACCAGGCCGCCGTGGTGCGCAGCGTGCAAAAGTGGTTGCGGCTAGGGCCGAGCATCAACGCCGACGCTCTCTACGAGAGAATGAGACAGCTTTACGACCGGCGCGTGGCGCCGACCCGCGAGGGCGTGCAAAACGCGCTGCGGGTGTTGAGCAAAGCCGACCCGCGATACGGCAAGCTCAAGGTCGAGGACTTGATCGACGATCGCATCATTCGGAAAATCGAGAACCCGTAGACTCGGCTCGCACAGCGGTAGATCTCTGACCGGGAGGGAATTTATGATCCGCATCGTTCATATTCTCAATCAGTTTTTCGCCGGCGTCGGCGGCGAGGAGAAGGCCGATATTGCCGTTGCGATCGTCGGCGGCGCGGTGGGGGCGGCGCGCGGGCTGCAAGTGCAGTTGGCCGAGCGTGGCGAAGTCGTCGGGACGATTTACTTTGGCGACAATTATTTTCACGAGCATAAGGATGATGCCACTGCCGCGATTCTCGCCGAGTTGGAGAAGCTTCGGCCCGATGTCGTGGTCGCCGGTCCGGCGTTTAATGCCGGGCGTTACGGTTTGGCGTGCGTCGAGATTTGTCACACCGTGAGCGAAAGACTTGGCCTGCGTTGCGTGACCGGCATGGAAGCGGAAAATCCCGGCGTGAGCGTCTACCGCGATTATCACGACGACAAAATTTTTCTGCTGCCGACCGCCGAGACGGCATCCGGCATGGCACGCGCGCTGACGGCGATGGCGCCGTTCGCTTGCCGGTTAGCCGACGGCGAGGAGATTGGCCCGGCCGGCGCGGAAGGGTATCTGCCACGCGGCATACGCCGGCTCGTGCGGGTCGATCGCACCGGCGCCGATCGCGCCATCGACATGTTGCTCGCCAAAGTTGCCGGCAAGCCGTTTGCCACCGAGATCCCGATGGAAGTTTGGGACCGGGTCGAGCCGGCGGCGCCGGTCGCCGATGCTGCAGCGGCGAATTTAGCCGTCATTTGCACCGGCGGGGTAGTGCCCTGGGGCAATCCCGACGGATTCAAGACTTACCGCAATACCTTTTGGCGCAAGTATAATTTCGCGGAACTCAAAACGTTAGAGCCGGGCAAGTGGGAAGCAGTGCACGGCGGCTACAACGTCGCCTTCATGAATCAAAATCCGCACTATGGCATGCCGCTCGATGCGCTGCGCGCGTTGGAAGCCGACGGCAGGATCGGCCGCGGCAAACTTTATCCGGCCTATTACGTGATCCCCGGCAACCAAGGTTCGCCGGCGGTGATGCGCCGGGTCGGCCAAGAGATCAGCGCCGATTTGAAAAAGGACGGTGTCGACGGCGTGCTGCTGGTCGCCACGTGAGGAACGTGCAGTCGCAGCGGCGCTGTGATTAGCAAAGAATTAGACAGAGCAGGTATTCCCGTGGCGCTGATCAGCGCGATGTATCCGGTGGCGGAACAAGTCGGCGCCAGCCGCATCGTCAAAGCCGTGGCGATTCCTCATCCCTGCGGCGATCCCAATTTACCAGCCGAGTTGGACGGACAGCTCCGGCGCGAGATCGTCTCGACGGCATTGAAAGCGCTTGAAGCGAAGGTTGATAGGACCACGGTGTTCACGCCGAAGGTTGGCGCGGATGGATGAAAGAGGGTCGTGACTCGTGATCGTGGCTCGTGCTCGTCTGAGCAGTGCTAGGCTAGGGACAAGCTATGCGACTTGACATGGCAGAATTTCCCGTGCACCGGGTTCGGGTTAGTGATGCTACTCGCTATCAAGACGGCGTGTTGGACGTCGATTGCGAAGATTTAACTCGCTTAGTGTTGCGCGATGGGCGAATTCAATCGGCTCGATTTGAAATCGCCACACCGGGCGATCCGGTGCGCGTGACCGGCATTCGCGATGCGGTCGAGCCACGCGCGAAGTTTGGCACCGATGGCCAAGTATTTCCCGGTGTCCTTGGAGCGGTGACGCCGGTGGGCGGTGGTCTGACGCACCGGCTATCCCGTATGACCGTGCTGGCGACCGCGGCCTATGAAGGAACGATACGCGCCGGCACAGGCGTGCAGCGCAGCGCGATTCTCGACATGTCGGGCGATGGCGCGGCGGCGTCGCGCTTCAGCGCCCTCAGCCATCTTGTCTTGATCATGGAGATCAAAAAAGGGCTGGCCGAGCTCGAAGCTCACGGCGCGATCCAAAAAGCTGAGTTCGAAGTTGCCCGCAGATTGGCCGAAGCGACCCGCGGGTTAACGCCCGCGAGCGTGGAAATATTTGCATCGAATTCTGCCCGGCGTGACGTTCCCCGCGTCGCGCTTATCCAAGGATGTTTAACCGACGCGCAACAGGCGCATTCGGGAGTCAGCTATTATGGCTTGCCAATTCGCGAGTCGCTGACGACGGCGATCGATGCCAACGAATTGCTCGACGGCGCGGTCACGGTCAACACGACGCGCTGCGTCGCTTATAGCCCGACGACCTGGGACTGGCAAAATCATCCGCTCGCTTTGGCGCTCCATCGCGCACAGACAGCCGGCCGGTTGAGTTTCGCCGGCGTGATTCTCGAACGAATCGCCTTCGATAATTTTCACGGCAAAGAAGTGGTGGCGCATAATACCGCGCAGCTTGCGGTGCAATTGGGCGTCGACGCCGCTTTGGTCACCTGGATCGGCTCGGGCAATGCTTTCGTCGAAGTGATGTTGACGATCCGCGCCTTGGAGCAATGCGGCGTCAACACCACGCTGGTGACTTACGAGTACGGCGGCAAGGACGGTATCGACTCGCCGCTCTTGTATTATGTGCCCGAAGCGAATGCGGCGGTGAGCAGCGGCAGCCGTGATCGCTGGATCGAATTGGCCGAGGCGGAGAAAATCGTTGGGCCGTATGAAGCGATCAAAGTGCTCACCTATCCCGGCGCGCCGCTCACTTCGGCGCGTGGCCGATTCACCCTCGACGCCCGCGACATGATCGTCGGTGGCGTCGACAACTGGGGCGGCGATAGCTGGGCCTGCGAATTATTCTGAGCAGATCGGAGGCGGAGTGGCGGATAAGGCCAAGCAAATCATTCCCATCGGCGGCGGCGGCTTTTACCGCGATCCGGAAAATCTTGAGTTGGAGAAGTATGTTATTCGGCAATGCGGCGCCGAGAACGCGCGAGTTTGCTTTATTCCAACGGCAAGCGGTGAGCCGGATCATTATGTGTCGAGTTTCTATACCGCATTTCTGAAGCTCGGCTGTAAACCTTCGGTGCTGACGTTTTTCAAACGCACGCCCGACCTGCGTTCGTTTCTACTCAATCAGGACGTGATCTACGTCGGTGGCGGCAACACTAAGAGTTTGCTCGCCGTGTGGCGCGACTGGGGCGTGATTGAACTTCTCCGCGAAGCTTGGCAGTCCGGCATCGTGCTAACCGGCGTGAGTGCCGGCGCGATCTGTTGGTTCGAGCAGGGATTGACGGATTCCTTTTCCGACGGCCTGCGGCCGCTCGATTGTTTGGGATTTCTTCCCGGCAGCTGCTGTCCCCACTTCGACGGTGAAGCGCAGCGGCGACCTTCGTTCCACAAATTGTTAGCGTCGGGCGAAATCGCCGCCGGCGTCGCCATCGAAGACTGGACCGGCGTGCATTTTATCGGCAGTGAAATTCATAAAGTGATCACGTCCAAGCGCGGTGCGCGGGCTTACACCATGCGCGCCGTACATGCTTCCGTGCAGGAAGTTCCGCTGACGGCGGAAGTCTTGGAATCGCAGGGTGCCTGAAACTCAATCGACGGGTCATCGTTGAATCTAAGAATTCCCCGCAGCTTGCTGCGGGCACCCTTTAATGGGGAATCCAAAGGGGGCGAGCATCCCCTTGGGTCGCGTGCGGGGTTTAATACCCCGTACGCGAAATGCCTTGTTTATTGACCCCTGAGCGGTAGGGCCAATCGATATCGGCTCGAACCCTATCTCTGTTGATCACTGCAAATTCGAGCAGCCGCAGCCATCTTGGGAGAGGAAAAATACCGTGAAACAGCGAAAAAAAATTCCGATTGTCGGCGCGGTCATGACTTCGTTCCCTTATTTCGTCGGGGCCGACGATCCTGTCGCCAAACTCGAAACAATGATGGATGACCACGGTATCCGTCACTTACCGGTCCAGGAGAACGGTAAATTAGTCGGAATCGTCTCGGAGCGTGATTTGCATCATCGGGTGAGTCGCGACGCGGTCATCGATCTCAAGGCCAATTTGCGCGCGCGCGACGTCATGATCGCCGATCCGTACGTCGCCAGTTTTCACACCCCTTTGAACGAAGTCGTGTCGCAGATGGCGCTGCGGCATCGGATCGGCAATTATCTTGCGGCGAGGGAAATTAGCCGGGATACTTTCCGCCCTTGATGTCTGTCGGATATTTGCTGAATACTTAGCTTCGACGTTTCCCCCCGGCGGCGATGGCAACGAGGCGGCGTAGCGGGTTCATCAGTCGCTGATGGTGATCACCTCTCGAGGGAACGCATTATCGATCGTGGCCGGAGGCGTGAATGTGAACCCAAACTCGGTGCCAATCGATAGTCCCGGTTGCCGCTCCATTTCACCGAATGGCAAGCGCATTTTCTCCGAAACCGAGTCTCACGGCTTAGTCGCGTGATAGACGAAATCTGGGAACAGCCCAAACAGCAAAATAATCACGAAGGCGAGCGGCACCAGAGCGATGGCGTAGTAGATCGGTCTTTCGTCCTTCAAGTGCATATAGTTTCTAGCTACCAGAAGTGCCTTGACGATGGCGATCGAAAAAATCAACGCCAGCGCTTGGAATTTCGGCAGGGCCGATGCGGCGGCTACGGAAATGCCAACCAACACGACTAGCCAGAGCCAAATGATCAGATAGTGACGTTCGTCGGCGCTATTCACGGTTGGCTCCTCCTAAGTGAGATAGAGCAGTGGAAACAAAAATATCCAAATGATATCGACTAAATGCCAGTACAGTCCGGCCAATTCGACGCGATGCCGATGTTGCGCCAAGCTGCCTTTGATCGCTTGGCTCCACAAGACAAAATTCACGATGATTCCCGCCAGCACATGCAGCGCATGTAGTCCGGTCATGGCGTAGTAGAACGACCAGAAGATTCCTGAGCTGGGGAGAAAGCCGTGGCTAATCTCGGTGCTATACTCGAACGCCTTCATGCCGAGAAAGCCCAGTCCCAGTAAAATCGTCAAACCGAGAAAATTCGCGCCGCGCTTGAACGCGTTGTGCTGCACCGCGGCATGGGCCATGACGATGGTCATGCTGCTGGTGAGCAGTAGAAAGGTGTTGATCAGGGCGACGTAGAAATTTAAATGACTTGAAGCTTCACTCCAACCGGAGCTGCCTACGCGCATGACGATATAGGCGGCGATGAGCCCGCCGAAGATCGGTATCTCGGAAGCCAGGAACCACCAGGTTCCGTTTTTTCCCACCGGGGTTTCAATGCCGGACATGGCGGCTGCTTGGGTATTCACGGCGATCTCCTAGCTTGCTGCGGCCTTGACCGGTTGGTCGGAACGATTCTGCGGCAACCAGTCGGCCGGTGAATCAGGGACGCTATAGTCGTAGGGCCAACGATAAACCGCCGGTGTGGTCGTGAAGTTTTCATGGGGCGGTGGCGAGCTCGTGGTCCACTCCAGCGTGTTGGCTTGCCAAGGATTGTCCTCGGCGACGTGGCCGCGCAGGAGACTCCAGAAAAAATTGAACACAAAGACAAGCTGAGACAGGATCAACAGAATCGCCATCATGGTGATAAACATGTTGAGCGGCTCAATCGGCTTCAAAAATTCATACTGCATCGGATTGGCGATGCGCCGCATCATGCCGCGCAGTCCGACTAGATGCATGGGGATGAACACGCCGTTGAAAAATAGGAAAGTCAGCCAGAAATGAACCTTGCCCAGCGTCTCGTTCATCATCCGGCCAAACATTTTGGGAAACCAATAATAAATGCCGGCAAAGCCGCCGAAAAAGACGTTGCTGAAAAGCGTGTAGTGGAAGTGGGCGACGACGAAGTAGGTGTCGTGAATGTAGATATCGACCGGCGCCGAGCCATTAAAGATGCCGGTTAGTCCGCCGAAAATGAAAACCCCAAGCGTGCCGAGGGCAAATAGC